>Ga0326728_10017965_pt1 | contig 14041 bp, 17 predicted proteins | sample MB3enrmetagenome_FD_207602 | JGI IMG/M metagenome (GOLD analysis project Ga0326728, IMG submission 207602) | Lab enriched peat soil microbial communities from McLean, Ithaca, NY, United States - MB31MN | ecosystem: Environmental > Terrestrial > Soil > Wetlands > Peat | place: USA: New York...
CCTCGATGGCTTTAGTGGCCAATTCGTTTTGGCTGGTCAGTTCAAACTGCTGCTCGTAAATATGCCCGAGCGCGAAATTGTAGTAAGCCTCTGCGCGGGGAGAAAGTTTCTCCTGGGCGGGCGGAGCCGATGGGGAGGGCGACTGCGCCAGCGCCGCCACGCCGCCGAGCGCGGCGACAATCACGGTGAACACAATTCGCTTGAGCTTCATAGAAAGTCCCGGACAAGTCAGTATCCCATGCGGGAGAAACGCGGTCAAAAGCGAAAAGGCAGGCGTTTCGATGGCCGGCAGCAGGACCCAAAAGTAAGATGCGGGGCGGCTAATAAGGGTTGAGGAGGGGTTGCCTTCCTACCATATTTCTGCAATAATCGAAATATGCGGAAGCCCGACCCCCTGCTTGTTACCCGCTGCGCCGACCGCTTTGCCGCTCTCGGCGCCGAGCCGCGCCTGCAGATTGTGCGTTTGCTTCTCTCCGCGCACCCTACCGGAATGGTCGCCGGCGAATTGCAGGAGGAATTGGGGATTCCCGCGTCCACGCTGTCGCACCACCTGGAAAAGCTCCGGCAAGTCGGTTTGGTTTCGGTGCGCCGCGCCGGAACATTCCTTTGGTACACGGCGAACACGGATGCGCTTCGCGAGGTCCTGGGATTCTTGTATGAAGAATGCTGCACGCGCAATCGCGCCGTCCCCGCGGAATCGATCGCGCAGATTTCGAGATAAAAGGAAGGCAAGGTCATGAGCGATATTCAGGATGCAGTGAAGCAAAAATACGGCGCGGCGGCGAAACAGGTGGCTGCGGGTAAAACCGCTTGCTGCGGCGGTGGCGCGGAGCTGAGCGGCTGCGATCCCATTACGCGCAATTTGTACGACGCCTCGGAGAGAGCCGCGCTGCCCGCGGACGCCGTGGCAGCCTCGCTCGGCTGTGGCAATCCCACCGCCCTGGCGCAGTTGCAGCCGGGAGAAACGGTGCTGGATCTGGGCTCCGGCGGGGGCATTGATGTGTTGCTTTCGGCCCGGCGCGTCGGGCCCACCGGCAAAGCCTATGGTCTAGACATGACCGATGAGATGCTCGCCCTGGCGCGCGCCAATCAGAAAAAGGCCGGCATAGAAAACGTCGAATTTCTGAAGGGCGCCATCGAAAACATTCCGTTGCCTGACGACACCGTGGACGTCATCATCTCCAACTGTGTGATCAATCTTTCCGGAGACAAGGATCGCGTTCTGCGCGAGGCCTTCCGCGTCTTGAAACCCGGCGGGCGCCTCGCCGTTTCTGATGTGGTCATTCGCGGCGAGGTGCCCTCCGAAATTCGCAAGAGCATGGAGTTGTGGGTGGGCTGCATGGCCGGCGCGCTCCAGGAATCGGAGTACCGCGAAAAGCTATCCGCAGCGGGGTTTCAGTCCATCAGTGTGGAGCCCACACGCGTTTATCGAGCGGATGAAGCTTGCGAGTTTCTGGTGGCCGCGGGCTTGGACCCCGCGGTTGTCGGACCGAAGATCGAGGACAAATTCATCAGCGCCTTCATCCGCGCCAGCAAATCCGCGCAAACTTCACGCAACGGTACGCCAGGGTGGGTCGACCTCCCCTGCTGCGACTGAGCTGGCCACCATGCGCCCACCTTACAACGTGCTTTTTCTCTGCACGGGAAATTCGGCCCGATCCATCCTGGCCGAGGCCCTCCTGAATCATAAGGGCAAGCCCAATTTTCATGCCTTCAGCGCTGGCAGCCATCCCACAGGTCGCGTCAATCCACTTGCGCTGAAGCAACTGGAAGCTGCCGGTTTATCCGTGGACGGTCTGCGCAGCAAGAGCTGGGACGAATTTGCGAAGCCCGGCGCCCCGCAAATGAATTTTGTTTTCACCGTCTGTGACAATGCTGCGGCGGAGGTTTGTCCCGTGTGGCCGGGCCAGCCGGTCACCGCGCATTGGGGTGTTCCCGACCCGGTTACGGTCATGGGAACCGTTGAACAGATGGAGCGCGCCTTTCGCGATGCCTTTGTAACCCTGGACCGCCGCATCGCCTTGTTCCTGAGCCTGCCGCTCGCCAGCCTCACCGCGCTCGCCATCAAGAAAGAAGTCAACCGCATCGGCCTGGTATAAGCGGTCGATCATCGCCATTGCCTGACTTACATTCGCTCTGTGGCGCAGGCACTCCTGCCTGCCCTGAGCCGCGAAAGGGACTGTGCTCTTGGGTTGGCCCGTGTGCCGGGCGCTCTGCCATTTCTCAGTGCAGGAAGTGCCGCATGCTCGTAAACACCATCGCCAATCCCAGCCGGTCAGCCGCGGCAATCACATCCACATCCTTGATTGAACCGCCCGGCTGAATCACCGCTGTCGCGCCCGCCTTGGCCGCTTCCTCCACCCCGTCCGGGAACGGGAAGAACGCATCGGAAGCCACCACGCTGCCCTGCAGCGATTTCTGCGCCTTGGCCGTGGCGATTTTCACGGAGTCCACGCGGCTCATCTGGCCGGCGCCCACGCCCAGCGTTGCGCCCTCTTTCGCAAACACAATCGCGTTGGACTTCACGTGCTTGCAAACTTTCCAGGCGAATCGCAAATCCGCCAGCTCTTTTTCGGTCGGAGCGCGCTTGGTGGCCACCCTTAATTCCCCGTCCTGCAGACTGCCCAGGTCCGGCTGCTGCGCCAGCACACCGCCCAGAATGCGCTTCAACTGCAGTTCCTTGTCGGGCTCAAACCCGCCCTGCGGCAAAACCAGCAGGCGCAGGTTTTTCTTGGCGGCGAAAATCTCCAGCGCGCGATTCGCAAAGCCCGGCGCGACAATACACTCCACGAACAACTTGGCCACTTGTTCCGCGGTCACCACGTCCACAATGTGATTGAACGCCAGCACCCCGCCAAACGACGAGACGGGATCGCAGGCGTAGGCCTTCACGTAAGCATCCAACAGCGAATTCTGTTCCGCGGCGCCGCAAGGATTGTTGTGCTTGATGATCACCGCCGCGGGACCCTCGAACTCCGCCACCAGGCTGCGCGCCGCTTCCAGGTCAACGTAGTTGTTGTAGGAAAGCTCTTTCCCCTGCAGTTGCTTCGCCGCGGCCAATCCTTCCGGCGGACGTCCGGCAGGCACATACAACGCCGCCGCCTGGTGCGGGTTTTCGCCGTAGCGAAGTTCCTGCTTGCGCCGCAGCGCCAGGTGCAAACGTTCGGGCAGCTTGGCCCGGGGTGCGACCTCCAGTTTTCCGCCGAGGTCCGTGAGCCGCTCGAGTTCCGTGGTGATCAAGCCATCGTAACGCGAAGTCGTGGCAAACACCTTTCGCGCCAGCGCGATTCGCGTCGCCAGCGTGGTATCGCCCGAAGTCTCAAGCTCCGTGGCCACGCGATCGTAGTCCGCGGGATCCGTCACCACGGCCACACTTTCAAAATTTTTCGCCGCCGAGCGCAGCATTGTCGGCCCGCCAATATCAATGTTCTCGATGAGCTCCTCGGCGGTGATGTACCCGCGCGCCGCCGTGGCCGCAAACGGATAGAGATTCACCACCACGAGGTCAATCGGCGCGATGCCGTGTTCCTTCGCCTGCTTCTGATCCTCCGCATGATGGCGCCGGTAGAGCAGCCCGCCGTGCACCTTCGGATGGAGCGTTTTCACGCGCCCGCCCAGCATTTCGGGCCAGCCGGTGAACTCGGCAACGTCCTTGACGGGAATGCCCTCTTCGCGCAGCAGTTTGGCCGTGCCGCCGGTCGAGAGCAGCTCAATCTTCAGCGCGGCCAGTCTCCTGGCAAGGTCCACGATGCCGGTCTTGTCGTATACGCTGAGCAGCGCGCGCTCCACTCCCATGTGTCCCTCCGCGGTGAATAGAACTTATTAGTGTACGCGGAGGGACGGAGTTTCGGAAAGGCCGCCGCCTGTGGGGTAGTGACTCAGTTTGACTCCAAAAGGGCTGCGATCTCTTCTACGTCCCAAACGTGATCTGTGACGCCAGCGGCCATTGCCGGGGTTACGCGCAACGTTTGGTGAATCCGGCAGAAATTGTAGTGCATATAGTGTAGCGCGATTGCCCAAAAGTGATTCTCGACTTTCTTTGAGAAAGCATTCGTCAATCGGGTAAAACGCCGCATCATCATTCGCATGGTAAGATTCTGGCGCTCGACAAAGCTAGTTGAAATGTGCTTCGGATTGGGCTTGCCAGCAATTCCCACCGTCTGACAGCCGATGCATTCCGCCGGACTGTAGCGTGTCTCTGCCTCAGCATCATTGCCGTACATTTTGACCAGCATTGCATAGTCGATCTCAGACCCAAATGCATCTTCTACGGCTTGCAAATAAACGCGATGGCCATCTGTGGTTAGCTGGACGCGATTGGCGAGACGTGAGGCCAAATCATGCATGAATCGCTTTGCCGTCTGCGCTCCCCGCGTTCCTACCATAAATGTCGGGACTAACTTAGTTTCCGCATCAATCGCCACCCATGTCCAAACATCGCCATAGCCGAATTGCCCCTGTTTATCAGCAGGTATGTTCTGCTCTTTCGCATAGCAGAACGACCAGATTTCATCGCACTGAATTAATTTGCAGGTCAGGTTGCGAAGAGCCTTGTCTTGATAGTCGGCGCATGCTTGCCCGATCTCAGGTACCAGCTTCAGGACAGTGTTAAACGCCACGTTGCACATACGGGCTGTGGCGCGAAGCGAATTACCCTCTACCAGAGCGGCGATGATCTTAGTTCGTTGTTCTTTGCTCAAGCGATTCATGGCCTCATCTCCACACCAGAATTATGCTTGAGCGGCTCATGCTTGTCAAGGAAAAAGTTATACCTTAACGCTTTTTGCCACTTTCGTCCACCTTTACCGCGTATATGGGGAATCCAACGCCGCAGGGTGCGCGGTTCTCCTTCCTCGCGGCTTCCCATTCTTCCGTTCTGCATATAACAACAGTGTTTTCAGTAATTTGCACAACAACCCTACGAATCTTCTTGCCACCAAAAGCCTTAGCGATAACCCTCTGCCCTGGCTGCATTGTGCTCCTCCTGGTGGCAGGATACATGGCGAGAGGTTTAGAACCAAAAAATGTCCGAGGGGTATTGACAAAGGCATACGAATTGGTATCATGGTATTGCCGATGCGAAAGCTCCGGCAGGAGCACACCATGCCAGACGAACAAAGCGACAAGAAACGAACGGTCGCATACGTCCCTTTCAAAACTTTCCTCAATGCAATCGAATCCCTCGAACACGGTTTACCCAATGTAGTTGACCGCACAGTTTGGCCTTCCTACTCCGGTGTGATGCAGAGCCAAGTGCTTGGAGCATTCCGCTTTTTGGGGCTGATCAATGCTGTCGGGGTACCGACGCCAGAACTCCAAAAACTCATTGAGGACAAGGCCAGCCGAAAAGCTCAACTACGCAAGCTTCTGGAACGTAGCTACGCCAGCCTAGTTAAACGCGACCTCACGAAGATGAGTGCTGGCAGTTTCGATACGGCAATGCGGGAGTATGGTGTGACAGGCGATACACACCGCAAGGCCAGCTCATTTTTCTTGCAGGCAGCACGCTACGCTGAACTGCCGCTCTCGCCATATATCCTCAAACAGACACGAAACGTGTCCGGGACTCGGAAACGTCGAGTGGTCGCGCCAGTGCTTCAACCAAGAGAGCAATATGTTGGAGACATCAGCGGCGTGGCCGACAAGGGACCTGATTCTGGTGGCCCGACAAAAAGTATCATGCTGGAGAACAGCATTACGCTCTCCCTGCGAACCAGCGCAGATACATTCAAGATGACAGGATCGGACCGACAGTTCGTGCTCGGACTTCTGGAGCAAATGGAGAAGTACGAAGCTGAGCATGCGTCGGACGAAGGCAAGGAAGCCAATGACCAGGAGGGATAGCGCCTACGCTGCTGACCGCATGAGCCTACCGTGCGGCGTAGGCCCAATTATGTGCAAGACCCGCTTCCAGTAACCTGTGAGGGAGCCGGAAGCGGGTCATAGGTAGGATGCTGATCGCGGCCTACGAAACGCACCGCGATTATACCTGTTTTCTCGACCAACGCGCATTCGCTGCTTTTCGGGCGATTGCTTTTCTCTTACTGGCGGGAAGTGCGTCTGCACGAGCCTTCCCGCCGATAAGACCGCCCTTGCGACCAATGCTGGCAAGATACTCTGTGACTGACTGCGTTTGCTTCGGTTCCTCAGTCGAGAGCCGCACGACCTCAGCGGCCAACTGGTTTGGGTCTCTCGGCATCTTGCTTGAGCGCCTCATGCATCTATAGTGACATGGGACAACGCCTATTGCAACGTAAACATTTCCGGGGTACACTGATGATGGAATGGGTAAAGCCTGAGGCACCCGCGACGCCCGATGAGGGTATCGTAAGCGCGCTTTTGAGCGCGTCGGGCTCAGGGGCCATTCCACAGGATCAAAGAGGCCCCGCTGTTTGGGGCCTCTTTTTTGTTTTCAATCCATGCCGATAACGATTTACTTCGACGAAAGTGGGGATTTGGGCTTTAACTTCACGAAGCCTTATCGAGACGGTGGATCAAGCCGTTTTTTGACTGTCGCCGCGCTGTGTACGCCTCCAGCTAAGAAACACTTGCCGAAACGCATTGTTAAAGAACTCTACGACAAGTTCGGATGGAATCCAGCAAATGAGAAGAAATGGGCGGACATGTCTGGGAGCGCTCGAACTGAATTTGCTGCGCATGCGCGAGAAATGTGTGACAAACATCCTGATATTTGCCTTCATGCCATAACAGTGAGAAAAGAAAAGGTTATGGCTCACATAAGAAACGACCCCAATAAGCTCTACAATTACATGATTCGTCTTTCGCTGTTGAATTTCATGGCGAAACATAATTTGGTCACGATGGTTCCCGATCCCCGCTCAATCAAAGTGCAAAGCGGGAACAGCCTGCATGATTATTTGCAGATAGAATTATGGTTCAATAAACGAGTGGAAACCCTTCTGGTGACTCTACCTCAAGATAGCCAGCACTGTTTGGGGATACAGTTCGCAGATATGCTAGCAGGCTTAGTCCACTCACACTATGAAGATGGCGAGCATCCCAACTTCTCGACACTATGTCCAAGAATCCAATTGGCGCGGCTCTATTTCGGTTCCTAGGCTCCAAAATGAGTCACTACCGCCTGTGGGAAAGATTATCGCAAGCCGGAATTGACGCCGCGCGACTACGACTTCACCAGGGCTTTTAGCTTGACTTGGCCGTTCACCACTTCCACGACATATTCGATGTCGCGGCAGTTTTTCTTTTCCTGGAGGTCCTTGGTCTTCTTGCGCAAGAATTCCTTGAACCCGGCTTTGCTGAGTTTAGAGGTCTCTTCGCCGGCATTTTGTTTGGCCCGCAGAAAAGCCGTGTAGAGTTGATCGACTTTTTCGGTTTCCTTCTCCGGCTCCGAACAGACCACGCGAAACGCCTGCGTTTCCGCGGCGCCCGCAGCAGGAACCGCCGTCGTTGGTTCGGGATGCGTCTTGGAGCGTTCGGCCTCGATGGCCTTCGCGGCGGCGCCAAAGTGGCGCTGGATTATCCCCTCTTCGCGCTGCGCCAGGCGTTTCCGGAAAACGTCCTTATATTTCGCGTACGTTTGCGCGAGGTTGTTGAAGCGGAAGCGCTGCCCGTATTTCAAGTCCCCGCCGCGTTCCGCGTAGCGCTTCGTCAACAGTTCGATGCGCCATTCGATTTCGGTGGGCGGGCGTTTGCGGCCGCCTCCGAAGAAAGCGTCGTACTCGATCTTCAGTTGCCGGATGTCGCGCTCAAGTTGCGCCAGATCTTCGTCGATGGTGGCCATGGAGCGAGTTCCCTCGAACCCCCATGCTAGGTGCGTAGCGCGCAAGCGTCAACCGGGAAGGACGGGGACGCTGCGCATGAAACACCGGGCGCCAGGGCAACCGGCTGGCCCTTTGGGCAGAAGGCCGATTGCGGACGCAATCCTCGCTGTGCTCAAATGTCGCCATGGCTTCGCGCACCAAGCCTGAGCTTTCCTCCGAGCAGGCAGCTCTCCTCCGCCGTGTGCCCTCGGTGGATGAACTCCTTCTTCGCCCCGGCCTCGTATCACTCTGTCGCGAGTTGGAGCGCAGCTTCGTGGTGGAAACGGCCCGCGAGGTTCTGGAAGGATTGCGGCGCTCGATCACATCTGGTGAAGCGCAAACCGATACAGTTCTGCACTCCGCCGCCATCGAACAACGCATCGTGCATGCCGTGCAGAAAGAATTCGCTCCGTCCCTGCAGCCGGTGATCAACGCTTCGGGCGTAATTCTGCACACGAATCTCGGCCGCGCCCCTCTCTCCGAGCACGTGGTGGAGGAGATTCGCCGCACGGCCACGCAATACTCGAATCTGGAATACGATCTGGAGGCCGGAGCGCGGGGGAAACGCGATGTGCACACGGCGCGGCTGATCGAGCGCCTGGCCGGGGCGGAATCGGCGATTGCGGTGAACAATTGCGCGGCAGCCGTGCTGCTGACTCTCGCGGCGCTAGCACGAGGCGGCGAGGTCATCGTCTCGCGCGGCGAACTGATCGAAATCGGCGATGGCTTCCGCATCCCGGAAATCATGGAGCAAAGCGGCGCGGTCTTGCGCGAGGTGGGCACGACGAACCGCACGCGTCTCGCCGACTACGAAAACGCGATCCACGAAAAAACGCGGCTGCTTCTCCGCGTGCATCCCTCGAATTTCACCGTGACCGGATTCACGGAAGAACCCGAAGTGGCGGACTTGATCGCGCTCGGCGCGCGCACCGGTTTGCCCGTCATCGAGGATTTGGGATCGGGATGCCTTGTCGATCTTTCCGCCAGCGGCATCACGGAGCCCACCGTGCGCGAAAGTATCGCGGCGGGATTTTCGCTGGTGCTCTTCAGCGGAGACAAATTGCTGGGCGGGCCGCAAGCCGGCATTATCGCCGGGAAAAAGGAGTTCGTCGCGAAGGTGCGGCGCCATCCGCTCTTCCGTGCCTTGCGCGTGGACAAGCTGACCATTGCGGCGCTGGAGGTGACCCTGCGCGCGTATCTCCGCGGCGCGTGGAACGACATTCCCGCGCAACGCATGATCCGGCTGCCGCTCGAGGAAATTGCCGCGCGCACCAGGAAATTCCACGACGCGCTCCAGCCGCAAGCCGCCGCGTCGGGCGCCGCAATCGAAATCGCGGATGGCAGTTCGCTGGTCGGCGGCGGCTCGACTCCCGCGCAATCGTTGCCCACGAAAGTGCTACGTATCGCCAGCGCCCGTCATTCGGCGGCCCAACTCGAGGCCCGCTTGCGGCAAGCGCCCGCGGGAGTTCCCGTGATTGCGCGCATCGCGGACGATCGCCTGCTGCTCGACCTGCGCGCCGTCTTTCCGGAGCAGGAACCGGCGCTGCTGCAATCTCTTCTTGCCGCTTTGTCTTGAACGGACGCTGCTTTTTCGATGTTATGATATAAGTGTGATATAGGAGGCCGTATGGCCACTGCGCTCATCCATCTGGATCCCAAACAGAAAAAACGCCTTGCCCGGCGCGCCAAGTTGCGCGGGAAATCTTTCTCCCAGGAAGTGCGTGATGCCGTGGACCTCTACCTCGATTTGCCCGTGGAGAACGAAAAGGAATTAAGCGCCCTGGCCCGATCCGCCAATCAATCGGCTGGCCGCATGATCAAGAAACTGGATGAAACCATCACGTACGTTGACCGGATCCTGAAGGGCATGAGGAAAACAAAGTGAGTTGGGCCGGGGAAGTTCTCGCGGGTATTCGCAAGATCGTCCTGATTGAACACCGCATGGATACTTTGACGGAGCAGGTAAAACAGATTGCCCTCGCCTGCCAGGATCTGGATCGTCGCTTGGTCCGGATGGAAGCGAAATTCGAACTGCTCGAGCGTATGGCCGCTCCCGCCACGCGCCGTTCCCTGCCCGAAAAATCCGAGAAGTAGATTGCGATGCTCAGCTTCACGGTTCGCAATCACAAGCTGGTTGCCGCTCGCAAACCGCTGCTAAGATTGAAACACGGTTGGGCTCTGATCCGCGTGCGTCTCGCGGGGATCTGCAATACTGACGTGGAAATTCTGCGCGGCTATCACCAGTTTCGCGGCACTCCGGGGCACGAATTTGTCGGCGAAGTCGTGAAGGTTGCGGGCGTCTCCGCCAAAACGCGAAAGCGCTGGATGGGCAAGCGCGTGGCGGGTGAGATCAATGTGGCCTGCTCCGCCTATGGCTACAAGCCGGTGTGCGCATTCTGCCGGCGCGGGTTGAAGACGCATTGTGCCCGGCGCACCGTGCTTGGCATCGTCGCGCACGACGGCGCGTTCGCCGAATATCTCGCCTTGCCGCTGGAAAATCTTCACGTCGTTCCGAAAAACGTGAGCGATGCGAAGGCCGTCTTCATCGAGCCGCTCGCCGCCGCGTGCCAGATCCTCGCTCAACTGAACATTCGCGAGTTCCCCATCGCCGCGGTCCTCGGCGACGGCAAGCTGGCGCAGCTCATCGCCCTCGTCTTGCAGGCAGTGGGCACCCGCGTCGTTCTCTATGGCAAACACACAAACAAGCTGGCGTATACACACAAAGCGGGAATCGCCACAAAGAAAGTTCGCGGCGACGCCAGCGACTTGCGGCGTGTGAACGAAAATTATCGCCTTGTCGTCGAGGCCACCGGCTCACCTACCGGCTTGACTCTCGCGCAGCACATGACCGAGCCGCGCGGCACGCTGCTCCTGAAATCCACCTTCCACGGCGCGGCACCGGTGGAAACATGGCCCATCGTCGTGAAGGAAATCACCGTGGTCGGCTCGCGCTGCGGCCCCTTTGCCAAAGCCATCGCGCTGCTGCGTTCCGCTAAAGTGGACCCCACGCCGCTCATCTCGCGTACCTTCGCGCTTAAAGACGCGGCCCAGGCTATCGCCTACGCGCAGCGACCCGGTGTCTTGAAGGTCCTGCTCGCCGCCTCATCCTCCGTCGGGTAGGATTTGTGCCCATGGAATGTTGCGAGCTTTACGGGTTTGCTTACGGGAGAGGCTCTACAAACGGTTGATGCACGACGCGACGCACGCCGCGCCGAATCCATTATCAATATTCACGACGGTCACATTCGACGCGCACGAATTGAGCATCCCCAAAAGCGCCGCTATGCCGCCGAAGCTCGCGCCATAGCCCGCGCTCGTCGGCACGGCGATCACCGGCACGCCCACCAATCCGCCCACGACGCTCGGCAGCGCGCCTTCCATTCCGGCGATGCAAATGATCACGCGGGCTTTGGTCAAGAGCTCCCGGTGCTCCAGCAGCCGGTGAATCCCCGCCACGCCCACGTCGAAGAGTTGCTCCACGCTGTTGCCCATCAATTGCGCCGTCAAAACCGCTTCTTCGGCCACGGGAATGTCGCTGGTGCCCGCGGAAACAACCAGGATCGTGCCCTTCCCGGTAATCTCGCGCGTGCGCTCGATCGTGATCACGCCGGACAAAGGATGAAATCTTGCGCCGCGGCTGACGCGCTTCACCGCGGCAAACATTTTCGCGTCCGCACGCGTCACCAGCACGTTGTTTCGCGATGCTTTGTGCTTCAGCATGGTGCGCGCAATTTCCGCCACCTGTGCGGGCGTCTTGCCCTTGCCAAAAATCACTTCCGCGTACCCCTGCCGCAGCGCTCGATGGTGATCCACCTTGGCGAAGCCGATGTCCTCGAACGGCAGATGCTTCAGCCGCTCAATCGCGGCTTCCGGCGAGAGCTTCCCCCTGCTCACGGCTTCCAGTAATTTGCGAACGTCGGCTTGATTCATGAACGGTTCTCGTTGCCCATACTATGGATTGGGCCAGCCCATAATCTTTCTAGCGGCTTGATTGTCCGCGTACACTTGCCACTCCGCGATCAAGCCATCGCGCACGACGGCTCTCCACGCCGCCGGCACGCTCCAGTGATTTTCCTTCGGCAGTTTTCCTTCCACCGCGTAAGTCGCTTCCGCCGTGCCAAACGACGCCACCACATCGCCGTGCGAAAAAACTTCCGCGTGCGACACGCGGTAATCCGGAAACATGCGAAAGTAACCAGCCCAACCCTTGCGCATCGCTTCCCGGCCCTGGACGCGGTTCCCCAGCCCGTCCACGAATACGTGGTCTTCGGTCATCAACGCGCAGAGTTGCTCCACATCCGCCGCGTTAATACGTTCCATGAAGGCGAGCACAACGTCAACGGGTGCGGTGCTCCTCATAAAATGGCCTCGCTTCATCCGGAAGTCTAGCATAGCCCGGCAGTAGCGACGTTTCCCGCGCCCCAGCTTGACTTGCCGCCGGGCCGTTGCCAGACTGTTCGTGCCCGCGCAAATTCCATGACTTCAGCCCAAACACGAACCCTCACCGTTGGTGTGACCGGAGCGAGCGGCGCGATTTTCGCGCAAAAAACACTGGCGCTGCTGGAAGACGATCCGCGCGTCACATGCGTGCACTTGGTCGTGACGGAAACCGGCCTGCGGCTGCTTGCCGAAGAGCTGGAAATCACCTCCGGCGATTTGCGCCAGCTACCTAGCCGCATTCTGGGCTGCGCCTCGCAAAAAATCGTAACCATCTCGAATAAAGATCTCGGCGCGTCCATCGCCTCCGGTAGCTATGATGTGGACGCCATGATTGTCGTTCCTTGCACCATGGGCGCGCTGGCGGCCATCGCCAACGGCACCAGCGACGACCTCGTGGCGCGTTCGGCTGACGTGATGCTGAAGGAAGGCCGCAAGCTCATTCTTTGCGTGCGCGACACGCCGTTCAACCGCGTCCACCTGGAAAACATGCTGCGCGCACAGCAAGCCGGCGCGGTCATCATGCCCGTGGTGCCGGCGTTTTATCACCAGCCCAAAACGATTGATGATGTCGTGACGCAATATGTTTGCCGCGTCCTGGCGCACGTTGGGCTGCCGCAGGAACAAATGTTTCGCTGGACCGGCAGCGCGCCCTCCAAAAAAGCGGCGCCGTAGGCACAGATGGCTGGCCGCATCCGCACCATCCTGGAAATGATCAAGTTTGAGCACTCGGTCTTTGCCTTGCCGTTTGCTCTCACCGGCGCGTTGCTCGCGGCGCGCGCCAAACAGCACGGCTGGCCCACGCTGCGGCAGACTCTGTGGATCGTGATCGCCATGGTGGCGGCGAGGTCCGCTGCCATGACCCTCAACCGTATCGCCGACCTCCGCTACGACAAGGAAAATCCGCGCACCAAAATGCGCGCGCTGGCCACCGGCGCGCTCTCCGTTTCGTTTGCCTGGATGTTCACGCTCGCCGCCGTCGCGCTGTTTTTTGTGGCGGCCTGGCAATTGAATCCGCTCGCGCTGAAGCTAGCTCCTCTGGCTATCGCTATCCTGTTTTTCTATTCCTTCACGAAGCGTTTCACCACCTGGTCGCACCTCTTCCTCGGCTTTGCGCTGGGGATTTCGCCCGCCGCGGCATGGATTGCCATCACCGGAAGCCTCGATTGGCGCATGTTGATTTTGTGCGCCGCGGTCACCTTGTGGGTCGGCGGCTTTGACGTGCTGTACGCCTGCCAGGACATCGATTTCGACAAACAGGCCGGGCTGTTTTCCGTGCCCCAGCGCTTCGGCATCTCCGCCGCGCTGAATACCGCGCGTGTCATGCATGTGAGCGTGGTGCTTCTGTTGAGCTGGCTGGCGGCGAGTTTCGGCTTGCCGTGGCCCGCCTGGGCCGGAATCGTCGTCGTGGCCGCGCTGCTCGGCTACGAGCATTCGCTGGTGAAAGCGAATGATTTGAGCAGGCTGAACGCTGCGTTTTTCACCGTGAACGGCTATATTAGTATGTTGTTTCTGCTGTTTTGGGGCACCGCCGCAGCGGTTTGGCGCGTTTGAATTCTTCGCAAGTCTTGAAATGCAAAATGGATGTAGCGGCCGCCTCCGGGTGGCCATCTTACTAAGCAGAGAATATCGTGGCCGAACTGACGCTCACTGACGCAAGTCTGAAACCCATCGCCGACAAGGTGCTGGCGGGCGAGCGCCTCTCCTTTGACGATGGCGTGGCCCTCTACCGCACGCCCGATTTGCTGGCCGTCGGCTGGCTGGCCAATTTCATCCGCGAAAAACGCCACGGCAACATCACCTATTACAACGTCAATCGCCAC
>Ga0326728_10017966_pt1 | contig 14041 bp, 6 predicted proteins | sample MB3enrmetagenome_FD_207602 | JGI IMG/M metagenome (GOLD analysis project Ga0326728, IMG submission 207602) | Lab enriched peat soil microbial communities from McLean, Ithaca, NY, United States - MB31MN | ecosystem: Environmental > Terrestrial > Soil > Wetlands > Peat | place: USA: New York...
CATATGCCGCCGCCTCGTACCAGGACACCCCGCTTACCGGGTAATTGTCCTGGCCCTCCGGAAAGTGCCCCAGTTTCCAGGTGGAAGGACCAAACCTGTCGGTCTGGTCTAAGAATCCTGCCACTCCTTCCTCCCAGGACAAGGGCTTTCCGTCCTTGGTGAAATCCTGCTTCCAATACTTCTTTTGCCTGTATCCCCCGGCGTCCACGAATGCCTGGTATTGCTGGTTGGTCACCTCGAACTTGTCGATGAAGAATCCGTCCAAGTCGACCAGCTTAACTAGGCCGCCCAACTTAGGTCGGCGGAAAAGGTATATGGTTGGACGGTATTTTCCGCCGTCGACCCGAACCATTTGTGCGGGAGTTGTGCCCGCGCTTCCCAGCGTTCGTTCCAGGCGGATTTGTGCTCCTTGCGCGGAAAGAAGCCTGTGGTCACTGCCGGTAAGACCGGTCACTTCGTCGTAATGTTCCTTGGTGATTCTGTATTCCTTGAAGCCGCGTGAAATCCGGCGGCTTTCGATGGGCGTCTGGCCAATGAACTCCCAGGGGTTGCCCTCCTTGGCATATTCTTTTATGAAGACGCTCGCGCCGGGCGGGTCGGTCTTGACCGATAGCAGCACGGCGATTTCGGAAAAGGCCTGGTTCAACTGAGGGTCGCGAGGGATGTATTTCTCGGCTTCCACCGCAATGGGGTAAGCGGATGGCCAGTCGTCCTTTGAGATAAGGCTTTCAATCTGCGGGAGTGCGATCTCGCGTGCCCAGCGGGCTCTTCGGTTGTGATAGATGGCAGTTCCTGCCAGATAGCCCAGCCCCATGATGACGATGAGCGCGAGTAGGGCATAGATCGGCCTGCTCAGCCCACGCCATAAGCCAGGGGCTTCTTCACGCGCCGCGGCCCGCCCCATCAAGTGACCCAGGTCGGCACGCAGGTCGGCCGCGCTCTGGTAGCGCAGCGTGAGATCCTTCTCCAGGCACTTGCGGATGATTCGTTCCAATTCCTGCGGTACGTCGTGGTTGAACGGGGCGATGGGCTCCGGGGGGCTCTGCAAGATGTGGGCAATCGTTTCGCTCAGGGTGGAACCCGCAAAAGGACTCCTGCCCGTGGCCATCTCGTAGAGCACCGACCCGAACGAAAACAGGTCGCTACGCGCGTCCACCGGCTGCCCCAGAGCTTGCTCCGGGCTCATGTACTGCACTGTCCCGGCTATCGCCCCCGTCGCCGTCTGCAACTCGCTTGAGGATTCGCCCGGTACGGCCACGGGCCGCGCCATCTTCGCCAATCCGAAATCCAGAATCTTCGCTTGTCCATCCGCAGTGATGAAAATGTTGGCGGGTTTGATGTCGCGATGAATGATGCCTTTGCGGTGGGCGGCGTCCAGCGCGTCGGCAATCTGCGCCGCCAGATCGAGCAGTTCGCCGACCTGTAGCGGCGATGTCCCCATCGCTGTCTGTAGCGTCGATCTCCGATCGACGCTGCGGCGGTCGGAGACCGCCGCAGCCAGGCGCTGCTTCAGCGTCTGGCCCTCCAGACATTCCATCACGATGTACGGCTCGCCGGCTTCTTCACCGATGTCGTAAACCGTGCAGATGTGGGGATGGTTTAGCGCGGAAGCGGCGCGGGCTTCCCGTTGGAATCTCTTCAACGACTCGCGATCGCGCCAAACGTCTTCAGAAAGGAACTTGAGCGCCACGGAGCGGCCCAACCGGGTGTCCTCAGCCTTGTAGACCACGCCCATGCCGCCGCCCCCAAGTTTTTGGACGATGCGATAGTGGGAAACGGTTTTGCCGAGGCGCTGCGCATCGCGCTCGGCGGCCCGGCGCACCTCCGACGCATCCTGGGCCAGGGCCTTCGCCGCCACCTCGAGGGCCGGGGACTCGATGAAGCTCGCCCCGTGCTCACCCTGCGCCAGCAGCGAATCCACCTCGTCGCGCAAGGCGGGATCGCCGGCACAGGCTTGGTCAAGGAAAGCGGCGCGCTGATTCTCCGGGCACTCCAACGCCGCGTGAACGACTCGCTCGATTTCGCGCCAACGATCAGGATTCATGGCATACATGGCTGCGCCGGGGGCGCTTTGGAGTGCGGTAGCAGCAGCTACCGCTTTCCGATTGAGTTCATCCTGCGAGGGCGCAAGAGCCGGAACAAGCAAGGCGGTAGCTGCTGCTACCGCACTCCAAAAGCTTCGCTCCGTATGCCAACGCTGAGCCGCTCAGCTCCCAGCAAATGGCTTTTGCTCGCGGTCGGCCTTTCTGCATTCCTCCGGCTCATCGGCCCGGAATTTGGCGGCGCAGCTCATCGAGGAAGTTCTCAAGGAAGGTGACGTGCACCGAACCTTCTCGGGGTCGCTCGTCTTCCAGCCTGGGGAACACCGCGAAGCGCTTGCCGTCCGGCGCCAGGGCCAGGTTGGAACCCGCGCTGTAAAAGATCTGCTTCTCGGACCAAAGGCGCGGCTTGCCGGGCAGGAACGAATCGCCATTCACCGTATAATCCAACACCATGATGTGGTAATCAGGCGTCTCGTAAAACAGCTCCCGGCCGTTGTTGGACCAGAATGCGTACAGCCCGCCTCCGGTCGAGACCTGCCACTTCCCGCCCCGCCCAGCGGGGAAGGGCCGCACCCAAATCTCAAGCCTCCCCGATCCCCAGAACCGGCAAGCGATCCAGCGCCCGTCGGGTGAGAACATCGGGACAAGACCGGGCCCAAACAACTCCGGCTTGCCCGCCTTGGGGTGGTCGGAATCGCTGGTGTCCAGAGTTACCGTCCAAATTTCATAAGGGGTCAACCCAACCTGCTCCTGGTACGCCAGATGCCGTCCGTCGGGGGAGAAGGACCAGGGGAATGCGACGCCTCGTGTCGGCAGGAGCGCCTCCGCCTCTCCGGAGCCGTCGCTGCGCATCCACCAGATCCCGAAATCGCTGCCAGCCCACTGGAAGGCCAAGTGCTTCCCGTCAGGGGTCCAGACCGGTAACTGCGATCGTGCCGCCAAGGTCAGCCGTGTCATCGTGTCCCGTTGTAAGTCATACGAATAAATGTCGGGGCCGCTGCCGGTATTCATCGCCAACGCCAGCCGCCGCCCCTCCGGCGAAAAGCGTGGCTGCATGTAGGCGGCTGGCGCGGCAATCAGAGGCTGCATCTTCCCGGAGCGGTCGAGCCATACCACCGGCCAAGTCTGACCCGTCGGCCCTTTGCCTGGCAGGTACACCAAGGTCCCATGGCCGGAGGGCGCGGCGGAAAAATCAAACTGGCCTCCGCCGTCAAACGGGTTTGCGGCCACGTCCTCCAGGAGCGGCACAGGCTTGCCTTGAATCTCCAGACGGTCGGCATCGAAGGCCGCCCCGAACAGGACGCCTTGATGGAGGTAGAGCAGGTAACCGCGGTTTCCGTTCTCCGGCAGATACCGGCCGAAGTATGCCCCAGCTACCAGCGTCTTGGTCACACCCCTCTTCAGCAACATGGCTTTGACGCTGCCGTTCTCCATTCCTACTGCATTGGGAGCGGCCGTGAAGAGGATCGCCTTGCCTCCTGGAAGAACCTGCGGCCAGCGGTGGGTCACCTCGCCTTTACTCAGCTCGGTCAACGGCTCCATCCTCCCCCCGGCAGCGGGCACTCGGAGGAGTTCGCCTAGCCCATAAAACGGCAATACAATGGTTCCGTCTTCCCCCCAACTTGCGCCACAAGTAGGCGTGGAGGTATTGCACAGAGTCACCGGCGCTCCGCCCTGGAGGGAGATCTTCTTGAGCTTTTTATCCGCGAAGAATCCCACCCATTGGCCGTCGGGAGAGAAAAACGGGTCCTCACCGTTTTCCGTCCCGGGCAACAGGGTGGCTTGGGTCTGGTCCAGCAACCGGGTGGCAAGCTGCTGCTTGCCATTGGGGCCTCGCGCCGGAAAGACCAGCCGCCGGCCGTCGGGTGAGATGGCTGCGGTAAGATTGCGGCCCGTCATCGCCTCCGGCCCCAGGTCCACGCTCAGCCGCACCAGCGGTTGCAGTTCCACCGGCCGCGCGGCGCGCCACGGCGCCCACCAGGCGACGGCCGCAAGGGCCGCCAGCACACCTGCGACGGCCCACGGAAACCAGAAGGTGGGGCGGGCTCCAGCCTGCCGTGGGGCTTGAACCTCGCCACCCGCCAGCGCTTCCTCGATCTCCAGCCGCGCGTCCGCGATATCGGCCAGCCGCTGCTTGCGGTCCCGCTCCAGGCAGCGGCGCAACAGTTTGCGGATGGCGGCGGGTGTCTCTGCCGACAGCAGGCTCCAGTCCGGCTCCTTCGTCAACACTGCCGCCAGCGTGTCTGACACCGTATCGCCGGCAAACATCCGCTTTCCCGACAGCAGCTCGTAGAGCACCACGCCGAAAGCCCAAATGTCGGCGCGCTTATCCACCGCGCCGCCGCGCGCCTGCTCCGGCGCCATGTACGCCGCTGTGCCCAGGATCACTCCGGCTTTCGTGGCGCTCAGGGCAGGGGCGGGTGACGCTGGCGGGGCGTCGCTCGCGGAAGCCTGCGCCACTCTGGCCAGCCCGAAATCCAGCACCTTCACTTTGCCTTCCGCGGTGAGCTTGATGTTGGCAGGCTTGAGATCGCGATGCACGATGCCCTTTTCGTGCGCCGCCTCCAGCGCTTCGGCCATCTGCCGGGCGATGGGCAGGGCTTCCTCCAGCGGGATGGGACCTTGCGCGATGCGGTCCGCCAGCGTCGGGCCTTCCACCAGTTCCATCACCAGCGCGTGCTCTTCCACCTCGTAAATAGCCGCGATGTTCGGATGGTTCAGGGACGCCAGTACATGCGCCTCGCGGTGGAAACGCTTCAAAGCTTCGCGGTCGTGCGCCACCTCCTCCGGCAGGAATTTGATCGCCACCGCGCGATCCAAGTGAGTGTCCTCCGCCTTGTAGACGACACCCATCCCGCCGCCCCCCAGCTTTTCGAGAATCCGGTAGTGGGAAACCATGCTGCCAATTCTCTGTCGTTCTTCCTCCTGCACCCGGCGCAACTCGGAATCGTCCTGCGCCAGCGCCTGGGCGGCTACCTCGAGGGCCGGGGACTCAATAAAGCTCACCCCGTGGTCACCCTGCGCCAACAACGAAACCACCTCGTCGCGCAAGGCGGCATCGCCGGCACAGGCTTGGTCAAGGAAAGCGGCGCGCTGATTCTCCGGGCGCTCCAGCGCCGCCTGAACGACTCGCTCGATTTCGCGCCAACGATCAGGATTCATGGGACCTCCCGGAAGCCATGTAGCGATGGACGAGGCGGTGCAGTTGCTTGTAGACAAGGGAGACCCACTGATCCAACGCCTGTCGGTCTCCGTCACTCCAGGCGTGGACCCATCTGGTGACGTCGCGTGGGGAGGGCGCTTCCATGAGGCCCTCAATTTCTGAAAACTGCGCCCAAGTGTAGCACTCTCTTTTCACACTGCAATCAGTTTTTCATTACTCCGGGGGCTCCGGTGGTGGGTGAATTTGATCCTGTAGCGGGTAGCCACGGAGTGCTGTTCTGACCGTGGGTCCTCGCGTCGATGAAGGGTCCCTTTTCAATCGTGGCGGCAACCGAACCGGCGCATTCAGGGCAAAGGCGTGAGAAAACACCACGGTCAAAACTGCATTGACCGTGGCTACGAGCTACTACGAGCTATGCACGTTTCGGAACCCGAATCCCAAATCCCGAGTCCCGTATCCCGTATTTCGCCTTACTTGGAATAGAGTCCCTCGCGGACCTCCAGACTGGGTTTGGCGTGGAAGCTGCCTTGGGTCACGCCCTCGCCGGAAGCGATGTACTCCTTCATCCGGGCCGACATCTTGCGGACCACATCGGGATATTTTTCCGCGACGTCGGTCAACTCTTTAGGGTCGTCTTGCAGATTGTAGAGTTGCGGCTGGTAAGGCGCAGCGGGCGCGTTGGGATATTTGTGAAACTTGCTCTCCTGCGCTTCCGGCTTCCAGATTTCGCTATAGCTCCATTCCTTGTTCCGCACCGCTGCCACCCAGCCGTAGGACTGCACCACATACTCATGGGCTGAGGCGCTTCCGCCCGTCGCCAGGGGCCAGAAATCTCTGCCCGTCACCCGCGAAGGCGGTTGAAGCGCCAATCGGCCGAGCACCGTGGCCATGACATCGGGAATTTGAACGAATCCCTGCACCTTTTTTCCGGCATCGGGATTGCCCGGCACGTGGATGAGCATGGGAATGTGCGTCACCTGGCCGCGCAGCTTATCCGGCCCCTTTAGGAACTGCTCGCGCTCGCCCAGCATGGCGCCATGATCGGCCATGAAGACCACCACGGAGTTATCCAGCAGGCCAAATTGCTCGATGGTCTCGAGCAACGATCCGACCCAATGATCCACGCAACTCACCGCGCCCGCGTAGTTGGCGCGCATGCGGCTCTTGATGTCGTCCGCGAGCGGCACCGTGTCGTAATTGGGTTCGATGAAGCTCGGACCGTGCGCGTTGGGCATGTACTTTTCCAGAAACCGCCGCGGCGGGTCCCAGGGCTCGTGCGGATCGAAAAACTCCACGTGGAGATAAAAGGGCTTCTCCGCATGGTTCTCATTCAGCCAGCGCGTGGCCGTCTGCGCGGTGATCTGGCTCACCGATTCTCCCTGCTGCTGCCAAAGATTCCGGTTGGCTTTGTATTGGCTCAGAGAATTTCGCAGGCCGGGATACTTGGCCAGGTATTCATCCGATACGAGGTCGCTTATGTCCAACGAATGGTGCGGGGCGGTGCCGTAGAAGTCGAACTCCAGGCCGCGAATCCATTGCCAGGTGTGAAATCCCCGCTGAAAATTTCGGCCGGGCTTGAACTGGTGATAGAGGCTGCTGATCAGGGTGTTGATGTAACCCGCTTCCTGCAGCGTTTCGCTCAGCGTGACGTCTTCGTTATAGAGCGGGTGCCAGCCCGGCAACTGCACGTTCTCGGGCTGCGGAAAATAGGTGGCGGGGATGCCGCGGCGCCCCGTGTAGAGCGTGCGACGAATGGGGATGGTGGGCATCAACTCGGCGTAGGCGTCGACGAATACCGTGGCGCGCTGCGCGAAGCGGTCAAGGTGCGGCGTCTCCAGGTGCTCCAGCCACTTCGGGCCGTAACACGCCAGGTTGTCGGCGCGGAAAGTGTCGGTAACAATTACAATCAGGTTCAGACCATTCCCCGTTTGCTTCGGCGGCTTCTCCCAAACTGATCCGCACGTGTTCTCTTCTGCTGCGCGGGTTTGCGCTGCCGCCGGTAATCCCGCCGCGCCCGCTGTCGCTCCTGCCACCGCACTCTTTAGAAAACCTCTTCGTGAGACCTCCGCACTGCTCATTGCGCCCTCCTGTGAATTAAAAGCCTGAGCACCTAATGTACCACCAACGGCAGGCTCGATGGCGGTTGGGAGTGGATACGCCTCCTGCCCGCGACCCCCCAGATTTTTGCTTGACAAGGTACGATAAGCGACGAAAAGGCATGAATGAGGGCGTTCTGGGGGGTGTGGGGAAACACCCCTCGCATATTTTCGGACGTTTCGTCCGTCCGGTGCGTCAATAGTCCCACCCTTCCCTGGAAGACCATTTCGCCACAATACGGGCATTTTGTCTGCTCATGAGGCCCAGAGCGCACCCTGTCGCACGGCATCCCACTCTTTGGGCACACCACCCCGCCCTTTTATTCTGCATCGATATATAATTGAGGCTCAAAATCTTTCGACGGATCCAGGAGAGATGAAAAAACCACCCCCCCGCTTATTCTTGACGCCGCAAGCCCTTTTTCTTTTGGCCCTTTTGATTTTCATCACCGGCGCTGCTCGGATTTCGGGTGCGGCCATGCCTGCTTGTGCAGGGACGATGAACGTCTGCCGCTTTCGACTGCTGGTTCAATCGACGAAGGGTGGCGCGCCGCTGCCGCTGCAAGACATCAACATCGTCGACGCCGGCCAGAAGGTGAAGTACGAGCCGTTGCACATCCCCCCCGCCGTCCGCGACAAAGCCAAGATCGCGTTGATACTGGTGGCCGTCCCCAAACCGGCATCGAAGGACGAAGCGAAGGGGAAAACCGAAAACGGCAAGGAGGGCGCCGAAATAAAGGAGAGCAGTGAAAAGGAGGAGAGCGGCAAAGAAGAGTTGAAGGAAGCAAAGCAGGACATCCACGTCCTCGAAGCTCTGCCCGCGAAGGACCCGCAGGAGTGGACTGTCCCCGCGCGCGCCAGCGTGGTGGGAGTGGTCTTCGGCCCGCACGGCCTGGATGTGAAGAAGGTCAGCTCGCTGGTGGATAAGAATCCCGACCTGATTCCCGAGTTGACCGAATACGCCGAGCAAACCGCCAAGGTGGGAGCCCTGGTGGAGGCCCTGACGGAATACCAGCAGCAGCCCGATCCCACCCGCAACGTGAACGCGGCGCTCGCCGGATTTGGGAATGATTACAACGTGGCAATCCCCAAGATTGACACGGCCGCGTCCCCCAACCAGCAGGCCGCCGTATTGTTGCAGGCGATGATGCCATCGTTGCAGACTTTCGATCCGATCACCTCCAGTCCCGCGGGGATGGTGGCGCAGTCGGCGGGATTGGCGGGGGCAGTGGCCACGATGTTCTTCGGTTCGCCGGTGGGACTGGCGGCCGGTGGCGCGTCGCTTTTCTTGAACATGCGCACGCTGATTTTCCCGGACACGGATTTCCGCTCCGCCTTCGCCCAACCCTTTGAGGCCAACGGCCTGGCGCTCTGCGCCAAGACTGAGCCGCCGAAGCCGCGCACGCGGGAAGCTTATCTGTGGATGATGAAGGTTCCCAACGCCGATGCGCCCGCCGGGGCTCTGGAGGAGACGGCGCATGTTCCCATCGGCGGCAAATCCGCCCTCAAAGTTTCCTTTGCCAAGCCGGAGGAGAGCAGGCTCCTGACGCGCGCCCACGGTTGGGAGTTGGTTTCCGCCAAGGACCACGCTGACGTTCCCCTCAAGGTGCAAGCGGGATCCCCGGACGATTCCCTGGACCTCGATCTGACCAAAACCAAGTTGCCCCCGGGAGAATATCACCTCGCCGCCCTGTGGGATTGGGAGCCCCTTCAGGTGAAGGGTGATGTGGATGTGCGCCCGCTGGGAGACTTTACCAAGGCGAAGGTCGCGCAGGAATCCGCGGACCGCCTGGTGGAGGGCTCGGGCGCCGTAAAAGTACAACTGACCGGTGCGGACTTTGAGTTTGTCGAGAAGGTGGCTATCGCCAAAGCGGGAGACAAGAAGGCAACGCCCATGGAGATCACCTTCGATCTACCCAAGGGCAAGGCCCAGGGCGACCAGGAGAGTATGGAAACGGAAGTGAACACATCCTCCTGGGGCGCGGGCAGCTACCGCCTGATTCTGACGCAAACGAACGGCGCCGCGCACGACGTTCCCTTGGTGATTCACCCTCTGAACCCCAGTCTGGTCAATCTGCCCCTGCGCGCCAACATCGGTGAAACCCAGCAGACGGTGGTCCTGCGGGGAGTGCGATTGGAACGCATTACGCGCTTCACCACTCCCGAAGCCACCTGGGACCTGGCCGCCGTGAAGCCCGATGCCCACGATTTGAAGGAGCGCAAAGCGACGGTGAAGCTCCAGACAGCAGCCCACGCCGGAGAGTTGTTGGCTGCCAGCGTTTACGTGCAGGATATCGAAGCCCCGCTCACGTTTCCCGCCGGGCTGGCGGTGGCGGGGCCGCGCCCCAAGATTGCGGGCGTCAGCCTGTCCCTCGCCCAGCAACCGGACGTGCACTTGGACCAAGGAGAAATTCCTGCTGGGGCGCCAACAAGTTTTTCGCTGCTCACCCGTAACGTTGACGCCCACCCCGCGCTGAGCCTGACCTGCGCCAATGAGGGTTTCGTCAAGGCGCCATTGGTCCTGCACCCGGGAGACCGGACCGTCAACGCCCAAATGGACTTCGCCGGCGAGGACGGACTATTTCTCTCCGTCGATCCCGGCGTGGTCGGCCAGTCCGGCTGCCAGTTGGCCGCCACCATCACCACGGAAAGCACCGGGACCTCCGACCCCACCGTCCTGGGCCGCCTCATCCGCTTGCCGCGCATCGAGAAGTTTGCGCTGACCGAGGAGAAACTCGGCCCCACCCTCTACGCCGGAAACCTTACGGGCGTCGATCTGCAAATCATCGAGAAGACGGGTTGGGACGATAAGAACGGATTTCCCGTGCAGGGAATTCCCACCCCGGTGCCGGGCGGCACTCCCCAGGAACAAACCTTGAAAGTGGAACTTCCCTGGCCACCCCCTTCGCCCCACGCGCCAATTTACGTCTGGCTACGCGGCGAAACCAGCGGCCGGCTAACGGATGTGAAGTACTGATGCGCGGTTGTAGCGCGGACCCCCGTTTTTGGGGTCTGCGGCTTTTGCTTTGCAATAACTGCAAATCACCATAACGAACGCCAGCCCTCACGATCGGGAGCGCGAGTGCGTGAAAAACCTTTCCCGTCATGCCACATTCGCCCGATTTGCGATGTAAGAGCCGCGGACCCCAAAAGCGGGGGTCCGCGCTACGCCCCTTTTGCGGCTCCGCCGCGCTGCTCGCTGCCGACTGCTTCATCCCCAGTGCGCGAGGAGAAGCTTGAATCCAGTGCCCAGTGCAAAATCACGGCCCTGGCACCTGACACATGACACCTTTCTTACGCCGCGCGCTTCTCCATGGGCACAACGTCGCGCTGGTCGTGGCCCGTATATATCTGGCGCGGGCGCGCGATTTTCTGTTCGGGATCGATGACCAACTCTTCCCACTGCGCCAGCCATCCGGCCGTACGCGGAATGGCGAACAGCACCGTAAACATTTCCGGGTTGAATCCCATGGCCTGGTAGATGATGCCGGAATAGAAATCGACGTTGGGGTAGAGCTTCCGTTTAACGAAGTAGTCGTCTTGCAGCGCGATCCGTTCCAACTCCAGGGCGATTTCGAGTTTGGGGTTCTTGCCGGTGACTTCAAACACTTCTTCGGCGGCCTGCTTGATGATGCGGGCGCGGGGGTCGTAGTTCTTGTAGACGCGGTGGCCGAATCCCATCAGCTTGCCCTTGCCCGCTTTGATGCCTTCAATGTAGGCCGGCACCTTGTCTTTCGAACCGATCTCGTCGAGCATTTTCAGCACTTCTTCATTGGCGCCGCCGTGCAGCGGGCCGGATAGCGCCGCGGCCGCCGCCGCCGTGGACACATAGGGATCGGCCTGCGAGCTGCCCACCGAGCGCATGACGTTGGCGCTGCAATTCTGCTCGTGGTCGGCGTGCAGGATGAAGAGAATGTCAAGCGCCCGCGCCAGGACCTTGTTCGCCGTATATTTGGGCTCGGCCATTCTCCACAACATGTTCATAAAGTTTTCGGGATAGCTCAGGTCGTTGTCGGGATAGACGTACGGGAAGCCCAGGCCATGGCGGTACGTGTAAGCGGCGATGGTGGGAACTTTGCCGATGAGGCGATAGATCTGGAGCCGCCGCGTCTCCGCGTCATGCACGTCCCGCGACTCCGGATAAACCGTGGAAAGGGCCGCAACGGTGCTGATAAACATTCCCATGGGGTGGGCGTTGTAACGGAAGCCCTCCAGAAATTTCTTGGTCGTTTCGTGCAGCATGGTGTGATAGGTGATCTTGTTGACCCACTCCTTTAACTGCGAGGCGGTGGGTAACTCCCCTTGCAGCAGGAGATAGGCGACCTCGAGAAAAGTGCAGTGCTCCGCCAACTGCTCGATGGGATATCCCCGATAGCGCAGAATGCCCTTATCGCCGTCGATGTAGGTTATGGCGCTGTGACACGAGGCGGTGTTCATAAACGCCGGATCGTAAGTCATCAAGCCGAAATCATCCGGGCCGGTTTTGATCTTGCGCAAATCCATGGCGCGAATGGTGCCCTTGTGAAACGGGACTTCATAAGTCGTGTTCGTACGCTTATCCAGAATGCTGAGGCCCTCGTTATCCATGATCTCTCCTTTTACAATTCCTGTATGGCCACTGCTTCGGTCGCCCCCTCTTCACTTGGGCTGCGGCGGCTGGATGGAGATTATATTTACATTTGCATGGATTTGCTCAGGAGATTTGTCGGATTCTTTTGGGTTACCCAAGAAAAGAGACAATCTATCCCTGTCCCGTGTTGGTCCTGGTCGTAGGGGTACGGCTTGCCGTACCCTCCTGGTGCGGTCACCCGAACAAAATGAAAAGGGTACGGCAAGCCGTACCCCTACGACCAGGGCGCAGAGGCGCTGGCCCATGCTTAATGTTTGTGAGGATGCAAGTGCGGGTGTGTATGAGTTTCGCCGCTGGCATGAACGTGCCGGTGGGCGTGGATGAGATTGGTTTGTTCGAGCAGGGAAGTCTGTTGCAGAATTTCCGTGGGCGTTCCTGCCGCCACCAGTCGGCCCGTCTGGAAAACAAAGCATTCATCGGCAATGTCCTCCACGATGTCGAGGGCGTGGGTGGTGGTCACCACGGTCTTCGCTCCGCCGCGCAAGCCGATCAGGAAATCAATCATCTGGCTGGAACTCCTGGGATCGAGGGCCGCCGTGGGTTCGTCGAGCAGCAGCACCTCGGGATCCAGCACCAGCACGCAGGCCAGCGTCACGCGCTTCTTCTCTCCCGTCGATAAGTGATGCGGCGAGCGGTCCTTGAGGTGGGTAATCTTCATCACCTCGAGCATTTGTTCCACCGCCGCGCGCACCTTTTCTTTAGGCCACTCAAGCTGCAAGGGCCCAAAGGCTACTTCATCAAACACCGTGGGGGAAAACAGTTGAATGTCGGGGTTCTGAAACACCAGCCCCACGCGGCGGCGGAACGGGTAAGCAAAGTCGGGATTCTGCAAGCGCTCCTCGGTCAGCGGCTCGCCACAGAAAATGACCTCGCCCTTTTCCGGAAAGGCCAGGCCGTCCAGGATGCGCAGCAGCGTGGACTTGCCGGAGCCATTCGCTCCCAGAAGCGCGATGCGCTTGCCGGGCGGAATGGCCAGGCTCAAGTTGTCAAGCGCCGTCACCTGGTGGTAACGAAATGTAACCTCGCGAACATCAAAGACCGGAACCGGCACGTCATCCCCTCACGTCTCGTGCGGAAGGCACCTTGGACTGCGGCGGCTCGACGCCGCCTTTGCATTTGTCCTTGGTGATGATCCAAGGCGGCGTCGAGCCGCCGCAGTCCAAGGTGCCCCCGGCACTTTCATCTCCCGTAATAAAACGCTCCCGCCGCCAGCGCGGCAAAAATCGCCAGCATCATCCAGTCGAGCGCGGCGGTATGGAAATCATCAAGCATAAAGACTTCGCCGCGGAATCCCCGGGCGAGCATGGCGCTGTAAACGTCGCCGCTGAGCTGCAACGTCTTCGACATCAAAACTCCCACGCTGGCGGCGGCCAGGCGGCGACTGTCGGAGCCTTTCAACTTACCCACCATGCGGCTGCGGCGCGATTCCAGCATATCGCGAGCGCTTTCCAGCAGGAGAAAAATATACCGGTAAGCCATCCCCAAAATCACCACCAGAACCACCGGAACGCGCACCACGCGCAGCGCCTTCAAGACGTGCGTCCATGGCGTGCAGAGAATCAGCAGCACGGAAAGAGTCGCGGCGGTTTCAACCCGGCTCACCAGGTAACCCGCGCTCATCAGCCCTTGCGCCGTCAGCGGCCAGCCGACCCCGGGGAGCCGCCAGACTACCCGGCCGGGAATTACGAAGGGTGCGGGCAGGGCGATGATGCCGGTGAAAACCAACACGGGAATCCACACCCGCTTGGCCAACAGCAGGGGGGAGACGCGTGACAATGCGGCGAGCACGAGCGTGATGGCGAACACCGCACCGATCGCCCCGAGTTTGTGAGCCGTCGCCGCCGCGATAATCAGGATGAAGATGCCGATGACCTTGATGCGCGGATCAAGCCGTTGGAGCAAGCCGTCCGCCTTGGCGAGATCCTCGGCCTCCAGCGCATGCTCCACAGCGTTGAGGAAACTGGCAAGAGTGCGCTCAAGGAAGTTCATGACTTTTTCCGGCCGGGAATTCGCCGCAAATTCCCTTCGGCTCGCGACTGTGTATGAAAATATGCGAAGCACCTTGGACTGCGGCGGCTCGACGCCGCCTTTACATTCGTTATTCCAAAGC
>Ga0326728_10017967_pt1 | contig 14041 bp, 13 predicted proteins | sample MB3enrmetagenome_FD_207602 | JGI IMG/M metagenome (GOLD analysis project Ga0326728, IMG submission 207602) | Lab enriched peat soil microbial communities from McLean, Ithaca, NY, United States - MB31MN | ecosystem: Environmental > Terrestrial > Soil > Wetlands > Peat | place: USA: New York...
GAACGCCGGGCCCGCGAGCGCGAAGTGCGCAACCTGGACAAACGCGCCCAGAAGCTCGGTCTCAAGCTGGTTCCGGCCCAAATCACCGTCGTTGTGCCGGCAGTTTCTTGAAAGCGGGTATGCGAGCCAGCCTGCGCCGCGGCGAGCCGCTAGCGAAGAATCCGTCTCGGCGTCACCGAAAGGGATCCCTGTTTCTGCACTAGCGTGGCAACTGCCATGGGGGCAGCGCGTGCCGTTGGGATCGGCCGCCATTACAGCCGCCCGCTCCGCCCCCGGTTGCGGGCGGGGGAAGCGCAAATGCACCTTCCCCGGGGGAAATGTGTAAAAAGGATGGACAGGATTCGGCGGGATGGACAGGATCAGGCCAAAAAACATCCATCCCCATGCGGGGACCTTCGTGTCTATCCGGCGCATCCTGTCCATCCTGTTCGAATAAACGCCCAGGGACGCGGGCGCCGCGCCGGGTGGACGCAACTCAGGCTGCTGGCCTGGCGTCGTCCCGCAACATGACTTCGCCCCTCCGGCGCGTCCAGGGTCATTCAGTTTTCGGCTGAATGCCAAGAAGCGCCAGTGCAGCCCAAGGTTGGGCGGCGTAACGTCGGCAGGCCGCCGCGATATTGGTATCACCGCCCAGGCGTATCAGGCCAATGGCCAGGTTGCGTAACGCGGCCATCACCTCGGGGATGTTGCCGCAACGCACCTGGGAGCGGTCCTCATCGAAAGTGACGTCCCGTACCCAATGCGACTTATCGGGTAGCAGGAGGCCATTGCTGGCCCCCCGCCCCCTAAGAACGGCACAGGCGAGTTTCCCCGCATGCCGCTCAAGCCTTGAGCACCTGTCTGCCATGGCTTGCATGCCACTGGTGATGGCAGTGCTGATGCAGGGCCATCAGATTATCCACCGTGTCTGGTCCCCCTTCGACTCGGGGTACTCGATGGTGTAGGTCGATGGCATCGTCTGGTTGGAACTGGAGGCCACAGGACCCGCACCGATAGTCTTGTGCCTTGATGATCGTCAGCTTCGGTTGGGTTACGATCTCGCTGGCAAGTGTTCGCTGGTTGCGATCCGCCCAGTAGTCCCGCAATGTCGGGTCGTATGGGCTGCTGCGTCCCCGCACCTTCACCCAGCGGGTAATCTTGGTGTCCCCTGGGTGGCGGAGCGTTTTCTCAGCCGTCCCAAACACCCATTTGCGGTGGCCCACGGTCTTCCAGTAGCGCTTCGCAATCCAGCGGCTGGGTTTGTGCGGGTGCCGCCGTTTGGCCCACTGCCAAAGCATGTGCCAAAGGTGATGCCCGACGTGGTGGTAGGTGCGTGCCGCTACCCCATGTTGGTAGTAGTTGCACCAACCCCGAATGACCGGATTCAACCGCTCGATCAGCGTTTCCTGGGGCGCTGCGCCCTCTTCGACGACCATCGCTTTCAGCCGTCGCAGGTGCGCTTGTACCTTGGCCTTTTGTGGCTTGGTCAGCACTTTGCCCTTGAAGCGGCGGATCGTGAAGCCCAGGAAATTGAAGCCCTCGTCGACATGCACGATACGGGTCTTGACTGCGTTCAGCGTCAGACCACGTTCGGCGAGGAACTGCTCTATCTTGGGTCGGACGTAACTTTCCAAGACTTCCTGGCTGGGTGCTGTGGCCACAAAATCGTCGGCGTATCGTAGGAGACTGACCCCTCGATCTGGCCCTGGTCGCATGCCTGGTGCGATGGGCGTTCCATTGCGTGATTCGCAATGGAATAGCCGCTCCATGCCATCCAGAGCTACGTTCATGAGCAAGGGACTGATCACCCCGCCTTGTGGCACGCCTTCCATCGTCTCCTGGTAATGTCCCAGTTCTACCACCCCAGCTTTCAGCCAGCGACGTACCGCCGTCTTGAAGACTGGGATGCGAGCCAACAAGGGTTCGTGCGAAATGTGATCAAAGCAGCCAGAAATATCGGCATCTAAGATCCATTCGCTGCCCCCTCGCCTGCTCAGTGTATTGTGCAATTGGACGATGGCGTCCATGCAGCAGCGGCCCGGTCGGAAGCCATAGGAATTGGCCTCGAACCGGGCTTCCCATTCGGGTTCCAATGCTGCCTTGACGATGCCCTGGTAAACGCGATCTCGTATGGCGGGAATACCCAAGCCACGAAGCTTCTTCCCATCATGTTTGGGGATGTATACCCGCTTGACGGGTTGCGGTCGATATCCTTTGAAGCTGAACGGTTCCCGAGCCAGGGCCGAGCGGGCTTCCGAGTTCAGGTAAACCTTCCCATCCACTCCGGGAGTGCGCTTGCCCTGGTTCTGTTGGGTGACACGACGAATCGCCAGCAGCTTGTTGGCCGTGGCACGGGCCAGGAGCTTTTGCAGGCTGCGTACAACCCGCCACTCCTGGCGCTGGGTGGCTCGGTAGATCCGTTCTTGGAGCCGCCTGACCGCACGCTCAACCTGGTCCCAGTTGATCTGGTTCCAGTCGGGCGCTAGCTGACCGGTCTGTTCAATGAAGAGGGTCTTCATCGTCTAACATCCCCGGCCATGAGAGCGTTCCATGACCTTCTTTACCGTCAAGACCTGCTGGAAGTCTGCACCCTTTCGGGCTGGGTATCTCCGGGCTGGCGGCCCTATCCCGGCTGTTACCGCCGGGCCTTCGCTTTCTCCAGCATCTTTTACCCCCTCAACCGTCCCCCTCGCTTGCGCTCGGGCTACCTTGGGCTGGCAAGGGGTTGATGGGGCTTAACACGTTCCGCTGGACAGACGTATGACATGCCCTTAGAGGCTCCCTATCCCCCGGCCGCCCATCGGACGACAAGGTGGTGAGAAAACAGCACCACCACCTGGCGGCTTACCATTTTGGTCACGGCGTAGCAGCTACTTTCGCCGTTTGACACATGACGAGGTTTACCAGGAGTTCGCGCTGTCGCTCCTCATAGGCACTCTTGGCTAGCCTGCTCACCACCCTGTAGCTAGTCGTGAGCAGTACGTTGTTCCCCGGGCTTCCCATCCCGCCGTTACCGGCGACACAGGCCGGAGTAGCCACATCCGGTCGTCTCGGAGTCAGACTTGACGTGGCAATGATCACCTCAGTCCGCATTCTGTCCAGCGACTTCGTGTCGCACGTTCTCGATATGCCAGTGCTGGCGGGTCAGGCGCAGCAAGCACCTGGCGCTGGCCCGTTGTGGCGACAGGCTGGTGAGCCCATAAACGACCTCCTGCCGCCGCTTGCCGCTCTTCTTGAAGATGACCGTGCGCTCCAAGCGGAAGACCTGCTGGATGCCCGGCCAATGCAGGTAGTTCGCCAAAGCGTTGCTGGCTGTCAAACGGCGACGCTCGATGCGGCCATGCCCGGCGTCGACCGTCTCCGCCTCGGTGACGGTATCGGCCACCACCGCCAGTTCTTGGAACAAGAGCTCGATCTCGGCCAGCATTTCCGGGTGATTTTCCTTCACAATCATGACGTAGTCAGCGTCCCAGTCCAGAATCGTTTGGGCAATGTAGCGCTGCGTCAGCAGCGCATCCATGGTGACCACCCGGCCTTTGAGCACCAAGACATCCAACAGGTCTTCGATGGCAAAGGTTTCGTTGGTCTTATCGTCCACGGCTTGTTGGGCCAGGGTCAGCCCCAGGCGGTGGCCCAGGGCCGAGAGCAGGTGGGTCCCCGGGGCGCCTTGCTTTTGGCTGCCCCGCAGCGTTTTGCCGTCAATGGCGATGGCTTCATCAGCATCCGCCTGGGGAGGGTAAGCCGCCAGGACCTGCTCGGCCCACTGCCGCAGCTTGCTCTCGAACAGCGCAATGTCCAGGTGGCGAAACACATGATGGAGCGTGGCCGCACACGGCGTCTTGGCGTGCGTGAAACCCAGGGCTTGTGCCAAGGGTTGCCCGTAATTGCGACCCCACTCGGCCATTGCACTATAGCTGCGAGCGCCGCACAGGACGGCGGCGCAGGCCAAGGCCAGGATGGCACCCAGCGGATGGCGCTTGCCCCGGCACTTACGGGAATCGGGTATCTCGACAAAAACCTCGACCAGCGGAATAATCTGCGCAGGCATAGCATCACCTCCGTGTTGGATATTTCGTGAGGCGATACTATGCCTTTAGTTATGTTCGGTTCAGGCACGCGAAGTCCCGAAGGCGACCCGTTGCTTCGAAAACTGAATGGCCCTGCCGGCGCGTCCGAAGGCAGTTGCCGGATTGCCTCCGCCGGGTTATACTATCCTCGATGCCGGCCCCGCGATCGGCACACGATCACGTCAGTCGGTGATTGGCAGGACAGATGGGAAGCAGGGCCGATACGAACCAACGGGCGGTCCCGCAGACGAGCAGCCGGAGCGCTCCGAGCCGGGATGGCAACGGCCATCGTCCGCGCGGCGGCGTCGAAAATGTGGTTCTCCCCGAAGACGCGCCGTACCACGGCTGGTACCGCTTCGTCCTGGCGTTCCCCCCGCATCTCGTGCGCGACTACCTGCGCAAGTTCGAGCTCGGCCCATCGCATCGGGTGCTCGATCCCTTCTGTGGGACCGGGACCACCCTCGTCGAGTGCAAGAGGCAGGGGATTCCGAGCGTGGGGATCGAAGCCAACCCGATGGCCTGCTTCGCCAGCCAGGTCAAAACGGACTGGACTCCCGATCCTGGCGCCTTGTTGGCGCACGCCCGGGGGGTCGCCGAGGCCGCATTCTGCCGGCTGGCGCGCGATGGCGTCGAGGACACCCCCTTGCCTATCAACCCGCATGACGGGGCCGGCCTGCTCCGCAGCCTGCCGCCCGACAAGCTCGCCCTGCTGTTGAAGGACTCCATCAGCCCGTTGCCGCTCCACAAGGCACTGGTCCTCGCAGATGTGCTCGACGAGCAGCACGACCAGCGCTTCTCGCATCACGAGCGGCTGGCCTTTGCCCAGACCCTCGTGTACGGAGCGAGCAACCTGCGCTTTGGCCCGGAGGTCGGTGTCGGCGCCATCAAGGAGGACGGAGCCGTGATTGCCCCCTGGCTGGCGGCTGTCAAGGGGATCGCCTCGGACCTGAGGCGGGCCGGCCCGCAGGAGCGAGCGCCGGCCGTCGTCTTCCGCGGTGACTCGCGATCCGCCGGCGCCCTTCTGGAGCCCGCATCGGTCGACGCGGTGATCACATCACCCCCCTACCCGAACGAGAAAGATTATACCCGCACCACCAGGCTGGAGTCGGTGCTGCTGGGATTCATCGACAGCAAGCAGGAGCTACGGGCCCTCAAGCGCGGCCTCGTGCGTTCCAACACGCGTGGCGTCTACAAGGGCGACGACGATGACGGCTGGGTGAAGGGCTTCCCCGCGATCCAACGCGTTGCCGACCAGATCGAGCAGCGCCGCGTGGAGCTAGGCAAGACATCCGGGTTCGAGCGCCTCTACGCACGCGTGACGAGGCTGTATTTCGGCGGCATGGCCCGGCATCTTGCCGAGCTGCGCCCCGTCCTGCGCCCCGGGGCCAGGCTGGCCTACGTGCTGGGTGACCAGGCCTCGTACCTCCGGGTCATGATCCGGACCAGCGAGCTGCTCGCGGAAGTTGCCGCATCCCTGGGCTACAGGGTCCTCGGCGCCGACCTGTTTCGGACCCGGTTCGCCACGGCCACCCTCGAGCAGATGCGCGAAGACGTGTTGCTGCTCGAATGGCCGGGGAGCCATGACCATGGATGATCGCGGCCCAGCGCACGAAGGCACGGCTCGCCGGCCAAACCGCTATGACCAGCTTATCCAAGTGATTTTCAGCAGGCACTATGCCGCGGGCGACGAGGAAGTCGAGTTCGCGCGGGATGAGTTCGCAGAAGTTGCGCTATAACCGCCTGATCGACGTCTTCATCGGTGTCACCTGCTACTCCCTGCAGAACCACCTGCGTACCACTGAGCCGCGCATCGGCCAGTTCGAGACCGACGAGATCTACGTGAACACCGACCTTGGTCGATCGCAACCGCGCCGCTGACCGCAAAACGCGCCCAAACTTGCCATCGTGGCGGCGATCCTGCCGGACCCGGCACAAGCGGCGCGCGCGAGTAAATCTACTCATTGACGCCGCCCGGCGCGCGGCGTAGAATGCTGGGTGGGCGTGAAGTTGTCTTCCCCAGTCTGGGCACGCGAAGAATGGAGCGCGAGTCATGCCGTCCAAAGATGTTCCGAGCCGGTCCCGCGGGCCGCAAGCGCCCGCGCGCGTCGTCGGCCATCCGGCCGCGCCGGCGAAGGCCGCCCCGAGCCGCCCCTTGCAACCCATGAGCCCGCTCACCCCTGGCGACGTGCTGTGGCTGCAGCGCACGGTCGGCAACCGCGCCACTGTGGCCGTCACGCCGCGGCCCGGGGGTGCCATCCAGCGGGCCCTGGCCCCCGACCGGCTGCAGCGCCTCGAGACGCACCTCGGGTCGAGCAAGTTCGGCAAAGTCAAGGATGCCGACGGGCTGGAGATCTTCGACCGCCTCTCCGACGGCCAGCTCGACACGTACCAGCGGATGGACGACCACGCTTTCGACGCGGTCATGAAGAAGATCAGGCAGAGCTCGTGGCTGGGCGACCTGGCAGAGAAGGGCACCTTCCTGGCCCAGTTTGCCGACGCCGGTGGCGCCTTGCTCGAGACCGGGCAGGCCAGCGCCCAGCTGCTTCAGACCGTCGACGGCTGGTTGGAGGGCATCGGCGGCGGCGTGGGCGGCGTCAAGGACATGTGGGAGGGCTTCCGAGCGCTCAAGTCGCAGCCGAAGACGAGTTGGCTCACGATGCTCGGCGGCGCGTCGAGCCTGGGCGGCCTCTTCGGGCTGCCCGAGGTCTTCGGAATGGCTGCCGGGGGCGCCAAAGCGCTGGCCGGGGTCGGCAAGGCCGGGAACACCTGGATGATCCGGTCCGAGATCAACCGGATCAAGGCCGAGTCGAACTGCAGCCAGCAAATGAAAGACGCGCTCGACATGTTGTACAACTCGGTGGGCTACCTGGACCCCTTGAAGCAAAGCGCGCAGGGCGCGATGGAAGGGGGCGGCTCGCTGTTCGGCACGTGGGGCAAATGGGGCGGCCAGGCGGTGAGCAAGAGCCTCGACCTGGGCCCGATGGCCTATCGCTTCGTCGGGAGCTGGTGGAAGCCGGGACAAGTCCAAAGCAACACGCAGAAGTGGGCCGAGGAAAAGCAGGAGAAAGAGCGCAATAAGGACCTGATCCGGGCCGCGGTGATGGCCACGCCGGAGGGGGATTTCAAGCTTGTGGCGCGGCTCTACAAGGTCTGCGAGCAGGTCGACGGCGATTTTGCCAAAGAGGTCACCCGCTGCGTGGATGCGCTGGGCGGCACGTTCAGGCAGAAGTTTGATGAGGAGCTGAGGAAGCTGACATGAGCGCGTCGTCTGACCAGCTCACCTTGCTCGGGCACTACCAGGCCGCCATGGCGGAGCTGGGCTTCGAAACAAGGCTGTCCGTCGAACTGGCCGAAGGCCCCGGCCCGCTGCTGACGGTCGGCATCCCGCGCGACGCGGCCGGTCGCGACCGGCAGCTGCACATCGTCTTCCTGCCCGTGGCGCCGGAAGACGAGCTCGACAACCTCACCCTCTTGCAGTGGTTCACGCCTTTGCCCCTCGTGCTGCATCCCGAGCGCATCGAGAGCGTCGAGGGCCTGCTGGCGTGCATCAACCGCCGGACGGCGCTCGGTTACTTCGGCCTGAGCGAGCAGGGCCGCCCCTTTCATCGCCACGTGCACGCCACGCCCAAGTGGTCTTTGCCTGATCCGCGCTCCTTGCAGCAGATGGCGCTCGTCTTCGTGCACATGCAAGATCTGTTTGAGCCCCTCATCGAGGCCGTGGCGGCGGGAGAGCTGACCCTGGCGCAGGCTGAGGAGATCCTGCCGTAGCCGGACTCCGGAGCCGCCCGATCGCCCCGCCTCCACCCTCAAAAACCGGGTGGCACCGGCTCCCCCGGCGCGAGCGGGCGCCACGCTACACGTAGGAGCATCGCTTCGTCATGCCACGAGCGATAGCCGGCCGGCCTCGTCGCTTCAATCGCCCGGTGTCATTGCGAGCTGGCGCCGGGGATCGCGCCCGGCAACGTCGTCGAGAGCCCGCCGGCCCCGGGGCCGGCCTGGGCGATCCAGTACCCGATCGCCTTCTGCGATGAGTCGGTCACCTCGATGTGAAATAGCACCGCCGGCGCGGCCTTGGCTTCCCAGAACAGGTTGCCGGTCGTGATCAACGGCTGGTACTGGGGGTAGGTCCAGCCCCATGTCGTGCCCGTCGTGCCCCGCCCGATCGGGGTGAACCCGGTGCGCCCGGTCGCCATCAGCTGCCACTGGCCGTCATCGTAGACGCTGACCGAGAGCGAGTTGGTGGGGAAATCGCCGAAGGCGACCAGCGCGAGGTTGCCCTGGCCGGTATACTGAAAGGTCCAGTCGGCCGTCTGGCCGGGGAACAGCGGATACCACACGTTGAAGCCGCCGGTGTAGACCTGGGGCGTCTCCTGGAGCAGGGCCGCCGCATGCGCGGGCAGGGCCGCGGGCACGAGCAGGAGCAGCGCCGCCAGGAGCAGCGCCATGGTGGGCGCCTTGGCCGTTGCCATCCTGAAGAAGGAGAGAATTTCAAAAGGACGCCGGCCAGCCCCAGGGCCGGGCTGCGTGCTACGAGTACCGTCGAACATGGATGCCTCCGTCGGTTCTTCTCAGCCTCGACTGCATTGTATCTGAAAGATATTATAGCACTTCCGCGCGCAGCGCGGGGTGGTGGAGTATGCCGTTTGTCCCGCAGATCGGCCACGCCGGGCCATGCCATGGGGGCTGGCGGTTTGGATCGCGAACTGGCGCGAAACCGCACGAAACGTTTGGATCGCGAAGTGGCACGAAACGACGCGAAAGGCACGCAAAGGTCTTGCCGCGGGCCAGCGAGGCGCCCAGAGGGGGTACCGCCGCGGCCCGGCCGGGCTGTGCGTGCCCCATGCTCGCCGTCCCCCTGGTCGCGGCGCGTACTTTCGCGCGTTTTCGCGTTGGTTTCGCGTGTTTCGCGATGCAAACGGCCGGCACGCCCCGGGCGAAGAGTTGAACCACACCAGACGCGAGGCAGCCCTTGTCTTCCCGGCGCGGCGGTGCTAACATTGGGACAAATGGTCTGGGTCTCACCTGCCTAATGCATGCGCAGGGAAGGCCTTCGGTAGCGGCGTTGGTCATTCTGACCGCAGTGCAAAGCTCGGGTATGCAAGCCAGCCTGCGCCACGGCGAGCCGCGAGCGAAGAATCCGTCTTGGCGTCACCGGAAGGGCTCCGTGTTTCTGCACTAAGGCCGGAGGTTGGGCCGTGCTCGAAGTCCGCGATTCCGTTATCATCCCGGGCGATTGCCGCGAGGTCCTCGCAGAGCTGCCGCCGGATTTCTTCCAGGCCTGCATCACCTCGCCGCCATATTGGTCCCTCCGAGACTACGGCGTCGACGCGCAGATCGGCGCTGAGGACAAGCTTGAAGACTACATCCGCTCGATGGTCGAGGTCTGCGCGGAGGTGAAGCGCGTCCTGAAGCCGGGCGGCACCTTCTGGTTCAACGTCGGCGACACGTACACCAGCGGCGGGCGGACCTGGCGTGCCCCCGACAAGAAGCTCCCGCAGAGAGCGATGGCGTACCGGCCTGACACGCCCAAGGGGCTGAAGCCCAAGGACCTTGTGGGCGTGCCCTGGAGGCTGGCGTTTGCCCTGCAGGAGGATGGCTGGTACCTGCGCTCCGAAGTGATCTGGGAGAAGCCCAACGCCAACCCGGAAAGCGTGGAGGACCGCCCGGTGCGCTGCCACGAGCACATCTTTCTCCTGACCAGGGAGCCGAAGTACTACTACGACCGGGAGGCCACCAGGGAGCGCGACAACGGCGGAACGCGTTACAAGCGCACGGTATGGTCGGTCAAGACCTTGCCCCTAAAGGAGGCCCACTTCGCCACGTTCCCACCGGCGTTGGTGCAGCCGGGCATACTGGCCGGCAGCCGCCCGGGCGACTTCATCCTGGACCCCTTTTTGGGGGCGGGCACGGTTGGGCTCGTGGCGCAAAGGCTTGGCCGGAAGTACGTCGGCATCGAGATCAGCCCTGAGTACGTGAAGATCGCGGAGAAACGCATCGCACTCAACGGCTCGGCCCCCTTTGACGAGGTTTTGACCTGACACGAGCTGCCCGGCCTGCAGCCCCCTGGTCCCGCCGGGCCACGCTAGGAGCGACGCATACCTGAAGCGGAAGCCGAGTTCCCCGTTCTGAATCGCCAACGACAACTCACTTCTTTAGCCTCGACGACATCGAGTCGCCTGCGGCTTCTGCCCATGCGGAGTTCCGCGAGTTCCTGGGCGCGCTCGTCGGCGTACGGCTGACGTAGGCTTCCGAAGGGGAGCGTACATTTCAATTCCTGCGGCCGGGCCGACCACGGATACGCCACGGATGCGCGGATAGGCCCGCCGCGGCGTGCGCCATCCATGCACTGTGGAGCGCACCTTCAGGGACCGCGGCCCGACCCGTTGCCGCCGGGCGCCTTGCCCGCAACTTGCGCGCCATGAATGGCCAGGCCCGTCGACGGGCAGCTCGCACTTAGACAAGTTGTGTTCGTCGTGCCGTGGAGGGTGCTGGAATCGTGAGGAATTGTGGGGCCCCTGTCGTCCGGTTCAGCTGCGAGGTTCGGGCGCTGCCGGGGAAGAGCAGGACGGCGGCTCTTCCCCGGCGTGCCATCTCGACTGCTGGCTGCTACGCTGCCGCCAGCTCGGCCATTCCAATCCTGGCCACCTGCTCCACGAGCTGGTCCAGGTCCAGAACCATCACCAATCGATCTTGCAGCTTGGCCACACCCCGCAGGAAGCCTGTCTGTTGCAGGCACACCATCGCCGGGGGTGGCTCGACCGCCTCGGCCGGGATGCGCAGCACTTGCGACACGCCGTCGACCACCAACCCGACCCAGGCGTCGCCTGACATCACGACCACAATGCGACTCTGGGCGGTCTCCGCCGCTGCGGGCAGCCCGAGCCGCGCCCGCAGGTTGACGATGGGCGTGATCTTGCCCCGCAGGTTGATGATTCCCTCCACGTACGGCGGCACCTCGGGCACAGTGGTGATCTTCTGCATGCGGTCGATTTCCTGGACCCGTCCGATGTCCACGCCGTACGATTCGCCGTTGAGCTCGAAAACTACGAACTGTTGCTCGCTGAGTTGTGCTTTGGTCGCCATCATCTTGCCTCAGCGTTCCCCGTGCCGGGGATGATGCCCATTGCCTGAGGGCGAGACGGGTGCCAGCGCAGCTTGCGGCATGGGGCTCGCTGCATTGGGCATGGGCCGTGTCGGGGTTCTGGCAGACTCCACCAGAGTGCGAGAGGGCGCTGCATGCGGGGCCGGCCCCGTGCCGGAGCCGGCGGCCTGGCCTGTGCCCGCCAGGGTGAAGGTACCCATCGAGCGCTGCAGCTCTTCGGCCAGCGAGGAAAGCTCCTGGGCCGACGCCGCCACCTCCTCGACCTGGGCCGACAGTTCTTCGGCCGTGGCCGATACTTCCTCGACCGAGGCCGAGTTCTCCTCCGAGACTGCGGCCACGCTTTCGATAGCCTGCCCCACCTCGCCGATCGAGGTCGTCATCTCCTGGGTCGCGGCCAGATTCTTCTCTCCCACGCTTGCTGCAGCGCACCTGCCACCTGGGCCGCCAGCTCGCTGACCTTGGCCGTGGCCGTCTGGATATTGGCCGTGGACTCGCTGTTCTGCTGCGCCGCCGTCAGGATCTCCTGCAGCGCCTGCCCCGCACCCTGCGCTTCTTCCACGCCCCGGGCTACGTTGACAGCGCCCTCGTCCATCGCCAGCCTGGCCTCTTCCGCACCCCGCTGCACCGCCCGCACCAGCTCCGCAATCTCCCGAGAGGACGCCCCGGCCTTCTCGGCCAGCTTGCGCACCTCGTCGGCCACCACTGCAAAGCCGCGGCCCTGCTCGCCCGCCCTGGCGGCCTCGATGGCGGCATTGAGGGCCAGCAGGTTGGTCTGGTCGGCGATGTCCTGGATGGTGGACACGATGCGGCCGATCTCTTCCGAGCGCTGGCCCATCTCCCGCACACGCTGCGCCACCAGGTTGGCGCTCTGGGCGATGACTTCGATGCTCCGCACGGTCGACTGCACGGTGCTGGCGCTGGTGCGGGCGGACCTGGCGACCTGTTCGGCGATGGCGGCCGTAGTCTCGGCCGCCTGGCCGGCTTCGCCGACCTGGCCCTGGAGCTGGCCCATGGCCTGGTTGGCGCCGCGCACCGATTCGGCCTGGGCCGCCGCGCCGCGGGCGATCTCCTCGACGCGGCGGGCGATCTCGTCCATCGAGCCGGTGACCTCGGTGGTGCTGCTGGCCTGGCTGGCCGCGCCCTGGGCCACCTGCTGGATCGTGGTCGTCACCTGGCCCGTGGCCTCGCCCGACTGCTCCGCGGCGGAGGCCAGCTGCTCGCTGGCGCTGGCGACCTGCGCCGCGCTGGACGCGATCTGGCCCACCAGCTCGCGCAGAGCGGCAAGCATTCTGACAAAGGTGTGGCCCAGTTCGTCCTCGTCGCTGCGAGGCGTCACATTGACCGTCAGATCGCCATCGGCGATGTGTTCTGCCACAGCCGACATCTCGGTGAGGTAGCTTTCCGTGCCGGCCAACCCGGCTCCCAACGCGCCCAGCTCGTTCGTTTGCCTCAAGATGGCCGCCTTGGCTGACTGTGGGATGTCACGATTCAGGTTGCCCTTGGCCAGCCTGCCCGATGCAAACGCCATCAGGGAGATAGGAGCGACAACAGAGCGCGCGCAGTACCAGCCGAGGATCAAGCTGATGACCGATACAAGCAGGCCGGCGGCGCCGACCTCCAGGCGGGCAGCGTGAGCCGCGTTCGCTGAGACCCCTTGGGCCAGCGCGTTGATGCCGGCCAGGGCGCATCCGCCCACGACCAACGCAGTGATCGGGCTCAGCAAGGTTACGATGACGAACTTCCAGCGCAGCGAGAGATGCTGCAACATAATGATGCTCCTTCCGACATATACCTGAGAAATGGACGGCGATCGAGGCTGCCGCCAGTTGCCGACAAACTCTTGGGTTGCACTCTCAATGATCGCATTATGGGGGAATCCAGGGCAGAAGTCCCCACCCCTACGGATAGTGCCGATGACGCGAACGGGTAGTCTGGGACGGGTGCGACGGCTACCCGTTTGGGCCGAGGAAACTGCCCGAACGGGTGGTCGGCGCGGGCCGGCCCGACCATGTGTTCCAGCGGTGATGCGGTTATGGCGGCCGGCGGGGAACTGGCGGATGCTCAACTGTTGCTGGAAGATACCGTTCTCAAGGATGCGCTGGCGAGGATCGATGCTATACTATGCATACGACGCCCATATCCAGGTCTTAGGAGCCATGCTGATGCCCGAGAAACAGCCCAGCGCATCCAGAACGCTGGTACCGACACCCCTTGCCGACAAGAGCCGGCCACTGGCAGATATACCGGCCTCGCGGCGGGCCAATGCTTTTTCCGGTCCAGCTCCAATGTGGATCACAGCCGCTTCCCTTTACACCGTGACGATCCTGACGACCAGGGGAAACATTGTGGCCGAGCTATATCGTGACACACCGATGAGCACCAACAACTTCGTCACTCTGGCCAGTAATGGCTTCTATGACGGCCTGAAGTTCCACCGCGTCGAGCCGGGGTTCGTCATCCAGGGCGGCGACCCGGCAGGCAACGGGACAGGTGGGCCAGGTTACACCATCCCGGCCGAGGTCAAGCACAAGCACACCCACGGCGCGCTGGCCTGGGCCCGTACCTCGGATCGCGTGAACCCAAAGCGAGACTCGAGTGGCAGCCAGTTCTACATTGCCCTCACTGACCTGCCCCAACTCGATGGGGCCTATACCGTTTTTGGCCAGGTAATCCAGGGGATGGACGTGATAGGTAAGGTCAAAGTGGGCGACGTGATCAAAGAGATCAACGTAACCGAGACACCAGGCTGAGGCCGGCATGCGTACCTCGCCGTCGATTCAGGCGCCTGGCCCCTCGGCCGTCGACGCAGCGTCGGGCTCCGTCCCGCCCGCGTCGCTCCCGGCCGCGGCGAGCGCGGCGGCGGCGATGGCTTCGTAGGCGGGCGCCAGCAGCT
>Ga0326728_10017969_pt1 | contig 14040 bp, 12 predicted proteins | sample MB3enrmetagenome_FD_207602 | JGI IMG/M metagenome (GOLD analysis project Ga0326728, IMG submission 207602) | Lab enriched peat soil microbial communities from McLean, Ithaca, NY, United States - MB31MN | ecosystem: Environmental > Terrestrial > Soil > Wetlands > Peat | place: USA: New York...
CTAGGGCAGCTGCGCCAGCAGGCCTTCCTCAACCGAATCGAGATGCTGTTGCATCCTCTTCATCGCCTTGTCGTGATCGAGGTCCTCAATCGCCGTGAGGATGCCGCGGTGTTGGTCAAGATAAATCTGGGCAACGCCCGGGCGGCCACGGGACGCTAGCTTCATTTCACGCCACGTGCTTTGATGCATGACTTCCACCAGGCGCTGGACCAGGACCTCGAGGACAGGATTGTGGCAGGCCCCGGCAACTGCCAAGTGAAATGAGAGATCCGCCTCCTCGGCATTCTCGCCTCGCTCGTAGAGACGCTGGTGCTCTTTCACTCGTGCTCGCAACACCGTCAGGTCTCGTTCGTGGCGCTGCAGGGCGGCGAGCCCAGCACACTGGGGTTCGAGCGTGCGCCGCGCCACAATGACATCGAGAGGACTGTGCTCACCTATCAGCTCCGCCTTAGCTCTTTGCATCGCGGTTTTCGAAAGCGCTTCCTCGGTTACGAAAGTTCCGCTTCCACTTCGGACATCCACGATTCCAGCGTGCTCCAGGACGCGGATCGCCTCACGGACCGAACTTCTGCTCACATTCAGTTGGTTTGCCAACAGCCGTTCAGCCGGAAGTGCCTGCCCGGGGGAAAACGCCCCGAGTCGCACGCCCTCGACGATTTGATCGACGATCGAGGTGAACAACTTGTCCTTGTCGACTGCGCGCAGTTCAAACATCTCTTACCCGCGATCTAACTCATGACCAAGGGGAGGCCCCCCTGCTCAGTTGGCAGGTTCCTTCTCCGGACCGCACCGCACTTGTTGTCTCGCGGTCCGCTTCCCCTCCCTTGTGGACCGTAGAGGAAGGGACCGCCGCCGAGCCCGCCAAGGTCCTGAGCCCGCTCTTCCTCGTCCCCCCGCTCCTCGGTGTAGACCACGAGTCCGAGAGTTTCACTCGAGGGGCGTGCCTGGCCCACCAACCTCGCGCTGGTCGGCATGCGCACGAAATCCCTCCTAGCTAGGTCCAAAGCCGCAAAGAACTCTCGCCAGAGCCGGTCCGGCGAGTTCTGCAGCAGCACATTTGGTCTGACAGCAGAACCAATATTACCCACCACGAGCTCGTTCTGAAAGCCTGGCCGGCTGTCGCGGATCGCTTGACGCCGACCGCCACCTACATTACCATCCAACCATCAGGTGGTCGGACCAAAAGTTCCTGTTCACCATGGGGAAGGTAACGCAGGATCGCTGGGGTCCGCCGCTGTCTGTTGGGAAAGCTCACAACGTAGCTACCAGGAAGAACAACCAGGAGGTGGGACCCATGAAACTGAAGATTCGGAACCTTGCAGTCGCGGCTGTTGCAGTCGTGACGGCGCTGATGATGGTGTCGCTCGGCGGAGTCGCAGCCAGCGCATCCAGCAATCACAGCCGGGCGTCAGCAACGCAAGGGCCGTGGGTGATCGGCTACAGCGGCGGATACTACGGGAACGCCTCGCGCGTGCAGATCGAAGCCGAGGTGCAGGCATATGCTGCAAATCCGGCTATCAAGCCTGAGATCAAGAAGTTGATCATCAACAACGCGGGCACCAGCGTCGCGGCGCAGATCGCCGCCGTGGATGCGATGATCGCTGAGCACGTGAACGCGATTCTGATCGACTCGAACTCGTTGACAGGTCTCAATCCCGCCATCGCTGCGGCCCATAAGGCAGGCATCGTCGTTGTCGCAGACAATGACCTAGTGAGCTCTCCGTACGCGTACGATGTGCAGACGATCGGCGTGCAGTTCGGTGCCGGGCTGATGCAGGGCCTGGTTACGATGCTGCACGGGAAGGGCAACATCGTCGAGCTGAGAGGCATCGCTGGCAACGCAACCGAGGAGCAAGAGGAATCTGGGATGAGCCAGGTTCTGGCGAAGAATCCCGGTGTCCACGTGCTCGCCTATGCATACGCGAACTGGGACGATGCCCAGGCGCAGGCAGACATGGCCAACCTGCTCTCACGTTATAACGACATCACGGGTGTGTTCACTGGCGGCGACATGGAGCAGGGCGCGGTCCGTGCCTACGTCGCCTCCCACACAAAATTCGTTCCGGTCTCTGGAACACCTGAGAACGGTTTTGCCTGCATGCTCAAGCAGTACAAGTCTCAGGGGCTTATCGGCTCGATGACCGACGGCCACCTTTGGGAGAGCGCGCTCGCGCTGAAGGTGGCGCTTGCGCTTCTCTCGGGTAAGACGGAGCCGAAGTTCATCCCGATCTCAACGATCTCGTGGGACGACTCCCAGTCAATCGCGCGGTGCGATCCGAGTGCTCCGGCCACGATGGTTCTGGTGGTCACCAGCCCGCAACTCGGCAGCGTGCAGCTCACGGTTTCGGAAGTGAAGCAGTACATGGGTTAACCGGGGTACTAGGCGTCGAGGGACCGTGCGCCTCGTGCAAACGGTCCCTCGGCAGCTTCTGTTTCGACGGCTGATTCGCCGCCTTCTATCTTGGAGGTTTCTGAGCAACATGTGGCCCGGCGTGGGTGGGCGAGTTCGTGGGTCTTGAGGGGCAGTCCGCGGAAGCTATGAACGCACGAGGCTCTGAGATGTCTTTGCCTGGCGACGAAGTTCTCGGAGTGAACGGCATTTGCAAGCGATTCGGCGGAGTCGAGGCACTCCATGATGCAGACCTGACGGTATCGCGAGGAGAGGTCCACGCGATCCTCGGTGAGAACGGCGCCGGGAAGAGCACTCTGGTGAAGATCATCGCCGGTGTCTTCCGGCCCGACGAAGGCGAGATACGGCTCGACGGTCAAGTGTTTCGGGCGATGACGCCCCAAGGCGTCCGGGAGCTGGGAATCTCCGTCGTCTACCAAGAGCTGTCGCTGATACCCGAGCTGTCGGTGGCGCATAACCTCGTGCTCACGCGTCTTCCGAAGCGCGCCGGACTTATTTCGCTCCGCAAGGCATACGTCATCGCGGCGGAAGCGCTCGAGGGGCTTGCACTCGGATACATAGACCCTCGAGCGCCCGTGTCGTCTCTGCCTTTGGACCAGCAGCAGATGCTCGAGATCGCTAAGGCCACCATGACCAGGCCGAAGATCCTGATACTTGATGAGGCGACGTCATCGCTCGGCGGAGCAGAAGTCGGGCGGTTGTTTGATCTTGTTCGCACGCTTCGGGATGAGGGAACGACGGTAGTTGTGATCACGCACCGCATGCATGAGGTGTGGGAACTAGCCGATGCTATGACGATCCTACGTGACGGCGCGACAGTAGGCCGCTACGACGTGCACAAGATCAGCCAGCACGAGGCGGTCAACCTGATGGCGGGGCGTGATGTGCGGGCGATCTTCCCTGAAAAGCGGCACGGCTCAGCTAACGAGGTTGCACTTAAGCTCAGCCAGGTACGCCTTCGTGCCAATCAGGAACCCTGGGCGCTCGATTTTCGGCAGGGCGAGATCTTGGGTCTCGGAGGGCTGGAAGGTCAAGGCCAGCGAGAGTTCCTCTCGTGGGTTTACGGTATCGGGCCCGGCTTCGGCACTTTGACGCGCGGCGATGCCCAACTTAGGATTCACGGGCCAGCTGATGCGCTCGCGCAGGGAATCGTGCTCATCCCCGAAGACAGGAAGATAGAGGGGTTACACCTGGACCTGCCTGTGCGCTGGAATCTCGCGATGGCGACTCTCGGTGAGCGCTCTAGGCTCGGTGTCATTCACATGCGCGCCGAGCGTGAGTTCGCCCTGGCGGCGATTGGCCAAATGGCAATCAAAGTCGGATCGCCGTTCCAGCCTGCGTCGGCGTTAAGTGGCGGCACGCAGCAGAAGGTGGTGCTCGGCAAGTTCATGGCCAGGCATCCTTCGGTGCTTCTTTTCGTCGACGCGATGCGGGGCATCGACGTGCAGACGAAGTTCGGTTTTTATGGGATGCTGCGGGACCTGGCGCGCTCGGGCGCGTCATGCGTATTGTATTCGTCTGATACCGAAGAGCTCGTGGGGCTTTGCGATCGGATCGCGGTTTTTTCAGACGGCGCCCCAGTCAGGGTGCTCGAAGGAAGCGAGATCACGCTGGATAGCGTTGTCGCTGCATCCTTTGCGGTGGGTGGGTGATTCGAGTTGAGCAGCCTACCTCACGTTCCAAGTGGTGTCGATGTCTCGTTCCAACGTCCGAAGTTCATCTGGCAGCGGTCGTATACCGCGGCAGTTCTTGCAGTGCTCCTCCTGGTTCTCGATGTCAACCAGAGCAACGGGCATTTCAGCACCATCCAGGCTCTCGGCATCTCCAACGAAGCGCTTCCGCTAGCGCTCGTCGCCGTCGGCGAGACGTTCGTCATCTTGACCAATGGCATCGATCTCTCGGTCGGGAGCATAGTTACCCTGGCGAATGTCACCGTGGCGGTCTTGGCCGGACACGGCTTGGCTGGATTCGGCATCGTGCTGGCCATCGCAATGGGCGCCGCAGCCGGGCTGGTGAACGGCCTGATTGTCTGTTACGCGCGGATAGCGCCTTTGATTGCCACCCTCGCGACGAGCTCAATCATTGTCGGAATAGCGTTGTACATCTTACCGTACCCAGGGGGAAGCACGATACCTGGCTGGTTGTCGAGTTGGACTGCGGGCACGATAGGGAGCATTCCGGTTTCCACGATCTGGCTTGCGCTAGCGGTGGTTGCCGGTTGGATCGTTCTGCGCCGTACCAAGTTCGGCGTCAACTTACAGGCGCTTGGCGGAAACGAAGCATCGAGTTGGTCGGCAGGTATCAGGGTGATGCGTGTGCGGACATTGGCGTACGTGGCCGCCGGTGTCTGCTCGGCGCTCGCAGGCATCGCGCTTGCAGGGCTCACCCAGAGCGGTGATCCGACGATTGGGGCTGTCTACCTCCTGAATGCGGTTGCCGCGGTGATCGTCGGAGGCACAAGCCTGTCTGGGGGTGTTGGCACGATCGTCGGGTCGATCTACGGAGCTATCGTGCTGAGCCTGGTCGCGTCGGTCCTGTTTGTGGCCGGGCTGTCGACGAATCTCCAATTCATCGTCACCGGCGTGATTGTCATTGGTGCACTACTCGTGCATTCGCTGCAGTCCAAGCGTGGGGCCCGAATTGTACGAAGAGCACGGCCCACGAGCGAACCCCGCGGGGACTCATAGAACATGTCCAGGCAACGGCGCAGCTATCTCCGTCCTGTCGAAGTGGCCGGCCCCTATGCCCTTGTCGCCTTGGCCCTGATCGGCGGGGGACTTGCTATTCCAGGTTTTCTTTCGCTTAGCCACCTCAGCTCCATGTCAGGAGTGGCCGCCTACCTCGGAATCATCGCTATCGGCCAGACCCTTGTGCTCCTCCTCGGCGGGATCGATCTCTCTGTTCCATACTTGATCAACCTCTCTGCTGTTCTTCTCGTTGGCTTTCAGGTTGCCAACTTTTCCGGACCGAGCGACTTTGCCCTGGTTCTCGTGATCGGCCTAGGGCTGGGTCTCGTCAACGGGCTTGGCGTGGCACTACTCGACATCTCCCCTCTGGTCATGACGCTCGGGATGAACAGCATCTTGCAGGGTATCGCGGTCATCTATACCGGTGGGAGCCCTCAGGGCTTTCCCCCTGCCTTTGTGACAACATTGGCGACAGGTACCGGTGCGGGAATCCCCTACGTGGTGCTCCTGTGGGTCGCCCTTATCGTACTCGTGACACTGGTGCTCGTCTTTAGTAGGTTCGGTCGGAGTATCTACAGCGTAGGTTCGAACCGAACAGCCTCAGCTCTCTGTGGCCTGCCAGTCAAGCGCACAATCATCGCGGCCTACGCGATAAGCGGACTCTCGTGCGCGCTCGGAGGCATCCTCCTGGTTGGCTACCAGGGCTCAGCTTACATAGGAATGGGTGACAATTATCTCCTTCCGTCAGTCGCCATCGTCGTGATCGGAGGTACGTCGCTGGCAGGCGGCAAGGGCTCGTACATCCAGACGGTGGCCGGTGCGTTGTTGATCACTGTGCTTCAGAGCGCCCTTGTCACCATCAACGTGAATCAGGCGGGGCAGGACGTGCTCTATGGAGTGGTTATTCTCCTGATGGCATACTTCAATCAGGTCGCTGTATCCAGGGAGGGCGGCGGCTCGAAGGCGTGGTTGCGGGGTCTGCACGGTCTCGGGGGCTGGCTGGAGCCCGTCGGGCGGCGTGGAGATGTTGTCGCGCCGATACCCGAGCCAGTTCGGGAGCCCGTCCCCAGGGCGACCGGAGAGTGACTGTGCTCCTCATAGCGCGCGCGATCGCATGCCTGACCTGGCTTGCACGCTGCGCGATTTCGCCAGTACGAGGGCCCGCGAGGTGTAAGAGCACGAGATCTCGCCGGTCGCGGAGGAAAGCTCAGAGGTTGAGAAGATTTGGAGTTCTTGAGAAGTTGGTCTGGTTGGCGTCGGACCTGAGCCTCGTAGCCAAGCCTTGGCGGGCGCGCCCTACGATCCGTCGACATGTCGCTTCGGATTTGCCTTGTACAGAACAAGTCTTTTGCCAGTGAATCAGAAAGTGAGGAAGTTACATGCCTAGTCGGAAGCAATTGGAGCTCACGATTCCCTGGACGGAGCTTGTCACGACTACTGAAGACTGGGATGCTGCGGCCCCGAACCTACTCGGGTCGTTGCTTAGTCACATTCAGCTCATCCGAAGCTTTGAGGAACGCGTCCTCGAGCTTGCCACTCAAGGGTTGGTGCACGGCCCAGCACACTCGAGCATCGGCCAGGAGGGGGGCGCGGCCGGCTCGATCGTTGGACTCAGGCCCGACGACCAGGTCACTGGATCTCATCGTGGTCACCATCAATTCCTGGCCAAGGCGCTCGGGTACGTGGCACCACAGGGCATCGATCCGCTCGCACCGATCACTCCAGAGGTCCAAGCGTTACTCACTCAGACATTGGCCGAGATCCTTGGACTGGCGCAGGGGTTCTGCAAAGGCCGCGGGGGCTCAATGCACTTGCGGTGGGCACAAGCTGGGGCGCTTGGGACCAATGCGATCGTTTGTGGTGGTGTACCGATGGCGGCCGGCGCTGCTTGGGCACACCGGCACGCAGGAAGCGATTCCGTTGTGGTCGCGTATTTCGGTGATGGCGCGGCCAACAACGGGGTTTTGCTCGAGTCGCTGAACCTCGCGGCTGCTTGGCGGCTCCCGCTGTGCTTTTTCGTAGAGAACAACCGATATGCGGTATCGACAACCGTTGCCGAATCGACGGCCGAGTGCCGTCTGTCGGCTCGTGGCGGTGCCTTCGGCGTCCCCAGTTGGAAGGTCGACGGGATGGATCCGCTCGCTGTGTACCTGGCCATGCAGGAGGCGCTCGAACACATGCGGGCCGGCAACGGACCGACGATGATCGAAGCAGACGTCTACCGCTATTTCCACCACAGTGGCCCGTTGCCAGGAAGCGCGTTTGGCTATAGGAGTAAGGAGGAAGAACAGTACTGGCGCGAGCGCGATCCACTGAAGGTCATATCCGCGCAGATGCGCCGCCGCGGGCTGATCGACGAGGCCGGCCTGAACCTGCTTCAAGCGAATGCATCCGGTGCTATGGACCTTGCCACCGCCCAACTGATCGAGCCGATCGACACCGGCAAACCCGGAGCCCAAAGAATCAGGCCTGAACTTTGGCCGAACCCAGACTTTCGCGATGTCGGGATCCGGAGCGATCTCGCGGAGCTGACAGAGTTCCGAACAGAAGAAGAATCAACGTTCACGGGTCGCCTCGAGGAGCGACGATTCGTCGATGTCGTTGCCGACACGATGGCTCGTCGCATGTCCACAGACACCCGCATCGTGGTATTCGGCGAGGACGTGCACCGACTGAAGGGCGGAACAAGTGGTGCAACGCGAGGCTTAAAGGAGGCGTTTCCAGACCGGGTTCTCGGAACGCCGATCAGCGAGGGAGCGTTTCTCGGCCTTGCGGGCGGCATTGCTGTCGATGGCAGGTTCAAACCCGTTGTCGAGTTCATGTATGCCGACTTCTTATGGGTTGCCGCGGACCAGGTGTTCAATCAAGTCGGAAAGGTACGCCACATGTTCGGCGGCACAACAGACGTTCCTCTCGTTCTTCGTACGAAGGTTGCAATCGGAACTGGCTATGGTTCGCAGCACTCGATGGATCCCGCAGGTATTTTCGCAACGAGCCCGGGTTGGCGCATCGTTGCGCCATCGACGCCGTTCGACTACGTGGGTCTGATGAATACGGCCTTGGCCTGCAATGACCCGGTTCTGGTGATCGAGCATGTCGATCTCTACTCGTCGACGGGACTGACTCCGATGGAGGATTTTGATTACTACATCCCTGTAGGCAAGGCAGCGATCAGGCGACAAGGAGCCGAGTTGACCATCCTGACCTACTTGTCCATGGTGAGAGAGACTTTGGAGGCAGTCGAGCAGACGGGTGCTGACGCGGAAGTGATTGATCTGCGCTGGCTTGATCGCGCCAGCATCGACTGGCAGACGATCGAGGACAGCATCCGCAAGACGAATAACGTCCTTATCGTGGAGCAAGGTTCGCGGGGGCCGTCGTACGGCGGATGGCTCGCGGACGAGCTCCAGCGGCGGATGTTCGACTGGCTTGACCAACCCGTGATGCGCGTGGCCGGAGGCGAGGCGTCTCCCAGCATCTCAAAGGTGTTGGAGCGTGCGGCGAAGGCCGGCGTCGAGGAGATTTCCGACGGGATCAATTTGGTCGTGAAGAACTTTGGCGGCAAGGCGTGACTTCCCCGAGGCCACCTAGGCCGTTCGGCAGCTCTTAACAGTTCTCGATGCAGGAGGTGAAATGGCGCGCTTATTTCTGATGCCAAAGGTCGATGCTGACACGACGCAGGTAACGCTAGCTTCATGGTGCGTGCAACCGGGCGAGAGTTTCGAAGCAGGTTCCGGCCTTGCCGAAATCGAGACTGACAAAGCCACGATGGACCTGCCAGCCGACGACGCAGGAGTTATGGGTGAGCAGCTTGTTTCTGCGGGTGAAGAGGTTGAGGTGGGGACACCGATTTGTGTCCTCTTGGCCGCCGGAGAAGCTCCGGTTAGTGCCGACGCGCTCGCTCCCGAGGAGGTGCCCACGTCGGCGAATCTCAGATCAGACTCCAATCAGCGGTCGACGCCTGTGGAAGCCAGCACCGAGGACCTGACGGAATCGAACACAGAGAAGGCCCTTGCCCGAGCTACGCGTTTGTTCGTAAGTCCAGTTGCTCGCAACGATGCTCGCGAACTCGCAGTTGACCTTTTCGAGTTGACTGGGAGTGGACCTGGCGGACGCATCGTGCGGCGTGATGTCATCGCGGCCGCCAAGGCAAGCAAGGAGGCTGGCGTTCCTCAAGTGATGCCGCTCGAAGGAACGCGCGTGCCCGCGATCCTCAGCGACACCGTCGTGCCGCACTCGCGAATGCGCCTGACCATTGCCCGTCGACTTTCGAAAAGCAAGGCGACGATCCCACACTTCTACCTGACGGGCGACCTGCAAGTAGATGATCTTATTGGCCTGCGCGCGAAGATCAACGAGGGAAGACCAGGAAAGATCTCGCTTAGTGATTTCTTGGTTCGCGCGGTGGCGAGCGCCCTTGCGAGCGTGCCGGACGCGAACGTCTCTTGGACAGACGAGGGGATGATCCATCACCGCCACGCTGATATCGCGGTTGCCGTGTCCACGGAGGCGGGCCTTATCACGCCGATTGTCCGAGCCGCTGAAACCAAGACGCTTTTCACTATCAGCGCCGAACTCGCCGAACTTATTGATCGGGCCCGAGCAGCCCGACTTGAACCGACGGAGTACGAGGGTGGCAGCCTCACCATCAGCAACCTGGGGATGATAGGCGTACAAGGCTTCTCTGCAATCATCAATCCGCCTCAGGCCGCGATACTCGCCGTCGGCGCTGTACGTAAAGCTCCTCTAGTACGCGGTGACGACATTGTCGTGGGTAACCTCATGCAGTGCACGCTTTCCGTCGACCACAGAGCTATCGATGGCGTGGTGGCCGCAAGGTGGTTTGCAGCATTCGCCGAGCTCGTCCAGGACCCCACGAGGGCGCTCATGTGAAAGAGCGCCGAGGACACTCTCGGAGTTTCACATGCCGGATTCGGTCAGTGTGCGTAAGTACGTGTGGCCTTTGCGCAGGCACCTCGAATTGCTCAACCGGCAAGATGCTCTCGAAAGCAACCGGCGTTCGAGTGACTCGCAAGTTGCCAGCGGAGGACTTCGCTGCACACTGGCAGTCAACAGTTGGCAAGCTGCGGTTCCTCCGCGGAACCGTGCCAAGTGTGCATGCCAAGGGGAATTACCAACGCCCGCCATCTCGACGTCTTGTGTTGCTTTGGGGCGTACCGCACGCACGCATTTCGGTACGTCGACGTCTAACGGACCTCGCCGGTGACGTCTAGGGCTCCCTCTGTCTCGACAGGTCACGCGGCGATGGGTTCATTGGACAGCGTCCGCGTCACTGGGTCATGGATGGGTCGGCGCGCCTGGGCAGCTAGCGTGACGATCACGCGGTGGGCTGTCCGACTACTCCAAGCAGATTCCCGTATTTATCAAAGGACATCGGCAAGGAGTCACCTTCGATCTGCAACCCAGGGGTGTTCTCCACTGAACCGCGAAGAGACTCCGACACGAGAAGGTGGCTGAGGTCGAGCGTGTCATGGATTCGGACCAGCCTGACGGTTGTGAGGTCCGCGCGGCCGCAGGTCAGTATTGCTGCCGCAACGACATCGCGGTCTGTGGCAAACGCTATCGGGAGTTGGACTCGTTGCGTACCGCTGTTGCCTCCGGTTATGGCGTTGACGTACATCGGCCGCAGGTCGATCTGCTCGAGGACGCGAAAAGGTACGAAATCAGCGAGACCGATTCCGAGGGCGTTACCTCCCGATGCTTGACTGATGGAGTGGACGGTGATGTTTCTGATCCGCGGATGCTCAAACTCTTCTACGCCACGGACCATCCTCCGGCCGATCACGTTCGTATCCAATCCTGATCCCGACTTGTCCTTGCCGAGTTCGTCAACGACCAGGACGTCCAACTCATCGAAGGGAAGCGAGCCCATCAGGGAGCGCGCTTCCTCCAGGAGACGTGCCTCGCCAGCACCACCGATATCCTGACAGCGCACAAAGGTGACTCGGGCCGTACGATCAAAGGCATTCTCCAAGATCGCCAGGCCACCGAGGACGTTGACGGTGTTCATGACCCTTCGCGCTACCTCAGGCACCCAGCGCGCGAGCATTTCGGCGCCGTAGGCATGAATCGCCTCGGCACCTCGTTGCTTGCCGAGACCGATAGCGCAGATCTTTGCGAGTCCGCTCTCGACCGGGCCGGGAAAGTCCGTATGTGGTTTGACGCGATTAACGAGGAGGATCGCGTCGGCCGTAGCGGCATTCGCGTCCAGGTGCACAGCCGGTCCGTTGTCGCACTGACCGATTACGACGGTATCCATCGTCGCGAGAATTGGCATGCCAATCTGGGTCTCGGTGATACCGAGGTGAGCGAGGAGCTCAATTTGGCCACGACCAGTAGCTCCTCCGTGAGAGCCCATCGCAGGCACGACAAAGGGCTTTGCACCTGCCTCTCGAAGCCACTCGCCGACAGCGCTCAGCACAACCGGGAGGTCACGGATACCGCGACTGCCAGCGGTGATCGCCACGCGCATACCCGGCTCAACCAAGCCCCGCAGTTTGCCCATTTCGTGTCGCGTGGCCGCTGCTGGATCATTTTCCGTAGTCGTCTTGAAAATCTGACGTACCGGGAGAAGAAGCGGAAAGGGCGCTGTGAAGCTGAACACCCTAGCGGTCTCGAAGGGACCTAATGCAGAACCACCCTGTTGCTGCTGCACTGCGTCACCCCTTTTGGCTCGAAATCGCGCCTACGGCACACAGCTTATCAGCGGCCTCCATCGGCGGCGCCGGCCTTGTGCCATTTGGAACAGAATTTGGCACTTGGAAGGAATTTGACTACGTTAAGAACGTTTAGCCATTCTTAGCGAAACGGACGTGACACCCTGTGGTGGTTGCGATATGCTATCCGGTGGTTGCAGACGAGATGGACTGCTGCAGGAAAGGCTGCCGAAGATGCCCAATGATCCGTTGATCATCGATGCCGAAATCGGTGAAGATGACGTGGCTGAACCTGCCCCTGAGGTGCGCCTCGCCATGTACAGGAACCAGGTGCGCGTCCGTTACTTCGAGAAGAAGACCTACGACCTGTTCCTGCAAGGGTTCGTGAAGGGCACGACGCATCTTGGCGCAGGAGAGGAGGCTGTGGCCGCGGGTGTGTGCGGAGCCCTCCGGGGAGATGATTACGTCTTTGCGACGTACCGGGGCCACGCTCACACGATTATGCGTGGTGCGTCCATGGAGGCTGTGTTCGCCGAGATGATGGGTCGCGCGACCGGGCTTATGGGCGGCAAAGGTGGGTCGATGCATCTTACGGATGTCGAACACAACTTTATGGGTTGCTACGCTATAGTGGGCGCCCATCTGACGATTGCCAATGGCGCGGCTTGGTCGGCGGTTTACCGTGGCACTGATCAGGTTGCGGTCGCATTTTTTGGTGATGGCGCGACGAATATTGGGGCGTTTCATGAGTCGCTTAATCTGGCGGCAGTGTGGAAGTTGCCGGTCTTGTTCGTGTGCGAAAACAACTTGTATCAGGAGTACACGCCGATCGGCACCGTGACAGCCGTAGCCCATCCGGCAGCGGACCGAGCCGGTGCCTACGGCCTCGAGTCCCTGCTCGTCGACGGGAATGACGCGGACGCGGTTTTCGCGGTGGCGTCACGTGCTGTCCTTCGTGCTCGGAGGGGAGACGGGCCGTCGCTGATCGAGGCGCTCACATACCGGCACGGAGGACACTCGCGGGCAGATCCAGGGAAGTACCGGTCGGACGAGGAGGTCAAAGCCTGGCTGGCGCGCGATCCCTTGCCCCTCTACCGGTCACGTCTTGAGTCGCTTGGGGTTCCGGGGGAAGAGTTGGAGGCTATTGAGAGGTCGGCCACGGACGAAGTCGAGCGCGCGGCGGAGGCAGCCATTGCAGCGCCTCTTGCTGATCCGGCGACCGTTGAGCGCGACGTTTTCGCGGATGGAGGTTCGTCATGGCGGAGATAACTTACCGGGAGGCAATCGCTGCTGGGCTCACGCAGGAGATGGCCCGCGACGAGTCCGTGGTCCTGATTGGAGAGGATGTCGGCGTATCGGGAGGCGTGTTTAAGGCGACGGCGGGGCTCTTTGAGCGTTTTGGCCCACGTAGGGTGCGCGACACTCCTATTTGCGAGCAGGCAATCCTGGGGGCAGCGATGGGTGCTGCCATGACGGGGCTACGGCCCGTCGCGGAGATCATGTTCGGTGATTTCCTGTCTGTGTGTCATGACCTTGCGGCCAACCAGATTGCCAAGATTCGGTACATGACAGCCGGCCAGGTGAGCGTCCCTCTCGTGGTCCGCTTCGGTAACGGCGGTGGGCTCCACTTCGGCGCGCAGCATTCCCAATCGGTGGAAAGCTGGCTCATGGCTGTGCCTGGGCTAAAGGTCGTCGTGCCGTCTACGCCGGCTGACGTGATAGGCCTCATGGCGGCTGCAGTCCGGGATCCGGATCCTGTGATGGTTTGCGAGGAGAAGGCGCTCTATCCACTTAAGGGAGAAATCCCCGAGGGTGAACACGTTGACGAGCTCGGCTCAGCCGTGTTACGAAGGGAGGGCAGCGACGCGACGATCGTTGCCATCGGGACCATGGTGCATCGGGCGCTCGCAGCGGCTGAGGAGCTGGAACGGGAGGGAGTCGAGGTCGAGGTTGTGGACCTCCGTTCCCTCGTGCCGCTCGATGTGACCACAGTCGCCGAGTCGGTCGCGAAAACCGCCCGCCTGTTTACCGTCGAGGAGAACCCGCGGCTGTGTGGCTGGGGTGCCGAGCTGGCATCGATAATCGGCGAAGAATGCTTCAACGACCTCGACGCCCCGATTCGGCGCATCACAACTCCGCACGTCCCGCTCCCCGCAGCCGACTCGCTTGAGGACGCGGCGATTCCGAGTGCCGCTCGAGTCGCAGAGGTAGTGCGTCGGGGACTCGGCTGAACGCCGGGCGCTGGGGCCTGCATGGCGATTCGACC
>Ga0326728_10017970_pt1 | contig 14040 bp, 13 predicted proteins | sample MB3enrmetagenome_FD_207602 | JGI IMG/M metagenome (GOLD analysis project Ga0326728, IMG submission 207602) | Lab enriched peat soil microbial communities from McLean, Ithaca, NY, United States - MB31MN | ecosystem: Environmental > Terrestrial > Soil > Wetlands > Peat | place: USA: New York...
GATAATATATGTTAGCCTGTAACTCTGTATATAAAATTGGTGGGGATTTCAATAAACATCTGATTTTCACGAGTCACTATATAACATTTATACTCATATGATCGAGTGTAGGAGTTTATTTAAATCCTTCATTTTTCATTTGTATTTTAAATATTAAAGCTACTCATCTCATGTTTGTTTAGGGAACAGTTCCAACTTTAACTTATCCAAGCTTGGCTATTTTATAAGTAACTTCCTTCAAAATAATATGCACACTAAACAGACTTCTCTTAATAAATTTTTATCAGACGAACAAAATTATTTACTTTCAGGTCATCAGTATCAAATAAGACAATAAGACAACTGCTTTTCAGCACCTTCAAACTGAAAAAAGCTTTTACAGGTAGTATAAGCAAAATAAGGAAACTACTCATCTCATAAATCACCTAATTTAGTTATTCTATATATTATAAGTTAATAATGACATGCACACAAACATTATAAGAAGTTTAGAATCAGTAAAAAATATATAGTAAATTTAAAACCCCTTTATTTCTAATGGAAACGGTGTAATATTGCGTTCTCAAACACAATTATGGATTTATATATTTTTATTGGGGGTATCTCTATAAGTATATCATATGGAAAGCATCGTAGCTTTCTCTGAAACTGGAGCTGCAACTAATATTATTTCAGAACCTGCTTGGCAAATAACATATTAACAACAAATCTTGAAATTATTTAGATAAAACTCGTTTCAAATTTATTATTCGGTACAATTTTTTTTAGTAGTTGTGGATTTCGTAAAAAAATTAGTCATGCCAGCCCAGCTCATTATATATTCTAAGGACGAACTCAATAAAAATTTAATTTAGATAATAATATGTGTTTTTCTCTCAGGTTTTTGACAACTTTTATTGAAAATGGGATGAAGGGAACTAATCTTGAACCGTCAACTATAAATGTTGTATTAACGGCAAACTTAATAAAAAATTTTCATATTATCGTTGGTGAGAAGTAGATTCGGGAATAAGGATATAGGGGATTTCCATTGTTCCCATCGCAATATTACAAACCATAGGATAGGCCACTCATAGACTTATACTATGGTTATCATTCAATGGCAATGGATATTAAGCTAACCATCACAAATAAATTAATATTTAAACTTTAATGAGCAGAAAAGCGTCTCGGAACAAGAACTAGTTTTATAAAGAGAATTATAGATCAATTGGAATGACAACGATGGAATTTTATTTCATAAGAGATATTCAGTTCCAAATTTAGTAATAGATATAAAAATAAAAATAATTAAATTAGGAATCTTCACCTATGTACATCTGCAGAACGTCGTTCAAAGCAAAATTGGGGGATTATGACCATTTCAAATAATCGGAGTGCAGATGAATCGGCGACTCTGGTCCAGAAACGGATAGCTGAGCTAGAAAAAACGAATAAAAAGTTACGCAGACGCAATCTTGTTCTTGAAGGAATCAACCGGATCTTCAACATTGTCGTCCAGGATAAAACAGAAGAAGACCTGGGAAATGAGTGTCTGTCCGTAGCTTTAGAACTAACCGATAGCCAATTTGGGTTCGTCAATCTGGTTGGTGATGACGGATTACTGCATGATATTGCAATTAGTGAGATGGGATGGGAACAGTGTCTTATGTATGATAAAACTGGACATCGCCGTCCACCGGGAAGTTTTGTCGTGCATGGCTTATACGGCAACGTTATTAGCAGTGAGAAAAGCTTCTTTACCAACGATCCACTATCGCATCCAGACAGTATTGGCGTGCCACCCGGTCATCCATTGCTCACATCTTTTCTTGGTGTATCCCTAAAATCTTAGATAGGAAAATAGTTGGCATGCTAGGATTGCAAACCGAGAAGGTGGCTATAGCCATGAGCAACAGGCGGATCTTGAAGCTATCGCACCAGCGATTGTGCAGGCTATACAGAGAAAAAAAGTAGAATTGGAGCGCAAACAGGCTGAAAAGGCATTGAAGGAGAGTAAAGAACGACTTCAAACAATCGTTGACGGCTCAGACAATGCCTTTTATGTAAAAGACCTAAGTGGACACTTTATTCTCATAAACAAGCATTTGGAAAAGTTACTTGGAACGAAACGCGAGGAAGTCATTGGAAAAACCGATTATGATTTCTTTACTCCTGAGTTGGCTGATTACTATAAGATGCATGATAGTAAAATTTTGGAAACTGGGGTGCCAGAACAACTAGAAGAAGTCTCATACCTGGTCGATGGATGGCATACCTTCATTGCCAACAAGTTCCCACTGTATGACTTACAGGGCAAACTCTATGCGATATGTGGCATATCTACCGACATCACAGACCTTAAGAGAACAGAACAAGAACGTAAGACTACAATGGAGTTCTTACGACTCGTGAACGAGAGCAAGGGGACAGTAGACCTGGTTCATTCTGCCATTAATTTCTTCCACGAGCGCTCCGGCTTCGAAGCCGTAGGTATCCGGCTCAAGGATGGTGATGACTATCCATATTTCGAGACTTGCGGTTTCCCAGCGGAATTCGTGAAGGTGGAGAACAGTCTTTGTGTGCGAGATGCTTACGGACAGCTTATTCTCGATAATGACGGCTACCCTATTTATGAATGTATATGTGGCAACGTTATCTGCGGAAGGTTCGATTCATCTAAATCATTCTTCACGACACGGGGAAGTTTCTTTGCCAACTGCACCACATAACTGCTGGCTACTGCGACTGATGCTGATCATCAAGCTCGCACACGTAATAGATGTGATGGAGAAGGGTATGAATCCGTGGCTCTGATAGCTCTACGCGTGGGTGGCGAGAAGCTAGGTCTTCTCCAATTTAATGACAAACGTAAAGGACAGTTTTCCCCAGAAACAATTTCGGTTTGGGAAAGGCTGGCGGACTATTTGGCTGTGGCCGTGGCAAAAGCGCAGGCTGATGAATCTTTGCAGGAAGCACACGAGAATCTCCAGATGAAATCTGAGGAGTTGCAAACACAGTCTGAAGAGATCCAGGAACAAAACGAAGAGTTGCAGGCTCAGTCAGAAGAACTTCGTGAATCATATAAAGCTTTGCTGGAGAGTGAGGCCAAGTACCGCGATCTGTTCAATACAGTGCAGGAAATATTCTACATAGATCGTTTCATATACGATGAAAAAGGCAACGTAGTCGACTGGATTTTTGAGGATATTAACCCGGCTGGAGTCAAACTCCTAGGTTTTAAAGATGTTGATGAAGCTAAAGGAAAAAGAGGATCCGAAATACTCGGCCATGAGATAGCTTCATTCTATTTGGCTATGATTGAGAAAGCACGGAAGTCGAGAGATACGGTTACGTTCCAGTACCATAGCCCTTACGTTGACAAGGAATTTCTTACTTCGTATAGTGTTCGTGGCGATCGCCTAATCTCTTCTCAGATGGATATAACAGAACACAAACGAATAGAAGATCTCCAGCGCGAAAACGAAATGCATCGTAAGGTTGCAGAAGCTATCGAAGCTGAACGGCGGCGGCTCTTTGACATTTTAGAAACGCTGCCAGCAATGATATGCCTTTTAACATCTGACTATCACATTGCCTTTGCCAATCGCAGCTATCGCGAACATTTCGGTGTTTCCAGCGGGCTGCATTGTTATGAAGCTCGTTTTGGATTCATCAATCAGTGTGAGTTCTGCGAATCCTATAAAGTACTTGAAACCGGAAAACCCCATCATTGGGAATCCAACGGTCCGGACGGAAGAGTAATTGATGCCTATGATCCTTAAAATGGATACTGATATTACTACGCAAGTTGGCCCAGGATGCGTTTCATGAGAGCGAGGAACGATTCCACACCCTGGCCGAGGCGATGCCTCAAATTGTTTGGATAACAAGGGCAGATGGCTGGAACATATATTTCAACCATCAATGGATGGAGTATACTGGCCTTACACTGGAGGAAAGCTACGGCCATGGTTGGAACAAGCCCTTTCACCCCAATGACCAAAAACGCGCTTGGGATGCCTGGCAAAATGTAGTGCACAACAACGGTTCCTATTCGCTTGAATTCCGGCTGCGTAGGGTTGACGGCGCTTATCGTTGGTGGCTGGTTCGTGGAGTTCCCTACTTCGATGAGAGCGGAGCAATAGATAAGTGGTTTGGTACTTGTACCGATATCCACGAGATCAAGCAGGCTGAAGAAAAAATTAGGTTATCAGATATTTATAATCGTAGTTTGATTGAAGCTAGCTTGGATCCTTTAGTAACCATTGGGCATGATGGCAAAATTAATGATGTAAATGAAGCTACAGAGAGTGTTACTGGATATTCACGAGATGAGCTTATCGGCACTGATTTTACGAATTATTTTACTGAGCCTGAGAAAGCAAAGGAAGGATATCAAGAAGTATTCAAAGAAGGAGTGGTATTCGATTATGAGCTTGAAATCCGGAACAAAAATGGGCACACAACACCTGTTTTATACAATGCTTCAATTTACAAGGATGAACCTGGTGAGGTTCTTGGTGTTTTTGCTGCAGCACGTAATATTACTGAACGCAAGCGAATGGAAGCAGAACTAGAGTCTATAGCACGTCTGCCACAGGAAAACCCCAATCCAGTGATACGCTTAGACCAAGGCCGTAAAATCAGCTATAGCAATCCTGCTGCCCAAATATTGTTGACATATTGGGGTTGTGCCACTAGCCAAGAAGTTCCTACAGCAATCACAGAACTAGCTATTGGGGCCTTGAATGACGGCATCCGACGTGAATTTGAGTACAACTATACCAATAAAATATACCTTTTAACTTTCGCTCCATTCTCACAGGCTGATTACGTAAATGTTTATTTCCGTGACGTCACGGAGCTTAAAAAAACAGAAGAAACTTTAAGGTTGAAATTAGAAGAACTTTCCCGCTCAAATGAAGAATTGGAACAATTTGCTTATATTTCGTCTCACGATTTACAGGAACCCCTGCGGATGATAACAAGTTATTTGCAGCTTTTACAAAGGAGATACCAGGGTAATCTCGATGATAAGGCTGATAGGTATATCCATTTTGCTGTTGACGAGGCTTCTCGCATGCAAAATCTAATAAAAGATCTGTTAGAATACTCTCGAGTGACTACAAAATGCAGAGAGCCTGAACCTACGAATTGCGAATTCATTCTGAATCGGGTATTATCTAATTTAAAATTATTTATAATAAAAAATAAAGCTACTGTGTCACATGACTCTTTACCTGAAGTGATGGTAGATTCTATCCAGATTATGCAGATATTTCAGAATCTGATACTCAACGAAATGAAATTCTACAACGAGAAACACCCAAAATTTATATCACTGCAGAGAAAAAAGCGAGTGAATGGATATTTTCAGTGCAGGACAATGGAATTGGAATCGATCCGCAATATTCAGAACGAATCTTTGAAATATTTAAAAGATTAAATAGCAGAGAAAAATATATTGGAACAGGAATAGGACTTTCAATTTGTAAGAGAATTGTAGAAGGCCACGGTGGACGTATATAGGTTGAATCTGAACTGGGTAAAGGTTCGACTTTCTATTTCACTTTACCTATCAATCCGCAGAATTAAAAAACTAAATTTTGATATCTAAAACAAATACTTCTAGACTTTTATAAAAAAGTGTATATTGAAGAAGCATAGTTGGGATAGAAATATTAAATGGTTGACGATTTTTAATTTTCTCTACCCAAAGCAAGCTTCTCTAGAATTTTTTCCCTAAATCCATCTGCATCATTGATAATTAACTCGATATTTTCGTTTTTATTTTCAGATACAACATCCATTTTTCTGTACACACGCCTGCCAAAACAATCAGTGAAACGTCGCTCCAGTATCCACATGCAAACTTGGCAATTCCCAGCTGCAGCTGCATCATTTAACCGCTCAAGAAGTTTCCTAGCTCCGTCTGCATTGCATTTTTGGATATGTTTGAAAAACTGATTGTACATTCCAGATTTCTCTGTCTTGCCCCTGTTAATATAAATATTGAATGTTTTATACGTGATTCCTGAAGCTTCGGCAGCAAGAGAGTATGTGAGTCCTATAAAAATATTTTCACCGATTTTATGTTGTATTTCTGGAGTTAATTTACAAGGTCTAGCCATGGTTGCACCGTTTTTACTTTACAACTAATATCACCTAACCTTGTATTTAATATTTGGTTCGTTTCGTTCTGTACTGAAGCAGGGTTTATATCTATCAAACCTGAGCCCTTCTCCGACGCTCTGAGCCATTTTTTGACGAAGGTAATAGTTTTCCCGAAGACTTTAGATAAAAGTTGCTCCCTAGAGCCCCATATTCAGTCATTTTTCGGCAAAACCAAATCCCCATGATTTTACTGCTATGCACGGTAATCACCTTTAATATATTTTTCATACATTTTTATCACTTTAAAATAATATATATTAAGTATTGTCGATAGAAAAAAACATGATAAACCTTGACTTATGAGAATATATACAGGATAAATGATCGGTTGGGGGGCGCTCTACAACATTTTCTTGAGTAAGTTAAGGATAATACCTTAGGTAAATTATAATTCTGTTGTAGGGGCTGAGATTAAATCTTTCATTGATTGTCGGGGGAAAGTTCTCATCTATTATAATTCCTGAAAATCAGGACCAAGTAATGTAAATACTAATTAGTTTAGGTTAGTATATTATATTCATAAAAGTATATAATTAAATAAATTTAATTATGCTTAATATATTTCCCCGTATTTAGAATTAGATCTTTGATTGAGCTGTAGATATTCCCCTTCGTCTGCAGCTCATAAGATTACCTTTTTTACATCTAAGATCAACCGGATCATCTACGCTAATAACTAGGCTATTATATTACAGCTGCCCCCATTCATGGAGTTTTTCAGCTTCTTCCAATACTATACTATATCCAAGTCTTTGTTCGTATTCAGGAGTTTTTTTGTTGAAGTTTGAAACAAATCCAGGGACATCATATACAGTAGAGTTGGAATATGTTTTTGAATATTTTTTTAATGCTCTTTTTAAAAGCCCTACTGCTTCATATGTACTTTCATCATTTCTTTGAGTGTAACCAATGCAACCATATGTAACCCCACCATCAGCTGTAGAGTTACATTCGCTAATCATATTCAGATGACATGATTCATCATCAAGTGTAATACTGTAACCAATATTTTTAGAAGTTACTTTATCACCGGATTTGCCATCTGCGGTTTCACTCCGGTCGATCTTGTTCAATTGTAGCACTTTTGCAAGCATACCGCTCTTGCCATCCTTTCCATTTAGGATTTGCATAACCCGTTCCCTGAAGACATTCAAGAAGTGCATTAAATTTTTTATGGTTGCCGGTTCTCTTTCTATGAATTTCAAAACCTTAATTTCCTGATCAGTCAGGTTGGTAGCATTGTTTTTGGCTGTACCGTTATAGATATTCAGCGCTCGATAAAAGTCTTCTATGTCTGAAAGATAGTATTCGTTTAATTTTTGTCGCTGCATGACTTTGAAAAGGGTAATGGATTTAAGTATATCTAAGAATTTCGGGAAATTTCTTCTATTTTCTATATTAGTCCATTCGATCGCATTAATAAAAGGTATAATTATTGTATATCTCTCTTTGTCTAGTATATCAAAAATACATCGGCAGATTAAAACATCATCGTCAATTAACAAATTCAAATCGAGTTCTTTAGCTTTAATATAGTTATAGACTCTGATATCCTGTTCTCTGCTTCCATCAACATCAGCATTAAGGAACCGATTTGCGAGTTGCTCGTCTGGTATGCCGTCAATATTTGAGAACCAAAACGAGCATCTTTCTGGAATGGAATATTCAGCATATGCCTGGTTTACTACTGTTAGGTGCTGAACTGCCATCTGAAAATTGGACGTGCTTTGTTTTAACGTTCCAATTGTATCATCGGTGAAATTGGCATCATCTGAGTAGATTATTGTCCCACTTTTCAGATTTGGGTTATAATACAATGATTTACTTGACATGCTACCACTTATGTATTTGTGTTCTGGGAGTAGTTTAAGCACGGTTTCGATTGCATCACTTTTGCCTTTTCCACTTTCGCCACTCGGTTTAACGTATAGCCCCCTTGTGTTGAGTATGTAGGTAGATGCAACCGCGCACAAACAATTTTCTCCAAAATTCTTATCCCAGACGTGCCTTAAATTCCAAGTCTCTAACATAAATTCGAATGCATCGCCTTCTTCTAGAATTTTATATGCGGAATCACGGATATTTTCAGGATAATTACTTAATCTGTCTTTTGCTTCTGTTTTTTCTACTGGTACTTCTCTTTCCAGATTACTTGCTTCATTCCTATTTTCGTGATGCTTTTCCTTTGTTATCTCCACAACAGCTGTTTTAATGTCTTTTGCCTTCAGTTGGAATTTTTTAGCTACTTCATTATTTACAAAAACTTCCCATTCGTCGAAAGGCATTCCAGCAATATCAATTGAAATGAAGCGCTTGAACGCTCTTATCCGATCTAAACTCGTAGCTTCCTTGCTTACAACTTGCTCATTTAATTTATATTGTCATAACCTTACACTTGAATCCATGAGTCCTTTAAAGTCTTCCAGACTATGCTCTTTCATGTAATCGGCAATATCTATTTTTTTGATACCAGGCGGTCTAGGCAATTGAATAAGCCGAGCTTCAGTCTTTTCATTTTCGAGTGCTTCAGCGGTACATAGTGCCCCTTTAAGGCCCGCTTCATTCGACTCATTGTCATTGCAGATGTAAACTCGCTTGAGTCCTTTTGTGAGACTCAGTAACTTCTGATGGTCCTTATTTTGGAACTGTACTGTCACAGGAGAAATACAAGGAAAGCCCGCCTGTAACATTACGATACAATCAGCTACTCCTTCAGTAATTATACAATAGTCAGCACCCCTTAAACTGTCCTCGCCATAAAAATAAGAGTTTTGCACGCAAGGACTTGCATAATCGTGCCTTTCTTTATGGACTAAAAGTTTTTTTGTATTTCATTCCCCTTTCGCTTTCAATGGCTGTGGTTTCCGATGTCTCTCTACCGATTAAGTAAACTGCTTTGCCATTATTCCAATAGGGGAAAATGATTCTGCCATTAAATACTTCACCGCCCATCTTCCCATCATTAACATAAACCAGACCTGATTTTTGTAAGGTTGTTTCTTCCAGACCATTCAAATCCTTATCAGTTGTGGAGTACCCGATTTTTAACAGATCTACGGTCTCTGGAGTAATCGCCCACTTTTCCATAATATAATCGTAGAGCTCCGGTTTTTGTGTTAGATTCTTATGATAAATCTCCACCGACTCGCTGACTAAGTTGTGAATCTCTGCTTTTTCTTTTGCTGCTTCAAGTTCTTTTTCTGTCAGTTCTGCCAGCTCTACTCCTGCTAGCTCTGCAGCTATCCTAATAACTTTTGGAAAGTCAGAACCCCTTGCATCATTAAAATCACGTCCGATCCAATCAAGGACATCCCCCCCTTCCCATTTTTGGTATCGTTCCAAAGTTGCAGTTTCTGATCCACTTTCAGACTCCGGCCAGTATTCCCAACTGGTGGAACTGATCCTACATATTCACCGTTCCCATTGCACTGCAAGCTGATATCTCGTCCGATCACATCCACGATATCGAGACGACTTTTTATCTCATCGATTTTATTCCGGCTGTTGCAGGCTGATGACATCATTAAATATTCCCCCTAACAAAACCGGTATCCCTAAATTTAACATGACATAAAGAATTAAACGTTTGAAACATTTCCTTTGCGAGCGGTATATCTGGCTCACCGTCGTTTAATATCGTTTCAAAATATTTATCAAATAAGTTTTTTTGTATCCTGTATGGTATTCGGCCAAAATTTTACCAATTGTGAAATGAGAAGCCACTCTGACTCGCCCTTTTATCAAGAGATTAGCAAATTTATCATGTTCTAGCTCCTGCTTTTGGTGGATATCTTGTAAACATTTTGGAGCAGGATTTTCCTGCTCTTCAAAACATGATTTAAAAAAAGCAACTCTCTGCAAGTTCAATCTCCCCTTTTAAATGTCTGAGCCTTGTGTTTTCTGGCAGCTCGAACTTCCCTAAGTCTATGTTTACAGGACTTGCAGTGAAAATCAAGTAGTACAGGGTCTATGTACTCATCCAGATTTGGTTCAAGGGGAAGATATCGATAAAAATCAGCATCATTACCCATCTAAACCCGCTCACTTCCTGCTGCGGAAAAGATGACTATTGCCATTGCTCGTTCAATCGGCGCGCGAACCTGCGCATATATTCAAGAATTTCTTTTTTTTCAGAACAGGCCTGTCGGCATGCGTCAATAGTTTCTGGTTTGAATATAAAATTATTCTCCATTTTGCTACTCCTTTTTAGCTTGGGTGAAATTTGCAAAATGGCTAGGAGCACTAGTTCATGCGGTTGTAGCCATGGTTGACGGCTATTTATCCATGTCCTTTTTTTCATGTCCGTTTATAATTAGATTAAGGTTTTTTCAATGATTTTCGAAAGAAATGTGCTTCTTGGGGTTTCTCCCCTGGTCACTTCGATCCTGTCAAAAACTTCAGGTTTAACATAGATATTCATACAAACTTTTTTACCCATCTGTACTATTTCATCAATCCTCCAGTATTATTTCATTAAGTTAATGTTCTATTCATACACAAACTATTTAAATATTTTCATTAATTTATAGGTCTACCGTAGTTTATTTTATTCATCATATTGAAGTTATATTAATCTCATTTTGTTTATTGTGTAGCATTTAAACTATTTATAACATTTAAAAATAAGTTATAATATGTTATTAATGATCTAACTAAAACGAGAAATTAAATAAAAAAAGGTAAAAAGTTAAACGTTGCTACTTTTAACTGCATTTAAAAGAGCGTTCAGAATTGCTGGATCAGCTTGTTGAAGTTGCAAAACAAGTTCTGAAATTGCGGTTTTTTCGGTTTCGATGTTTTCGCTAGATTCTGTTGTTAACGGTAGACCACATCTAAAGCAAAATTGTGATTTTTTGTCCATAATCTCTTTGCATCGGGGACATTTTAAAACTCTGGGCTTCTCTTCTTCTTCTTCAGGTAATTTGAGACCTGAAGCTTCAAGCATTGCTGCATTAATGTCGTTCGCTGATAGATGAATATAAATATTAGCCATCTGAGAGTCAGCTTTCCATCCTAAAACAGCTTTAAGTTTTTGTTCACTTTTCAGTTTCTTAGCCAAATCTGTAGCTCTTGCATGTCTGAAGGAATGTGGATTGATTCTCTTCTTGATTCCTGCTTTCTTCCCTATGATCGCAATTTGCTGGTATAGACCTGATTGAGATATCAAATTATAAGGCTTCCTGAATGAACAGAAAATTGGAGCATCGGGGTCTTCTTTCCTAGGATGAGTTTCTAGCCATTGACGAAGGTAAGAAGACGCAAAAATCAATCTCGCAGGTCTAGCTCCTGTCTTCCCTTCACGAAGCCATAAAAGACATCCATACTCGTCGAAAGTTGCATCTGCAATGGTTGTACTTAATAACTCCCCCTTCCTTGCCCCGGAGTCTGTTAAGCAAGCTATTAGTGCTTTATCCCTTGCTGTGGGAGCATGGCGGATTAAACAATCAATTTCTTCATCTGTTAGAAGCTGATCTGGGGTTATACTGCTGTGTTGTGCCTTTTTTGTTTTAATGCATCCTGCAAGCTTTGGGTTAATTTTTCCTATGAATGCCCTGATGACAATCTTGTGAAGCTGGAGCGTTGAATTTTTCAGGGTCACCATAGTATCTAAATAGTCGCTAAAATCATCATCTGTAACGTTCTCATATGGTTTTCCCAACCACTTTGAGAAGCGTATTAGTATCATCAGATGATTAATTATCGTCCTGTGTTTCCTTTCGTCATCCTGCAATCGTTTGATGTGCTTTCTGAGAGTTTTGAAATTCTCCGGTAATATTTCGGCTTCTGCAATTTTTAGTCGATTGCTCCAGTAAGCTAGGTCAAGGATATCTTGTTGAAACATGATTCTAATTACGCACCTTCTCTATAAAAATAGTTTCCTTATTTCAAGTAAACTATTTACACAAGTTTTGTTATCAAGTTTCCAAAATATGATTGAATATTTGTCTATAATAGCTGGAATATTAGCTCTCAACTTCCATAAATAAAGTTCATATCCTTGAAAGCTTGAAATTAGAGGAACTAATGAAAACTGAAAGTAGATAAATAAGTGCGCAAAAGCAACGATTAGGAACTTCTTTTTTTGAGACTTTTCCTATTTTCTGCGTTAGTTATTGATTACAGAGGATTTCGATAAACCCCTAAATTTCGTCATACTCTTATAAATGGTCTATAAATAACTCGTGAAAATCAGAGGTTTATCGAAGTCCTCTACAGTCAATTGCTAGTGGAATAAATGATAAAGTTTGGCTATCTATAGGATCATATAATGGTTCATATTTTCTTTTTCTGATTAGCCAATTCAAAATTAGGCGAATATTGCAATGTGAGATTCTGCATGTTTCAATTATGGATGCCAACTCATTATTCCGAAAGCTGCTTGATTTTTACTCCAAGATTGGACAAATCTTTGAAGAAGTAAGGATAAGAGATGGATACAGATTCAGTTGTGTCAATTGTAGTATTCCCTGCCACCATACCTGCTATTGCAAGGGCCATCACAATCCTGTGGTCGTGCCAGCCGTGAACTACTGCTCCCTTAAGTTTACCTCCGGTGATGGTTAGACTGTCCTTCTCTTCTTTAAGTTTGATTCCAAGCTTTGGAAGTTCGGTTGCAAGGGCACGAAGTCGATCAGTTTCCTTATATCGGACATGTTCTGCATTTTCGATCCTGCTTATCCCTTTAGCAACTGAAGCCAGAATAGCGACTGTAGGGACAAGATCAGGGGTTGCCCCGGCATCAAAGGTGATGGCTTTTAAATGTTTTCCTCCTCTGACAGTTACAGTACCAGCTTCTTTATCCCATGTTATATCTGCTCCCATTTGTTTCAGAGTTTCAATAATCAGCTTATCCCCCTGTTTAGAGGAATATAGATTTTTGACTGTAATTTTCGAATTGTCTGTCAGAGCTGCGGCTGCAAGAAGATAAGAAGCAGAAGAAAAGTCGCCGGGAATTGTATAGTCTTTAAGATCATATCTTTGTTTCCCGGGGATAATGAACCTAGTTCCATTATTACTGTCCGTTGAAATTTGAGCTCCTGCCAGTTCAAGCATCTCAATTGTTATGTCCACATAGGGTTTTGACTTCAATTTTCCTCTAATGGAAAGAGTGGTGCTATTTTCTGTAAGTGGGCAGGCTATAAGAATGGCGGAGATGAATTGAGAACTGATTGATCCATTAATATCCACCTCCGTTCCTTTAAATCCACCTTTGACTACAAGCGGAGCTCTCTCGTTTCCTTGAGTGGAGCAAGCACTGACACCCAGCTTGTTGAGAACATCAAGAAGAGGTCCATTTGGCCGGGTGCGCAGGGAGTTATCTCCAGTGAGCACTGTGATTCCATCAGTAAGGCCTGCAACTGCTGTCATGAAGCGGAGTGTTGTCCCTGAATTTGCAGCATCTATTACATCTTCCGGAACATTGGGTTTTCCATTAACTCCATGGATAATGAGATTTTCTTCCTCCCTTTCAATCACGGCCCCGAACATCTCTGAAGCCCGGATTGTAGCAAGGGTATCGGCGGAAATTAGAGGGTGACGTACAATTGATTCTTTCGAAAGGGCTGCTAGGGTTATAGCCCTGTGGGTATAACTCTTTGAGGGTGGAGCAAAGACTTCCCCTTTAACTGATGATTTGCTAATAGAAACGTGCATATATCATAGCTCTCCTACTTTTATTCTAAACTTTTTTCCAAAATTCATTTGGCTGGGTTGTGTTTTTTTTGTAATGATTAGAAATTTAGTTTTAGGAATTCAATTCATAACTTGTACAATACTTTCCACCATGTATAAGTCATGGTCATAGGAATGAGCTGAAATGCTGATAGCAGTTATCGTAACGGTTTTTGCTCTTCTGATCAGTCAGGGCTTTTTTTCAGTTCCAGT
>Ga0326728_10017971_pt1 | contig 14038 bp, 12 predicted proteins | sample MB3enrmetagenome_FD_207602 | JGI IMG/M metagenome (GOLD analysis project Ga0326728, IMG submission 207602) | Lab enriched peat soil microbial communities from McLean, Ithaca, NY, United States - MB31MN | ecosystem: Environmental > Terrestrial > Soil > Wetlands > Peat | place: USA: New York...
ATTTTTGTTTGGAAAGTCCCGCCGCGCGCAGCTTTTCATCCGGCGTATTAAGTATCTCCTCCGGTTTCGGGAATCTGCCCGCCGGATAGAGTTTTAAAAACCGCCCGAAAATCGTAGCCGCTGCCTTGCCGTTTAGCTGCTGGTAGACTATGGATTCAGTCAGCGCCTCAAAATAGCCGCCGCGCTCCGGCTTTTGCGGCAGGCCACATTTCCCCACGCGCTTTATGATAGCCGCCAGAACCTTGTCCGCCCCGGCCAGATGCTCCGCCGCATTTTTTTTATTTGTTTTCATGGTGTCCGGTTAAAATATAGTATTGGAAATGTGTTTTTCTTTTGCCCCGCTGCCTTTATTATAAATAAATTATTCCGGGCGGTGTATTTTTACGGCGCGGTATTTTGCTGCGACTGCTGCTCGCTCAGAGCGTCTTCCAGTTGCTCGCCGGTTATATAGCCGGACTTCACCAGCATCTCGCCCAGTCGCTGCCCCTCCACGCTCTGGCGCGCCAGAGTATCCTTGAGCTGCGCTATGGTTATAAGACGCCTGCTCACCAGCAGGTCGCCCAGCTTGCGGCGGTAGGAGCGCAGCAGCGCCTCGTTGGGGAACACGTGCGACGTGTTGGCCCACACCAGCTTTTTGCCGGTTATCCTGCTGTGGAAAAACTGGTAGCTGGCGCGGAACACCGCCACGCAGTTTATCATGTTCCCCCATATCATGCGCGGCATGGAGCACAGCGCGTTTGGCAGGTCGGACATGCGGTACACCGCCAGCGCGCGCTGGAACATGCGGTTGGCCAGCAAAATAGCGTCCGCCACTATCAGCTTCCACAGGAAGGTGTTATGCGCGGCGTTCCAGTGCAGCACGCCGTTGGGCGACCTGCTCTTTCCCGCGCCGAAAAGCAGCCCGAAGAACACCACATAGCCCAGCAGGTCGAAAATATTCACCAGAACCGCCTTGCGGTCCCGCCAGAGCATATAGCGTATGCGCCAGTTATGTTCCCCCCATTTCTGCTGCGTCCAGCCGTGGAAGACTATCCCTATCACCCAGCGCGCTTTCTGGCGCGTCGCGGTAAGGAAGCGGTTGGGGAACAGCTCGCGCGTGGCCACAAGGTCCAGCACCGTCTCCACCTCGGCTTTTTTGTGGAACCAGTTGGGCGGGCGCAGATGCGTGCGCTCGATAAAGAACTGCATTATCACCGAGCGGGATTGCAGGTCCATCAGCCGGAACGCTATGTCGTAATCCTCGGTGAAGGTTTTGATGTTGAAGACTTCGTTGTTGTATTTTTTGGCCAGCATCTCCATACCGGCACGCGAAATGGCGGTCCCCACCCCCGCGCCCGGCACCATGCCGCAGAAATGTTCGCGCACCACGAGATCTTTAAGGTGGCTTTGCGCGAACTCGTCGAAATAGGTGCCGGATGTTATCTGCCACAACGGCGTCCGGAAAGGCAGCACCGGTATCTGCACCATCTGTACGCGCGGGATGAGGTAGTTTATCATCTTGAAGGAAAGCGGGTGGATTATGTCCTCCGCGTCGTGCAGTATGAAAATGTCGAACAATTCTCCGGTGTCTTTTTCGTGCGCGCGGATGCCGGCTATTATCCAGTTCAGGCAGTCGGACTTGTTGGTGGGCCCGTCGTGCGGGCAGACTATGCGGTGCACCCGCGGATTTTCCCCCGCCAACGCGGCCGCCACGTCGCAGGTGGCTTCGTCGTTGGGATAGGTGCCGATGAAGATATCGAAAAGCTTGTAGTCCATGGTCTCGAACGCGTTATGCACCATGTGCGCTATAACGGGAGACTCTCGCCACGCTGGCAGCAGCACCGCTATGCGCTGCTCCGGCTTGGCGCGCAGTTGCGTTTCATTGAGCGGTTTGTGGTGCTTCATTATGAAAAACACGCGGTAGATCTGGTAGATGTAGTAGTAGATGTCGATAAACAGGTCGTCGAGGCCGTTTACCAGCACCACGGAGGCGACCAGCAGCATCAGGAAGTTGAAATAGTCTAGTGTCATGTGTCCAGAATGGCGTCAGCGTGCCGTGTGCCGGAACAGGGGTTATGACGGAACGTCAGAAACGGACGCCGTAATTGCAGGAAACGCGTGTGTCGTGATACTGCGCGGGATAGGGATTTGCGCCGCTGCCTGCGCGGCCGGTATAAAAGCCCATAGCATAATCAAGGCGCAGCCGCAGCCCGGCCTTTACGAAAGGCTGGTATTCAAGGCCCGGGCCGATTTCCGCCAGGTTGTTGAAAAAATAGGAGTCGGTGTCGGCCAGCGCCTCGGAGCGGATATAGACGGCAACGCGTCCGTTTCGGGAGTCGATGAACCGCCAGCCCTCCATAGCCTGCGCCTGCGCGATGATATTGTTGGCGTAACGGCTGTAATAACCGACGCTGCCGCCCAGCGTGGTGTATAAGTGCGCGCCGCGTATCTTGCCGAGGGAGGCCAGTCCCAGCGGCCCGCAGAGCCGCTCCTGAACTTCCCAGTATCCGGCCAGCACGGCGCGCAGGTTGGTTTCCGCCGCGTCGGGATGGTCGGCCGAGCGTATCAGGTTATAGGAGCGCATAGCTTCCACCGTAAGGCTTATGCCGGCGGCGGCGTCCAGCCGCGCGCCGAGACCGAGGGCGAAAGTGTTGTCGTTATATATCTGCGGCGAAATGCCGCCCTGCGAGCGCGAATCGTCCACATAGGTCGCCCCGGCGTAAAAAGCCAGCGGGCTGTCCCGCCCGGTTTTCATGTAGAACCGCGCCTCGCCCATCTCTATCGTGTCGTTAAAGCGGCTCATGTGGTAGGGCGTCAGAAAAACCTCGGTATAATACCTGCGCCAGTCCGGCTGCGCGGGAGCGGCGGCCTGCGGCGTTGCGGTGGATATAGCGGGCGCGGCAAGCGCGGCGGGTTTGGCAACAGCGGGCTGCGCCACGGCGGGCGCTGCCTGTTTGGCGGCGGTCGCGGCGGTTTTTTGCGCTGCGGCTATGGCCAGCATGTTCGCCAGCTCCAGCTTCGCCTGTGCGGCGAATGTGCCGGATTTGCCCTCGGCTACGGTTGTGAATTCTTTTTTTGCGTCGGTGGAGTCGCCCTTTTTTTGCAGCGCGTAGGCCAGATCCATGCGCGTGCGCATGTCGTCGGGCTCGGCGGTAAGCACGTCCCTGAACCGCGCTATCGCCTTGTCAGGCTGCCCGCGTCGCAGGTAGGCGTAGGCCAGTTCCTTTAGCGCCACCAGATTGGTCTTGTCGAGTTTATAGGCTTTCAGAAAGAAGGCGCAGGCTTTTTCCTCGTCGCCCGAGCTGTGGGCGGCATAGGCCGCTTTCATCGCCGCCAGCGAAGCGTCGTTTGCCGCAAGCGCGCTTTGCGCCAGAGCCAGACACCATCCCAATAAAACGAGTGCGAAAATTTTTTTCATAGCGCTCTGCCGTTTCCGGTAATTAACGGAAATCTCCCGCTTTCAATTTGTTCTTCACATTCAGTTTCCCGGTCGAGGACGCGGGATAATCCGCGACAAATTTCCTTACTTCCGGCAGCGCCAGCAGCTGCGCCACGCGCAGCGAAGTTTTGCCGTCGCCGACCGTATTCTTGATATGTCCGGAACGCGTCCCGTCGCGCGCCAGCCCATCGTATGCGCCGGTTATCCTGGCGATATCGGTGCCGGCCAGTATGCCAAGTCCGGACTCCACAACTTCAGGGCGTTCCGTGGTCTCGCGCAGTATTATGACCGGGCGGTTCACCGCCAGCGCCTCTTCCTGCAACCCGCCGGAATCGGTCAGTATAACGCTCACCCGGCCGAGCACATAAAGCATGGACTGGTAATCCAGCCCTTCGGTCATGATGAGGTTTTGCGGACGCACCGCGCCAAGACCGGCGCGTATGTCTGCGCGCACCGCCGGGTTGCGGTGTTGCGGCCAGAGGAAAGTGTGCTCGGGATAGCGTTTTGCCAGCGTCAGCGCAGCCTTGCAGATGCGGCGCAGCGGCGCGCCTATGTTCTCCCGGCGATGGGACGTTATCAGCGTCAGCGGCCCGCCCGCCAGCAGCGCCTTGTGCAGCTCGGGCGAGGCTTTGTTCAGGTCGCGCAACGCGGCTTTTTTGTCCATCAGTTTCATGCCCAGCTCCACCGCGTCCACTATGGAGTTGCCGGATATCACTATCCTGTCCTGCGGCACTCCTTCCCTGAGCAGGTTGTCCGCGGACAGTTTTGTCGGCGCGAAATGGAATTCCGCCAGCCGCGACACAAGACACCGGTTCATCTCTTCCGGGAAAGGCGAAAACTTGTCGAAAGTGCGCAGCCCGGCTTCAAGATGCAGCACCGGTATCTTGTGGATAAAGGCGCAGAACGCCGTTACATACGCCGTCATCGTGTCGCCCTGCACTATCACCGCGTCAGGCTTCATTTTTGGCAGCAGCACCGCCAGCTTGCCCACCAGCCGGGAATAGGCGCTCATGGCCTTTTTGGGACCGTCGAGTATCGCAGCGTTGGCGTCCGGCTTCAGTTTAAAGAACTTTACGGTTTCGTCCGCCATCTCCTGATGCTGTCCGGTATGGAGTATTTTGACGTCGAACCTGTCGCGCAGCGCGTAAACGACGGGCGCAAGTTTTATGACTTCGGGGCGGGTGCCGAATACAATAAGGATACGCATATAAGATGGCCTCTGCCTGACATATCAGATTAAAATATAGGCATGCTCGACCCCGCGGAAATGGCAATGTTGAGAAAAGTCTGGCTTTTAGCCGGTTCCGGGGATATCGGGAGTTTTACCTGGTACGCTCAGTAACATTACTGGAAACTGAATTTGCCGATTCCGCAAGTGGCCTATAGTACGGAATACTACTTTTATATCAAAAATAAGACTAATTTACATTAGCCCTATAGGTGTAATACTGCCTATAATTGTGATTGTTTATGAATTGAAAAACTTATTTTTATGAGGAGTTTTTAATTCAGGGGTACAGCCTTGCGGTTATGCTGTTTGCAGAATTTTGAGCGCCAGCGCCCAGAGGCCGTAGAGCGCCGGGAACTGTTTCCAGTCCCAAAAGCACATCGGGATAAGCAGCATGAATATCCAGCGCAGCGCCTTGTCCGGTATGTGCAATGCCGGGTCCTGCGCCGGGTTTTCTTCTTTTTTGCCGTGCGCCGCCTTGTACCAGAGCGCAAGCAGGCACAGCGGGCTAAGCCAGCACATGCACGGCATATGCGCGGCGAAAAACATCTGCGCCAGCGACGGCGCGATGCCCAGCCAGATCAGCAGCTTTTCGGTAATTCCCCACGGCGGGCGCAGATCGCGCAGCGCAAGTCCCAAAATGACCCCGCAAAGTCCCAGTCCCATCAGGAATTCATAGGCGATGAAAAACGACAGCTCCGGCCTGTCCTTGGCTGCGTAAGCAGCCACGGCCATCAACCCGAAAAATCCCAGCGACAGCGCCAGATACTTTATCATGTCTCCGTGTCAGTCCAGCGAGGCGGCGAGTTTCCTGCAGAATTTGAGATTGTTCTTGTCCGTCAGATTGAGCTGAAGCGGAGTAAGCGAAATATAGTCGTTGTCCAGCGCCCAGTAATCGGACTGCGCGTCCGGATGGCGGTCCGTCATCTCGCCGTCCAGCCAGTAATAGGTGTGGCCGCGCGGATCGGCACGCTCTCGGAAAGTCTCCTCGAAACGCGACCTGCCCATGGTGGTGGCCTTTATCCCCTTTATCTTTTCCGGCGGGATATCGGGGATGTTCATGTTTACCAGCACCGGCCTGCCGGACTTTATGCAGCCGAGCGCCACTTTGACCGCCGCCTCCGCCGCGAAATCGAAATGCAGGTTTTTAAACCCGTTTATCGATACCGCTATCGCCGGTATGCCGAGCGAATACGCCTCCAGCGCCGCCGATACCGTGCCGGAATAAAGCACGTTTATTCCGATATTGCCGCCGGGGTTTACGCCGGATATCACAGCGTCCGGGCGTTTTTTAGAGAGTTTTGTGACGCCGAACTTTACGCAGTCCGACGGCGTGCCTTCCACCGCGTAGCCGTGGCGGCCGCCTTCCCTGACCTCGCGCACGCGTATCGGCCGGTTGAGCGTTATGGAATGCCCGGTGCCGCTCTGCTCGTGCATCGGCGCGACGGTAAGCGTCTCGGCGTATGGCGCGAAAGCCTGTTCCAGCGCGGCAAGGCCGGGGGCGTGTATGCCGTCGTCGTTGGTCAAAAGGATGTTTAGTTTCCTGTTCATAGCGCTCCGTAATCGGTGGAAATTGCCGGCTCCGCGCGGCGTACCGGCTTGAAACTGTTTTTTTCGCATTCCTCGCGGTCGGAAAACGGCATGAAACCGGTTGTCTCGCTCATTTATTTTCCGTTACCGGGTTGTCCAGATAGGGCGGCTTTTCCGGTTTTGCGTCGGTTTTCTTAAGCTCGCCCTCGCTGATTATTACAGACGGGGCCGCTATCGAAAACGCGGTCTCCTTGTAAATGTTGGTGTATACGCCCGTCTTGTCGCCCGCCAGCACTATGTCGCGCAGCGCGCGCAGGCCCAGTTCGGCGAACTGCGCGCCGTGCACCGGCTCCTCCCGCCCGTCGGAAACATAGAGCTTGTAGGCGTCGAAGGTGCCGCGCAGGTCTCCGGCACTGCGTATTATTATCCCGTAGTCCAGGTCCAGCGCCCTGCACATCGCGCGCAAACGCCCTTTAAGCTCCGCCTGCGCGACGGTGGAAGACACGCTCACCACCAGATTGCTCGGGAATCCCTGCGGATAATAGAAAAATCCGCGTCCGTGGCCGTTGGAGGCCGTTATCTTTTCGGTAGGCGCGCGGCTCATGGGGAAATTTACAAGCTTGCCGTTTTTGACAAGCTGGAGTTTCTGCGCGGGCACGCCTTCGTCGTCGGCCTCGTAGCCGCCGAACATCGGCTGGCCCGCGTAGCTTTCAAGCGAAGGGTCGTCCTCCACGCTTACTATCGGCGAGGCTACGCGCATGCCCAGCTTGTCGTTTAAAAGCCCGCTTTCCTGATCGCGGTCGCCGTCCGTCCACCACATGCGCGGGCGCATCAGGTTGTGGGCCAGCAGTTCGCGGAAGAATTCCCCCGCCGCCGCATCCTCGAACATTACGGGACCGATGTATGGTTCGGCCATTTTGGAATGCACGAGGGCAACGCCCTGCTTTGCCATTTCAGCCGCCTGCGCGGTGAAAAAATCCGCCGCGGGGATTTTTGTGAAATCGTCGTAATAGAAAGAGCGGTTTAGCTCCGTTCTGAAACCGTCGTCCAGCTGCACCTCGGCGCGGACGAGGACGCTGGCGGTGTTGTCGCCCAGACGGTATTGCGCGCCTTCGCTGTCGATATAGCGCCGAGTCTCGGAATTTATAGCGACGAACACCTCGCTGTCGCGCAACTGCGGGTAATCTTTAAAGACAAGCGACGCTTTTTGTGCGATGGCGCGCAGCGCGGCATAATCCGGCGTCTGCGCGGCGACATCCTTTAGGATATGCGCGCGCGGCGCGGGCGTGAAATCGTCCAGCCGCTCCTTTATGTCGCGCTTTTCCTTGAAGGCGCGCTTCTGGTCCAGCTTCTCCACCGCGTCGGTATAGGCGCGGTCGGTTATCTGCCAGAGCGCAAAGCGCAGCGCGTCGTAATCGCAGTCCAGCGGCGCGTAGGAGTACGGCGGGTAGTTGCCCACGCTGCCGTAATAATCGGTGTTGTCGAACCCCGGCCCGCCCACGCGCAGCACGGGCACGGCGAAGGCGGTTTCGGACGGGGTTTCCTCTATGACAGCGCCGAGCGTTGCCCGCACCTTCCAGTCATGGTCGCGGCGCAGCGCATAGGAAAGGAAATAGGGTTTGCCGAAGGAGCCGAGCTTGAGGCTTGACATGCTGCGGTCCATTTCGTTTTTCATCGCGCGCAGGCAGACGTCGTCCTGCGCTGCGGCTGCCGCAGCCGGAATTGCCAGCAGCGCGGCCAGCAGCAGATGTTTGCGCGTCATTTGGCCTCCTTTGCGCCGTACGGAGGCGGGAGCACCGGCGGCTTTATCTTGCGGTTGGACACCTTTTGCACCTCTATCTCGGAAACCAGCACGCTGGGCGCCACGCCGGAGACCGGCACCCAGCCCGATTCCGCGCCGCAGGTGCCGTTGAAAATGCCCGGATCGTCGCCCGCGGCGATGATTTTCGCAAAGCTCTCTATCGGCGTGCCTATCAGGTCCGCGCCGCGCACCAGCTCGTCCGGCCTTCCGTCCGGATACACCCGGTAGACCACCAGCGGCGTCACCTTGAACGCCTGCGGCGTGTCTCCGCCTGTTAGCGTATAGCCGCCGGAAATATCGTCGAAATAAAGCCCGTAGGGCTTATGCTGCTTCTTTATCTCGGCGATAAGCAGCTCGTGCAGTTTCTGCTCGGAAACGGGATGCTCCGCCGTAACTATGGTGTTGCCCATGCGCGGAGTGGTGGGGTGGCCGGGCTCCCTGCGTCCGTGGCCGTTGGAGCCGGACTGGGCCGCTATCGGCGAGCGGTTCATCAGGAAGCTGCGCAGTATGCCGTGGTCCACAAGGGCGGCTTTCTGCGCCGGCACGCCCTCGTCGTCGAATTTGTAGTAGCCGCGCAGCGCGACGCCGTTGAAGCGCTCAAGCGTCGGGTCGTCCGCAACGGATACTATAGGTGACACTATCTGCTGTCCCATCTTCCTGGCGAAGGTGCGGCCTTCGGTCTCTATTTTCTGGCGGTGGCCTTCCAGCCGGTGTCCCAGTATCTCGTGGAAGAAAACGGCGGTCGCGCGGTTGCTCAGTATCGCCGGGCCGGAGAACGGTTCTATGACCGGAGCCTTGCGCAGCGCCTCCAGCTCCGCCACCGATTTATCCAGGTCCGCCTCCATTTTGCCCTGCGGCGGCAGCTCTGCGGCGGTTTTGCCGTTATAGTCCAGAAACCGGCTGAGCGTCATGCCGTCCTGCGTGCGCGTGGATATGGAATACACGAGGCGCACATAGTTGTTGCCGGTGCGAATCAGCGAGCCTTCGCTGTTGGCGAAATAACGGTCGTCGGAAATAACGCTGAACACTACGCTGCCGTAATATACGTCCGGATGGGCGAGCAGGCGCTTTGAAAGCGCCGCAACCCTTGTGCGCCAGGCGTCTTTGTCCACGGGCGGCATTGCCGTTTCCTCGTAAAAAGTGGCGGGCGCGGAAAGCGAAAAATCGGGTGAGCGGTCGTCCTCGTCCGCCGTTACGGCGCGGTTTGCGCGGACGCGCGTGTAGTTCTCCTGCGCCTCCTTGAACGCGTCGTCGGTATAGCGCCAGATGGCGGAACGGACTGCAGATGTGTCGTCCGAACCGGGCAATTGCAATAGCTGCGCGCCGCCGTAGCGCGTGCTCCAGGAGCTGCGTCCCTTAACCTGATGGGTGTTGTCCAGCTCAGGCGAGCCCACGCGCGCGTCTATGTCCAGATACCGGTAATGCGTGGCGTTATCGTATGTTATCCCGCCGCCCTCGGCGGTAACCTGCCACTGGCTCATGTCGGTGGCTTCGTAACCCAGATAATAAAGCGGGTTTTTCTCGGCATGGCCGAGCCTGGCTATCGAGCGTTTTAGTTCCGCGCTCATCGCGGAAAGCAGTTTGTCGTCTTTAATGTCCGCCGCAGTTGCGTGGGTGCAGCAGCAAAACAAAAGCCCGGCCAGTATATGGCTGGTTTTCATCGGTTGTTTCCCCTGTCTGTTTGTTATTTCCCCTGCGCGGTGATGCTCATGTGGCCGCCGGGTTTGTTGTTGGCGAGTTTCAGTATCTCGGCCATGACCGCTATCGCTATCTCGCCGGGCGTCTTGTCGCTGATATTTAGTCCGATGGGCGAAAATACCCGCTTGTCTTTTTCCGGATGCAGGCCCTTGCTGTTGAACTGTTCTTTATAAACCGTGCGCACTTTGCTGCCGGAGCCTATCATCCCTATGTAGGCGGCTTTGGTTGGCAGCGCGGCTTTGAGGCATTCGGAATCCAGCATATGCCCGCGCGTTACGATGACTATGTAGGTGCGCGCGTCAACGGTATCCCTGCTTACCGCCTTGTGCGGCTCTTTGAGATAAATATTGACGGCTTTGGGAAAGCGGGCGCGGTTGGCGCAGTCTTCGCGCTCGTCGGCCACGCTGTAGGGGATGCAGGCGCATTCGGCGGCCTGAGCTATCTTTAGGCCGACATGCCCGCCGCCCAGTATCAAAAGTTTTATCTTGCCGGGGAAAACCTCTATGTACACTTCGGCTCGGCCGGAGCAGACCATGCCGATGCCCTTTGGCGTAAGGTCGAATGCGGCGCGGCGCGCCTTGCCTTCTTTTATCGCTTCCACGGCTTCGTCTATGCACAGGTCTTCCAGCTTCCCCCCGCCCACGCTGCCGGCTATTGTCCTGTCCGGGAACACCGCCATGTGCGCGCCCGAATCGCGCGGCGTGGAGCCCTGATCGGCTATAAGCGTGACCAGCGCGACCTCTCGGCCGCTTTCCAGCGCTTCGTCGAGAATTTTAAATACCCTGTCCGGCTCGGCTATCATTTCCCCCCTCCTGTCAAAGCCTCGTACTGTTTTGGCGTGTCGATATCCTGTATGACGGTTATATCGTCCGTGTCTATATCGGTCGCGGTCACTTTTTCGTTGTGGATGACCCAGTGCAGCCCCTTGTCGGTCGGGGCTTCAAAGCACAGCGGCCATACCGCCGCGTCCAGCACTATCGGGTGGCCGCGCTTGCCGTTATGGCGCGGTATGATTATGCCGCCGGGGGTTTTCTGCCAGGCGTCGGCGAGGTCCTTGTAGACTGTGTCTGGCACCATCGGCTGGTCCACCAGAGCCATTACGGCGGCCTTGGCGTATTTGGGCATGCTTTGCAGCGCTATTTTGAGGGAGGAAATCTGTCCGTCCGCGGGATTGGGGTTTATCAGCACGCTTTCGCAGTTCCCGGGCCAGTTTTTCTGTATCTCCTCGGCGTGACGTCCGAGGACTACCGTTATGTCGTAAATGCCGGCGGAGCGCATGTTTGTGCAGATGGTTTCGATGAAGCTTTTGCCGTTATATTTCAGCAGCGCCTTGGGCATACCCATTCTGGTGGAGTCGCCCGCAGCAAGGATTATTCCGCATATCATGGTTGCACCTTCCCGTGTTGTTGGAGCCTTGTCAGGCCCGGTATTTTTCAAGATTCATCCCCCGGACGGCGGAGGGAAAATGTGCAGGATGTCTCGCCTGCGTTCGTTTGCGGCTGCCCGGCAGAAAGCAAAGCTTGCCGTAACTATTATGTAACTATTAAATCAATATATATATATGTTTGCAATCTCTTTTTTCCCTGATTTCCGAATTCCTGCATGCTTTGGCGGACATGAAAAAGCCCGCCTGTCTGGGCGGGCTTTTTACAGGCTCAATACAGTCTATGCGCTTTCCTCCCAGCGTCTTACCAGCGCCAGCACGGTGCGCACGGCCTTTGCCATGCCGTCTATGGAAACCCATTCGTGCTTGCCGTGGAAATTGCAGCCGCCGGTGAAGATGTTGGGCGTCGGCATGCCCATGAACGAAAGCCGCGCCCCGTCCGTGCCGCCGCGCACCGGTTTTTGTATCGGGGTCATGCCTTCGGCGCGTATCGCGGCTATGGCGTGCTCCATGACCTGCGGATGCTTGTCCAGCACCGACTTCATGTTGCGGTACTGCTCGCGCAACTCAAGCTTTATCTCGGCGGCGGGATATTTTTTTGCGAAAAGCGCTATCTGCGCCTTTAGCAGTTCCTCCATCGCGTGCAGCTTGTCCAAATCGTGCTCGCGGACTATGCCCTTTATTTTGGCTTCCTCTATGGATGCCTCGCAGCCGGTGAACATTACAAATCCTTCGCGGTTCTCGGTGGTTTCGGGCAGCATGTTCTCCGGCCAGGCGGCAATAATGTCCGCCGCGATGCGCACGGCGTTGGCCATGATGTTTTTGGCGGTGCCGGGATGCACGCTTTTGCCTTTAATCGTGATGGACAGTCCGTCGGCGTTGAAATTTTCGTCTTCAACTGTGCCCGCCACGTCGCCGTCCACCGTATAGGCGTATTTTGCGCCGAAGCGTTTGAGGTCGAATTTGTCCGCGCCGCGGCCTATCTCCTCGTCCGGCGTGAAGCCGACTTTTATCGGGCCGTGCTTTAAGTCCTTATTGTCCTTTAGGTAGCTTATGGCCGTCAGGATTATCGCTATGCCGGCCTTGTTGTCCGCGCCGAGCAGGGTGTCGCCGGAGGCGGTGACTATGTCCTCTCCGATGCAGTCGGCCAGTCCGGGCGCGTCCTTTGGATCTATCGTGACGCCAAGTTTTTTGTTTACGACTATGGGTCCGCCGCAGTAGTTTTTGTGCAACTGCGGCTTTACGCCCTTGCCGCTGGCGTCGGGGGAGGTGTCGAAATGGGCGATGAAGCCTATGGCCGGGGCGCTTTTCTTGGCCGTGTTGCCGGGGAGATCGCCGGTTACGTAGCCGTTCTTGTCGAGATGGACGTTTTTGAGGCCCACCGCCTTCATGTCTGCCGCCACTATCCTGGCCAGTTCAAGCTGGCCCGGCGTGGACGGGCAGGTCTGCGAATTGTCGTCGCTTTTTGTGTCCACCTTCACATAACGCGCAAAACGGGAATATACTTCGTCCTTCGGGTTCTTGTCCATTAGGCCTCCTTGGTGTCGCCTTCAGTTATTCTGCGAAAAGCGGAGCTTCTTTTCAATGCCCGGATTGATGTGTTATATTTTATCTATGCCCTTTGAATTCAAACAGCTTGCCATACCCGGCCTTGTGCTGGTTACTCCGCGCATGTTCGGCGATTCGCGCGGCGCTTTCTTTGAAAGCTATGCCAGCGAGGCTTTCGCCTCCGCCGGCATTAAAGAGGCTTTTGTGCAGGACAACCAGAGCCGCTCGGTGAAAGGCGTGGTGCGCGGACTGCATTACCAGAAAAACCCCTGCGCGCAGGGAAAGCTGGTGCGCTGCATAAGCGGCAAAATTCTGGATGTGGGCGTGGATATACGCAAAGGCTCGCCGCATTACGGCAAATGGCTGGGCGTGGAACTGGACGGCGAAAAAAACGAGATGCTCTATGTCCCCCCCGGTTTTGCGCACGGGTTTTCTGTGCTGAGTGAGACGGCTGTCGTGTTTTACAAGGTGACTTCACCATATGCGCCTCAGGCGGACCGAGGCATACGCTTCAACGACCCTGTCATAGGGATTGACTGGAAGGTGGATCCTCCGGTGTTGTCGCCCAAGGACGCCGCGCATCCGGGCCTTGCGGATTGCGATAATAATTTCGCGTATTAGTTTGAACGGCAGCTTGCTGTCTTTTTGAATACAGATGCGAAATTATTATTTTCCCTAAGATCGCGGCCCAAGTTTGGGCCGGATTGCCTAAACTACCCGGCAATCCGGATTCCCTTATTTCGCGGCCCAAGTTTGGGCCGCTTTCCATAATTATTTGCAATTAACGCGGTCTGCTGTCTTTTTGAATACCGTCACGAAAATATTATTTTCCTTTATATCGCGGTCCGGCCCCGGCTTGCCGGAGCCGGATCGCTTTCCATAACCATTCACAATCATCGCAGCTTGCTGTATTTTTGAATACAATAGCCGCAAAATTATTATCAGTGAAGGGATCTTGTGCAGGAGTGAAAACCGGTCTTTATTATGTTAATGAAAAACGTTTGTGAATTTCGGGCAATGAAAGGTTTTCCCGGTCCCATATAACCAGTTGTATTTCATTTAGCAGGAATTCGCCGAAAACCAAGTCCGGCGGGGATTCAATTTCTATGGGACCGGAGTTTGGAATTGCTATTGAAACATGGGGTATGTAGTTGTTATTTTCAAAGTGCGGCAGATATGCGGGAAGCACCGCGCACAGGTTTCTATGCAGCCACCCAAGTTCTTGCGATTGCACTCCTGCGAAAATCGCATCCGGAAACCTTGATATCCCGCATATCTTTATATCGAATGGGCGTTGCCTTGCCAGAACCGAGCGCGCAGCTTTCGCCTGAAATTCAATAATTTCTGCTGGCGGAAGGTTGTCTCCGGCATAAATAGTCTTTATTGTGCAGTGGCATACGTCTGTTTTCGTCCAGTCAAAAAACAATTTGC
>Ga0326728_10017972_pt1 | contig 14037 bp, 11 predicted proteins | sample MB3enrmetagenome_FD_207602 | JGI IMG/M metagenome (GOLD analysis project Ga0326728, IMG submission 207602) | Lab enriched peat soil microbial communities from McLean, Ithaca, NY, United States - MB31MN | ecosystem: Environmental > Terrestrial > Soil > Wetlands > Peat | place: USA: New York...
GCTCGGGAAAGTCGACGCTGATCCGCTGCGTCAACCGGCTCGAGGAGCACCAGCGCGGAACGATTCGCGTCGACGGCGTCGAACTGACCAATGATCTTAGGCGCATCGACGAAGTGCGGCGCGAAGTCGGCATGGTGTTCCAGCAGTTCAACCTGTTTCCGCATCTGACGATCCTGGAGAATTGCACGCTGGCGCCGATCTGGGTGCGCAAGACGCCCAAGCGCGAGGCCGAGGAGCTGGCGATGAAGCTGCTGACGCGGGTGAAAATCCCGGAGCAGGCGCACAAGTATCCGGGCCAGCTTTCGGGCGGCCAGCAGCAGCGCGTCGCCATCGCCAGAGCCTTGTGCATGAACCCGAAGATCATGCTGTTCGACGAGCCGACCTCGGCGCTCGATCCGGAAATGGTCAGGGAAGTGCTCGACGCCATGACCGCGCTCGCCCAAGACGGCATGACGATGGTGGTCGTCACCCACGAAATGGGCTTCGCCCGCAAGGTGGCCGACCGCGTGGCGTTCATGGACGAGGGCGAGATCGTCGAGATCAACGCGCCGGCCGAATTCTTCGGCGCGCCGCAGCACGAGCGGACGAAACTGTTCCTGAGCCAGATTTTGCGGTGAGGGGCCCCCATGTCCGATCCTGACGCCGTCCACACCGCCGCGGCGGTCGGTTTCGCCGCCGGAGCGGCGGCCTACGCCGCCGGTCGGCCCGAGTATCCGGCCGAAGTCGAAGGCTGGCTCAGCGACGACCTCCGCCTCGGGCCGGGCAGGGCGGCGCTCGATCTCGGCGCCGGCACGGGCAAGTTCCTCTCCCGTCTGCGCAGCGTCGGCGCGACGCTCTATGCCGTCGAGCCGGCGCCGGCGATGCTGCAAAGGCTGATCGCCGACAACCCCGACGTCGCCGCCAGCGCCGGAACGGCCGAGCGCATTCCATTTCCCGACGCCTCGATGGACGCGATCATCTGTGCGCAATCCTTCCATTGGTTCGCCAGCCCCGCCGCGCTGACCGAAATGCGCCGCATAGTGAAAATCGGCGGCGCGCTCGGACTGATCTGGAACGTGCGCGACGAAAGCGTCGATTGGGTCGCGGCGCTGACGCGCATCATGGCGCCCTATGAGGGCGACACGCCGCGCTTTTCCAGCGGGCGCTGGCGCGAGGTCTTTCCCGCCGAGGGCTTTTCGCCGCTGATCGAGCGCCGCTTCGCCCACGCCCATTTCGGGCCGCCCGAACGCGTCGTCGTCGATCGCGTCCTGTCGACGAGCTTCATCGCCGCGCTGAGCGAGGCCGAGCGAGAAAAGATCGCCGCCCGAGTTCGCGAAGTCATCGCGGCGACGCCGGCGCTGGCGGGTCGGGCCGAAGTTGCCTTCCCTTACGAAACGCGCGCGTTCCGCTGCGTCAGGATCGGCTGAGCGGCGCCGCGCGCGTCACTTCCGCTTGCCCTTCTCCTTCGCGCCGGCCTTGGCCGCCTCCGCCTTCGCCGCGCGGCCGGCGAGCGCCTTATCCAGGCGGCGAAGCATCGCGGTCTCCTCGTGCGCTGGATGCTTGGGGTCGGCGGCGGCCGCCACCATGCGGCGCATCAGGTCGTAATCGTGTTCGTCGCGATAGGGCCTGAGGTCGAGATCGGGCGGCAGCTTGGTCAGCCGCTCGTCGCCCACCCGCTTGACGTAGGTCTGCATGAAGCGGTCGTAGGCGCGCCAGGAAACGCCGTCGGCGCGCACGGCGGCCTCTTCGGCGCGCGTCGCGATCTGATGGGCGTGCTGATAGTGCAGGTCGAGCTGGTCGATCAGCGTCTTCTCGACCTCCTCGTGCAGCAAGAGATAGCGATCGACCGGGATCTTGCGGCCCTTGTAAAGGAAGCTCTCGGGCAGGTGGCGGTCGATATAGATGCGCTTGCCGTCGAGGCTGTAGCCGGCCAGATACGGAATGTCGTGATCGCGGTCGATGCGCCCGACCCGGCGCGCGACGGCGTCGAGCGCGCGATCGAGCATCAGGCTCGACACGTAAGTGTCGGGAATGCGCAGGCGCTTGTGCGCGCCGACAGGATGGCAGCAGCTTTCCGGCACTTTCCCCTCCCGGATGAGCGCGACGCCGCTTCGCCGTTGGAAAAGCGAAGCGGCGTCAATGGCCTGGAACGGCGATAAGGCCGCTTGTCACTTCGCCTTCTCTTCCTTCTCGTCCTTCGCGGCGACGTCGCCGGCGGCTTTGGCGTCGGCCTCGCACATATAGGCGCCCTGCTTGGTCGTGCCGTAGCTGCGATGGCCAGAGTAGTGGTACTTGTGCGACTTGGTGTTGACCCAGACGACGGTGTCGCTCGGGCAATGGGCCTTCGCTGAGGCCTCGTCGGCGAATTCGCCGGCGCCGGTCGCGGCGGCGGTCGCTTTCGGCGCGGGCTTCATCGGCGCGGGCTTCGCCGGCGCCGGAGCGGCGGCGGCGGGAGCAGGCGCTGGCGCGGGCGCGGCGGCGGGCGCCGGAGCGGCGGCGGGAGTGGGCGCTGGCGCGGGTGCCGCAGCCGGCGCGGCGGCGGGCGCGGCGGCGGGGGCGGGGGCCGCGGCCGGGGTGGCGGCGCCTTCCTTCTGCGCCCTGCAAGTCTTGAGGAATTCCTGCCAGGTCTGGCCGTTGGTGGTTCCGGCCGCCTTGGCCGCCTTCCAATCGTCGCCGCACTGCTTCATCACGCTTTCGGCGCTGGCCGCGCCGCTTGCGGCAAGAGCGAACGCGCCGGCGAGCAGGATGGCCGAAAAGGCGATCCCCATTGTCTTGTTCATCATGGCAAGTCCCTTCCCAATCGGCTCTGCCCGGCGCAGCTTGGCCCCACGCCAGGGTCTTCCCCATTTCGCCGCGAATCGTCGCGGCCGCGTTTTCATTGGCTTCCTGCCGCTGAACTCGGAATGAACGTGTTGGCGAACTTCTTCAGCTTGGTCGACAACCGGTGCCGACGCTGCTCGGCGTCGGCGACCTCCTGCGAGGTCACCCAGTTCAACTGAATGGCGCGGCGCTGGCCGGAGATCGGCTTGTGGCCGTGCCAGGAATTGTCGGCGCGCCGGAACGCCAGCAGCGTGCCGCCGTTGGGCGGCACTTCCGCGACATAGTCGTCGAGGTCGTCTGGGCCGCGCAACAGCCGCAGCCGGCCCGCGTCCTCCTGCCAGCGCTCGTTCATGTAAAGCAGAACGGTGATGATCTTGGTTTTTGAATCGGTGTGGATCGCGCCGTCCTTTTCCCGGACATAGCCGCGCACGGTGTACATGGTCGGGCGCCCGGTCAGATCCACGCCGAACTTGCGTTCGATCGCCGCACGGAATTCGGGTCCGAGCAATTCGTCGATCAGCGCGCGAAAATGGCCGCGGATCGACAGCTCGGCGGGCGGATGGGAGCCGGGGCCGGGCACTTTGGGATAGTCGGCCAGGACCGACGGAAAAAGGCTGCTGTTGAGAAAGTCGGGCACGACGATAAAATCGAACGGATCGCGCTCGAGCGGGGTGCGCTCCAGCGCGGCGAAATCGCAATAACTCATCAGCCGCTCCGAGGCGGCGCTCGCGATGCGAGGCGCCCTGTTTTCGCCAGCCTATAGCAGAAACGCCGCGAACCGCCAAGAAAGGGTTGGAAGCGCTTGGTCAGGCTCGCCGCGGCTGCGGCGGCTCGTCGGGACAGGCGCTGCAAGCCGCTCGCCTTCCCCTTAAAGGCGCGCGCGCGCCGCCGCGACGACCGCGGCGAGATCGCCCGCGGCGTCGAGCGCGCTCCAGCCGTTCTCGGCGAGCGGCGCGGCCGTTTGCGCAGCGACGATGCGCGCGTCGGCGTCGGAGGCGTCGCGCTGGCGCATGCCGACGCGCCTCAGACGCAAGGCCAGCGGCGCTTCGAGCCACAGGCCGACGAAGGCGACCTCGAGATCGGCCGCCAGCCGCGCCGCCGCCTCGCGTTCGCGCGCATCGGCGTGAACGGCGTCGATGACGACGCTTTGCCCCGCGCGCAGCGCCAGCCTCGCCTTGCGCGTGAGCCGCGCATAGGTCTCGCGGTTCGCCGCCTCGCCATAGGCCTCGTCGGGCAGGCGCGTGGTCTCCTCGACGGCGAACAGATGCTTGCGCTCGACGTCGCTGCGCAGCAGGATCGCGCCCGGCGCGCGGCCGATTTCGGGCGCCAGCGCGGCGGCGAGCGCGCTCTTGCCCGTCCCCGAAAGGCCGCCGATCGCGATCAGGCGCGCCGGCGCGGGCCTGAGGAACGCCTCGGCGAAGTTGAAATAGCGCGTCGCGGCCGCTCTCTCGCGCGTCTGCTCGACGCCGCTGACGTGCGCGATGTTGGCCGCCTCCACCTTGGCGCGGATCGCGGCGCGGACGCTCATGAAGAGGGGCAGCGCCGCCAGGGCGGAGAATTGCGCCTCGTCGCTCAGCGAAAGATAGCTCGCCAGCAGCAGGTTGGCGGCGGGGCGCAGGTCGCGCTCCCACAAATCCATCAGCGTGAAGGCGAGATCGTAGAGAATGTCGCCGGTGGCGATGTCGGCGTCGAATTCGATCGCGTCGAACAGCACCGGCTCGCCGTCGATCACCGCGATGTTGCGCAGGTGCAGATCGCCGTGGCAGCGGCGTACGTAGCCTTGCTCGCCGCGCGCGATGAGCAGCGGCCTGACGGCGGCGAGCGCCTCGCGCGCTTCGCGCGCCAGCGCGGCCGCTCGCGCGGGATCGAAGAGATCGGGCCGTGCGGCGAAGACGGCCTCGTTCTGATCGAGATAGGTCGAGAGCGATCGCGTCGCGCGCTCGCCCCCGCGCGTCGGCGCGCGTTCGTGCGAGAGATGGATCGCCTGCGCGAGCTTGCGCACGAATTCTTGGGTCAGCACGCCGCGCTCGGCGATTCGGTCGAGCGTCGCGTTCTCGTCGAAGCGGCGCATGTGCGTCGCCCATTCGACCACTTCGCCGGCGCCGCCGATCTCGAGGCTTCCGCCCTGCCGGGTGATCGGCGCGACGCCGAGATAGATGCTCGGCGCATTCTCGCGGTTGACCTCGATCTCCGCTTCGCAGGCGGCGCGGCGCTTCTCCAGCGTCGAGAAATCGAGGAACGGCAGGCGGATCGCGCGCTTGACCTTGTAGACGTCGTCGCCGGCCAGGAACACCGCCGCGCCTTGGGTGTCGATCCTTTTCACCGGCCCCGCGAGGCCATAGGCGCGGGGGTCGCTCAGAAACGCGAACACCGCCGACTGATCGCCTTCGAGGGGCGTCGAAGGCGAGCCGCCTGGACCGGCGGACGGGGCGACGCGCTTCCTCATCGTTTCGGCTCGGCGGGCGATGTCTGGGGGTCTCGTCCAATGGACGCGAAAGGCGGGCGCCTGTCAATATTGCCGACGTAAGTCGCTCGTTCGACGCTATGAAGGCCCGCCGCGCGCGACGCCTTGACATGCGTCAAGCCTTGCGCGCGCCGACGGGCTAAGAGCCTGCCAGCCCGTCGCGCGACTCGCCGGCGACGGCGTAGCGCCCCATCGCGCCGACCTGGATGCACGCCATGCCCGAACCGAGCTCGCCCAAGACCCGCATCGAGAACCACACCTTCGACGAACTGACGATCGGCGAGCGCGACACCTTCGCGCACGCGCTCAGCCCCGAGGATTTCGAGCGCCTGGCCGGCGCGGCGGGGGCGCTCGATCCCGAGGCGGTCGAATCGGGACTGGTGACGACCAACGGCTTTCAGGCGATCGCGGCCGAGAGCGGCTGGGGCGGCGCCCTGATCGCGGCGGTGCTGGCCGGGCGATTTCCCGGCGCGGGAACCGTGCTGGTGCGCCAGACCCTGGAAATGCAGGGCGCGGCGGGGCCGGGCGACGTCATGACCCTGGTGCTCTCGGTCAAATCCAAGAACCCCGAAGGGCGGCGCGTGGTCCTCGATTGCCGCGCCACCAATCAGCGCGGCGAATTGACCTTGAGCGGGGTCGTCGAAGTCGTGGCCCCGGCCGAGAAAATCTCCCGCCGCATCGTCCGCGACCAGATCGGCGAGATTCACGAAAAGGGCCGCCGTTATCGCCGGCTGATCGACATGACGCGCGGCGTCGCGCCGCTGCGCACCGCGGTCGTCCATCCCGTCGACGAAGCTTCGCTGGTCGGCGCCGTCGAAGCCGCGCGCGAGAAGCTGATCGTGGCCATCCTGGTCGGTCCCGAGGCGAAGATCCGCCGCGCCGCGGAGGAGGCGCGCATCGACCTTGCGCCGTTCGAGATCGTGTCGGCCGAACACAGCCACGCGGCGGCGGAGGTCGCCGTGGCGATGGCGCGCTCCGGCGAGGTCGAGGCGGTGATGAAGGGCGCCCTGCACACCGACGAACTGATGCGCGCCATCGTCAATCCTACGCTCGGCCTGCGCACCTCGCGGCGCATCAGCCACGTCTTCGCCATCGACGCGCCGAGCTATCCCCGGCCCTTGTTCATCACCGACGCGGCGGTCAACATCTATCCCACGCTGATCGACAAGCGCGACATCGTGCAGAACGTCATCGACCTGACCCGGGCGCTGGGCATCTTGGCGCCGCGGGTGGCGATCCTCTCCGCGGTCGAGACGGTTTCGCCGGACATCCGCTCGACCCTGGACGCCGCGGCTTTGTGCAAGATGGCGGATCGCGGCCAGATCGTCGGCGGCATTCTCGACGGGCCGCTCGCGTTCGACAACGCGGTGTCGCTGGAGGCGGCGCGCGCCAAGGGCATCGTCTCGCCGGTGGCGGGGCGCGCCGACATTCTCGTCGCGCCCGACATCGAGGCCGGCAACATGCTCGCCAAGCAGCTCGAATATCTCGCCGACGCCGAGATGGCCGGCGTGGTCCTGGGCGCGCGCGTGCCGATCATGCTGACCAGCCGCGCCGACAAGACCATCGCGCGGATGGGCTCTTGCGCGATCGCGCTGCTGATGGCGCGGCGCGGGGGGTGAACCCCTTTCCTTCCTTTCGGGAGCCACGCGAAAGTTTCGTTCGCCGAGGGGCGGGGCGATTGGCCGCAGGCTCGCCGAATGGCCAAATCCGCTGGGTGCCGAGCGATCCCTCCCCTATCATTCCGCGTCGGGCGGCGCCATCAGTCCGCCCTCGCTGGCGAGCGCGTTCGGGCCGAGGGGAAGATCGAGCGGCGAGGCGTCGCCGACATGCCTGCGGAAGATCTCGACGTAGCCGCCGGTCGCGGCTAGGACCCTCTCGCGCCATCCCTTGACGAGGCCCAGCGCGGGCGCATCGATCGGCAGGCTGTCGAGGCCGCCCGCGGCCCAGTCGCGCTTCGGCCGATCGGCGTCGATGAGCATATCCACGGTCCAGAACGCGAGCGCCGCCCAAGCGCCGTCGCTGGGGGCCGTCGCGACAATAATCGGAAAGCTGGCGAGCGGTTCGGCGAGGATGCGCCCGCTGCGAAGGGTCTTTCCGCCTTCGAGCCGCACCGCGGCAAGCGTCGTGGCCTCGCCCGCCATGGCGTGACATTGCCCGGAGTCGAAGGCGTCGTGCATTTCGTCTTCCTCCTGGTAGCCCATGCGGATGAACGGCAAACGTTTCGCCGCGAAATAGGCTTCGAGACGATGATGCGACGCGTCGCCCTGAAGGAAGCAGATCGGTTGATCCGCGAGATCATCGGGACGTTGCGCCGCGGACGCGCCCGCCACCATCAAGGCGATGGCCTCGTGGAACGCGGGCGGGCCGGGCGCGACGAAGCTGGCGAGCCTCTGCTCGACGATTTCGGCGCCGCTCAAGAAGAAGACATCGTCGCGTCCCGCGCGCACCTCGTCATAGCTCCTGTCGGAGTCGTAAACGGTCACACGGACCGTGACGGACGACCCTCCCGCGGCGACGCCGATCGCTCGGCAGAGGTCGACCAGCAACCCGCTCGGCGTTCCGTCCGCTTTTTGGTCGAGCAAGCCGGGCCGTGCGACGGCGCCGCAGCGGATCGCCCCGCTCGCCTTGACGCGATCGAGCGTCGGGCCGGCCCAAGCGACGCCGTCCAAGCCCGCCGTCGCCAAGGCCGCCAGGCTCAGCGACAGGCCGCGAACCCGCAATCCGATGGCCGGGCGTCGCGCGGCGAGCGACGCGCGATCGCCCCGATCCACGGGAGCGGCGTTTCGGGCGCGAGTCGGCATTTTCAATTGTAGGCGGGCAGCGTGGCCGGCAGCGAATTGAAGTTCGCCGGAGGCGCCGCGCCGATGTGCTGGCGTTGATCCTCGGGCGTTACGCCGATCGCCTCGCAGCCTTGCCCGCCGTAATGGGGCAAGCTCCACAGGACGTCCTTCGGCGTCATGGCGTATTCGGCGGGCAACGGCGGCGCCTCGCCGCGCAGACGCTTCGGGCTGAAGCCGGAAAGCAGGCTGTCGGTGATCGGCGAATTCGAGTCGCGCGGACCCAGATACTTCTGGTGAAAGCCCTCCGGGCCGAACTGGTTGAACGCCGGCGAATCGCCGGCTTGCAGCGCTTCGGCCTCGTCGGGCAATTGCGACAGGGGCGGTAGGCCGAAGACGGCGTTGATCGTCTCGATCACCGCGTTATGGTCGCCCTCGGCGTGAGAGACGGCGTGAGCGCGCGCGTAAGGCGAGACGAGGATGAGCGGCACGCGCACGCCGCGCGCCAGCGGCAGCCTGTCCGGTCCATAGGACAAGATGCGGGGCGGGACGTGATCGTAAAAACCGTCCGACTCGTCGTAGGTGATGACGATTGCGCTTTGGCTCCATAATTCCGGATCGCCGGCGATCGCGTTGATGACCTCGGCGTTCATCGCTTCGCTGATTTGGCGGTCGCTGTAAGCGGGGTGATCGTCGTCGCCCGATTTCGCCATGACGATCGCCTTGAGATCGTCGGCGGTCAGGCCCTTGGGGTTGGGATAGTTCGGGTTCTGGATCGGCGGCGTCGCGCCGCGGATATTCTTGAAGCCGCCGCGCACATAGAAGACGCCGCCGTCCTTAGGCAGCGCGTGGGCGGCGACGTCGGCGAAGAAATCGCCTTCGCCGCGCATGCTCTGGCGCTCGCCAGGATTGTTGGCGAGATAGCCGAAATACTGCGGTCCCGAGTGGTGCGCGACGTAATTGGCGTGCGAGGCGACGCCGTTGGCGTCGCTGGGCTCGAGATCGTAGCCGTTCTGGTACCAGCCCCAGGTCACGTGCGGCCCGTTCAAGCCCTGGATGAAGGCGATGTCCTTTTGGACGTCGGCGAGATCGGTCTCGGGACTGAGGTCGCGCTTGGCGCGCTCCCCGATCTCGCGACGCATCGCCGTGAGGGGAACCGTGGCGAAGGTGAGATTCTCCGCGATATTGCCGGGCGCGTAATTTTCCGCCGGCGAGGCAGGCTGGCGTTCGGCGGCGGTCGCGTCGTATTGCGAGCCCCAATAGGGATTGGGGTCGTTGACGATGGGAGCGCGCTGCGGCTGGCCGGTCCCGCTATAAGCGGCGCCGTTGATGACGCCGCTCATGGCAAGCGGCGCTTGCGCGTCCGCCGCGTGCTTGACCCATTGGGTCTCGCCCGACTGGCCGGCGATCATCGCGATGGCGTTGGGGGTCGAGGGCGTGTCCTCGGTCGCGAAAATCTTGTCGAAGATGGTGAAACGGTTGGCGAAGCTCCAGAACAGCGGGATCGTGTCGCAATCGATGTGGGACATGACGAGGCGCGCGAACTGCATGCCCTGCGCTTGCGCCATGTTGTTCCCGGGCCTGGCGTATTTGCGATATTCGTCGGCGGCGAAGCCATCCATGCGTGGAATGCCGTCGACCACGTCCAGCTTCGCGGCGAGCCCCTTGTGGCTGTGGTCCACGCTGTCGACGAACGAAGCGTTTTGCTGCGGCCCGATCAGGAACGGCTGCGCCGAGACGAGCGCGCCGTTCATGTCCGTGTAGGTCTGCGTGAAGCCCGGCGTTTGGTCGGGCGAGCGCGGCGCGACGCCGTCCGAATAGAGGCCGTCGACGCCGGGAAACGTGCCGAATTCGTTGTCGAAAGAATGGTTTTCGTTGAAGATGACGAAGACGTATTTGATCTTCTGCCGCGCCAGCGCCGCCATCTCGTCATTGCTCAGCGGCGGGTCCCCGGCGGGGTCGACCAAATAGGGTGCCAGAGCGGGCCCGGCGTCGGGCTGCGCCGCGACAATCGGCCGGTCCTCAGCGGCGGCGGGAGCGGCGGCGAAAAGACGGGTCGCGCAGAGCATCGCGATCGCCGCCGCGCCGCCGCGAAAGGTCTTCGTCATCCTCAGCTCCCTCGATGCTGTGGTCATGCCGGTCGCGAACGACTTCGGCTGTCCCGCAAGAATGGATATAGGCGAAGCCAGCCGCGACCCGCCTCGCTAACCTACCGCTGTTACACTTTGATGTCTCTGGCGGGCGGCGCCGGGCGGCCGCGCGGGCGTGCGGCCTATTCGCGCGCGGTCGCGACGCGGCCCGATTGCAGCGGCGGATCGTCGCCGAGAATGTCCTCGCGGCTCGCCCTGCGACGGATCGCCGCGGCGAGCGCGGCGGGGCCGAAGGCGAAATTGCGCTTTGCGCGATCCTCAAGGGATTCCAAGTCCTAACGCGAGCGGCGGCGCAGGATCGGCGCGCCAGCCGCGGTTGTGTCGGCGTTGCTCGAAGGGCGCAGCGCCTCTAGGGTTAAAAGTGCGACTGGACCAAGAAGCGCCGAACGCGGCGGCGCACAATTTGACGCGCGCTCGTCGTCGAAAAACAAGAGGGGGACATTATGCGAAAGCTTTGCAAAGCCATTGTGTTTTCTTTCTTCGCGTTCGCATTCACGCCGAATCCCGGCTTCGCCCAAACGTTCGAACCCGGCGTCGATCGCCCGGGAGCGGATTTCAGCAATTTCGACATCCCCGGCCGCGGGCCGCGTGCGTGCCAGGCGGCATGCCTTCAGAATAGGGGCTGCGTCGCGTGGACTTACGTCAGGGCGGGCTTCCAGGGGCCGGTCGCCCGCTGCTGGCTGAAATCGGACGCGCCGGGGGCGCAAGGCAATCCTTGCTGCGTCTCGGGCGTCGTGCCGCGCTGACCCGGATTTCGCGCGCGTGAGAGTCACATCGCCGACCCGCCTTGGCTGAACGGCCCACGGCGCCGCGTCCGCTTGCGCCACGCCGCCCGCTGGCCGACAATGCGCCATGAGCGCTTCTTCCCCTTCCTCCGCGAGCGAGCCCGCGCCGCGCGTCTTCGACATCGTCGTCGCCGGCGCCGGGCCGGCCGGGTTGTCATTCGCGGCGGCGGTGAAACAGGCGCTGGGGAGCGGCGTCTCCATCGCCGTGGTCGATCCGCGCCCCGGCCAGCGCGACGGCCGGCTGCGCGCCGTGGCGCTGGCGGCCGGGCCGCGCCGCTTGATCGAACGCATCGGCGCCTGGGCGGCGCTCGCGCCGCAGACGCAGCCGATTGTGCAGATGGTCGTCACCGACGGCGCGTTGGGCGACGCCGTGCGGCTGGAACAGCTCGAGTTCGAGGCGCGCGAGGGCGAGCCGCTCGCCCATATGGCGTTCAACGACGACGTCGCGGCGGCGCTCGCCGCGCGCGCCGCCGCGCTCGGCGTCGAGACCGTCGCGCAAGCGGTCGTCGGCTTCGCGCCGGGCCGGGACGTCGCGCGGATCGCGCTTTCCGGCGGCAAGGCCTTAAGCGCGCGCCTCGTGGTCGCCGCCGACGGCGCGCGCTCCAAGCTGCGCGCGCTCGCCGAAATTCCTGTCGTCGCCTGGGACACGGGCCAGTCCGGCGTCGTCGCGACGATCGCGCACGAGCGCGATCACCACGGGCGGGCCGTCCAGCACTTCCTGCCCGCCGGCCCGTTCGCCGTCCTGCCGATGCCGGGCCGCCGGTCGAGCATCGTCTGGAACGAGAGCCATGCCGGCGCCAAGGCGCTGCTGGCGCTTGCGCCCGACGATTTCCTCAGCCAGCTCGAGCGGCGCTTCACGCAGCGACTCGGGGCGATCCACGTCGCTTCGCGCGTCGAGGCGTTCCCGCTCAGCTTCCGTTTCGCGCGCCGCTTCGTCGGCAAGCGCATCGCGCTCGTCGCCGACGCCGCGCATGTCGTGCACCCCATAGCGGGGCAGGGGCTCAATCTTGGCCTGCGCGACGTCGCTTCGCTCGCCGAGATCGTCGCGGATCGGATGGGCCTCGGCCTCGATCCGGGCGACGCCGCGACGCTCGAGGCCTATCAGCGCACGCGCCGTTTCGACGTCGTCGCTTCGAGCGTCGGCATGGACGTGCTGAACCGGCTGTTCTCCAACGATTCCCGGCTGCTGCGCTTCGTGCGCGACTTCGGCCTGCGCGTCGTCGACCGGCTGCCGACGCTGAAAAGCCTGTTCATCGCCGAGGCGGCCGGCGCCGGCTCAGGCGCGCCGCGGCTGCTGCGCGGGCTCGCCCTATGAGCGGCGGCTCGCCTTCCTGGGCGCCGCGCTTCTCATGAGGGTGCCGCCTCGCCCTGCCCGCCCGACCTGCTGAGGCTGTCGGCGGGGATCGAGGACGTCGAGGACCTGTGGGCCGACCGCGACCCCGCGCTCAGCGGATAGGGGGCTGAGTTCGGCGCTTGGCGCCCGTTGTCGGATGGCCGATTAGGGCGGGAAGCGGACGTTCCGGCCGCTGCCTTCCGCACTGGCCAAGCAGTTGAATTGGTTGGACGACTCAGTAGTGCAAAGGTCGCCTGATGTTCTTTGACTACTGGCGCGTTCAAACGTTCATCAAGCTAAGTTCAGAAAACGTCGCCAGAACTAAGGCTATCGCCCGCGAGTTTTCAGTTGAATACGATCATGAATTCTGTTATGCGTTGTCTTCGCGCCGAGCTGGGTTGGCGGAGGCCGTGGGGCGGGCCTGGCCAGAGGCAAACGCAATAGCGCACCCTCTGCCCGACAACGGCGCGAACGAACTGGAGACCAAGTTCGCAGCTATTCGGCAACACAGGTCAGCTCGTCCCCCGTCTCAGCGAATTGAGGACAGGGAGTTCGACGCATTCATAGCCGCCCCATAAAGTGGAGGATGAGAACATGTCGGGACGCGCACTGATGTTGGCCGCTGTCGCGGCGGCCGCGACGATGCTTATCGCAGGTTCAACGCTAGCGGCTGAAACAGCCAAGGAGGGGACATACTCCGGCAAGATCAGCTTCGCAGGCAAAATAACGAAGAAGGTCCCCTTGGGCGAGAACGACAGGTCTTTCACTCAAGCCTTTGAGATGGAGGGGACGTCATCCAGCGATCCGCCCGTGAAATCTCGCTGCTTGGGCGTGGCTCAAGTCATTGACGGCGTTTTGGAGGAACATGGTGACTGCGTCGATACGGATAAAGACGGAGATCAAATCCTCTGGAAGACGACAGAGGAGCCGCGCCATTACTATACCCCAATTATAGCTATAACGGAAGAAGCGGTCGCGGGCACCGGGAAGTTCTCTGGGAGGTCCGCCACGCAAACATTGAATTGCGGGTATTCCACGTTAGGAGAAGACGAGTCTGTGTTCGGTTGGGATTGCGACGTACACGGCAAATACAAGCTGCCGTAACCACGTTTGGTTGTCGCTGGAGGACTGAACGGTCTTGACGCGTCGCCGCGACGAAAGCGCTCGCTGTGAGCCCCCGAGAGGAAATCAAAACAAGAACTAGCGTCCTGCGCCGCGCTGTCGAACGACTCGGCCAATTCGCCGGCTGCGACAAGTCGCCGACTGTGCGCGTCGGGCGAAAGCGAGAGGACGTGGGCGTCGGAGCCCCACGCCGATCGGCGTAGCAGCTCGTCGAATCTTGTACCTGGAAGGGAGCGCTCGTCGAGGCCGCCTCACAGTCGACCGAGGCGTCAGCCTCCAGTGGCTATTTCAAACGACGTCGCCACCGCCTCTGGGCTGCAATCCGCCCCATTGCCGCAGTTCAAACGGCTTCGGACGCAGACCGTTCAGGGTCGCGGGGGGGGGGGTCGATCATCGGGCGACCGGGAACTTCCGCTTAGGGTTGACTCCGGCCCTCTGACGACCGATCCGCCGCCGCGCCAAACGCCGGAGTCTGACCGTTAGAGCGTTCTGATTTTCGGTTTACGCATAGCCTGCGTTCCTGAGGTAGGCGGCGCATTCGTCGGGGTCATATTGGGCGAGGATTTGCGCGCTGGCGTCGGAGACGGCGTCGTATGTCCTGGCGCCG
>Ga0326728_10017973_pt1 | contig 14037 bp, 10 predicted proteins | sample MB3enrmetagenome_FD_207602 | JGI IMG/M metagenome (GOLD analysis project Ga0326728, IMG submission 207602) | Lab enriched peat soil microbial communities from McLean, Ithaca, NY, United States - MB31MN | ecosystem: Environmental > Terrestrial > Soil > Wetlands > Peat | place: USA: New York...
ACCTGGCTCTTGCCGTCGGGACGGAGGAAGTCCAGATGACCCTCGCGTCGCACCGTGGAAAGCTGCCGCACCAGCTTGTGCGCCAGCATGATCGGAAGCGGCATCAGCTCCGGCGTTTCGTCGCAGGCGAAACCGAACATGAGCCCCTGATCGCCGGCCCCGCCGGTGTCCACCCCCATGGAAATATCGGGCGACTGCGACTGGATCAGGTTGTGCACCCCGCAGGTCTGGCAGTCGAATCCGTAGCTGGCGTCGTTGTAGCCCACGTACTCGATCGTGCCGCGGACAATGCGCGGAACGTCCACGTAGGTCGTCGTGGTGATCTCCCCGGCGACAATGCAGGTGCCAGTCGTCACCAGCACTTCGCAAGCCACGCGGCCCATGGGATCGTCGGCCAGAACTGCATCCAGCACGGCGTCGGAAATCTGGTCCGCAATCTTGTCCGGATGCCCTTCGGTTACGGACTCCGAAGTGAACAAATGTCTTTGAGCTTCTGCCAAGTTTAGCCTCCTGCGAGTACTTCGCTTAATTTAACATGGTGGCACAGGCATTCTTGCCTGTGTGTGTTGCCGTCGAATCAGTAACGGTAATGGTCGGGCTTGTAGGGGCCTTCCACCGGCACGCCCAGGTACTCGGCCTGCTTCGTGGTGAGGGTGGTGAGCTTGACGCCGATCTTTTCCAGGTGCAGGCGCGCCACTTCTTCATCCAGCCGCTTGGGCAGCGTGTAGACACCCGGTTTGTAGATATCGCGGTTCTTCCACAGGTCGATCTGCGCCAGCGTCTGGTTGGAGAAGCTGTTGCTCATCACGAAGCTGGGATGCCCGGTGGCGCAGCCCAGGTTCACCAGCCGGCCTTCGGCCAGGATGAAAATGCTGTGGCCCTCGGGGAACGTGTACATGTCCACCTGCGGCTTGATGTTGGTCTTGCGCGCATCCGAGCCGTTGAGCCGGTCCATCTGGATCTCGTTGTCGAAATGTCCGATATTGCAGACGATGGCCTGGTCCTTCATCTTCCGCATGTGCTCCAGCGTGATGATCTCGCAGTTGCCGGTGCACGTCACGTAGATATCGCCGCGGCCCAGGGTGTCTTCCAGGGTGGTGACTTCGAAGCCTTCCATGGCGGCCTGCAGGGCGTTGATCGGGTCGATCTCGGTGACTACCACGCGCGCGCCCATGCCGCGCAGCGAATGGGAGGAGCCCTTGCCCACATCGCCGTACCCGCAGACTACCGCGATCTTCCCGGCCACCATGACGTCGGTGGCGCGCTTGATTCCGTCGGCCAGCGATTCGCGGCACCCGTAGAGATTGTCGAACTTGGACTTGGTGACCGAATCGTTGACGTTGATCGCAGGTACCAGGAGCTTGCCGGCCTCCTGCATTTTGTAAAGGCGGTGGACGCCAGTGGTGGTTTCTTCCGAGACGCCGCGCCAATCCTTCACCACGTCGTGCCAGCGCCGGGGATTTTCGGAGTGGATCTGCTTCAGCAGGTCCTTGATGACTTCCTCTTCGTGGCTGGCGGAGGGGGTGTGGACCCAATCGCTCCCCTCTTCCAGCTCATAGCCCTTGTGGATGAGGAGGGTGGCATCGCCGCCATCGTCGACCACCAGTTGCGGGCCGTGGCCGCCGGGGTGGCTGAGCGCCTGGTATGTCGACCACCAGTAATCTTCGAGCGACTCGCCCTTCCACGCGAACACCGGCACTCCGGCCGCGGCGATGGCCGCGGCGGCGTGGTCCTGGGTGGAGAAAATGTTGCAGCTCGCCCAGCGCACCGAGGCCCCCAGGTCGGCCAGCGTCTCGATCAGGACAGCGGTCTGGATGGTCATGTGCAGCGAGCCGGTGACGCGAACGCCGGCCAGCGGTTTCTCCGCGGCGTATTTGCGGCGGATCGCCATGAGTCCGGGCATTTCGTATTCGGCGATGGAGATTTCCTTGCGGCCCCAATCGGCCAGCGTCAGGTCGGCAACTTTGAAAGCGGCGGTTTGGTTCAGCGTGGCAGTGCTCATGTTTGTCTTCCTCGCATCAACAAATCTTGATAGATTGATATTAGAACAACGGTACCTATGGCGTCAATCCTGAAATCGCTGCGCCTGGCGGCGGACCCCTCCCGCCTGCGCATGCTGCTGCTCCTGGAACACGAAGAACTGTCCGTGGCCGAGCTGCAGGAAATTCTGGCCAAGGGGCAGAGCCAGATTTCCACCCACTTGGCGCAACTGAAGCAGGCCGGCCTGGTGGACGACCGCCGCACCGGAAAAAACGCGTTCTACCGGCTGCAGGCGCCGCCCGAGCTGATGCGCCTTCTGCGGCAGGCCGCTCACGAGGTGCCCGAAGCCGCGCAGGACCGCGAGGCCTTGCGCCTCGCGCTGCGCAAGCGGCAGGACAAAATGCGGCGCTACTTCGACGAGCTGGCGGGCAAGTTCGGACGGCAGTACGTTCCGGGGCGTTCCTGGAAAGGGGTGGCCGAAGCGCTCTTGAAGCTCATGCCGCCGCTGGTGATCGCCGACCTCGGCGCGGGCGAAGGGACCATCGCCCAGTTGATGGCGCAGCGCGCGCGCAAGGTGATCGCCATCGACAATTCGGAGAAGATGGTGGAGTTCGGCGCGGAACTGGCCAGGAAGCATGCCATCGCCAACCTGGAATACCGGCTGGGCGACCTGGAGGACGTGCCCATCCGCAGCGCCACCGTGGACCTGGCCTTCCTCAGCCAGGCGCTGCATCATGCCGTGCATCCGGAGCGCGCCATCGCCGAGGCGTACCGCATCGTCAAGCCGGGCGGCCGCATCGCCGTGCTGGATTTGAATCGCCATCACTTTGCCGAAGCGCGCGAGATGTACGCCGATTTGTGGCTGGGATTCACGGAGATCGAGATCGAGAAATACTTAAAGGGCGCGGGCTTCCGCAACGTGGAGACGGCGGTCGTGTACCGCGAGGCCGAGGCGCCGCACTTCGAGACCGTGTTGGGAACCGGGGAAAAGTAGGCTCGCTACGCCGGGCCGATTTCCAGGTTCCAGGAATCCACCGCCGCCTTGAGCTCCGCCAGCCTGGCCTCCAGCTCCGGTCTGGCTTCGGCGGTTGCTCCGGGAAGGAATCGTTCCACCGTAGCGATGCCTTTCCTCACAACTGCCAACTCCCGCATGACCACGGGCGTGTTCCCGGCCGCTATCTCGAACTTCGCCATATCGAGAGCGGTGAGGCAGGTTTCCAGCTCGACCCGCAGGAACTGTTCGCGGATCTCGGCCGTTCTCTGCGCCAGCTCCTTCATTTCAGCGTCCAGATCAGGCATGCCGCACCACGTCAGCCACCGCGCGGGCCAGGCGCTGCGCCGTGTATGGCTTTTGCAAAAAGCGCGCCGGCTGGAGCGAAGAGAATCGTTTCTCCGCCTCGCTCTCCTCCATTCCGCCGGTGAGAATGACGGGAACATCCGGGCTGATCTCTCTCAACCGTTTCAGTGTTTCGAGCCCTCCCATCGCCGGCATTTGCAGGTCCAACACCACAACCGCGGGGCGGTGTTGGCGGAACAACTCCAGCGCGATTTTTCCACTTTCCGCTGTCAAGGCCTTCCTGCCCGCACGGGAAAGCACGTCTTCCGCAAAGCTGCGAATGGCCGGTTCGGCATCGACCACGAGCACCACCGATCCCGCGGAATCGGACTCGGCATCCGGTTCGGGTGTCACCCGGTGAGCCGGGCCGGCGGCTGGAAACAAAACCAGAAATGTCGTCCCCTGGCCGGGCGTGCTATACACGCGCAGCACGCCCCGGTGTCCCCGCACAATTCCCTGGACCGCCGCGAGGCCTAAGCCCCGGCCCATGAACTTGGTGCTGAAGAAAGGGTCGAAGATCCGCGCCTTGGTGGCCTCATCCATACCCGAACCGGTGTCGATCACTTCCATCTGCACATAGGTCCCTGGCGCCAGCACGTCGTTTTCCAGCAAGGGGGAATTTCGGCCGTCGATTTCGCAAACCGAAGTCCGCACCGTTACCCTCCCGGACTCGTTTTCCCCAATGGCCTCCGCGCCATTCATCACCAGGTTGATAATCACCTGCTGGATCTGGCCGGGGTCGCCTTCGATGGGAGGCAGGCCCGGCGCCAGGTCCAGGTTAAGCTCTACGGATTTTGGCATCGACGTTCGCACCAGCGCGGCGGTCTCGCGCACGGCGTCTCCGAGGTCGACGTTGGCGATCACGAAACGGCCTTTGCCGGCATAGGCCAGCATCTGGCGGGTCAGGAATGCGGCGCGTTCGGCGGCCTCGATGATCTGGCGCAGTTGCCTGCGCGCGGGATGATCCGCGGGCACATCGGAAAGCGCCAGGCTGGAATGGCCCAGGATGCCGGTAAGGAGGTTATTGAAATCGTGCGCGATGCCTCCCGCCAATATTCCCAGGCCTTCCAGTTTCTCGCTCTCCTGGAGGTCACGCTCGAACTTCTTGCGCTCGCTGATGTCGCGCATGTTGAACTGAATGGCGCGCCGGTCTCCTTCCAGGTACAGGTTGGCGATGATTTCGACCACCAGATCGCGGCCGTCTTTGGTCCGCAGGACCACGTCGTCGAAGCGGAAGACTCCCCGATCGCGGATCTGTTGGAAAGCCGCCTGGATTTTCGGCACCTCGCGCATGAAGTCGATTTCCCAGAGTTTGTGGCCCGCCAACTCTTCACGGCGGTAACCGAAGAGGTGTTCCACAAACGGATTCAGATCGAGAATCTCCCCGCTGTCCGCGTTCACCAGGACAATTCCATCGCGCGCCGACTCAAACAGGCGGCGATAGCGCACTTCCGCCACCCGCTTGCGCTCCGTGACGTCTTCCAGCGCCAGCAGGATGTACTGGCCCTGGTCGGGCGTCCGAAAGCGGGTGGCGTTTACCACGAACGTCCGCGCTTCGCCGCGCGGCGGCCGGTGCTCGACTTCCACATCGGCCGGCGGCGGCGCGCCCTGGTCGAGCCGCTCGATCAGTGCGTGTATGGGCGGCAGGTCGAAACGGCCGCGCCCCGCTTCAAATATGCTCTTGCCCACGATGGCCTCTCGCGGCAGTTCCACCAGATCGTAGAAGGCCTGATTTGCATTGCGGATCGCGTAGTTTTGCTCGAGGACCGCCAGCGGCTCGCGGATCGTATTCACGATGGCTTCGGCGTAGTCGCGCGCATGCTTGACTTCCTGCAGGCTGCGGTTCAGATCGGTGACATCCAACAATTGCAGGACCGTGCCGTCGATGCGGTTGTCGGTCGTGCGATAGGGACGCACGCGCATGAGGTAGGAGCGTCCTTCCCGATCGTGGACCTCCATCTCACAAGGCTGCAAGGTTTCCAGGACCCGCTCCAGGATCTCCTCCAGGTTGGGAACGTTGATGCGCGGTTTCAGGTCGGAAATAGGCCGGCCCACGTCGGTGGCAATCAACCGCAGACTCTTCTCGGCCACCGGAGTGAAACGCCGGATGCGCAATTCGGCGTCGGTCATCACGATCGGCATGTTCATGGAACCGAGCAGGTTGACCAGGTCGTCGTTGATCTGCTTGAGCTCCGCGTTGCGGCTCTGCATCTCGGTGTTGATGGTGTTCAGCTCCTCGTTGGAAGACTGCAGCTCTTCCTTGGAGGTCTGCATCTCCTCATTGGTGCTTTGTAGTTCCTCGTTGGACGACTGAGCCTCTTCATTAGCCGACCGGAGCTCTTCAATGACCGACTGCAGGTACTCGCGCGTGGACTTCAGTTCCAGCTTGAGGCGGGCGTTCTGGTCCTCCGCCGACATGGCGGGCGCGCTGGACTCTCTGCCGGCGGCCGCATCCGCCGGAAGCCCCACGGTTTCGCTGCTGCGCCCCAGCAGGATCAGGAAGTGAAGGGGGATTCCAGAGAGCGATATGGGAACCACGGTGATCGCGCCGGCGCCGCCCCGATCGGCAGCCGAACCAGGCAGGCCTTCGGCAACCACGACCACCTGGGTGCGGCGCGCCTGCTCGATCGCGGCGCTCACGGGAGCGCGCAGATCCTCGCGCAGAACGTCCATCAGGAGGGCGCCCGGTTCCTGCTTCGGAGTAACGAGATAATCGTTAACGGCGCCGCGATACTCCGTGATCCGCAAACCCTCATTGACCACCAGCCCCACCGGGCCGAGGCGCGACATAACGACTTCATTGACGAATCGATGCAAGGGAGTGGCCGGCTCTTCCAGCGCGGGACGGCTGGCCGTAGCGGGGACGGTTCCGGGCACATAGTCGACGCTGACCTCCGGCATGGGTAACGCGCTCTCGACGGCGGTCGTTGTCTTGCGGTAGATTTTGTGTTTCTCATCCAGCGTCGTGAAGTGGCCGGCCAGGCTGCCGAGCGCCTCCGACGACCCCAGAATCAGGCAGCCCGCCGGCAGCAGGGCATAGCTGAAGGTGCCGATGATGCGCTTCTGTAAAGCCGGCGAGAAATAGATGAGAAGGTTGCGGCAACTGATCAGATCCATTCGGGAGAGGGGCGGATCTTTGGCCACGTTATGGCGCGAGAAGACGCACATTTCGCGAACGGCGCGGCTGATCTGGTAACCCGAATCGGCGCGCACAAAGAAGCGGCGCAGGCGCTCGGGCGAAACGCCTCCCATCCCGCTCTCGCTGTAAATGCCCATGCGCGCTTTGGCGATGGTGATCTCGCTGACATCGGTGCCAAACACTTGAATGCGGCGGTCCAGGTCTTCGGATTCCAGAAACTCCAGCAGGGCAATGACGATGGAATAGACTTCCTCGCCGGTGGAGCAGCCCGGCACCCACACGCGAATGGGTTGCGGTTGCTTGTGTTCCTGAACGATGCCGGGGAATGCCACTCGCTTGGCGCTCTCGAAGACGTCGGGGTCGCGGAAGAAATCCGTGACGTTGATCAGCAGGTCGTCGAAAAGCGCTCTGACCTCGCCGGGCTCCTTCTGCAGAATCTCATAGTATTGCTCCAGGTTTTCGGTTTTCTGCAAGAGCATGCGGCGGTTCAGGCGGCGCAGGATGGTGGGCTGTTTGTACTGCGTGAAATCGACTCCGGTTTGATTCCGCAGCATGAGCTGAATGCGGTGGAGGGTGGCGCCGTCGCCCGTCCAGACGGTTTCGGCGGGGGTGAGATTCTGCGCACGCCGGGAAATGGCCGCCAGTTCTTCGGCAATGCGGCGCGGCGGAAGAACAAAGTCCACAACGCCTGCCGAAATGGCGCTGCGCGGCATGCTTTCGAATTTGGCGGTCTGGTTCTGTGCAAAGGTGATGCCGCCTTCGGCCTTAATCGTTTTCAGTCCTAACGTGCCGTCTGAGGCGGTTCCCGACAAGACCACGCCGATGGCATTGAAGTGCAGTTCCTCGCCCAGGGAGTTGAAAAAAACATCGATCGGCCTGAACGTATCCGATGTGGTGGGGCGCGTTTCGAGGACCAGGGTACGATTGTGGACCCGCATGAGCGTGTTGGGCGGGATGACGTAGACATGGTCGGGCAGGATGCGCGTTTCATTGTGGACCTGGAGCACCTGCATCTGGGTTTTGGCGGCCAGCAGTTCCGAAAGCGCGCTCTCGTGGCGCGGGTCGAGATGCTGCACCAGCACAAAAGCCATGCCGGTGGCGGGGGGCAGATGGCGCAGCAATTCGCTGAAGGCCTCCAGGCCGCCGGCCGAAGCGCCCACGCCGACGATAATGAGATTCTCATCCTGTTGGGGATTTGGTTCTTCTTTGTCCATCGAGAGACCTCCCCATCGGAGTTCGGCTTCGGTAGCATCGGTCCAGCAAATTTCGAACCTCGGGGGTTTTCGCGTGCGCGGAGATGTGCCGAAAAGCCCCCGCCGGCAGGCCGCTCCGGACCGCCTTGATTATAGCTTAGAAGAGCAAGAACAATAGCCACGGCTAAACGCGGATCAACACGGATTCAAAGACCAAGGAGTTATCCGTGTGCATCCGTGTGAATCCGTGGCCATATAAGCTGTCGGCTCCCAGCGCGCGCCGGGGGCGCGGCTGACGGCCGACAGCTACAGAATGCGGCCGTCGGGGCGAAGGCGGAGGCGGCGGCCCCGCCAATCCACGGTGTTGCCGGCGAGGCCTGCCAGCCAGACGGCGAAGCCGAAGAGGTCGCGGAGGGGCATCATCCAGAAGCGGGCTACAGCGGGGCGGTCTTTGAGAATGCCCCCTGCGATCAGCACGCCGGCTATCAGGCGGGCGGCGAGAGCGGCTGCGCCGGCCCGCCATTGGTGCGCGGCGAAGGCCACCAATGCCCAGGGGGTGGCATGCGTCACCACGTACCCGAAGTAGCCTCCCGGCCGGGAAACCCGGATGGTGCGCGCCCAGCGCAACTGGTGACGCCAGGCCTGACGCCAGGTCTCGGCGCCCAGATTGGTCTCCACCACCACCGGGGCGAAGGCGATGCGATAGCCCAGGGCGGAAATGTGCCGGCCGAGCTGGTAATCGTCGGCCAGATAGGAAGCGATGGCTTCGAACCCGCCGATGCGGCGCAGGGTTTCGGCGCGGAAGGCCATGGTGGAGCCGAGGGCAAACTCGGCGACGCCGAGGAGGCGCGCCACCAGCACGCTGGGCGCAAATTCGGTGGCGATGCCCAGGGCTTCGACGCCGGCCGCCCAGGATTCCGCGTGGCCGCGGTAGAGGCAGGTGACCAGGCCCACGGCGGGATCCTCGAGAGTCGCGGCGACAGCCCGGAGGTAGCCGGGTTCGACCGCGATGTCGCTGTCGTTGACCAGGAGCACGGGGTAGCGGGCGTGCGCGGCGAGGTCCGCCAGGACGCCCACTTTGACATTGGGCGCTTGCGTGGGAACCACGCGCAAGCCGATGGCGCGGCCCGGGAATTCGCGCTGGAGGCGGCGGATGTCCTCGCAGGCGGCGTCCGCGGCATCCGTGACGCCGAACAGGATTTCGAATTCCGGATAGTCCTGGGCCGCGTGGGAGCGGATGGCCTGGTAGAAATGCGGGTCGCGACCGTGAACCGGCTTGAGGATGGACAGTAGCACAGGCATTCCTGCCTGTGTTTCTTTTTGCTTTCTCCGCCAGGCGAACGCGGCAACCATGGCCAGAAGGTAATACGCGGCCGCGGCCCAGGCGGGCAGGGCCAGCCAGATCACAGGGAAACCAGCGCCACGCCGCAAATCACCAGCGAGGCGCCCGCCCAGCGGAGCCAGTTGACGTGTTCTTTCAGCACGTACCTGGCGAGCACGGTCTCCAGCACGTAGGTGACGGCCGTGGCGGGAACGGCAAAACTGAGATCGGCGATGGCTAGCAGGCCCAGGTAGGCGAAGAACGAAACGGCCATGGCCACGACGGAGCCGATGACGAAACGGTTGCGCGCCAGCACGGCCATGGCGCGTCCGATAGCGCTGGGGCGGAAATCGCGGATCTCGCCATGGCGGCGCATGGCCAGGGCCTGGAGCACTTCACCGGCGGTGGTGGCGGCCACGATAACGGCAATCCACAGCCACCTCATGAGCGTGCCTCGGGGCCGCACCCTAACCCGGCGAAGCCGGAACCAATAGGAAACTGTGTACTTGACGCGGAGGCGCGGAGACGCGGAGATAAAGAGAATTCACCGCCGAGACGCCGAGACGCCGAGAAAAGCAAGGTCAAAACCTGAGGGCGCAGAGACGGCAGAGAGCGCAAAGGGGCTCCGCTGGCGAGAAACCCTTGGAGTTCGAGGCAGCCGCAGAGCGCGCGGAGGGAATCGCGGAGGACCAAGTCCAAACTGAGAGCGGACCCAAAGGGTGCCCCGCGGGCAGAGACCGCGGAGAAAGGCGACTTCGGTCGCGGCTCTGAACGGCCGTCGGTGGTCGCGGCCATAATGATCCCGGTCCACAGCCACCTCACGAGTGCACCTCGGCGGGCGAAGCTTGGGGTCGCGAAGTGCGCGGCGCGGTGCGGCCGCCCACCAGGGCCACGCCCGCCATGATGAGGACGATGCCGGTCCAGCGGCGGGCGGTGATCTGCTCGTTGAGCAGGAGCTTACCGGTGAGCGCCACCAGCACGTAGCCGATCGAGGTGACGGGCAGGACGTAGCTCAAATCGGCCCAGCTCAGCAGGGCCATGCGCGACAGCAGCCAGAGGATCATGAGCAGCACGCCCAGCGCTACCCAAGGCTGGAAGAGCACGACGATGTAATCGAGGGGCGTGGAGAGCGCCGGCGGCATGCCGCGCTTGATAAAGAAATTGCCGAAGACGTTGCTGAACACGACCACCGTGCCGCAGATCCAGGTTTTCCAGCGCAGCCGGGCGGTTTCCGTGCTCATGCGTCAATCGCCCGAGCCGGCGGCAACGGGCGTGGGCTTGGCGGCTTTGTGCTCGGCCACGAACTTCTTGCGCTTGGAGCGCAGGGCCATGTATTCGCGCGCTTCCTTGGCCAGGCGTCTGCGCTCGGCGCCGTCGAAGATGGCCTTCCGGACAATGCGCCACACCACGCGCGGGCGGAAGAAATACTCGCCGTAGAAGCGCTCCACCCACTCCACCAGCTCACCGCGGTCGAGGCCCGGATAAATGATGTTGGGAAGCTGGTGGCCGGTCTCGTCGGTCATGGAGTCGATGGTGATGAGGTTGTTCTGCTTGACGTAATCGTAGAATTCGGTGCCGGGGTACGGGTGGGCGATGGAGACCTGGATGGTCTCGGTATCCAGGCGCTTGGCGAAATCGATGGTTTTGCGGATGCTCTCGCGGGTCTCTCCGGGCAGGCCGATGATGTAGTCGCCGTGGACCAGGAGGCCCAGCTTCTTGCAGTTGGCGGTGAAGCGCTGCGCCATGTCGATGGTGGCGCCCTTCTTGATGTTCTTGAGGATTTGCGGATCGCCGGATTCGTAGCCCACGATCAGCAGGCGGCAGCCGGCCTCCTTCATGGCCTTGAGAGTGTCGTAATCGGTGGTGACCCGCGAGGTACAGGACCAGGTGAAGTTGAGCGGCTTGAGCTTGCGGCACAACTCGATGGTGCGCTCCTTGCGGTAGTTGAAGGTGTCGTCGTCGAAGAAGATTTCCTTGATGTGGGGGAACTGCTCGATGGCGTAACGCACCTCGCCGGCAACGTCGTCGGAGGAGCGCAGGCGCCAGCGATGGCCGGAGTGGGTCTGCGGCCACAGGCAGAAGGTGCACAGCGCGGGGCAGCCGCGCGAGGTGTACATGGAGATGAAGGGGTTGAGCAGGAAGGGAACGTTATAGCGGGTGATATCCAGATCGCGCTTGTACACCCTGCTGACCCAGGGGAGCGCGTCCAGATTCTCGATGGCGGGACCTTCGGGGTTGTTGACGATGTGGCCGTTCTGGCGGAAACTCACGCCGGGCAGCTCGGCGAGCGGCTTGCCGCGGGCGTAATCCACGATCTGGTAGTCGAACTCGCGCCGCACCACGAAGTCGATGGCCTGGTTGCCGCGCAGGGTTTTGTCGGGCTCGACGGTCACGGGTGGTCCCACGAAGGCCACCTTTAGCTTGGGGTTCGAGTCCTTCATCATCTCCGCCATTTTGACGTCGACGTGGAAGCCAGGCGTGGAGGTGTAGAGCACCAGCAACTCGAAATCCGTGGCCATCTCGACGGTCTGCTCGATGGAGATCTTGTGCGGCGGGGCATCCACCACTTTGCTGTCGGGCAGCATGCCGGCGGGATAGCACAGCCATACCGGGTACCAGTAAGACTCGATTTCGCGGGATGCCGGCCAGCGGGAGCTGGCGCCGCCATCGAACCCTTCAAACGAAGGGGGATTCAGAAACAGCGTTCTCATGGATTCTCCGCAGATTCATTGAGTACCGGAGCAATTCACTGGCCATCGGTATCGGCCGACAGGGCTTCGACCGAGAAATTGCTGAAGTCGATGGTCAGTTCCGCCCGGCCGACCAGGCGGGTATCGACTGTGCTTTGCACCTGCCGCGGAACGGAAATTCCGTCGCGAATTTCGTACGTTCTTGTAAAGGCGACCCGTTTCAGGAAGACGGAAGGATTCTTGACCAGGTATCCGGATTCCTGCACGCGGAGGAAGGTGGCGGCGTCGATCCAGACCTCGCCGCGGAACAGACCCTGCCGTTTCTGGCGCGGCGTCACCTGAAAAATGTGGGTTGAGCGCCCGTCGAGCATGCCGCGCCCCTTGTATCGGAAACGGTAGTTGGCGGGGGTGACGGCCAGGGAAGGCGCCTGCTCCTTCTGCGACTCGGCTTCGGCCGTGAGATAGCGGGCAATCACCTGGTTCTTGATGGTGCCGTCGCCTTCGAAGAACAACTTTTCGTAAGTGATGCGGCCGAGCGAGGAAATGCGGCGCAGGGCGCGCAGGCGGCCCTGCTTTTTCAGCTTGGGGAGGGAGGCGGCGATATCCACGTCCATGGATGCAGCCTTCAGTACCTGCTCCTGGTAGTGCGATGCCACGCAATAATTCGCGACGATGGCGTCCGCGGGGCTCGAGGGATCTTCGGCGGCCAGCGGCGCGCAGACGGCCGCAAGTAAAATGAGGGCGCGGATGTCAATCAGCCTGAACCTACGCATGAGCCGGAATTTCAAGTCTAGCAGGATAAACAGGTCCGTGGGAGAGGGTTAGTGAAAGCAGTGAAAGCCCGTGAAAGCCCAGGATCAGGGCGGCGCGCTTCTGCAACCCGTCAACCACGCGGCCGGGACAGGACTTGGCGAGCCTACGCCCAGCGACTGGCGAAACGCGGCTAAAGCGGTCTCCAGCAGGCTCACCGCCGCGGGCCGCGGTCATCCTGGGTGCCCGGGGCTGCGCGCGTTCAGATCTGAGGCGGTCTGCGGCTGCGCGGAAGCGGCGGCCAGCGAGATCGCGAACAAACCCAGTCTCACCCAATTCATGCAGCAAGTTCATACAGCAAGGGACGGAAAACAGCAGCCTTGGTCCCGCGGTTTACGGTAAACTGCGCGTCAGGGTGTATCATCGACTCGTTCTGATTACGCGCTGGCGCGCCGGCCTCGCCGCGTGGATGGCGGGAGCGGCGGCGATTCTCGGCCTAGTGTGGGGCCGTCCGGCAATACATCGCGGCGTACGTGTCGCTCCGCCCGTCTCGATCTCACCCGCCAGCATCCTGGCGAACGGGTGGGATACGGCGATTCTGACAATCGACGCTCCGGCCCCGGCCGGGCGGCCGGTCGTCTCTATCGTCGAGAATCCCCACAGTGCGGTGATCGGAGAGATCGAGCGCATAGACAACCGGTGGCGGGCGGAAGTGCGGGCAGCGGTCATGCCCGGGCGGGTGCGGCTGCGCATCGAGATCCCCGGCTTTCGGCCGGCGTCGGCAGAGTTGACGGCGATGCCGGCGACGGCGGACACTTTCGCGGACGGCACGCCGGACTTTCTGCGGTTGGACGACGAAGGCGACCGGCAGTCGTTCCGGCGGTGGTTCACCTGGCTGGCCGAGGCGCAGTATTTCCAGAGTCCCGGCAACCGGCCGGGCGAAATCGACGACTGCGCGGCGCTGATCCGCTACGCTTACCGCGAAGCTCTGCGCGCCCACGAGAGCGGATGGGCGGAAGCCGCGGGCGTGCCGGTGGTGCCGGCGTTCGCGGCTATCGGTAAGTATCAATACCCCTACACACCGCTGGGGGCGGCGCTGTTTCGCGTGCGTGCGGGCCCCTACCGGCCGTCCGACCTGGCCGGCGGGGCGTTTGCGCAGTTCGCGGACGCCGAGACGCTGTGGCGGCGAAACACTTACCCCCTGGGGCGCGATCTGCGGCGCGCTCTTCCCGGCGACCTGCTCTTCTTCCGCCACGAAACCGGCCGCATGCCGTTTCACAGCATGATTTACCTGGGCGAGAGCCAACTGCGGCGGGACGGCAACCGTTACGTGATCTACCATACGGGGCCGGGCGAGGGCGCGGGGGAGATCCGGCGCTTGACCCTGGAGGAGTTGGTCAGTTACCCTCGACGCGAATGGCGGCCGGCGGTGGCCAACCCCGGCTTCCTGGGAGTGTATCGCTGGAACATATTGAGAAAGGCGGCGGAGAATGAAGATGCGGGCCACGAGTAAGGCGGCGACTGCCGCGCGGCTTCTGCTGTTGGTAGCCGTAGCGGCCCCCGGGCTGGGCCAGGGGGAAGACGAACCGTACTTCGCGATCTCGAGCAGCCGCACGTTTCCTTCGGGC
>Ga0326728_10017974_pt1 | contig 14036 bp, 10 predicted proteins | sample MB3enrmetagenome_FD_207602 | JGI IMG/M metagenome (GOLD analysis project Ga0326728, IMG submission 207602) | Lab enriched peat soil microbial communities from McLean, Ithaca, NY, United States - MB31MN | ecosystem: Environmental > Terrestrial > Soil > Wetlands > Peat | place: USA: New York...
AGGGGTGGCTTACCTGGACGACGGCACCATGGTGGTGGTGGATAACGCCAAGCGTCTGATTTCGAAAACCATCGACATCTCGGTGACTAGCGTCCTGCAGACCACCGCGGGGAAGATGATTTTCGGCAAGTACGACGAGCGCGTGCACGCCGCGGCGGTGGGCGACAAGCATGAACGGCCGCCGCGCAAGAACGAACCGCAAGCGGTCACGAACGTAGCTCCGGAGAAAAGCACGGTAGAATCGTAGGTTCAATGAGAGTTGCCGTAATATTGCCCGCCGCCGGGATGGGCACGCGCATGGGAAAGGTGCCGGCCGAGAAGACGGGCACCAGCCGGAAGCAGTTCATGCTGCTCGAAGGGTCGCCCATTCTGATCCACACGGTTCGTAAGTTCGCCGCCTCCACGCGCGTGACGGACATTGTGGTGGCGGTGCGGGCCGAGGATCTGGAATGGGTGGCGAGCATGCTGGCGCGCGATTTCCCGGACGGACGGGCGCGCGTGGTGGAAGGCGGCAACAGCCGCCAGCAATCCGTCGCCAACGCGCTGGCCGCGCTGGGAGAAGAGATCGACCTGGTGGCGGTGCACGACGCGGTGCGGCCGTTTATCGACCTGGAGACCATTCACCAGGCGTTCGACGAGGCCGCCGAGACGGGCGCCACCATCGTGGGTGTGCCGGCGGTGGATACGGTCAAGCAAGTCAGCCGCTCAAGCGGCCGCGCGCGCATCCGCGCGACTTTGCCTCGTGAAAAACTGGTAATGGCCCAAACTCCGCAGGTGTTCCGCTACGATCTTCTCAAGCGGGCTTTCGAGGAGGCCCGCGCGGATGGATTCGCGGGGACCGACGAGTCCAGCCTGGTGGAGCGCCTCGACGTCGAGGTCAGTGTGGTGCTGGGCAGCGACCGCAATATCAAGATCACCAAGCCCGGCGACATGGATTTGGCGCACCTGTTCTACCGCGAGGAACTCGCCCGAGGCTCGCAGCTTTGAGCGAGTACCGGACCGGGATTGGTTGGGACGTCCACCGCCTGGCTCCCGGCCGCCGCCTGCTTCTAGGTGGCGTGACGGTACCCTGCGAACTGGGGCTCGAAGGCCACTCGGATGCCGACGTGCTGGCGCACGCGCTCACGGACGCCATCCTGGGGGCCGCCGCCCTGGGCGATATTGGGATGCACTTTCCGGATTCCGACCCGCGGTGGAAAGACTGTGACAGCCTGGTGTTTCTGCGCCATGCTCGCGAACTGGCGGAGGCGCGGGGATTCCGCATCGTGAATGTAGACACCACGGTGGTGCTGGAGAGGCCCAAGTTGAAGGATTACCGGGAGGCCATTCGGGGGCGGCTGGCGGAGACGCTGGGCTTGGCGGCGGACAGAGTTTCAGTGAAGTTCAAAACCGCCGAGAAGGTGGGTCCCGTGGGAGAAGGACGCTCCGCCGAGGCTCAGGCTATTGTGACTCTGGCGAGCTAAGGCCGGGCCGGGTCCGCCCTCAACTCGCCTTTAACAGGCACAGGCGCCGGGCTGCCCGGCGGGCCTTCAGGCGCTCGTTGGCCTTTTTCTGTTTTTCCGCGGATACGACCGTCTGGCATGCGTCGCAGCGCTTCCGAATCCTGGATCGCGTGACGAATTCAGCGCCGCAGCGGCGGCACTGCTTCGTCATCGTCTCCTCCAGCGGGAGAATGCCTGGTTTCTTGGGCAGTAAATGGGAATAATGGAAATCGCAATGATTCATGTCCGGCACCTCGTATCTGTGGGTGACCACTTGATTCCAGGAGCAGAAAACCCCATTTGGGTGATATCGCGCAGGAGTGTTCCCCCTTGCTCAAGAACGCGACAACGCCGGATCAAGCGGCGGCTCCTTGGCGGTTCGGGGCTGCACCCCGGATCTGGTTAAGAAGCATCGGCTTCCACGGGCTGCACAGTCTCCGACGAAGCTCCGCGTGGGGATCCCCTGCGGGAATTGTCATGGTTCTCACAATAGTTTAAGCACTTGGCGCGCCGAACTCAAGCCGCGCTGGGGGAGGCCGGGCAATATGGTTCGGTGGCGCCCAGCAACTCCCATCTCAAGTGATTCACATAAAAAAGGAGTACCGGCCCCGGATAGCTTTTCTCGAACTTTTCGCGAACGCGGTCCTCCCACCCCTCCGTGAAGAAGGGCTTGGGATCCACATCCTTGGCGAAAAAGCCGTTTTCGTGAGGCACACCCTGGAAATCCAGGACGGCGGAGATCAGATCGAGGTGCGATACCAGGACGGCCTGGGCGAGGTCTTTCGAGAAATCCTCCTCGTGTACAGCAATACGCGCCCAGAAACGAGGAACTGCTTTGCGCAGCAACTCGGTATTGACCTTGGGGAGACGGGCCCGCACTTTGAAGCCCTCATACATCTGATAGGTCTTCAACTTGCCGATGGAGATGCCGCGGATGAGTTGGCCGAACGCATCTTCACCGAGGGCCAGGTAGACATCCGAAATCTGCATAAAGTGCCAGCGTACCACGGCCGGAAACATTTCGCGGACGTGGGGGTCCGGAAGTCCGAGAGCGCGCCGAGGTCCCTTCACGGCTCGTGCGCAACACGCGGCCCCGATGCTAAGATGAAGGGGCACCGGCTCTTTCCATTGTCCGCAAGCTGCTATAGGCAAAGGGACGCCACCCTAGCTCAGCTGGTAGAGCGGCTGATTCGTAATCAGCAGGTCGCCGGTTCGATCCCGGCGGGTGGCTCCATAAAATAAATAATTTACAGGCTAATTCAGAGTCAGGCTGCCCGGTTTGGTAGCAACCGTGTTCCCCGTGGGCCTTCAGTGCCGCGGTACAGGATGCCGGAAGCTCAATGGTGCGGCGGGACTTTTCGGACTTCGGAGGCATGAGCAAGAGGCCCTGGCCTGCTCTGCCGTGAATGGCGGAAACGCGGCCGCCATTTTAGGGAGCTTAGCGGCAGGCGCGGTGCGATTCCGCCCCGTCTGGTACAATGCTCTCTCTTTCTGGCTACATGGAAGTTCTGGCTAAACTCGACATGCGTCGTCGGCGGCTGTTCTGGGCCGTGATAGCCGCGGTGGCCGCGATCCTTGCCTATCAGCTCTTTATCCCGCCCGTGATCGGACTGGCCGATCAGAACGACTTCAAACGGACCATCGGGAGACTCGGTTACGGCGCGGTTCACTCGGATGGCAGCTTGAATATCGCCTTCGTCGAGCCGAAGTATGTTCCCAATCCGGACTTTCGCGAACGGGACTGGGATCAGCTCACCTCGGAGCTGCTCTTCACTGAAGCCGCCCTGCTCGTGAACAAGGTCGTGTCGAAGGATGGCTCGCTGGACATCACCGTCATGGGACTGGTGCACGCTTTGGCGTTTCTCGCCGTCTTCGCGAGATTTCTTTTCGTCACCCGCAATTGCCGGGCCCGCGCGTGGCTGTGGATCGCTGCGCTGGTCATCTTCACCGATGTCGGCTACGTGGCCTATTGGAATTCGTTCTACGCCGAACCTGCTTCCGGCCTCTTCGCCTTGCTGCTGGTGACCGAGAGCACCGAGATCTGCCTGCGCGGCAGCGTCTCCGGGGCCGGTCTTTTTCGCTGGTCGCTGTGGGCGGTTCTGCTGGTGCTCGCCAAGCCGCAGAATGCGCCGCCGGGGCTGCTGCTAGCGCTTTTTTGCGCGCTGGTTTTGAGCGGGCGCGCGGCTTCTCAAGCCGCCCGGTACGCCGCCTGGATCGGCGGTGCGGCCATCGCCACGGCGTCCGTCACGGCTCTCGCCACTGCGCCCGCATCGATGGAAGATCAGAATACCTACAACATGGTTTTTATGGCGATCGTGCCGGAATCGCGCCACGCCGCCGCGGACCTGGAATCGCTTGGCCTCGACCCGCGCCTCCGGGATTACTCGACCACCGGGGCGTGGAGTCCGAACACGGCCTTCTTCCGCCTGCACGCCAGCGGCGCGATCGGGCGCGTCGTGACCCTGGCAACCGTTGTCCAGTTCTACGCGCTGCGGCCCACGCGGATGTGGCGCCACGTTCAATCCAAGCTGCCGCTGGCGACCTCGCTGCGTCCGGAATGGTGCGGCAATTTCGAGCCGTCGGCGGGATATTATCCCGGCGCCAGAAGCGGAGCGTTCGCGATATGGAGCGGCTTCCACGCCCGCGTGCTGGTGCACGCGATCAAGTACATTCTCTTCCTGCTCCCCATTGCCCCTCTATATGCGCTGGTGCGGCGGCTGCGAACCAGGCGAAGCGAGCTGCCGGTCGAGTTCGCCGGCCTGCTGGCGCTGTCCTGCCTGCTGGCGTTGCTGACCGCGTTGTTCGGCGACGCCTGGGACAACGTCAGGCACCTCTACTTATTCAATCTTCTGCTGGATGTGTGGTTGCTCAGCTGCGCGGCCCTGGCGGTAGGCGCCGCGCGCCGGCTACTCCGCACGCATGGCAAATAGAGCTACGCCCGATCTCCGTGTGAAGAGCCCCTCCCGATGGCTTTTTTGGGCCTTCGCACTGGGTATTCCTTCCGATTCTGGTAGCAACCGTGGTAGCAACGCCGTTCGTCTAGCGGCTTCTATGGCTTGTTTTGGCGTCCAGGCCCAGTGCTAGGTAATCGATAATAGACATCAGCGGAAAAGGTAGGCACCCCAACTGTCAATTCGTAATCAGCAGGTCGCCGGTTCGATCCCGGCGGGTGGCTCCATAGAATCGATCATGGTGGCTCAGGCTTCCAGCTTGAACCGCGTAGACGCCAAAGCGTAAAGCCGCCGCCATAGCAGACGGTTCACGATCAGAACCATTGCCGCCATGGTGACGGTGGCCCCCAGCAGGACCGCGAAGTCGCCGCGGTCGGCGGCGACGCTGATCACCGCTCCCAAGCCCGCCGCGGAGAACGTCCGGCCGTGGAAACGGAAGTATTCCGCTACGATGCTTGCATTCCACGCCCCGCCGGACGCGGTTACGAAGCCGGTGATCAGAAAAGGGAAGATCCCCGGCAGGAGCAGTTTGCGCCATCGGTCTGTGCTGCTGATATAGCAAACGTCGCAGACTTCTTTGAGGTCCGTGGGGATCGCCGTCGCACCCGCAATGACGTTGAACAGAAGGTACCATTGCGTGCCGAGCAACAGCAGCACGATAGAGCCGATCCCCAGCCCCCCGCCCAGGCGGATCAGACCGAGCATGACAATCGGGAATAGAGCTGTGGCGGGCACCGAAGCTGCGATCTGGGCAATCGGTTGGGCAATAGCGGCCAGCCTTGGACGTAGTCCGATGAATACTCCAGCCGGGACGGTCCAGAGCCCGGCGAGCAGGAGAACCAGCTCAACGCGAAGGAAGGTGGCCCCGGCCCCCACTAGGATTTCCCGCCAGCCCGGGCGCGAAATCGCGGTGAGATCCGCGACCATCCGCACGGCGGCGTAGACCGTCGCCACTCCTCCTGCAACGCCAAGCGCGCGCAAGCCCCACTTAGCCATTTCGCGCCGGACGCGGGCCTGGCCCGAAGCCCGTGACTTCGCGAAATGCAGCGTCAGGGCTTCGCGCAACGGCGCCACGAAAACGCGGCCCGCGAGAGAGACCAGTCTCGAACGACGCACCAGATCCAGCACTGGCGACCGGGGCGTCTGAAAGGCCTCGACTTGCTCGAACTTGAACTTCTCGCTCCAGGCGATGACCGGGCGCCAGATCAGTTGGTCCATCAGGACGATCACGGCAATCATGGTGGCCAGTCCCCAGACGATCGCGCTCGTATTGCCCGCGTTAGCGGCAGTCTGCAGGTACGAACCAAGGCCGGGCAGCCGAAGATCGCGGTTGCCTAGCACGAACATCTCACAGGCCATCAGGAAGAACCACCCACCGGCTACCGACATCATCGAGTTCCAGACGAGTCCGATGGCCGAATAGGGCAGCTCCAACTGGATGAGCTTCTGCCACCAACTCAGGCAATACACGTCTGCCGCCTCCTGCAGTTCGCGGGGAATGCCCTTGATGGAGGAATAGACGCTGAACGTCATGTTCCAGACCTGCCCCGTGAAGATCAACAGGATCGACCCGAGTTCCACCCCCAACTGCCGGTCTGGGAACAATCCCACCATCGCCATCATCACCGGAGGCAGGAAGCTCAGCACCGGGATGGATTGCAGCGTGTCCAGCAGCGGGATCATCACCCTCTCCGCCTTGGCATTGTGGGCGGCGGTATACGCGTAGACCACGGTTACGATCAGGCTGATCGAGTAGGCGATGATGATGCGCGCCAGAGAGAAAAGGGCGTATTTCGGCAGTGCGGCGGGGCTGAGATCGATTTCCGGTTGCGTTATCGCCGGCCCGGCCCAGTACCGCGTCAGGGAGAGAAGCGCCCAGAACAATGCCAGACCGGCGCAGAGGATCGGCAGATCCTTCCATAGCGATGGAACGGTGGCGAACGCGGCCCAGGGTGGGCCTCCGGAAACTTCCGTCGCGTACTGCCGCTTCAGGACTCCTCCTCTTCGGACTCCGCGGGAACCGAGGCATCGTACAGCGACAGCCGGCCATCCTTGGGGTTATAGGTCAGGATGTCGCCGTACCTCCCCCAGTTCAAGGCAGTCTCGACCTGCCGCTCGGTCTCGGCCTCGGAAAAATGCTTGCGGAGCAGGTCGCGGAAGAACTCGATCGACATGGTGTGGTCGGACTTACTCACCAAGGCGCTCTTCATCTGCTGCAAAAGCGTCACGTCGGCGAGCGCGGCTTCGCGGAACAAGCGCTTCCGGTCTTGGATGTCGGCTACGGCAAACGCCCTGCCGGCCGGGGTGATCTCGACCCCGCCCCGGGCCGATTTGGCGAATGACAGCAGCGTGGCGGCCTCGACGATCGGCAGTAGATCGTCCAGCTCCATGCGGAGGTCCTCGGCTACGCGGTACAGGTCGTCCTTGCCGCCGCGGTCGTTGAGCAATTCGAGTAGCCCGGCGATGGCTCCTCTGCGGGCGTGCGGAATCGTCTGGTAAGGCTGCTTGGCGCCGGGAGGGATTGAAGGCGGCCGCGCCTCCAGGCTCGGCTGGGTGAGCAGCCTGTAAATGTAGTCAACGTAGAGAAGGAACTCGGCGGAGTTGCGGTCCCTCGGGTGCTTCGCGCGGATTCGAAAATCGGCGCGGATCCTCGCCGGATTGCCGCCCAAAACGAGAACCTGGTCGGCCAGCATCACGGCTTCCTCGATATTGTGAGTAACCAGGAAGATGCTCCTGGTCGGCATTTTCCTGCTGAGCCACAACTCCATCAGCTCACCACGCAGGTTCTCGGCCGTCAGAACATCGAGCGCCGAGAACGGTTCGTCCATGAACAGGACCTCGGGTTCCACCGCCAGGGCGCGGGCCAGTCCTACACGCTGTTTCATGCCGCCCGAGAGTTCCTTTGGGTAGGCGCTGGCGAACCCTTTCAGGCCGACAGAATTTAAGACCCGGCCCGCCCGGCGGCGCCGTTCGCGGCGGGCCATCCCCCGCGCCAGCAGCGGGACCTCGACATTCTCCACCACGGTCAGCCAAGGAAACAGGGCAAAGCTCTGGAACACGATCGCCACGTTTGGACGGGAGGCGCTCAACGGCTCCCCGTGCCACAGGACCTCTCCCTTCGTCGGCGGGGCCAGACCGGATAACATGCGCAGCAGCGTGGACTTGCCGGAGCCCGAAGGCCCTAGCATCGCGATGATCAGTCCAGGATCGATCGAAAGATTCGTCGGGGCGATGACTTGCACCTGCTCGCCGCCGGGCCGGCCATAGCTCTTTTCGATCTCCCGGGCCTCAATAACCGCCGGAACTGCTGGGATGCCGCCCGGTGCTAAGAGAATCTCAGCCGTCCGGGCTCCGCCAGGTTGCGGCTCCCCCAGCTCATCCATCAACCGCTCCCAGAGCGCCTCAGGCAACTCGTCGAAGAATCGCAGGCGCTGCCCGATGTCCATAAGGTCAACAATTGCCCGCATCTCCTCCGGCGGCCGCGAATGCAGCAACACATAGGCATCGTAGTAGGGGAGAGCACCCGCGACTCTGGCGGCCGCGTCCGCAGGCAAACTCCGAAACAGGCCCTGCTGCTTATCCAGAGGAACGCTCAGCAGCGTGTCGCCGGCGACGGCGGCGTCCAGACTTCCGAGCAGAGAAGCAACCCGGCCCCAGTCGCCTCGGGCAAGCAGGTCGCGCAGCTTGTCGACCTTTGGCATGGAAAGCACCCATATTCTACTCCACTGACCGTCGCTGTCCGCCGTGGCGCCTTCGCCGAGAATCCGGTCAGCATCCGTCCGGAGCAGTCCGCGGCCCGATGGTGCGAGGGGAGCATCATGCGAGTGACCCGCCCCATCTACTCGATCCAGCCGCCACCCAGCACTAAATCACCTTGATAGAACACCGCGGCTTGGCCGGGCGTGACGGCACGCTGCGGATTATCGAACACCACCTCGACGCCCTCGCCGGCCGGGTGCAGCGTGGCGGGCGCGGCCGCGTGCTTATTCCGGATCTTCACTTCAGCGCGCAGGGGCGCGGTGAGATTCTCTATTGCGATCCAGTTCACCTCGCGTACGCACAGCCGCTCGCGCAGCAGCTCGTCGTTTCCGCCCACCAGGACGCGCTGCGAACGCGCGTCGGTCGAGATTACGTAGAGCGGCTCGCCAGCGGCAATGCCCAGGCCGCGACGTTGGCCAACGGTAAAATGATGGACCCCCTGGTGCTCGCCCAGGCGGCGACCATCTGTGGCGACGATCTCGCCCGCGGCGGGCACGGCGGGCGTGCCGTTCTCTTCGAGATAGGCGCTCAGGAAGGCCGCGTAATCGCCGTTGGGCACAAAACAGATTTCCTGGCTATCGTTCTTTTCAGCTACCGAAAGGCCCATCTCGCGCGCCAGGGCACGGACCTCCGGTTTGGTGAGATCGCCTAGTGGGAACAGCGTGCGCGCGAGCTGCGGCTGAGTCAGGCCGAAGAGAAAGTAGGTCTGGTCCTTGGAAGCATCCGCGCCGCGCCACAACTGCCAGCGGCCGGAATCCGCGTCTCGGCGAATGCGCGCGTAATGGCCGGTGGCGATCTGGTGCGCGCCCACGGCATCGGCCACCTCCAGAAACCGCGCGAACTTGATGAAGTTGTTGCACAGCGTGCACGGGATGGGCGTGCGGCCGGCCAGGTATTCGTCCACGAACGGCTTCACCACGCGCTCCTCGAACTCCCGCTCGAAGTTGAGCACGTAGTAGGGAATCCCGATCTGCTCGGCCACGCGGCGGGCGTCATACACATCGTCGAGCGAGCAGCAGCGGCCGCTCGAGCCTTCCACGGCCAGAGCCGGCAGGCGACGCTGGTTCCAGAGCTGCATGGTCAGGCCGATGACGCTGCGTCCCTGGCGCGCCAGCAGCGCGGCCACGGTGGAGCTATCCACTCCGCCGCTCATGGCGACGGCAATGGGAACGTCAGGCATGGACGGAGATCCGCCGCAGGTGCGCGACGGAGGCAGCCAGCGCCTCCACCAGCGCATCCACCTGATCGATGGTATTCGAGCGGCCCAGCGAAATGCGCAGGCTGGCGCGGGCGCGCTCGGCCGCGAGTCCCATGGCGGTCAGCACGTGCGAGGGCGTCACGGCGCCGCTCGAGCAGGCCGAGCCGGTCGAGGTGGCGAAGCCACGCAGATCGAGCGCGATCACCAGCGCCTCGCCATCGATGTCGTCGAAGTACAAGTTGGTGGTATTGGGCGTGCGATTCCGCCGTCCGCCATTCACTCCGCTGCCCGGAATGCTGTCCAGCACGGCTTGATCCAGCCGGTCGCGCAGCGCGGCCACACGGGTGGCTTCGCCGTCCAGGCACTCGGCGGCCACTTCCGCGGCCGCCCCCAGGCCCGCAATGCCGGGGACATTCTCGGTGCCGGGGCGCCGGTCGCGCTCGTGATGGCCGCCAAAGGCGATCGGATCGAGGCGCGTCCCCTTGGCGATATAGAGCGCGCCCACGCCCTTGGGGGCATAGAACTTGTGGCCGCTCAGGCTATAGAGGTCTACGCCCAGAGCCTCCACGTCCACCGGAATCTTGCCCACGGCTTGCACGCCATCGGAGTGCAGCGGCACGCCGGCCTCCCGCGCGACGCGGGCGATTTCGGCCAGCGGCTGAACCACGCCGGTTTCGTTGTTGGCGTGCATGATGGAGATCAGGACGGTCTCGGGGCGCAGCGCGCGGCGCACATCTTGGGGGTCCACGGCGCCATCCGCGCCCACAGGCAGCCGCGTAATCGCGACGCCTTCGCGCTCGAGCTGCGCGCAAGGGCCCAGCACGGCGGGATGCTCGATGGCGCTCGTAATCACATGCCGGCCCAGGCAGCCCGCGCGCCGCACCACGCCCAGCACGGCCATGTTATCGGCCTCGGTGCCGCCGCTGGTGAGGACGATTTCGGCCGGCGCAGCGTGGAGCAGGGCCGCCAGTTGCCGCCGCGCCGCTTCCATCTTCCGCTTGGCCGCCTGCCCGAAATAGTGGATGCTGGAAGCGTTACCATACTCTTGACCGAGACAGGACACCACCGCATCCAGAGCCTGGGGCACGGCGGGGGTGGTGGCGTTGTGGTCGAAATAGAAACGCTGCACTTAGGTTTATTTTATCAATGCCTTTCCCGATTCTTACGCTAACCACCGATTTCGGCCTCGCGGACCACTACGTGGGGGTCATGAAGGGCGTGATTTTGAACATTTGTCCGGGGGCACGGATCGTAGACATCAGCCAAGAGGTCACGCCGTTCGAGATCGCCGAGGGCGCTTACACGGTGGCGCAGGCGTACCGTTATTTCCCCAAGAAGACGGTGCATGTGGTGGTGGTGGATCCGGGCGTGGGGACGGCGCGGCGCCCCATCCTGATGGAGGCCGCCGGCCAGTATTTCGTGGCCCCCGATAATGGCGTGCTGGCGATGGTGTACGCGCGCGAAAAACACAAAATCCGGCTGATCTCGAACGAGAAGCTGTTTCGCAAGCCGGTCAGCCAGACGTTCCATGGCCGCGACATTTTCGCTCCGGTGGCCGCGCACGTGGCCCGCGGCGTGACGCCGGCGCGCGTGGGCAAGCTCATCGACGATTATCTGCGGCCCTCGTTCGAGAAGCCGCAGAGGACCGGCAAACGCACCTGGACGGGGCGAATTCTGAAGATCGACCGCTTCGGGAACATCGTCACCAATTTTCACGTGGACGCCTTTCCGAACCTGGAGCGCGCCAGCTTTGCGATGGTGCTGGGCCCGCGCGAGATCGGCGTGCTGGCGCGCAACTACGCCGAGTGCGGGCCGGGCGAGCTGTTCCTGATCGTGGGGAGCTCCGGGTTCCTGGAAATTTCGCTGGGACAGGGATCGGCGGCCAAACAGATAGGCTGCCAGACGGGCGCGCCCGCGGAGTTGCGGATCGAGGGCCGGCTGCCGTAAGCCCGCGGTTCCGGCCCTTTGGGGCAAATGGCCCACCGGCGACCCTGCCGAAGCCGCCCGGGGGCGCGCAACCCGTTTGTTCGTAATAGGACCTCCAGGTCCAAAATTTGGTAGCATGGGTGCAGACCTTCAAATAGGTTCAAGGCCGTGCCTGCGCTGGTTCGATTCGATCCCTCCCGAGTAGATTGTGAGATCGAAACCATGGCGCGTAAGTGCGGACTAAACGCTCCGGACGCGGTCGAGGCCCTGAACCGGGCCGGGTCCGGACCAAAGGCGGATACGCAAGATCATGCAAGCGACTAAACCTTCCCGAAAAAAGCTGCGCCATCAAAGAAATCAGCCCCTGGACATATTTTTTTCACCCAAGACCGTTGCCGTCATCGGAGCGACGGAAAACCAGAACACCGTTGGACGAACGTTGCTCTGGAACCTGGTGACCAGCCCGTTTGGCGGCACCGTCTATCCCGTTAACCCCAAGCGGCCCAGTGTGCTGGGCGTGAAGGCTTACAAATCCATTTCGGACATCCCCGAGCACGTGGATCTGGCCGTGGTGGTGACGCCGCCACCCTCGATCCCCGGAATCATCCGCGAATGCGGCGCCAACGGGGTGCGCGGCGCCATCGTGATCTCCGCCGGCTTCAAGGAAATCGGACCGGAGGGCGCGGCCCTCGAGCGGCAGCTTCTGGCGGAGGCGCAGGCCGGCGAGGTGCGCGTGATCGGTCCCAACTGCCTGGGCGTGATGAGCCCGCTCTCGGGCCTCAACGCCACCTTCGCTACCACCATCGCGCGGCCGGGTTCGGTGGGTTTCATCAGCCAGAGCGGCGCGCTGTGCACGGCCGTGCTGGATTGGAGCCTCAAGGAGATGGTGGGCTTCAGCGCCTTCGTCTCCGTGGGTTCCATGGTGGACGTGGGCTGGGGCGACCTGATCTATCACCTGGGCAACGATCCCAAGACGCGCTCGATCGTGATTTACATGGAGTCGATCGGCAACGCGCGGGCCTTCATTTCGGCGGCGCGCGAAGTGGCGCTGAACAAGCCCATTATCGTCATCAAGCCGGGGCGCTCGGCCGCGGCTGCCAAGGCAGCCGCTTCGCACACCGGCTCGCTCACCGGAAGCGACGAGGTTCTGGAAGCCGCTTTCCGGCGCAGCGGCGTGCTGCGCGTCAACAATATCGCCGATCTGTTCTACATGGCGGAAGTGCTCTCCAAGCAGCCCAGTCCCAAGGGACCGCGTCTGACCATCGTGACCAACGCCGGTGGTCCGGGCGTGTTGGCCACCGACGCACTGATAATGGGCGGCGGCGAACTGGCCGAGCTCACCGCGGAGACCATGGAGGCCTACAACGCCGTTCTACCGCCCACCTGGAGCCATAACAACCCGGTCGACATCATCGGCGACGCCTCCCCCGAGCGCTACGCCAAGGCCCTCGAGATCGCCTCGAAAGATCCCAACAGCGACGGCATGCTGGTGATCCTCACGCCGCAATCCATGACCGATCCCACGCAGATCGCCGAGCAGTTGAAGCCACTGGCCAAGCAGGAAGGCAAGCCCGTGCTGGCAAGCTGGATGGGCGGCGTGGATGTGGCCGCCGGAGAGGAAATCCTCAACCGCGCCAATATCCCCACCTTCCCCTATCCCGACACGGCGGCGCGCGCCTTCAACTACATGTGGCAATACAGCTACAACCTGAGGAGCTTGTATGAAACGCCGTCCATGCCCGAGGAATCGGCCGATTGGACTCCCGACCGCCCCCTCGTGGAGCAGATCATCAAGAAGGCTCGTGGCGAGAAGCGCACCATCCTGACCGAGTTCGAATCCAAGGAAGTGCTGGGCGCCTATGGCATTCCCACGGCCAAGACCGTGATCGCCACCAATGCGGCCGCCGCGGTGAAGGCCGCCGACCGCATGGGCTACCCGGTGGTTCTCAAGATCTACTCCGAAACCATCACCCACAAGACCGACGTGGGGGGCGTGCAGTTGAACCTGAGCGACGCCGAGGCCGTCGAGCGCGCCTTCCGCGCCATCCAGACCTCCGTGACCGAGCGCGTGGGCGCGCAGCATTTCGGCGGCGTCACCGTGCAGCCCATGATCAAGCTGAAGGATGCTTACGAGCTGATCATCGGCTCGAGCCTCGATCCGCAGTTCGGCCCCGTGCTGCTGTTCGGCACCGGCGGCCAGCTCGTGGAAGTGTTTAAAGACCGCGCCCTGGGCCTGCCGCCGCTCAACAGCACGCTGGCCCGCCGCATGATGGAGCAGACCAAGATTTACAAGGCGCTCAAAGGTGTCCGCGGGCGCAAGCCGGTGGATCTGGCGGCGCTGGAAGTGCTCATGGTGCGCTTCAGCGCGCTGGTGGCCGAGCAGTCGTGGATCAAGGAGATCGATATCAACCCGCTGCTGGCATCGCCCGATGGTTTGATCGCGCTCGATGCGCGCGTGGTGGTGCATGGCCCCGAAGTCGCCGAGGATCAGCTTCCGGCCACCGCCATCCGGCCGTATCCCTCCCGCTACGTGGGCCGCTGGACCATGAAGGACGGCACGGCCGTAACCATACGCCCCATCCGTCCGGAAGACGAGCCGGCCATGGTGCGCTTCCATGAGACCCTTTCGGAGCGCAGCGTGTACCTGCGCTATTTCCACCTGATGAATCTGGAGCAGCGCACCACGCACGAGCGCCTCACGCGCATCTGCTTCATCGATTA
>Ga0326728_10017975_pt1 | contig 14036 bp, 10 predicted proteins | sample MB3enrmetagenome_FD_207602 | JGI IMG/M metagenome (GOLD analysis project Ga0326728, IMG submission 207602) | Lab enriched peat soil microbial communities from McLean, Ithaca, NY, United States - MB31MN | ecosystem: Environmental > Terrestrial > Soil > Wetlands > Peat | place: USA: New York...
CGCGTGCGTGCGAATCGGCCAGCGCATCGGCGATCTGAATGCCCAACTCCAGCACCTCATCCAACTTCAGCGGCTGGCCGGCGATGCGCGCGGAGAGCGGCTGGCCCTCCAGGTACTCCATCACCAGAAAGGGCTGGCCGTCGTGCTCGCCGACGTCGTGGACCGTGCAGATATTGGGATGGTTGAGCGCGGAGGCGGCGCGGGCCTCGCGCTCGAAGCGCTCGCGCGCGCCAGGCGCCTGCAGCCACTCCCGGGGCAGAAACTTCACGGCGACGATGCGGCCCAGCCGCGTGTCTTCGGCCTTGTAGACCACCCCCATTCCGCCCGCGCCGAGCTTCTCCAGGATGCGGTAGTGAGAGACGGTGGTCCCGATCATGAGCCTTCCCTAGAGCTGATTGATGATGCTGGCGACATAGCCGGCGCCAAAGCCGTTGTCGATGTTTACCACAGTGACGTTGCTCGCGCAACTGTTGAGCATTCCCAGCAGCGCGGCCAGGCCGTGGAAGCTGGCGCCGTAGCCTACGCTGGTCGGCACCGCGATCACGGGGCAGGAAACCAGGCCGCCCACCACGCTGGGTAGGGCGCCCTCCATGCCCGCGCAGACCACGATGACGCGAGCCTGCGTCAGCCGCTCGCGGTTGCTCATGAGGCGGTGTATGCCGGCCACGCCGATGTCGAAGACGGTCTCCACCTGGTTGCCCATTACCTCGGCGGTGATTTGCGCCTCCTCGGCCACGAAGATGTCGCTGGTCCCCGCGGAGACGACCGCAATCTTGCCTTTGCCGCGCAGGGTGCGGTCGCGCCAGACGCGCAAGGCTCCCGAAAGCGGGAAGTACTCGGCCTCCGGCACCGTGGCGCGAAGGCGCTCGGCGGTGGCGGCGTCGGCCCGTGTGATCAGGACGTTGGGCATCTGCCCGATCAGGCGCGAGGCGATTTCGACGACCTGATCGGGCGTCTTTCCCTTGGCGAAGACCACTTCCGGCATGCCCTGGCGCAGCGCGCGGTGATGATCGACCTTGGCGAAGCCGAGATCCTCGAAGGGCAGGTGGCGCATGCGCTCCAGCGCCGCCGCGACATCCATCGTCCCGTCGCGGACCGCTTCCATCAGCGCCCGCAGTTGTTCCTGGTTCATAGAACTAAAACCTCAGCGTATCCCCAACCTTCAGACCGTACTTAGCCGCCATTCCTCCGCCCAACTCCAGCACGTAAAGGGAATCGTAGTTGCCGCCGTAGGTAGGGCACTGACCGGCGGCGGTGGTGCAGGGCGGCGTGTTGGCCGAGATCTCCACGATGCGGCGGTCGCGGTCCATCCAAACGATGTCCAGCGGAATCAGGCACTGGAACATCCAGTACTTGATCTTGCCCGATTGCGAGTGGAAGAAGAGCATGCCGCGATCCGGCGCGATGGATTGGCGGAACATCATGCCGCGCTGCAAATCGGCGGGAGAGATCATGCTCTCGGCGCGCACCTGCTTCCCGTTCGGAAAGGTCACGGTGCGGGCCTGGAAGTCCTCGGGCGCGTCGGATTCGCGGCCGCAGCCCACGAGTAGCAGAGCGAAACTCGCGGCCAGGAGCAATCGGCGCATGAAATAGAATGATAGCAGGCCCCGCGATGGAATCCGTTCTGGCCCGGTTGCGGCTCACGCTGGAGATGATCAAGTTCGAACACTCGGTCTTCGCGCTGCCGTTCGCGGGAACGGGCGCGCTGTTGGCCATTCGGGAGTCCGGCTACGCGCCGCCGGAGCTGGCCTGGAAGATCTTGTGGATCGTCGCCGCGATGGTGGCAGCCCGGTCGGCGGCGATGGCCTTCAACCGGCTGCTGGACGCCGATATCGACGCGCGCAATCCGCGCACTCGCGCGCGCCACATTCCGGCGGGCCTGCTTTCGAAGGAATTCACCTGGGCTTTTGTGGCGGCGGCCATCCTGGTTTTTCTGTTGGCGGCGCGCGCGCTGAATCCGCTTTCGTTTCGCCTCGCGCCGGTGGCGCTGGGCGTGGTGTTCTTCTACTCCTTCACGAAGCGCTTCACGTCGCTCGCTCACCTGTTGCTGGGCCTGTCGCTGGGCATTGCGCCGGCGGCGGCCTGGATCGCCGTGCGCGGCTCGCTGGATGCGCGCATCTTGTGGCTCACCGCCGCGGTAATGCTCTGGACCGCGGGGTTCGACATCATCTACTCCTGCCAGGATTACGAATTCGACGTCCAGGAAGGGCTTTTCAGCTACCCCCGGCTTTTCGGGATCGCCGCTTCGCTATGGATCTCGCGCGTGTTCCACCTGGCCATGCTGGTCGCGCTCATCGCGCTCGCGTGGGTCTTCCGGCTGGGACCGGTGAGCTTGGCCGGCGTGGGCGCGGTGGCCGTCCTGCTGCTATGGGAGCATCGCCTGGTGAAAGCCAGCGACCTGTCGCGCGTGAACGCCGCGTTCTTCACCGTGAACGGCTGCATCAGCGTGCTATTCTTTGTGTTCTGGGCCGTCGACATCATGCTCCTCCGCCCTGGGGTTTGAAATGCCAATCGCGATCGAAGACCGGCGTCTGGGGCCGATCCTGGAAAAAGTGATTGCGGGCGCCCGCCTGGGCTTCGACGACGGCCTGGCGATGTACCGTAGCTCGGACCTATTGGCGCTAGGCTACATGGCGAACCTGGCGCGCGAGCGGCTGCACGGGAACGTCACTTTCTTCAACGTCAACCGGCACATCAACCCCACGGACGTGTGCGTGGCTAGCTGCCGGCTTTGCGCCTTCGGCAAGCGCGTCAAGGACCCGCGCGCCTACACCATGTCGCTCGAACAGGTCTGGGAGACCGCGGGGCGCGGCTGGAGCGAGGCCATCACCGAGTTCCACATCGTCGGCGGGCTGCATCCCGAGCTGACCCTGGATTGGTACTGCGAGATGCTGCGGGGTCTCAAGGAACGCTTTCCCAGCGTGCACCTGAAAGCGCTCACCATGGTCGAGATCGCTTATCTGGCGCGGCGCGGCCGAGTGTCGTTCCGCGAAGTCCTGGAGCGGCTGAAGGAGGCGGGCGTGGAGTCGCTGCCCGGCGGCGGCGCCGAGATCTTTTCCGAGCGCGTGCGGCGCATCGTCTGCGACCACAAGATCGCGGGCGATGAGTGGATCGAGGTGGCGCGCACGGCGCACCGGATGGGGCTGCACTCCAACTGCACCATGCTCTACGGCCACATCGAGAACGACCAGGACCGCGTCGATCACCTGCTGAAACTGCGCGCGCTCCAGGATGAGACGGGCGGCTTCGCGGCCTTCGTCCCCCTGGCCTTCCATCCCGACAACACCGCGCTCCGGCACATTCCCCCGACCACCGGCTTCGACGACCTGAAGAACGTCGCCGTGGCCCGCCTGCTGCTCGACAACGTCCCCCACATCAAGGCTTACTGGGTGATGATGACGCCGCGCATCGCGCAAATCGCGCAACGCTTCGGCGCCGACGATATCGACGGCACCGTGGTCGAGGAGAAGATCTACCACGACGCCGGGGCCACCACCAGCCAGAGCCTGCGCCGCGGCGAGTTGCTGCGCCTGATCCGCGAGGCCGGCCGCGAGCCCGTCGAGCGCGACACTCTCTACCGACCCGTAGCTCGCGGCGGCACCGCAATGACCGTGCAGGTTTGAGGTCGGGTCCGTTCGTCAATTGTGGATCGTGATTAACGCACCGGACTGCGTGGAAACTCCGCCGTAAGTTGTCGTGATAGGTTGATCCCCGTCGCCAAGCGGCGCCGGAATCGTCACGTTGAACTGAAACTCCCCGGGCGCCACCAGCCCCGCGAAAAGCACGGTCGCCTGGACCCCTCCGATCTGGATGACGGGCAGCGGGGATAGAGTACCCGACTGCGTATCCTCCCCGCTAACGACCGGCACGCTGGTCGGTCCAAATCCGTTGGCGAAAATCACAACGGTCTCGCCAGGCTTGGCCGGAGCGCTCGCACCCGGATACAACGTGGTTGGCCCGATCAGGCTTCCGTTGAGATGCACAGCCGCCACATAAGGTCCCCCGTTGAACACAAAGAACGACGGAGAAACAGCCTGCGCCTGCGCGGTGAACGCCGCGCTCGCTGTTCCGTTGTTAGTCGCCACCACCTGCACCGGACCGTTCATCGCGTCCGGCGTCGTCAGGATATTGAGCTGCGTCGGACTGATGTAGTATACGTACGCGTTCTTGCCGTTCACCGTCACGCTGATGTTATCCAACTGCGTCGGCATTTCATTGCCCGCGAAGTCCGATCCTTGCCAGATCCGCGTGTCGCCCGCCGGAGCGAGGTTCACGCCTTTGATCTCGACCCAGGTATTGGGCGCGACGATGGGGCTTTCGCCTTCGGCGTTGGCGACTTCCGAAACGACCGGGCCGTAAGCGATGTTGAAATCCGATTCCATCATCACCACCGCGTATGGGTTCCAAGTGGCAAGCATGTAGAAGAGCTTCAGCGTATTGCCGGAGACGTTGGTGAAGCGCTCGATCAGACAGGGGGCGTAAGGGAAGCCCTTGGTGGTGGTGGGATCGTTTGCCGAGCCGATGGTGGGACCGGACGGGCCGGCGGAGTTGGGAGCGGAGGTGACGCCGGCGGGCATCGCGCCGGGGCAGGTGTTCTCGGCCGCAGTGGCGTAGTAATAAAAGATGAACTTTCCGAACCCGTTATCGCGGCATGGGTTGAAGATAGGCTGGATAGGGCTCCATGGGCCCCAGGGCTTCTGCGCATAGGTGAAGTAAACGCTGTCTGCCCCCCCGTTGAAGGTCATCAGCCAAAGGCCGAGCTGCTGTGAATAGAAGGCGGTGAGATCGGTGATCGTGGGTTTCGAAAGATCGAGGTCGTTTACGATGGGCACGGCCGCCGATTCGCTCGACGACCAGATGGGCTGGCCATTGCTGGCGCCGGCGAAATAGCGGGTCGCGCTATTGCCGTTCTGATCGGTGCCGGCCCAGAATTCGCTGGACGGGATAATGGACAGATAAATGTTACTGGCCTGCGGTAGTCCGATGCCAAAAATCAGTACGATTGGTTCCGGCGAGACCGGCGGAGGAGTGCCGAGTTGGCCGGGTTGCGCAAGGTAAAAATGGGTTCGGACGAAGTGTCCATTCGGCAATGCAGAAATGGTCCGGCCGGACGTGAAGGCCAGCGTGGCCTCGTTGAAAGTCGTCAGGACGGAGTAATCCATGCTCTGGTCGTTGTTGCCGCCGCCGGAGCTCACGTTGCCGGTCTTGACGCTCAGATAGATCGTCCCGTCAATGCTCACGCCGGTACTGGGAGTATTGTCCACTCCCATGTCGACGGGCGTTCCATCGGGTTGCGCCGGCGGTTCGATTTCCAGCCCGTGATTGCCGTTCAGGAAGAAACTGAGAAGCAGTCCGTCCGACGCGTTGGCGGTGGTGCTTCGTGCAATGGGATCGTGGGCTTGCCATAGAAACGGATTCTGCACATCCGCCCAGGGGCCGTATCCGGCCGCGCCGATGGTGTCGCCGAAGGTGACGATCAGTTCGCCGTTATTCTCAAATGCGACCGGGACATCGTCGCCCAATACATCGGCCTTGGTCAGGGTCTGGCTGACGGTGGGTTTGCAGGTGGGCGTATTGCTGGTGATAGTGGCGTCCCACGCGGCCCAGTCGCCATCGCCGTTCACCTGATAGAGCTTGACTGAAGAGTTCGGGATATACGTGAGCGCGGGAGACTGCGCGAATGCCGCCGGCAGTCCGGCCAGGGCGATGAGCGCAACGACGAGGTTCGGATGTTTCATTGGTGCACCGTTATCAGCGTTCCAGTCTGAGTGCTTACTCCGTTGTGAATCGCCGTGATGGGCTGATCTCCACTCGCCAGCGACGCCGGCACCACCGCGTTAAATTGAAACAGGCCCGGAACCCCGGCGATGCCCGCATACGTCACGTTCGCCGCGATCCCCCCGATGGTGACCACCGGCAGCGGGGCGAGCCCTCCGCTTTGCGAAGCCGAGCCGTCTACAACCGGCGGAGACACCATTCCGAAACCATTGGCGTACAGCACCACGGTTTCGCCCGGCTTGGCGGGCGTCGAGATGCCCGGGTAAAGACTAGTCGGCCCCACCAGGCTGTAATTCGCGGCATGTTGCGCCACTACATATGGCCCCCCGTTGATTACGAAAAACGATGGGGACTCCGCCTGCGCCTGCGCGGTGAATGCCGCACTCGCGGCTCCGTTGCCGGTAACCACCACCTGCACCGGACCGTTCATCGCGTCCGCGGGCGTCAGAATGTTTACCTGCGTGGGGCTGATGTAGTACACGTAGGCCGCTTTTCCGTTCACCGTGGCGCTGACGCCGTCGAGCGCGGTGGGCAATTCGCCGCCCACGAAATCGGAAGTTACCCAAATGCGCGTATCGCCGGCCGGAGCGAGGTGTGCGCCTTTGATCTGGACCCACGTATTCGGCGCGATCACCGGCCCGTCGCCCTCGGCATTCGCGACCTCAGCAATCTCCGGACCGGAAACCGAAGCGGGCTGGCCGACGAAATAGGCGGTGACATATAAATCGTTCTCCAGAACATCGGTGCCTTCAAAGCCATTGCCAAAGGAGAAGCTCCATTCGAAGCCGGAGGCTGGGCCGGTGGTCTGGCAGGCGTCCTGAATGGTGTCCGCCTGGCAGGCCCAATAGAGATAGGGCTGCAGGTTGTTGAACGGGCCGACCGCGATATTGGGCGCCGCAACCACGGTCGCGCCCGGGCTCAAGCCCAGTTGGTCGTAGTACAACTCCCCGAACGGGTTGCCGGCGGCAAGGCAGACGTAGGAAGCGTCGCAGGCAGGAACGATCGGCGGCAATTGCCAGTTAGTCTGGCCGAGGTAGGTGGCGGCGTTCATGTTCGCGACGAATTGGCTGGCCGAGTTCCAGTCCATCGCGCCGTCCTGGTTGACGCATAGCTTCGGATCGCCCAAACCATTGCAGGACGGCAGGCCGAAGGTGTTGGTGGCTCCCAAATTGGCGTTCGCCAGCCAGGTGACGTTGGTCACGGGATCATAGACGGTCTGCCCGCCGGGATTGACCTCCAGTGCCGTGCCCGTGGCCGAGGGCGTTCCGGGTATCTTGCCCTGGATCATCGGCAGCACATACAGGAAATTCGGCACCGTATTGCTGCCCTGGAACCCGCTGTTGAAAGAGAAACTGCCATATCCTGTACCGTTCGGGGGAACGGTCTTCGACCAATAAAGAAAGGGTTGGAAATTGCTGAACGGACCAACCGTGTTGTTGGGAATGGGAACGGCGGTATTCGGCGCCTTCAGGCCCAGTGCATTGTAGTAGAGCGAGCCCAGCGCGCTGGCCGTGCAATTAAACCCGAACGAGTCGTTAGTCGGCCCCGTGAACCCGCAGCCGCTATCGGCTAACGGCGCAGTCGGAAGTTGCCAGTTGGCGTGCCCCAGATAGTTGGCGGCGTTCATGGCTGACACCCACGCCGCCGCGGCTTGGTAGCTCATCGAGCCGCTCGGGTTCACGCACAGTTGCGTGCCGGAACTGTTGCATACAGTAAGGGTGAATCGGTTGGTGGCCGCGAGATTGGCGTCGGCGAGCCAGGTGACGTTATTTACGGTGTCATAGACGGTGATGCCGTCCGGGCTGAGGATCAGCGTCGCGCTCAACAGCGATGGCAACAACCAGCAGACGACGAGCGCAATGGCCGCGATCATGGTCCGAAACCTGGCAGAGCGGAAACGGTCCAGCGTTGGTTCGAGGTCGCGCAGGCCCCTCTTTGGCAACATAGTGCCCCCCTCCGATACCGATGCTCTTAATTATGAACCCTATTTTCCGCCGTCGCAACGATGGTGCCAGCAGGCGAGACTCGGGCGCGTCAGGCCGTCACTGCACGGTCAGAGTGATGGTGTTGGAAAACACGCTATCGGCGCTGACCGTCAGGTAGATGGCGCCCGATCCGGCTAGGGAGGCGGGCAAGCGCACGTTCACCTGATCGAGGCCCGCGAACTGCCCTTGTGGCCCGGCGTAAGCGGGGGACAGCTGGCTGAATCCCGCAACCGACCAGCAGTCGACCTCGAGCGGACCGGCGCTATCGCCGATTCCGGTGGCGTAAAGCACCAGGTAAACAGTATCGGAGCCAAGAGCGACCGGCTTGGCAATCCACTGCCCGGTTGTCGCGTCCCGGACGATGACGCTTTCGATGGTCTGTGACCCGTCGGCGTGGACGCGCTCAAGTTGGGCCGCAGGCACTCCGGCGCCATTGCCGTTCGCCGTGTAGCTACCCGGCGCGAAGTCGGCGATACTTGCCGCGAGCAACGCTACCCGATTGCCGTTGGCCACGACGATGGTGGCCGGGCCCGGCGCGCAATCCGGCGGCATCGGCAAATTGATCTGCCGGGGAGAAACGTTGAACAACGGTGCGATGCGCGAGATGCCGGCGCTATCGACGACGGTCACGGTGACGCCTCCCAGGGAAGCGAGCGGCGTGACGTTCCCGGCCTGCGCCGTCGTATTGGCGATGTTGTCGGAGCCGAAGATCGTCGCGTCCTCGCCGGGTGCGATGTTCACCGCCGAGCAAAGCACGCCTTCGCCGGGCCCGCAGAGTTCGTATCCGGCGGAGTTGGAGACCGTAAGATCGTCGGTCACCTGCACGGTGAGCGTTCCCGTGTTGACCGGCCCCTGGATGGCCGTGTAGGAGCCCGGCTGGGCAAAAGCGCCCAGTGGAAACATGTAGGCATTGCCGGCGCCGCTCGAGTCGGCGAAGTCGAGTTGATCGCCGAGGAGTCCATTGACGCTGTCGGAAAAGACGTCGGGCCGAACGGCGTGGAGCAAGGCGTGCAACTGTCCAACAGCGCGGTATAGATGGAGGTGAGGGCGCCAACGAATCCGGGCGACGTGTACCCAAACGCCTCCACCCGTCCGTCCGGGACCGTCACGCCCTGGAAGGTGTAGATGACGGCCGCCCCGTCCCCGGGGGCCGCGGCGAGGCCGGCGAGAAGCGCGAGGGGCACGAAGGATCGAATCGCCCGCTTGTCCACTTCCCGATTCTAACGCCGCTCGGGAGCGAGAGAGCGACCGAAGGCGTGGCGCCCTACTCGCATGCGCCGGGACCGCTGTCGAATCTCAGCGTGATTTCCGAAAGTGACGGGTTGCCGGCATCCACGGTGACCTCGCCCGTCGCCTTTGCTTTCCCCGCCCCGATTCCCCTTGCGCAAATCGCCCAAGCGCTGATCGTGTAGCGAGCATCCGGGAAAAGAGTGAAAATGTAGGTGTCGCGGTCTTTCTTGACAGGCGACTTGTTTCTTCCCCGGCTGGCTATCGCCAGCAACCCCGGCTCGGAGTATGCCTCAGGCTTCCTGCCAGCCCAGTCCAGTCGCACCGTGATCTGACGCGTCGGCAGCGGGTTGCTGACGCGAATGTCGGCATTCTGGATCTGCTGCCCGGCGGATAAGTGAATCCGCTGTGCCCTCTCCAGCTTGGTGGCATTTGGATAGAACGTCATGGGAAATGGAACATCCGGATCTTCCTCGTTGGCGGAGCCAAATACCAGCAAATAGTCTCCGGCTGGAAGGTGGTTGAACTCGAAGGAATCCCATCCGTTCATCGGAGGCCCCTTGCCCTGCCAGTCGCGTACGCCTTCCTTTCCCTCCTCGTATCGACTGGCGGGATAAAGATACACGGCGGCGACGGGCAATGGACTCCCGTCCGGGCCAATTACCCGGCCGCTGATTTGGCCGGTGGGCTGGGCGTAGACGTCCTTTTCAAAGCAGGTTCCTCGAGGCAGCTCGAAGGACGTTACCAGATTGTGCCCTGGCAGTCCCCCGAGCGTCAAATCGGGCGGCAGGTTCAAGGAAAGCTGGTAGTCGCCCGGAGGAAGCTGGTCAAAGGCATAGACTCCGAGCTTGTCCGTTTTGGTCTCGAAAGACTTCCCGCCTGACTGGAGCCTGACCAGCACATTGGGCAGGGGACGGCTCTCATCGTCCCCCAAAGCACCCAGCGCTGCATTCGGCCAAAGCATCAGCGTTCCATAAACTGCAGCCACTTTCTTGCCATCCTTCTTGGCCCGCAACTGCTCCAGAATCGCTGTCGCGTTTTCCAAACGGCGGGTGTAAGAACATGGCCGGGCATACAGGCATCCGGTGCTGGCGGGCTCCCAAAAACAGCGGTCCGCGAAAACAAGATACTCGCCGCCGACTGCGAAACCGAGAGTATCAGGGGGAACCTCCGTCAGATCGACATAGACACGATGGGCCCCTTTGAACGACTCAGTCACGCGAAACCTCGTCTTCCCAGTATCTTTGTTGTGCTCGATTGCCGTGCCGGCGAATATGACCTTAGCTTCATTAAACAGGTTGCAGGACTTGGGCCCCTCGCAGTATTGGTCCAGCGCAGTTGCCGGGCCGCACGCGAGAACCCCCCAAAAAACCGGTGAACATCGCATCATGGCTCCATCCTCCCGCGTTGCTAGCCCGGAAATTTCACGAACCTCTGGCAAAGAGCCGCCGACTCTGGCATAACATTTGTGTGAGCAGATGTTTCGACCAAGAGAGAACGGCTCTTTGCTATGACACAGTGTACCCAATCCAGCTTCGAGTTTGAAGCCCATTTTCGTCGCGAGGTGGTAGCCAGTTTTGACGGGGGCGCCCTGACCTCTGACGCCGGGGCGCTCCTGCTCCGCCAGGTGGATCGCCGCATGGGGTTCTTGCGCCGCCTGGCCGCCTGCTTCACCGATTTCCGCTCACCCTGGCTCACGCAGCACGGCGTCGAGCAGATGTTGGCCCAGCGGGTATACGGCCTGGCGCTGGGTTATGAGGATCTCAACGACCACGACCAACTACGGCACGATCCGCTGATGCGGGTGCTGGCGGGCCGGCAGAAACCGGACCAGCCGCTGGCCAGCAAGAGCACGCTGTGCCGGCTGGAACGGACCCCGACCGTGGGCGCCGAGCGGGACCGCTACCAGAAGGTCCGCTACGACGCCGAGGCCATCGATCGCGTGTTCCTGGATGTGTTCATGGACGCGCACCCGGAAGCGCCCGACGAGGTCGTGCTCGATCTGGACGTGACCGACACCCCGCTGCACGGCTGCCAGGAGGGCCGGTTCTTTCACGGCTTCTACGACGAATACTGTTATCTGCCGCTGTACATCTTCTGCGGAGATCAACGGCTGGCCGTGCGGCTTCGGGAAGCCAATCAGGACGCCAGCGCCGGGAGCCTGGACGAGGTGCAACGGATCGTGTTGCGCCTGCGCAACCGCTGGCCGAAGCTGAAGGTCACCCTGCGGGCCGATTCCGGCTTCTGCCGGGAGGAACTGATGCGGTGGTGCGAAGAGAACCGGGTGGAGTTCGTCTTCGGACTGGCTCGCAACGACCGGCTGCGCCGGCGGATCGGCAAAGCCATGCGTCGCGCGAAGGCGGAAGCCAAACGCACGGGCCGGGCGGCGCGGGTCTTCACGGAGTTTCGTTACCGCACGCGCCAGAGCTGGAGCCGGGCGCGGCGCGTCGTCGCCAAGGCCGAGCAGACCGAAGGCAAAGAGAACCCCCGCTACGTGGTGACTTCGCTGGGGGTCTCCGCCCTTCGGCCGCGCGCCTTGTATGAGGATCTCTACTGCGCCCGCGGGGAGATGGAGAACCGAATCAAGGAACAGATGCTACTGTTCGCCGACCGGATGAGCGCCGAGACCATGCGGGCCAATCAGTTGCGGCTGTACCTGTCGGCGGCGGCCTACGTGCTCGTCGAGGCGTTGCGGCGGCGGGCTCTGAAAGGTACGGAGATGGCCGAAGCCCAGGTGAATACGATCCGCCTGCGGCTGCTTAAGATCGGCGCCCGGATCCGCTTCACGGCCCGGCGCGTGGTGGTGTCCATGGCCGGCGGCTATGCCTGGCAGGGTCTCTTCGGCCACGCCTGGAAGGCACTAAGAACCTGAGCACCCACGCTCTTACTGAAAACACAAGACTTCCGGAGCGCTGCACCCCGGTTGCGCCTCAACTCCGCCGCAACTTGCACCCCGCTAGTCCGCGGAGCTCCAAAACTACCCCATCCAAGCCCTCTTCGGCGTGAAATCGAGGTTCTACCAGGTTCGGCCAGCAGTGCTGTCGCTTAGCGTGCCGTCGCCGCGCTGTTTTGTCCCGCCCGACGCGCCAATCCGCTTTTCATGTGAAACATCCGGGTTAGCACCGATTGTATACCGAAGCGCCTCACCAGACTTCTGGAGAAACTGCCTCACGCTGCCGACCCGGCGGGGGGTGTATGCTTGTGTGGCGGGAGTATGACGATGCTCGGTGTGCTTGGTCTGACGGTGGCGTCGTTGTTGCTTCAGCCCGCCACGGACGAGTCGGGCCTGGTGGGCAAGCAGGCGCCCGACTTCAGCTTGCAGGGACTGGACGGGAAGGAAGTCAGCCTGAAGTCGCTACGCGGACACACGGTCGTCCTGCACTTCTGGGCCACATATTGGGCCTCCTGCTATGCCGATATGGGGCGCCTCGACAAGCTATCCCGCGAATTCAAGGGCCAGGGCGTGATCGTCATCGGCGTCAATGTGGGGCAGATGCCGAGCGTGGTCAAAGAGTTCGTCAAGAAGAAGGGCTACACCTACCCGCAACTGGTCGGCGCCCGCGGGGAACTCATCCTGAGCTATGAGGCGACGGACGCGCCCACGCTGGTGATCATCGGCAAGGACGGCAAAATCGTAAATTACCTGCGCGAGGAACGGGGCGAAGAAGGGCTGCGATCCGCGTTGAAAGCAGCCCTCCAGTGACAGTCACTTCAGCGCGATAGCCACGGCTTGGCCGTTGTAGTCGGCGCGCGCCGAGGCCGCCGGTGTGAACGAAAAGCCCGCGGGGTGCTCGGCGGAAACCAGCACCAGATCGAAACGGCGATGATCGAGCATTCCTGGGAAAGAGCCGCGCCGCTGGCCCAGGGTTAGGGTGCGGGCGGCGTCGTCCCAATGCAGCGGAATCTCGCTGAATGCCCCGTGCTCGTAGTTGTAGTTGACTCCCTCATCCTCGTACAGGATGAAATCGCCGTTGGCGCCGGCATAGACGTAGACGGTCAGCGGATCCTCCGGCTTCTCGCCGATGTACTGGATCTCGGGGCCGAAGGGCACGATGGAACCCGCACGCACGTAAACCGGAATGCGGTCAAAGGGCGCCGGGGCGTTCGGGAGAGCGCCGGCCGAGGCGGGCTGGCCGGTCCAGAAGTCGTACCAGGCGGCGCCGCGCGGAAGGTAAACGGCGCGGCTGCGGGCCTGGTACTTCGTGATGGGTGCGACCAGAAACGCCGAACCGAACATATACTCGTCGGTGAGTTTCCAGGCCTGCGGATCGGATGGGAAGTCCATCACCAGCGGGCGCAGCAGCGTGTAATCGCGATGAGTGATGGCGCCGGCCAGCGAGTAAAGGTAGGGGAACATGTGGTAGCGCAGGCGGTCGAACCAGACCTCCGCCTGGTAGGCGGGGCTGGAGTCGCCGCCCAGGGTCCAGATCTCGCGGAACCGATTCTGACCGTGAATGCGCAGCAGGGGGCAGAACGTGCTGAACTCGAACCAGCGGGCGTTGAGTTCGCGCCACTCCTGCTCGTTTTCGGACGTGACGTTCGGTCCGACGAAGCGGTCCGGCGGAACGAATCCGGCGGTATCGGTGGTCCACCAAGGCACTCCGGAGATGCTGAAACCGAGGCCGGCGGGAATCTGCCTGGCCAGGGCCGTCCAGGTGGAGGTAATATCGCCGGACCAAGTGGCCGCCGCATAGCGCTGCAGGCCCGCGTATCCGGAACGCGTGAGAGTGAAGACCCGCTGGTTGGGCGCCGAGCGGCGCTGGCCGTCGTAGATCGCTTCGGCGTTGAGCAGCGGGAAGCCGTTGAGCACGCGCGAGCCCGTGCCCATGGCGTTGGGATGAATCAGCCCGCGCAGGTCTTCCAGAGTGGGCGGCGAGGGCGTGCAATCGGGTTCGCTGGCATCCATCCACCAGGCGTCGATCCCGCGCCGGAAGAGGTCCCGATCGATCTGCGACCAGTAGAGCTTGCGGGCCTCCGGATTGAAGGTGTCGTAAATGGTGGCGGGATAACCCAGCCAGTCGCGCACCTGGCTGCGCAAGTTGGAGG
>Ga0326728_10017976_pt1 | contig 14034 bp, 11 predicted proteins | sample MB3enrmetagenome_FD_207602 | JGI IMG/M metagenome (GOLD analysis project Ga0326728, IMG submission 207602) | Lab enriched peat soil microbial communities from McLean, Ithaca, NY, United States - MB31MN | ecosystem: Environmental > Terrestrial > Soil > Wetlands > Peat | place: USA: New York...
CGACATGCGCGGTCGCAATCGTGATCCCTCGCTCGCGCTCCTCGGGCGCCTTGTCGATCTGGTCGAACGGAACGAACTGGGCCCTTCCCTTCTTTGCAAGTTGCTTTGTAATGGCTGCGGTAAGGGTTGTCTTCCCATGGTCGATGTGACCAATCGTTCCAACGTTCACGTGTGGCTTTGTCCGCTCGAATTTCTTTTTAGCCATCAGGGGATCCTCCTAAATCAGTGAATAGTGGCTAGTGAATGGCGACTGGTGCGAGGTTCTATTCACCAGTCACCAATCACTAATCACCATCTGTAATGCGCGAACGCCTTGTTGGCGTCAGCCATTCGATGGGTATCTTCGCGCTTTTTCACCGCCCCGCCCCGGTTCTGCGATGCATCCATCAACTCGCCCGCGAGCTTCTGAGTCATGGTCTTTTCCGAACGCGATTTGGCGTAGGATATGATCCATCTCATTGCCAGGGCATCACGCCGCTCCGAACGCACTTCCACGGGGACCTGGTAGGTTGCTCCGCCTACACGCCTGGATTTGACCTCTACAACAGGCCGGACATTTTCGAGAGCTTTATGGAACACATCAAGCGGGTCCTGCTTTGAGCGCTGCTCGATAATGATGAGCGACTGATAGAAAATCTGCTCGGCAGTGCTTTTCTTCCCGCGGCGCATGACATTATTGATAAATTTTGCCGCAAGCCTGCTGTTGAACTTCGGGTCCGGCAATACGTAGCGTTTTGGGACTTCTCTTCTCCTGGGCATCCCTTTTCCTTCGATTATTTCAGTGTATTAAGGCAAAAGAGAGGCCATGGCGAAAAAGCAGGAGCCATGGCCCAGAACTTTTCGAATTCTGGTTACTTTGGCCTTTTGGTGCCGTACTTTGAACGGCCTTGCTTGCGATCTGCAACCCCAAGCGCATCGAGAGTGCCGCGAATGATATGGTACCGGACGCCGGGAAGGTCCTTAACACGGCCCCCTCGAATGAGCACAACGGAATGCTCCTGGAGGTTATGCCCGATTCCGGGAATATAGGATGTGACTTCTATACCGTTTGTAAGGCGAACACGGGCAATTTTGCGCAGGGCCGAATTAGGCTTTTTGGGCGTCGTCGTATATACACGAACACATACACCGCGCTTCTGAGGACAGCTCTGAAGGGCGGGAGTGCTGGATTTTTTCCGGACTTCTTCCCTTCCTTTTCTGACCAACTGGTTGATCGTAGGCATTCCTGTTTTAAACTCCGATAAATAAATTAAACAAGGTTCAGCTCGGGTAAAGGATCGCGGCTTTCCAAGCTGGGAAATCCTTTCCTTTTAAAGGAACCATGCTTCGATGTCAAGTCAAAACTTATTTCCGCACATCCCGGTACTGCTTCAGCCCTGAGCCGGCAGGAATCAGCCTGCCCATTATCACGTTCTCCTTTAGCCCGAGAAGGTTGTCAACCTTGCCGGCGGTAGCCGCGTCAGTAAGCACCTTGGTCGTCTCCTGGAAAGAAGCCGCCGAGATGAAGCTCTGAGTGCTCAACGAAGCCTTGGTTATGCCCAGCAGTAGAGGCTCCGCGACCGCAGGCCGCTGCCCCTGCGCGACAAGCTCTCCGTTGGTTTCCTCGAACACCGGCTTTTCCACATGCTCGCCCAACAGGAACTCGGAGTCTCCGGGATCGGTGATCCGGACGCGCTTGAGCATTTGCCTCACAATGACCTCGATATGCTTGTCATTGATCTTGACGCCCTGGAGCCGATAGACCTGTTGGACTTCATCGACCAGATACTTGGCAACTTCTTTTTCGCCAAGGACCGTCAGGATGTCATGGGGATTGGGAGAGCCGTCCATGAGGGCCTCACCCGCGCGCACATAATCCCCCTCATGCACGCTGATGTGTTTGCCTTTCGGAATCAGGTACTCTCGCGGCTCGCCTACCTGAGGCGTAATGACCACTTTGCGCTTGCCCTTTGTATCCTTCCCGAAACCCACCACGCCGTCGATTTCAGTGATCACGGCGTTTTCCTTGGGCTTTCGCACTTCGAAGAGTTCAGCAACCCTTGGCAGACCGCCGGTGATGTCCTTGGTCTTCGTGGTCTCACGCGGAATTCTCGCAAGAACGTCTCCAGGGAAGACCTGATCGCCCTCGGTCACCATCAGGATGGCCCCGACCGGCATAAAGTAGCGAGCCGCGCCGCCTTCGCCGACTTTGGCCGTTCTGCCCTTTTCGTCTTTTATGGAGACCCTGGGCCGAACATCGGCTTCCCGGAATTCCACAACCACTTTGCTGGACTTGCCGGTTACGGGGTCCAGTTTTTCCTGCATCGTCTGGCCTTCGATGATATCGCCGAACTTTGTATTACCTAAGACTTCGGTCAGAATAGGGGTAGTAAACGGGTCCCATTCCGCAAGCAGGGTCTCGGGTTCCACTTTTTGGCCCTCGGCGACTTTGAGCTTGGCTCCATAGACGATGACGTACCGTTCACGTTCGCGACCGGTTTCCGCGACGATGCTGATTTCGCCGTTGCGGTTCATGGCGACCAGATCGCCCTCCCGGTTGTGAACCGTATTGAGATTTATAAACTTGACCGTACCCGCGTAACGATTGCTGATCGACGTCCGCTCGATGCTCTTGCTGGCGGTGCCGCCGATATGGAACGTACGCATGGTGAGCTGAGTTCCGGGCTCACCGATGGATTGAGCGGCTATGATACCGATCGCCTCTCCTATCTCAGCCAATTTCCCCTGAGCAAGATCGCGGCCGTAGCACATGGCGCAAACACCTCTGGGAGACCGGCAGGTCAGCGCAGAACGAATATTGACTTTCTCGATGCCTGCGTCTTCGATTTCGATGACCTTCTTTTCGTCTATCTCCGCCCCCATGGGGACAAGCACTTCTCCGGTAACCGGGTCGACAATATCTTCCTGGGCAGTTCGGCCAAGGATGCGGTCTCCCAGGCGTTGAATTATTTCGCCGGCCTCCAACAGAGCCTCCACCTCGATTCCGTCCATAGTGGCGCAATCGTTTTCCGCAATTATCACATCCTGAGACACGTCGACCAGGCGGCGAGTGAGATAACCCGAGTTAGCCGTCTTGAGGGCGGTGTCAGCAAGACCTTTCCGCGCGCCGTGCGTGGAAATGAAGTACTGAAGAACGGTGAGGCCTTCGCGGAAATTGGCCGTGATAGGGGTCTCGATGATTTCTCCGGAAGGCTTTGCCATGAGTCCGCGCATCCCGGCTAGCTGCCGCATCTGGTCTTTGCTGCCGCGTGCTCCTGAGTCCGCCATCATGTAAATGGGGTTGAAAGACTCGACGCGGGTTTTCTCTCCCTTCGGCCCGGCGATCTCCGTCGCCCCGATCTCTCTCATCATTTCGGCCGCAACGTCTTCAGTCGCTTTGGCCCAGATATCGACGGCCTTGTTGTATTTTTCACCCTCCGTTATCAAGCCCTCGTTGTACTGGCGCTCGATTTCCTGCACCTGGTCGAAGGCAATCTGCAGGATTTCCGACTTGCGCTCCGGAATGGTCATGTCCTTGATCGAAATGGAGATTCCCGATCTGGTTGCATAGTGGTAGCCGGTATCCTTCAGCTTGTCGGCCAGGATGACCGTGGCTTTCACTCCGGCGGACCGGTAGCACGTATCGATCAACTGGGCGAGCGCTTTCTTGTTCATAACTTTGTTCACGGCCGAAAAGTCAACGCCCTCCGGCAGTATCTCGGACAAAAGCACCCGGCCGACGGTTGTTCTGACCAACTCTTCGGCAAGGACCTGACCCTTTTGGATCTCATCGCCGGGCTGAACCAACAATTTTCTGGATATGAGGGGCCGTCCCTCGGTCAGCGAGTAAGCGGGCCTTTTTCCGTCAGCTTTTAAGGCAATCTCTTTTTCGTTTATCGAATCGATTACCCCGTCCTGCTTTGCCGGTATGCGGAACCGAACGACGACGCCGGCGTGCAGATCGGCTTCTTCGGCGTCAAAAGCCGACCGGACTTCGTCGGGGCTGTTGTAGACCCGAATTTCGCCTTTTACGATTGACTGCTTAAGCTCCTCCGTGTTCGCGAACGGGGAGGTAGCGCCTTTGGCAAATGGCTTTTCGCGGGTCATGTAGTAAATCCCGAGCACTATGTCCTGGGAAGGCACGATGATCGGGTCGCCGTGCGCCGGACTGAGGATGTTGTTGGTCGACATCATCAGCACGCGCGCCTCGGCCTGCGCCTCTATGGAAAGCGGAATGTGAACGGCCATCTGGTCGCCGTCGAAGTCGGCGTTAAAAGCGGTGCAAACCAGGGGGTGGAGCTGGATGGCTTTGCCTTCGATAAGTATCGGTTCGAACGCCTGGATCCCCAGCCGGTGCAGGGTCGGAGCGCGGTTGAGCATTACCGGAAACTCCCGGACCACCTCATCGAGGGTGTCCCAGACTTCCGGTGTTTCGCGCTCGACCATCTTTTTGGCCGCTTTTATGGTGGTAACGTATCCTTTTTCCTCGAGCTTGTTGTAAATGAAAGGCTTAAAAAGCTCCAGGGCCATCTTCTTGGGCAGCCCGCACTGATGGAGCCTGAGATTGGGGCCGATAACGATCACCGTACGTCCCGAGTAGTCGACCCGCTTTCCCAGAAGGTTTTGCCGGAACCGGCCCTGCTTTCCCTTGAGCATGTCGCTTAGGGACTTGAGGGGGCGTTTGCTCGCGCCGGTTATGGTCTTACCGCGACGCCCATTGTCGAACAGAACGTCCACCGCTTCCTGCAGCATCCGTTTTTCATTTCGGATGATGATGTCCGGGGCGTTAAGTTCCTGAAGGCGTTTGAGCCTGTTGTTCCGATTGATTACGCGCCTGTAAAGATCGTTCAGGTCACTGGTGGCAAACCTTCCACCATCCAGGGGAACTAGGGGCCTGAGGTCCGGTGGAAGCACGGGGATGACATCCATAATCATCCATTCAGGCCTGTTGTCGGACTCGCGGAACGCATCGATGATTTTGAGCCGTTTTGCGAGCTTTTTGCGTTTTGCCACCGAATTGGTCTTCACCATTTCATCACGAAGATCGGTGGCAAGCTTCTCCAGGTCGAGGCTGGCGAGCAACTGCTTGATCGCTTCCGCGCCGATGCCGGCGGTAAAACGGCTCCCGTGTTCCTGCACCAATTGGCGGTAGCGTTCTTCGGTGAGCAGTTCTCCCTTTTCCAGGTTCGTTTCGCCGGGGTCCAGCAAAATGTATGAGTCGAAATAAAGCACCTTCTCCAGCTCCCGAAGCGTCAAATCCAGCAGGTTTCCTATCTTGCTGGGCAGGCTCCTCAAAAACCAGATATGGGCGACCGGAGAAGCAAGTTCGATGTGCCCCATCCGCTCCCGGCGAACCTTGGACTGAATGACCTCGACACCGCATTTTTCGCAAACCACGCCGCGATGCTTCATTCTTTTGTATTTGCCGCAGTTGCATTCATAATCTTTGATCGGTCCGAATATCCTTGCGCAGAAAAGCCCGTCGCGTTCCGGCTTGAAAGTGCGGTAATTTATCGTTTCCGGTTTTTTCACTTCTCCGTAAGACCACTCCCGGATCCTCTCGGGAGAGGAAATCATTATTTTGACGGCGTTGAAATTCAACGGATCTTTCGGTTTGGTAAAAAGAGAGTAAAGTTCTTTCAAAAGGACCTCCTTGTGTGGTCATATACAGTCTTCAGCGGCCGGTCTTCAGTCGACCGGCCGCTGATCTCCGACCACTCTTTAATTTCCTTCCTCTTCTTCGAGGAGCCTGACGTCAAGAGCAAGCGCCTGCAGCTCCTTTACCAGAACATTGAAGGATTCCGGCAGCCCGGCCTCAAGGGTATTGTCACCTTTCACGATCTTTTCGTACATTCGGGTACGTCCGGCCACATCGTCGGATTTTACCGTCAGGAATTCCTGGAGCGCATAGGCGGCGCCGTATGCCTCCATGGTCCAGACTTCCATTTCACCCAGACGCTGGCCACCGAATTGGGCCTTTCCGCCAAGCGGCTGCTGGGTGACTAGAGAGTAGGGGCCAATGGACCGTGCGTGGATCTTGTCATCGACCAGGTGATGGAGTTTGAGCATGTACATGATACCCACTGTAACCGGCTGGTCGAAAGGCAAACCGGTTCGCCCGTCGTATAGAATCGACTGGCCGGTTTCGGGCATGCCTGCTTCCCTGAGAATGCCCCTGATCTCGGCTTCTTCGGCCCCGTCGAAAACGGGAGTGGCCAAATGAACACCTTCTCTGAGATCGGGAATCAACTCTTTGAATTCCTCTTCCGAGGCGTTTTCAAAAAACTCGGCGTACTCGAGATTGTTATAGATGCGCCGGAGCTTCTCATCTATCGTCTCGCGTTCCTTAAGCTTGCGCAGGTAGTCTTCGAGCATTTCCGCAAGCTGCTGGCCAAGCCCCTTTGCCGCCCAGCCCAGATGAGTCTCCAGCACCTGCCCGACGTTCATTCGGGAAGGGACGCCAAGCGGATTCAAGACAATGTCCATCGGAGTCCCATCGGGGAAGTAGGGCATATCCTCGACTGGAAGAATCCTGGAAACGACACCCTTGTTTCCGTGCCGCCCGGCCATTTTGTCTCCCACCTGGAGTTTTCTTTTCACGGCGATATAAACTTTCACCATCTTGATGACGCCCGGCGGAAGCTCATCGCCTCTTCTCAACTTGTTTATCTTTTCCTCGAAAAGTTCCTTTACGGCCTGCACCTGCTGGCGGTAATTGGAAGCGATCGCCTCGACCTCCATGGAGGCTGCCGGATCTTTGGCGGCGCTCAACTGGTCCCAGATTCCGCTGGGAACCTCCAAAAGCGCCTCTTCGGTGAAAGGCTCCGCCTTCTTCAGATATATCTTTTTCCCGTCCTTAACCGGCCCGTCGCTGGACTTGCCCTGAAGCGCCTGAGCCATCTGCCTCACGGCGGTCTTTCTGATGATGTCCAGCTCATCGCGCTGGTCTTTCATTAGCCGCCCTATCTCCTGATCCTCTATCTGCCGGGTTCGCTCATCTTTCTCGACGCCCTTTCGAGAGAAAACCTTGGCGTCGATAATGATTCCCTCGACACCCGGCGGGACTCGAAGCGAGGTATCTTTGACATCACTGGCTTTTTCGCCGAAAATCGCTCTGAGTAGTTTCTCTTCGGGAGTGAGCTGCGATTCGCCCTTGGGAGTGACCTTGCCGACCAGGATATCGTTAGGCTTGATATATGCGCCGATTCGAATTATCCCGCTCTCATCCAGGTTTTTGAGCGCTTCATCCCCTATGTTCGGGATGTCTTTCGTAATCTCTTCCTTCCCGAGCTTGGTGTCTCTGGCTACCACCTCAAATTCTTCGATGTGAATCGAGGTGAAGACGTCCTCTTTAACTATGCGTTCGCTAACCAGGATTGAGTCTTCAAAGTTGTAGCCCCCCCAACTCATAAAGGCCACCATCACATTGCGTCCGAGCGCAAGTTCTCCGTGGTCGGTGGAAGGCCCGTCAGCAAGTATCTGCCCTTTTTTCACAAAATCGCCCTGCTTTACCAGCGGCTTCTGATTGATACAGGTATTCTGGTTGGAACGCTGGAATTTGATCAGCTTGTAAATATCGACTCCGCGTCCGATGTCGATGCTGTTGGTTGCGCGTACGACGATACGGGTCGCGTCCACGTATTCGATTACGCCTTCGCGCTTGGCGACAATCGTGACGCCGCTGTCCTTGGCCACTATTCGTTCGATCCCCGTGCCAACCAGTGGAGCGCGGGTCTGGATAAGAGGCACCGCCTGGCGCTGCATGTTGGAGCCCATGAGCGCGCGGTTTGCGTCATCATGTTCCAGGAACGGAATCAGCGAGGCCGAAACGCTCACCAACTGGTTGGGAGAAACGTCCATGTAGCTGATCTCGTTGGGTGGAACCATGACGAATTCGCCAGCTTTTCGGGCGGAAATCTGCTCATCCCTGAATTGGCCCTTCTGGTCGAGCGCCGCGTTGGCCTGCGCGATCGGATAATCCTTTTCGTCCATGGCCGTTAGGTAGTTGACGTCTGTGCGGGCGATCGAGCTTTCCACTCGGCGATACGGAGTCTCTATGAACCCGTAAGGATTTACCCGCGCGTAGGTCGACAAAGAAACGATCAGGCCGATATTGGGACCTTCAGGGGTCTCGATAGGGCAGATTCTGCCGTAGTGGGTCGGGTGTACGTCTCGAACCTCGAAACCCGCCCGCTCGCGTGTCAGTCCGCCCGGTCCAAGTGCGCTCAGGCGCCGCTTGTGGGTTATTTCAGAGAGCGGGTTCGTCTGATCCATGAACTGAGAGAGTTGACTTGTCCCGAAAAATTCTTTTACTACCGCGGAAACCGGCTTTGCGTTGATGAGGTCGTGAGGCATCAGCGCTTCGACTTCCTGAAGGGTCATCCTTTCCTTGATCGCCCTCTCCATGCGCACCAGACCAATGCGGTACTGGTTTTCAAGAAGTTCGCCCACAGCGCGCACCCTGCGGTTTCCGAGATTATCTATGTCGTCGACAGGCCCTTGCGAGTCTTTCAGCTTGATCAGCTGCCGTACGGAAGTGAGGATGTCTTCCTTTCGAAGCACCCTGTAGTCGAGCGGCACATTGAGATCGAGCTGCAAGTTGAGCTTCAGCCGTCCGACCTCGGATAGGTCGTAGTGGTCCGCATTGAAGAAAAGATTCTTAAAGAATTCGTTTGCCACTTCCAGAGTCGGCGGATTACTCGGACGGAGTCTCCGGTAGATTTCGATCAGAGCGTCTTCCCTGGTGTTGACCTTGTCCATGAGCAACGTGTTTCTGAAGGACGGACTGATGTCAGGGCCTTCCAGGTGCAGCAGTTCGATTTCCTTGATTCCACGTTCAGCGAAATCCTTGAGCATCTCCTCATTTATTGAATCGTTGCACTCGGCGATAATCTCGCCTGTTGTGTAGTCTATTACGTCCTGAGCCAAAACCTGCCCGATAAGCTCGGAAGTGTGGACGGGGAGTCTGCTGATTCCAATGTCCAGCAGCCTCCTGAGCGCCTGCTTGCCAAGCTTTCTGTTTTTTCTGATCAGTATCTCGCCGGTCTCCGGGTGTACGATATCATCTGAAGCGCGGCTGCCGAGAAGGATATCCGGGTTGAGCTCCTTTTCCATCGGTCTGTCTGCAGCGAGGAACACCTTTTCACTGGGGTAGAAATAGTTCAGCAATTCTTCGGTCGAATACCCCAGGCCCTTGAGAAGAACCGTAACAGGGAACTTTCGCCTTCTGTCGATGCGAATGTAGAGAATGTCTTTCGGGTCGAATTCCAGGTCGAGCCAGGAGCCGCGAAGCGGAATAATTCGGGCCGAGTAAAGTATTTTACCGCTCGAGTGAGTCTTGCCCCTGTCATGATCGAAGAAAATGCCGGGCGAGCGGTGCAACTGGCTCACTATGACCCGTTCGGTGCCGTTGATGATGAACGTCCCGTTGTCGGTCATGAGGGGCAGAGTTCCGAAATAGATTTCCTGTTCCTTGATATCACGAATGGAGCGTGTGTTGGCCTCCTTGTCCATGTCATATACGACAAGGCGCACTACTATCTTGACAGGGGCCTCGTAGGTCATTCCCCTGGCAAGGCATTCGTCCACTTCGTACTTGACGTCGCCGAAGCTGTACTGGACGAACTCCAGCGAGGCGGTCCCGCTGAAGTCTTCAATGGGGAAAACGGACTTGAAGACCTCCTGGAGGCCTCTTTCCACCCTGGCCTCGGGGGGCACGTCTTTTTGCAGAAAAAGCTCATAGCTCTCCTTCTGCATCTGGATAAGATTGGGTATTTCCACGATCTTGTGGATTTTCCCGAAACTCTTGCGAACCCTGTATTCATGGGTTAATGCGGTGGGCATATTCTCTCCTGCAAATGAAATTGTGACGAAGGCGCCGATAGATCAGTTTTTCCTGCAATCCTTATCCGTCCGTCACTTCCCGCTGGTATGCCGCTGAAAAGTAGAAAATCGGAAACCGGCCGGTCGAACCAGCACATGCAGCCGATTTCCGATGCTTTGCGAATATTGGGTTTTTTATTTTATCTCGACAGTTGCACCTGCTTCAGTGAGCTGCTTGGCAACGGCTTCCGCCTCTGCCTTGGGAATGCCTTCCTTGACCGTCCCGGGAACTTTTTCAACCAGGTCCTTGGCTTCCTTGAGACCAAGGTTGGTGATTGCTCGAACTTCCTTGATCACGTTAATCTTTTTGTCCCCCACAGCAGTAATAATAACCGAGAATTCAGTCTGTTCCTCGACCGGGGCCGCTTCGGCGGCAGCTCCGCCCGGCATTGCGGCCATGGCCACCGGAGCGGCGGCGCTGACGCCGAAAGTCTGCTCGAGTTCCTTTACGAACTCGCTGAGCTCGAGCACTGTCATACCTTTGATAAAATCTACAACTTCCTGTTTTGAAACGGCCATCTAAAATCCTCCACAATTGTAGGCGCGGTCCCGCGCTTTGCGGGATTATCGCGATAGTTTTTAGGCTGCAGCCTGTTCTTCTCTCTGCCGCTGGATAGCGGCCAACACGCCGACGAAAGCTCGCGGAACTCCACTTAGAACCGTAACCAGACCGGTAGGCAGGGCGTTGAGCGTTCCCAGCATTTTGCCGAGAAGCTCTTCCTTTGGCGGTAGATCGGCCAGGGCCAAAATCTGATCGGCATTGATCAGACGGCTTCCAAGGGCTCCTGCCTTCAGCTTCAGCTTTTCATTGGTTTTGCTGAATTTCTTGATGATCTTGGCAGGAACCGCCGGGTCGCCATAAGCTATAACAACCGCGCAGGTGCCGGATAGCACGGGTTCGAGCACCGATACGCCGGTCTGCTTACATGCAAGCCGCATCAAGGTGTTCTTCACCACCTGATAATCGACTTTTTCAGCTGCAAGCGAGTCGCGCAGGCTCGTTATTTCGGCTACCGTCAGTCCCTTGTAGTCGGTCAGAATGGCGGCGCTGGCGCGCCCCAGTTTCTTGTGAAGATCCTCAATAACTTGTCCTTTTTTGGAGCGATCCAAAGTAGAATATGCCTCCTTTCGCTTCTGCCGGTGTGCTTTCGACCGATCCTTCCGGGTGAGCCGAATCGAAAACGGGAGGATTTTTTATCATGAGCCCCAGGCGCCTGGTTCGCTCTCAGGAATCTGTGCGGGTCCCCGCTCAAAGGATTTAAACATCAGCTGATGTACCCGCGGTCTCTGATAACTGAAAACACCAAACGGCAGTAAAATTATTAGTAACTCCGGCGGACTAAAAGCGGGTGGCGCGATAACGCCTCCGTGCTTCGCTCATCCGCCCCGCATCCCTACGCAACAATCGACTTTACCGCCAGCGGATCGACCTGAATGCCGGGCCCCATGGTCGTCGATATGGCGATCCCCTTCATATAGGTCCCTTTGGCAGCCGAGGGTTTGATCCGAATGAGCGTATCCATAAAAGCCGATATGTTCTGGAGAAGTTTCTCTTCTCCAAATGAAACCTTGCCCATGGGGGCATGGACAATTCCGGTTTTTTCGACCCGGAAATCCACCTTGCCGGCCTTGATCTCTTTGATGACCTTCGCCAGATCGAAAGTGACCGTTCCCAATTTGGCGTTAGGCATCAGCCCCCTCGGACCCAGGACTTTGCCGATCTTGCCCACCGAACCCATCATGTCGGGAGTGGCAACAGCTTTGTCGAATTCGAGCCATCCCTCGCGGATCTTTTCGATCATATCGTCGCCACCAGCGTGATCGGCGCCGGCATCAAGCGCTTCCTTGACCTTCTCGCCCTTGGCAAAAACCATGACTCTAACCGTTTTACCCAAGCCGTTAGGCAGAACGACCGTGCCTCTGACCATCTGGTCGGCATGACGCGGGTCAACGCCCAACCGGACGGCTATGTCCAATGTCTGGTCGAACTTGGCGAAAGACATTTCGGCCGCAAGATGAACAGCTTCCTGAAAGGTATAGCGTTTCGCCGGATCGATTTTGCCGCGGGCGGCAATATACTTTTTCCCATGCTTTGCCATTTTAGCTCTCGAAACTCCCATCCTCTGGTTTATTCAATCTCTATTCCCATGCTGCGCGCCGTTCCGGATATGGTTGCCACCGCTGCCGCAAGGTCGCGTGCGTTGAGGTCGGGCATCTTCAGCTTAGCGATTTCCTCGACCTGTGCTTTGGTGACCTTGGCAACTTTGTTGCGATTGGGTTCATTCGATCCTTTCGCTATCTGCGCCGCCTTTTTCAAAAGAATAGCCGCCGGGGGCGTCTTCGTAATGAACGAAAACGATCGGTCTGAAAAGACGGTGATGACAACGGGAATGATCATCCCCTCCTGCCCCTGGGTCTTTGCGTTGAACTGCTTGCAGAACTCCATTATGTTGACCCCGTGCTGACCGAGCGCAGGACCGATGGGCGGAGACGGGTTAGCCTGTCCGGCTGGAACCTGCAATTTGATGTTGGTTACGACTTTTTTTGCCATCCTGGATGAGACTCCTTAAAGAAAGTCAATCAGGAATAAGAAATCAGAATTAAAAGTATTAAAAACGATCTCAAATATTTCTAATTTTCAATTCCTGATTCAAAATCATTTCATGTTCGGTTTACCTGAACGAAATCGAGTTCCACCGGGGTGGAGCGGCCGAATATGCTTACCAGGACCCTGACCTTGCCTTTCTCTGGAATCACTTCGTCAATCGTTCCGTTGAAGTTGGCAAACGGGCCGTCTATCACACGAACCTCATCTCCCTTTTCAAATTTGAATTTGGGACGAGGTTTCTGAGCGCCTTCCTGCATCTGCTGGATTATCGCTTCGGCTTCGGCATCATCGAGCGGGGTGGGCTTTTCCTGGCTTCCAATAAAGCCGGTCACCTTGGGGGTATGGCGAACGAGGTGCCACGTATCGTCGTTCAACTCCATCTGCACCAGGATATATCCGGGGTAAAACTTCCTCGAAGACGCCCTCCTCTGACCCTTTACCAGTTCGATCACCTTTTCGGTGGGAACCAGCACCTGGCCGAAATAGCCTTGTCTCCCCTCGGCTTTTACACGCTCCTCGAGGGCCGACTTAACCTTGTGCTCAAACCCCGAATACGTGTGAACAATGTACCATCTTAGATTCGCCACACAATTACCCCATGCGCCCGCAATCGAGCCCTTACATTAGATGCCGAATCCACGGCCCTCAGCCAACGAGAAGCTTTACGAGCCTGCTCAAAATCAGGTCCACAATCCCAAGAAAAACAGCCACCAGGCCCACGATCACCAGTACGACAGCGGTGGAACCCAATGTTTCCTTGCGTGAAGGCCAGATCACCTTTTTGAGTTCGACAACGACCTCCCGCAAATATTCGCGCGTCGTATCGACCCAGGCCACCGTGGTCTCGCCCGGCTTCTTGACGGCTTTCTTAGGAGCATCGGCCTTCCTGGCGACTTCCGTCTTCTTCGGCCTCGCCGGCTTGGCCGCCGTCTTCTTGGCCGTCTCCGCGCTTTGCAGTTTCTTTTCCGAACTCTGCTCTTTTCTTGCGATAAGTTTCATGTATCACTCAACCGCTCGATCCGGGAAATCTACCGAAATTCGTTCCCGCTGTTAAAGGCAGGCTCAGGCTTTACGCCACGCCTACTTGGTTTCCTTGTGCTCCGTATGAGCGTTGCAGAACCTGCAATACTTTTTCAAAGAAAGCTTCTCGGGCGTAGTCCGTTTGTTCTTGGTCGTATTGTAGTTGCGCCGCTTGCATTGGGAGCAGGCCAGGGTGACTAGAGTTCGCATCTGCAAATCCCTTACTTAATGATTTCTGTAATAACTCCTGCGCCCACCGTACGGCCGCCTTCGCGAATGGCGAATCGGAGTTCCTTCTCCAGCGCTACGGGTGTAATGAGTTTCACCTCGCAACTGATATTGTCCCCGGGCATGACCATTTCCACCCCCTCGGGCAAAGTCATAACGCCCGTAACGTCAGTAGTCCTGAAATAGAACTGCGGCCGGTAGCCGGGGAAAAACGGCGTATGCCGCCCGCCTTCCTCTTTTTTCAGCACGTAGACTTCCGCCTTGAAATCGGTATGGGGAGTAATCGAACCCGGTTTTGCCACAACCTGGCCGCGCTC
>Ga0326728_10017980_pt1 | contig 14033 bp, 12 predicted proteins | sample MB3enrmetagenome_FD_207602 | JGI IMG/M metagenome (GOLD analysis project Ga0326728, IMG submission 207602) | Lab enriched peat soil microbial communities from McLean, Ithaca, NY, United States - MB31MN | ecosystem: Environmental > Terrestrial > Soil > Wetlands > Peat | place: USA: New York...
CAGTTCCAGAACTAAATCTTCCGGCGCTTCCGGCAAAACTTTATCCCTATACGGATCACAATGTTCTTTGAACCATAGCCTTAAGAATTCTTTATCAATATTTTCCGGCTCTTCTCCTTTTGCAATTCTTTCTTTGTAAGTATCTTTTAGCCAGAATCTTACAGAGTCCGGGGTGTTTATTTCGTCGATTAAATAAATTTTACCTTTGTCGTCATAACCGAACTCATATTTCGTGTCTACCAAGATGAGACCGTTTTTATCGGCTAATCTGCTTCCTCTTTTGAATAGTTTGAGGGCTTTTTCTGCAAGATAATTCCATTGTTCCTGAGTCATTAATTTTCTTTTTACGATTTCTTCCGGAGAAATTTGTTCATCATGTTCTTCGGATTTTGTTGTTGGGGTGATGATGGGCTTGTTAAATTTCTTATTCTTTTGAAGACCTTCAGGAAGTATGCTGCCGCAAAAGTTTCTTTCGCCTTTCCGGTAGGCTGTCCATGCTGAGGTCCCGGTTACGCCTGTTATATAACCTCGTACGATAACCTCAACCGAGAAAACATTAAGGTTTTTACCTACAATCACATTCGGGTCAGGCACGGCGATGATATGATTGGGAATAATATCCCTGGTTTTGTCAAACCAGAAGGCTGATGTTTGCGTCAAAACCTGGCCTTTAAACGGAATTATTGCGAGATTTCTGTCGAATGCAGATTGCCTGTCTGTAGATATCAGGAAAACTTTATCTTTAGAAACATAAATATCTCTTGCTTTACCCTGATATTTTTTACCAAGATTTTTAAAATCGGTCTCTCGTAAAGTAAACTTAATTTGGTTTATTATTGCCTCATCCGATATCATTTTTAATGCTCCTTATTGCTATACTTACTCCGAAATACTCCGTAAAGTACCTACGGTTGCAACCTGCGTAAAACCGCCCCTACGGCGAGTACCACATGCTACCTTGATAATCGTAAATCCTGTATGAAGCAGGAACAATAGTTCAACCAATATCCGGTGTGAAATGCAGTACCGGATTTGTGAAAGCTGGTTGCAAGCAGCCGGTACATGTCAATCATTGGTTAACATATAATAAAGTCAGGTTTAGAATATAGTTGTCATTGCGAACGAGCGTATACGAGCACGGCAAACTCAGGGAGGTTCAGGGGGAATTCCCCTCCGCTCTGAGATTGCTTCGTGTACTGAAGTAAACTCGCAATGGCACGGGCAGAACGTTGTATAATGCATAGTGCGATTGTGTTTTTGGAACGGGGCTGATAAGGACGGTGCAGCTTGGATATTATCGATTTGGATAGGTTGGCTTCGGAGATTGCCCGCAAGCACCTGCTGGAAAATGTCAGTTTCCGGGATCTCGGAAAAATGTATTATGCGGCGCCTTCAACCATCCACCGCCGCCTCAAAAAATGGCTGGCCGAAGGCCGTTTCGAACTGCAGGATAAAACTGCCGCGAATAATGACGTGCGCGTGATTTCCCGGGACGACGGCTTGGGTGAAGAACTGGTGCGCCGGACCGGCATCTGGCGCGCCCGGGTGGTCCGGATTGCCGGTGTCGAAGCTGCCTGCGCGGGGAATAATGCGGAACAGTCGGCCGGCGAAAGCGTTGCGGCTGCCTACCGGGCAGCGGACGGATTGCACCGCTGCCTGGGCGAAGCGGAGGCGGAATTGATGCTGAACAGCCTGCGCCGCGGCATGACCATCGGCATTTCGTCGGGGTGGGGCGTCGGTTTTACCATTGACGGACTGAAAGAAATCGTCCGCCGGGCGCCATCCTGGGCCAGCGGCTACGAAAGCATCCGGTTGGTTTCGCTTTGCGGCGGCGGGCATATCGGCACCTGGGAACACGACGGCAGCCGGGACTTTGATGCGGATGAAAATGTGTTTGCGCTGGCGTCTTTGCTGAAAGTTCCGCGGCGAAATGTCTCCTACATGAGCGGCCCGGTCGCGCTGGACGCTGGTAGTCCTCCGCTGGAAACATCACCGAAATTCAGCCTCGATATGGCTGTTATCGGACTGGGGCAATTGAACATCCAGCATCACTTTTTCCGCGACTATAACGAACTGCAGCTAAAATCAATGTCGGAACCCATCCGCCGCAGCATCGAGTGGCAGTCCAAAAACCCCGACTTGCGGGACAGCGTGGCGGAAATCGTTTTGAGGTTGTATCCCAACGTAACGAAAAAATTGCCGGAGGAATTTCTGAAGAACATTCGCGAGACGAATGAGAGCGTATTGGCCGTCTCCCCGGAAAAAATTCACAACGCCGGGGAAGTCATCCTGATCGCCGGCGGTCGCAGGAAAGTCAATGCGCTGCACGGCGTCCTGACCGGGGAATACCCGGATGCGCCGCTGCAAAAGAGGAACCTCACACTGGTTACGGATGCCTGGACGGCCGAAACAATGCTGAAAATGACAACCGAACGTTAGTGAATTTCACAACATGTCCCACCCCTCCGGCAAAACTGGCACTTTCCAGGCCGGGCCGGGCCGTCCAGATTTTCCCGGCCCATGTTTCCAGCAGCACAATATTTTCGCCCATGCGGAAGGTTGAGGTCTTTGTCATCCTAGTGGTACCAGCCTTTGCCCTTTATCCAGCCGCGCACGTAACCGTCCTGCCCCACATGTAAAAATCCCTGCTGGACGATGCCGGCAATCCGGCTCGATACGGTTCTCGTAAATTTCAGCGTCGGACTGTAGCTTTCCCGGCCCAGTTTCTCTGCCGTCAGTCTGGTATTAATGTAATTTTCGATTTTTAGCAGGATAGCGTGGTGGTAGGCCATAATCACTGCCGCCTCCGGTGATTGAAAAGCCTTCACCTGTTCCGTGGTATGCCCCACGCCGGTCTCGCCGGGGTCCGGGGCGCGGTTAAATTTGGCGTGCCATTTTTCCGCAGTCCAGAGCGGTTCTTCCCCCATCACTTCGGACATGTTGCGATCGTGTGAGCGGGTGAGGTGCCAGGCCAGCCAGCCGATGCTGTTGCAGTCGGGCGCGGGCTGCCTGTTGAGGTCTGCCACGGTTAGTCCCTTCAAAACCTGCCCCAGTTCATCCTCGATTCTAAGGAATTCATCCAATACGAACTGCTGCCATTTCACCGCCGCCCTCCTTATTTCACATGTTCGTGAAATTTGATATCATGGTCTTTAAAATATGACCGCCATGGACCGCTGCCGACGATGAACGGCTGCATCATTGCCCGCTCTGCCTGTACGGTATGATTCAGGTCGTGCCCGATCCATTCATTAATCAGTTCGCCTAAAGTTACTTTTCCCAGCTCCGCATGTATCGCGGTGCGGGTTAAGTCCTTCGGGGATAATCCGGCTAGCAGTTTCAGATTGTTTTTTCGAACCGCGGTGAATTTTGCGGATAGTTCTGCCGGTGTCATCCCGGAAGTTATTTTCTCTCCGTCGGTATTCGGGTTAAAGGCGGGGAAATTTCGCCCGGCCAGGAATGCGCGCAACCGTACCGGAAATACCTTTTCCTCCGTATCCAGTAAATGCCGCAGGCACTGCAGCGCCGACCACTCCCCTAGTGCCGGTTCAAGGTTCAATAATGTTTCAGGAATCGTCGCCGTCAAAGTTTGCCAGCGGAACGGCGTAGTCGCTAATACCGCCTCTGCTTGAGATAAAAGATTGTCCATTTTCATGTTCTCCTGTTTCCGGTAATTCGCCGCGGACAGGTTATATGATTCCTGTCTCTGGTTTTTCATTTACATCGGGTTGTCTTTAAAGATTTCGGTAATTATTCGTTTTACCTGCTCGTACTGCTTATCGGCCAAAATCAGCGAGCCGTCGCGATTAATATCCGGCGCTTCGGTCACACTAAATATCCGCTCCTTGAGCCTCGTCTGCGCTTTGATGCCCGCCGGGAAATCCGGGACAAGCCCGATTGCTTTCTTGATATCTTCGGAGAATTTACCCGGCTCGGCGGTTTCATAGATTACCGCCAGTCGGTCGTGTTTACCCTGCAGATAAGTATCCAGCGTCCGCCAGCCGACCGCGCCGTGCGGTTCGATAACGATGCCGGACCGTTCGTACACTTCTTTTATCGCCCGGTAATGGTCCGCATTTTTCACGCTGATGGAATACAAATCCTGCCGCATGCTCTCCAGGTCGGGGACAACATCCATCACTCCTTCCTGCGTTACGCGGCCGGTTTTATCGCGCTGGTCATAAATGTGCCCGCCGTAAAAATCCACAAGGCGCGCAAAATTGCTGGGGTTAGAGACGTTCATCGCGCTGGAAGGCGATTGTATTGTCGGCTTTTTATTGAATTTCCCCGTTTTCAGGAAATCGGGGAATTCCGCGTTTTCATTGACCCCGCACAATATTCTGGTTACCGGCAGCCCCATTTCCCGGGCGATGACGGTCCCCATCATGTCCCCGAAGTTGCCGGAGGGGATGGACAAGATAATCGGCTTACCGTTTTCCGCAATGCGGGAGTAGATATAAAACGGATAGACCACCTGCGGCAGCAGCCGCCCCAGGCTGATGGAATTGGCGGAAGTTAAATAATTCGGATCGTTGAACAGTTTTTCGGCAAAATCCCGGTCCCCCAGCAGCCGTTTGGCGATGGCCTGGCAGACATCGAAGTCCCCGTTCACCTCGAAAGCGTAAATGTTGCCTTTCAGCGTGGTGAGCTGCCTTCTTTGCTGGGCGGAAATATTGCCCTGCGGGTACAGGATGATGTTTGAAACCTGTTTCAGGCCGTGCAGGGCGGCCGCCACCGCGCCGCCGGTATCGCCGCTGGTGGCGACAATCACGATTCTTTTCTGGCCTTCGTCTTTCAGGAAGTATTCCAGCGTCCGGCCTAAAAATCTGGCCGCGAAATCCTTAAATGAATAAGTGGGGCCTTTGGACAGCCAGGTGATGTAAGTTTTGCCGGTGACGTTTTGAATTGCCACAGGGATTAATTTCTCGTCGTAGGCCGAATTTAATATTTTTTTCAGGTCGCCGGCGTTGATGTCTTCGTGCAAAAATGGCGCGAGCACTTTGTAGGCAATCCCGGCATAGTTCAATTCTTTCATCGCCAGGATGGCGTCCATGTCCAATTTGGGCACACTATCCCGCCGGAACATGTAAAGTCCGTAGTTGGAAGCCAGGCCGTTCATAAACGCCTGCCGGAAATTCGTTTTTTCGTTTTTATTGTTGGTACTGTAATACGTTATTCTTCCCATTTTCGCTATCGCTCCGTTAGACGTTTTTTCTGAATTTTCCGTTGCTGCTCTTACCATTATAAAGTTTTTGTCATCTCGTAGAATAATAAATTTTGGCCGTTCGCTACCGGCAAAGCAAATTCTCGGGTCGCAACAAAACCCATGGCCTCCCAGAAACGGCGCGATTTTAATGAGGCGGATAAGTCCAGTTTTGCCATTCCGTTTGCTTTGGCTTTTCTTTCCAGCTTGTTGGCGATGATTTTCCCGATGCCATGATGCTGATATTCTGGATTAATAAAAACCCGCCGGATGCTTGTCCCGATTATCGTGCCTGTTCCTGACAGTAGGCCGTCAGATTCTGCCATGACGATATAGCCTCTTTCAATATCCTACAGGATATTTTCTTTGCTGTGGTGATTTTTGAAAAACTCGATCGCCTCCAGCGGATACACATCTGCGTAGGAAACGGCTATCGTCTTCTGCACCAGCGCATAAACTGCCGCTAAAACGGTTGCTTTCAGCGTCCACAGGCGGATATTTTGAATCATTGGTTCCTGCCTTTTTTCGGTTTTTTCCCCACATACAGCATGTGCCTCGATGAGGCCGCCATGCTGGGCTCCTCGCTCAGTTTGAAGAGCAAGTCCAGCCATAATTGCCGGCGTTCCCTTTCCAGGCAATTGTAGCTGGCATCGTCTGCTGAAATCGCCGGTTCTGCGCCTGCTAGTGCCAGCGTCCGGAATCCGGCCTTTTCATGGATTGGCGCGATTTCATCCGCTTTGGCATAATAGCCGCGGAAGTTGCCTTTGGTATGGAACCGGTCTTGGTAGCAGCCGCGTTCGAGTACAGATGCTACTGCTTCTTTCCGGAAAATCAGGTCGGGCATTTTTTTCATATTGTCTCCGAAAATCCCGAACCGGCTGATCCAGGCAGTGAAAACAATTCCACCGGGCTTTAAAAATTTAAAAACTCTGTTTAAAACCATCTCGCGGTCTTCCTGTAAAACCAGGTGATACAGCGGCCCCATCACCAGCGCGGCATCGAAAGATGATTCCGGTATATTTCCGCACGTCCGGATGTCTCCCACCCGGAATTCAACGCGGCTGCCCAATCCGAGGTCGTCAATGCGCGTTATGGCCCTAGTCACCAGCTCCGCGGCGATATCGATTGCAAGGACATCGTATCCACGGCGAGCCAGTTCCATCGTATATCTCCCGGTGGCAGCCCCGATTTCCAGTATATTTGCGCCGGGCGCCGGCAGATATTTCTCCAGATAGCGCCAGGTGATATCGTACTCCAGCTGATGGCGCAGTAGACGGTCGTCTTCTTTTTCCCAGTTTGCGTTATACATCTCCCGGATGTCGGTGATATCGTCCACCTTAAGCCTCCTTTTCTCCGTTATTTCTCCCGAAAATGAAAGAGCCCTCTTTTTATGGAGAGGGCTCTTTTGTCTATCAATACTATATTTTCAGAATTTGTAATTAGACGCGCCAGTCCTCCCCGGCAGTAAAATTAGTTGCTGCGGTCGCAGTTGCGGAAAAATTATGGTTGTGTCTGACTGTCTGAATTAACATTGTAATGACCAATGTACCATAACATTATTGATGTTGTCAAACATATGATAGATCATGATGGTTTTTTGTATAGATTCCCTTAGATAAATTAAGGATAACCGAATTCTGGGGGATTATCCTTCCCTCGCAGGCCGAAAGGCTAGTGTGGTGTTTCTTAAATAGCGTTAGTCCTCGGTTTTATTCCATCCCGATGGAAATCGGGATCCAGTCTGTTCCATGCTATTCTGAATACTGACTCTTCTAACGAAACGTTAGAGACACCATACTAGATACTTACGAAATAACATATAAGATACTTTGCTGTATGGTCGGGTTTCCGAAGGCCGTGGCGCCGAAGGTAATCAACTTTAGTTGATGTACGAACCCGACCACCAAAAAGAATCGGGCAAAGAGATGAATTCTCTTTGCTCTGTGATAATCGTAGTAGCCCCCAATGATCCTTTTTTCCTCATGCTTTCCTTTGTCGCCAAAAAATGAGAGAATAAGATACGCTTCGTTTTAAAAACATGCAGCACGGCGCTGTAATAAACGGGCAATTTCAGACAGGAGATTACGATGGCTGAATTTCAAAAAAAAATCGAGCAACTGGTTAAAAAGACCGAAAAGAACAACGTCTGGCGGCAGCGGGAATGCATCAATCTGATTCCCTCCGAATCCACGCCGAGCTTGTTAGTAAAAATGTGTTCCATCGCCGATGCATCCGGCCGCTACGCTGAGCACCGCGTGATGAAAGGTAAAGAGGTCTATTTTTACCAGGGTATTGATTTCATCCGGGATGTCGAAGAAGACGTCCGCAAAGAAATGCAGGCATATTTTAACTGCACCAATGTCGAATTGCGCCCCATCAGCGGCCAGATGGCCAACGATATCGTTTTCAAGGCGATGGTCAAGTTCATCAACCGCGGCAAAGGCACGAAGCTGTCCCACCGCATGCGCGCTGTGATTAACAATGATTTAAAGACCGGCGGACATCTCAGCGACCAGCCGATGGGTGCCCTGTTTAATCTCGTCGAAGAGAATCCCGCCACCGGCAAGGAATTCGTTTACCATTTCCCTGGACTGCCGGATAATCCTTATAAAACCGATGTTTCCCAGCTCGCCGGGCTGATTGCCGAGGCCAAGCCGGAACTGATTATTTTCGGGAAAAGCATGTTCCTCTATCAGGAACCGGTCAAAGCCGTCTATGAACTGACTAAAAACTTGAATCCCCGCCCGATTTTAATGTACGACATGGCCCATACGCTCGGCCTTTATAGCGCATTCCAGGACCCGCTGGCGGAAGGCGCCGATGTGGTCACGGGCAGCACCCACAAGACGTTCTTCGGCCCGCAGCGCGGTGTCATCGTCAGCAATATGGATGAAAACAGCGGCCTGGAGAAACTCTGGAGCGAAATCAAGAGCCGCGCCTTGCCCGGCGCCACCAGCAACCATCACCTCGGCACGCTGCTGGGTCTGCTCGTGGCTTCTTACGAAATGAATTATTTCAAGACGAAATTCCAGAAACAGGTTCTTGCCAATGCCCGCGCTTTTGCCAAAGCCTTGAACGAGCGGGGTGTGAAAGTGGAAGGCGACCCCGCCGATGGTTTCACCGAAACGCATCAGGTACTTATACGTGTGTGCCAGTACGGCATCAGCGAAGAAATCGCCCTCCGCCTGGAAAAGAATAACATTATCACTAATTATCAGGCCCTGCCGGACGACGGCAGTTTTGTCGGCTCCAGCGGCATCCGCATGGGCGTCCAGGAAATGACCCGTTTCGGCATGAAAGAAAAAGACTTTGCGGAACTGGCCGATTATATGGCCGATTGCATCATGAAGAACCGCAAAGTCGGGGAAAAGGTCAAAGCGTTCCGCCAGCAGTTCCAGACCATGCAGTACTGCCTGCCGATTGAAAAGGCGGCCCCGTTAGCGGCCCGTGTCCTCGAAACCAGCCTGCCCAACAGTCGCGACGTGGAATTATTGGCCGACGCGCTCAATACCTGGGGCCAATAAAAAAATTTAATACTTTTACCCAGTCCGGGAATTATGTTAAGCCGCACCACAGCCAGATTACTGCGCCCCAGATAATCACATTAATGATGCCGAACCACAGCGCCAGGGGGCGATGCCGATAAAGCGGCGGAAAATCACCGGCTGCCTAAGATGCTTCCAGATGGCAGCTGCCGGAAACAATGACAGTATAAAAAAGCCGGTCAGAATGAACAATATCAGCAGGGGAATGGAGAAAGAGGTTTCCTTTTTCAGGAAGCGGTAGATTGCCCGGATGCCTCTCCCGGTTGGGTACATCACTGCCCAGATGTGCTTGTGCGGTTTGAAGGTGTACTTCATCTCGTCTTGTAAATCTTTGAAAACCTGCCGCTGGGCTTCATCTGTGGCCATCGTGACTTTGGTATTCTGCATTTCGTTGGTGACCGTATCTACGTCCCGCTTGACTTCCATTGCCACCGCGGCGATGGTGGCGTTGCCCACCAGTGGCAGGCCGGTATTGATACGCATTGGGAAATTCGTCCGGGTTTTCATGTGGGACTGATTGCCGCCTTGGGCGGACACGGTGGTACCGTACCAGTTTAATTGCAGCACTTTCCGGCCTTTGGCCATGGCGGAAGCCCTGAACCTAGTGGTCTCATTTTTCTGGATATATTTCACGATGAAATTTGTGGCTTCGATGGCGATAAAGCCGCTGGGGTTTCTGACCGTCTGCCGCAGTATTTCCTGGGCTTTGGCCGAACCGGTCGTATCCACCATCGTCTGCGATTGCTTCATCAGCTGTTCTGTGGAAGCCAGGTTTTTATCGAGTTTGTCGTTCAGCGAGTCGATTTTTTTATTTAGTGCCGTAATCTGGTCGATGAGCTGGGCATTGTCCGGCGGATGGGGTCGTTGTTTTGTGCCGCGCCTGTCACGTCAACCTGCGCATCGTTTCCGTCTGGCAAGGGGGCGTCCGTCATATGAAAACCTCCTGTCATTGAATCAGGCAAATAAAAAACGGCATTATAGTACTTTAGTACCGCATTTTTGTCAACCCTGCTGCAATATCAGGCTCGGCAGTAATAATCAAATTAATAAGCGTAAATTTTACCAAAACGTAACCTGAACTTGGTAACATTAAGGTTGACAACTGAAAAGCAACCCGTTAAGATAGTTAATGGAGTTAACTATTATCTTAGTTAACATATTGTTTTAAAAATAGGATAAAGCGGATTGGGAAGAATGGAAGAAGTCAATATTGACCGTGTTCTGGAAAACATGTTTCATGTGATGCTGGTCTCCCATAAAAAAGTCCTGAAAATGGATGTCAGCGGATTTCCGGAAAATATGACGCGTCTCCATCTGGCTGTAATGGGTGAAATCGGCCAGAATAACTTGACGATGTCGGAATTGGCCAAGGCGCTGATGATGACCAAACCCCAGCTCACGCACCTGGTAGAGGCACTGGTGACACTGGGCCTGGTCGAACGCCGCTCTGATGCCAAGGACCGGCGTGTCATCATCCTGAGTCTCACAGAAAAAGGCCGGGTGCTCGGTGAAAACATGAAACGACGGGTGCGGGAAAACATTAAAAAAAGATTAGCAAATCTCACGCCGGCCGAACTCAGGCAGATGGCGGCTGCTTTTGAGACGTTAAGGAACACCATCGGGAAGCTGTAAAATAAATAAATCGCGCCGGTATTCAAATCGCTTGCTTCGTAAATTACGTTCACTGTGTATTTTAACAGCATAAATGCGGCATCATGGTCACGGAGGTACTTTGATAAATGACAAAACTGTTTAAACATCTCAGGCCCTTCTTATGGGCGATAATTCTGATCTTTGCGTTATTATTTGCCCAGGCAATGCTGGACCTTTCGCTGCCCGGCTACATGGCCAATATCGTCAACGTCGGTATCCAGCAGGATGGCATTGCGAATGCCGTGCCGCAGGCTCTGAGTGTCATCGAATTCGATAGAATCAGCTTTTTCCTGACCGCGGACCAGATAAGTGAGATTAAAGCAGACTATATTTTGCTTGATAAGCAGTCTTTATCCGCGTCGGACTATGCCAAAGACGTAAAAACTTATCCCGAGCTGGCGAACGAGGATATTTATACAATTAATACCACCAATAAAAAGGAAATTTCATCCCTGGATACGATTTTTTCCCATGCTTTACCAATCGTAGCCAACCTTGAGCAAAACGCCGCCGCGACTTTTGCACAATTCGGCATACCGTATACTGCCGGGCAGGACCCCTTTGCGATACTCGCACAGCTGCCGGCTGCCCAGCAGGCCGCCTTGCAAAGTGCCGCTCAAACGCAAATTAATACCATCGAACCGGACCTCTTAACCGAGTATTCGGTGGCTTACCTTACGGCAGAATATAAAGGCCTCGGCATGAACACCGGTACCATCCAGCATCATTACCTCTTCGATATCGGAGAATTGATGGTGCTCATTACCTTAGCTAGCGCTGCCTGTTCAGTGACGGTCGGTTACATCTCGGCACGCATCGCCGCCGGCGTCGGGCGGAACATGCGTAAGCAGTTGTTTGAACGCGTTGAAAGTTTTTCCAGCACTGAATTCGATAAGTTCTCCACCGCTTCTTTAATTACCCGGTCCACCAATGACATCACCCAGATACAGATGCTGCTGGTGATGCTCTTCCGGATTGTTTTCTATGCTCCGATTATCGGTGTCGGCGGTATCCTTAAAGTGCTGGGTTCCGCCAACTCCATGCTCTGGATTATCGGGGCGGCCGTCGGTTTGCTAATCACCATCATGGTGGTGATGTTCATCGTCGTGCTGCCGAAGTTCCGTTCGATGCAGGCACTGATTGATAAACTAAGCCTGGTGATGCGTGAACACCTCACCGGTTTGATGGTTATCCGCGCTTTTAATGCCCAGAAGCATGAAGAAGCCAGGTTTGATAAGGCAAATCAGGACCTGACCAAAACGAGCCTCTTTGTCAACCGGGCAGTCCTTGTGTTTTTAATGCCGGCGATGATGTTCCTGATGAACGCCGTGATGATTGTCATTATCTGGGTCGGCGCCCACGAAGTGAATAACGGTACCATGCAGGTCGGTAACCTGATGGCGTTTATGCAGTACGCTGTCTTGATTATTTTTGCCTTCCTGATGATATCAATCGTGTTCATTATGATTCCGCGTGCCAGTATTTCCGCCGTCAGAATCAGCGAAGTGCTGGAAACCGAGCCCGTCATTGTGGACCCGGAGAAACCGGAAAAATTCCGCAGCGACCGGAAGGGTGTTATCGAATTCAAGGATGTGGCTTTCCGCTATCCCGGCGCGGAGGACGACGTGCTGAAACACATCACGTTTACAGCCAAACCCGGTCAGACCACGGCTTTGATTGGCAGCACCGGCAGCGGTAAAAGTACCCTGGTAAACCTGATTCCGCGCTTCTACGATGTTACCGGCGGTGCCATCCTCGTTGACGGGGTTGACGTCCGGAACGTTACCCAGCACGACCTGCGGGACAAAATCGGGTATGTGGCCCAAAAAGCCGTGCTATTCTCCGGCACTATCGAAAGCAATATTAAATACGGCAACGAAAATGCGACCGATGCGGAAGTGGCGCAATATGCTGGAATCGCCCAGGCTACGGATATCATCAAAGAAAGTGAACAGGGTTATCAGACGCCGGTCTCCCAGGGCGGCACCAACCTATCCGGTGGTCAGAAACAAAGACTGGCTATTGCCCGGGCGCTCGCCAAGAAACCGGAAATTTACATTTTCGATGACAGTTTGTCAGCCCTCGATTTTAAGACCGATATGGCGTTGCGCAAGGCCTTGAAAAAAGAGACGGCCGATGCCACGGTGCTCATTGTCACCCAGCGGGTCAGCACGATTATGGGCGCCGAGCTGATTGTGGTGCTGGATAACGGCGAAATTGCCGGCATCGGCACGCACCGCGAGCTGATGCAAAACTGCAAGGTCTACCAGGAAATTGCGCTGTCTCAACTGTCAAAGGAGGAACTCGCCCAATGACGCAATCAAATGATACACCAAGAAGAGATAATAAACCGGCTTTCGGTCCAGGGAGAGGCGGCCCGATGGGTGGTCCGATGGGCCGGGCCGGCATGGGCGGGGAAAAACCAAAAAGTTTCCGCAAAGCGATGGGGACATTCCTGAAATATCTCAAACCCTACCGCGTTTCCCTGGTTTTAGTTTTTATTTTTGCCATCGCCAGCACTGTTTTCATGATTGTCGGCCCTAAAATGCTGGGCAACGCCACCACCAAACTCTTTCAGGGCATTGTGGCCAAGGTCATGCATGTCCCCGGTGCTACTGTCGATTTCTCCTATATCGGCCGTATCGCGATTATCCTGTTATGTCTGTATGTGGCCAGTGCCATCTTCAGTTTCCTGCAGGGTTATATCATGTCCGGCATCGCCATGAAGGTCACCTACAACTTCCGGAAAAATATCGCAGAAAAAATCAAAAGGATGCCGCTCAAATACTTCGATACTAAGACCCACGGCGAAGCCTTGAGCCTCGTCACCAACGATATTGATACCATCAGCAATACGCTGGCCCAGAACCTGTCCCAGATCGTGACATCGGTGACGATGATTATCGGTATCCTGATAATGATGTTTACCATCAACTGGATAATGACGCTGGTGGCGCTGGTCATTCTGCCTGTTTCTTTCGGACTCATTACTGTCGTCATCAGGGCTTCGCAGAAATATTTCAAACAGCAGCAGGTTTACCTCGGGCACGTTGACGGGCACGTTGAGGAAATGTACGGCGGCCATACTGTCATCAAGGCCTTCAACGGTGAAGAAAAATCTATCCAGAAGTTTGACGGCCTGAATGCCGAGCTGTACGGTGCCGGCTGGAAGTCTCAATTCCTCTCCGGTCTATTAATGCCCATCATGACCTTCGTCAGTAACCTTTCTTATGTTGCCATTTGTATCCTCGGCGGTTACCTTGCGGTACAGGGCACCATCAATGTCGGCGATATCCTGGCCTTCATCCAGTACGTGCGGTCGTTTACCCAGCCCATTATGCAGGTCGCCAATATTGCCAACGTGCTGCAGTCCACCGCGGCTGCCGCCGAGCGTGTTTTCGATTTCTTGGATGCTGAAGAAGAATCGCCGGACCCGGTTGATGCCGTCAAGCCGGCCGCAGTCAAAGGCACCGTCTCCTTCAAGAACGTCAGCTTTGGCTATACCCCCGAAAGGATTATCATTCACAACTTCTCGACTGAAATTAAACCCGGTCAAAAAATCGCCCTGGTCGGGCCGACCGGCGCCGGTAAAACTACTATAGTTAAGCTGCTGATGCGTTTTTACGATATCA
>Ga0326728_10017981_pt1 | contig 14032 bp, 14 predicted proteins | sample MB3enrmetagenome_FD_207602 | JGI IMG/M metagenome (GOLD analysis project Ga0326728, IMG submission 207602) | Lab enriched peat soil microbial communities from McLean, Ithaca, NY, United States - MB31MN | ecosystem: Environmental > Terrestrial > Soil > Wetlands > Peat | place: USA: New York...
AGGGGAATTTATGCCACTCGTAGGGTCAAGAGTGAGGATATGCAACACCTTGCTGACGCCACAAACGGAAGACTCGTAAGAAATATCAAGGAACTTACAGAAAAAGAACTTGGGCATGCAGGCCTCCTTGAACAGGACCGCGATGGAGACCAGGGGAAGACATATTTAAGATATTGCAAGGGTGCTAAATCCGTATCAATTGTCATCCGAGGTGAAACCGAACATATTGTTGATAATGTGGAACGTGCAATTGACGATGCACTCAAAGTAGTGAAATGCGTTGTAGAAGACGGAAAGGTTGTTCCAGGAGGTGGGGCTTCGGAAATAGAAGTTGCACTTAGGCTTCGCTCATATGCCGCTAGCATAGGCGGGCGTGAACAGATAGCAATTCTGGCATTTGCGGACGCCCTTGAAGAAATTCCGAGGACAATTGCCAAAAATGCAGGCTTAGACGCGATAAACTCTATCGTGAACCTCAGGGCAAAGCATGCAGAAAACGAAAGCTTAGGCTTAAACACTCAAACAGGCATTGTAGAAGATATGTTTGAAAGAGGTGTTGTTGATCCACTTAGAGTGAAGGTAGAGTCCATCAAAGCTGGTTCCGAAGCTGCGGAAATGATACTCCATGTGGACGATGTTCTCAGTGCCAAGAGTTCGTCCATGCCTGATGTCAAACCAGAACATATGGCAAGTACTTATGATGGCATGTCAGCTCCTCAACTTAACATGCGTAGGTAAGTCTGAGTTTTGGATCATTAGGCGATAATAACCTAGATACAATAAAAGAAGGAAAAATGGAGGTCTATTCTGTAGTTCCTATTTTATAATTGTTTTATTACTATTTTTTGATTTATATTTTTTTGGCAACTATTTAGCAAAGGAAAAAGATGTTAATAGCCCTATCTACTTAGATTCACTTAGCAAATTTTCAGTAGGCTGATTTTATTTAACTGTAAGATATTGATAATGTTTTTTATTTTTTCCATCAATTAGTCATCAAAAGTGTCTTATTGCATTAAAATAAATATTCTTAGCGGATTTTTTGGAGTCCGAGTAGTTACCATCAGAAGCTAGATTATTTTTAATCTTCTGTAATATTAGTAAAATAGATGGCTTTCTTTATAGTACCTCTTTGAAAACTGGGTCTGACTGACTTAATGAAACTTTATCAGAAAAGCAATTTAGCTGCAGTTAGCATATTTTCTGTAAAATAACAGAGTCATAGATTCAATGCCATTAATATTCAAAGAGATTGGGAAATGAGTAAACACTATGCTAAAGTGTAACTTTTCCATACATAGATTTTAATTTAAAATCTATGTATTCATGAAAGCTGGATCTATCAATAATTATATAGTCATAAAAAGAATTCATTCAGGTTTTTCAAAAAGTGTAGGATATTCTTCTTTTAATGACATGAGAAGCTCTTCATCTAATTTTGCATTATGAAGTGTTTTCACTTTTGAAAGCTGGTAAACTGATAAATGCTGAGCTCCTTGAAGGTTAGCTCCTTGAAGGTTAGCTCCTTGAAGGTTAGCTCCTTGAAGGTTAGCCCCTTCGAGGTGAGTATCTTTGAGGTCAGCTTTTTCAAGTTTAGCCTTTTGAAGGTAAGCCCCTTCAAGTTTAGCTCCTTCAAGGTTAGCTCCTTCAAGGTTAGCCTCTTTAAAGTTAGCTCCTATAAGGTAAGTCCATTTCAGGTTAGCCCCTTGAAGATTAGCCCTTTGAAAGTTAGCCTCTATAAGGTAAGCTCCTTCAAGGTTTGCCTCTATAAGATCAGCCCTTTCAAGTTTAGCTCCGCCAAGTTTAGCTCCATCAAGGTTAGCTCCTTCAAGGTTAGCCTCTTGAAGGTCAGCTCCATAAAGATTAGCTCCCTGAAGGTTAGCCCCTTGAAGATCAGCTCCATAAAGATCAGCTCCTTGAAGGTTAGCTCCTTGAAGGTTAGCCTCTTTAAAGTTAGCCAGATGAAGTTTAGCCAATTGAAGTGTAGCCTTTTCAATGTTGGCTTCTATAAGGTTAGCTCCTTCAAGGTTAGCTTCTGTGAGATTGGAACAAAAAAGATTAGCTCCTCGAAGGTTAGCCTCTTCAAGGTTAGCTTCTCTAAGGTTAGCTTCTTCAAGGTTAGCTCCTTGAAGGTTAGCCCCTTGAAGGTTAGCTCCTTGAAGGTTAGCCTCTATAAGATCCGCCCCCTGAAGATTAGCTCCTCGAAGGTCTTTTTTCCCTGAAATATCCATTTACAGTTATTGGATTTAAACTAAAATAAGCATTACTATACTAGAAAAATATCCTCTGCTATTCAGGATTTAGTTTTTAAAATCGTATCGATTCACAAGTACATTTCCCGAGCTCGAAGACCAAAGGACAGAATGGATCTTTATACCACTGGTTTTTCAGTTCAGCTCATAAATTATATCATAATAAAAACGGAAATGAAAGACAAAAGGGTTCGATATATGTAAAAAACCTAGTGAAAAGCATACAGTCTCATGCGCATTTTGTATGCATCAGTGGGCAGATCGTTCTATGTCCCAGATTCTTTCCAGCCCAGCCTTGAAATAAGAGATCAATGTGTCCATTAAATCTTCTTCTGTCTGGTAAAATTGGCAGAAGTAAGTTCCCCAAGGAATATCTCCAATGATATCAATGCCAGATTTTCTCAGTTTTTCATTCAGTCTACATATTCTCCGACTTTGAGGATGCAAAAGCAATAATTTAGCTGTTTCCATGATATGTGAACCCTCCCTCCACATGTCTCATAATTTCGGCTCTTTGCTATTTTTTGTCTCTTAGGAGTCAGTTGCTGAAAAACGGAGGCAAACGACTCTCTTTATTTTGTCACAAATATTGATGGATACTAATTTTTCTAGTTTGATTAATGATTCACCAACTTGATCTTTTTTGTATAGTGGCATCAGATATGATTGTTCACATATAAAATAACAACACTATATAATGTTTAAACTGTTATACAATGAAATGTCTTTATATTTAATATAAGTTGAACTTACGTAGTTTAACTAAAAAACAGCAGTAGTAAACTCAAAAATGTCTGAAATCACAATATTTGTGACAAACCTTTTCATGTTTTATTTTTCTCCTTAAGTGCGTAAGTCTCAATAAGACAACTATTAAGCGTGCTAAAAAAGTCTACTAATATCTATTTGAAGTTTACAAGAAAGTGTAATTACCAACCCATGCAAAACTAAAAAACAGATTAATTAGCAGGCAATTAAAGAAAGCGGACTCCTAAAAACTTGTCCATTAAATCTTAACTTGATTTGATGTATCCACAGCGCTAAGTGATCTGTCTCGCTATTTCCAAAGATAGTGATTTCAGATTTACCGGAATCTGAGCTGTTTTTATCCGAGTAATCTCCTCCTCCTTCTTGCGAAGGTCAGCCACCGACTTGAGAAGTCTTCTTTTATCATAGACTTCCTCCTTCGTGTTTTCTTATATAATCTCTCTCAGTTGTCGCAATTGCATATACCTCACCAGTTTCATTAACCAATGAGGTAGCTGTCAGCCACACCTCCACAATTCGGCCATCTTTGGCAAGTCGCTGAGTGCGGTAAGGTTCCAGGACCTAGCACGGATAAACTTATTCAGCGTGACCAATTCTTCTTCTTTTTGGCTCTCTGGTATCAGGCACTAATGTTCATTGTTAGTGCCTCTGCTTCACTCCAGCCATATACGCTCTCAGCCTTTGGATTCCAAGACAGGATGCGACCCTCCAAATCTTGTAACGTTATAGCATCACTAGAATCATGCACTACCATGGCCAAGCGGCGCATAGACTCGGTATCCTTCAGGATCTCTTTCATCCGCTTCATCTCAGTAATCTCAATAAAGGTTATCACTGCTCCCATGATAACGTTCTCAAGAGTACGATAGGGTCGGATGCGCAGCAGGTACCACGAACCATTTTGGGTTTGGACTTCAATCTCTCTAGGTATCAGACTAGCCAGAACCTACTTTACATCCTCTATCAGGTAATCATAACCCACCAAGTTTGATACGATGTGCCCAAGAGGCCTCCCCAAGTCTGTCGGTATCAGATTGATCAACTGTACGGCTTGAGGAGTAAAGCGAAGGATGCGCATTTTAAGGCCTACAAAGATAGTGCCTATACCTGGCCAACAGATTGTTCATATCGTTAACAGCCTGTGACAGATCTACTACTTTATTTTGCAGTTCAGTATTGACTGTAGTCAATTCCTCATTTACTGACTGTAATTCTTCCTTGGAGGTCTCCAGCTCTTCGTTGGTAGATTGCAGTTCCTCGTTAATTGACTGCATCTCTTCGTTGGAGGATTTGAGTTCTTCATTGGTGGTCTCCAGTTTTTCATTGGAAGCTTTGAGAAGTTCTTCCTTTATCTTCAGTTCCTGCTTCAGCTCTAAGATATGCGCATCATCTGCCATTTTGTTATCAAAGGTACCTTCATCGGCACCTATTGAGATTACCTGCTTTGCCTGGTTATTTTTCCATGTCATCATTTCCTCAGATGTGACCAAGAACAGTTTTGGTTCAGCTGCCGCGTCTGAGTCTGAAAACACAGGTCGTACCACCATATTGACTGTAGTGAAGCCACCAAATTTTTTAACCTGCAGCCCGGGGTGAAATACTGGCTCTTTGTGGATCACAGCTTTGTATAAGTCCATGATTAAGTCCTCACGCAATCCCACGTGGGCCATCTTCCGGATATTCAGGTCAACCTCCCCTGGAGCCAATTCTAGGTACATGCCTGCGTGGCCATGAAGATAGAGGATGTCACCGTGTTGATTTACGAGCACGCCGATTGGAGTGTTATGTTGCAGCATCGTTTGTTCGACTAGCTCGCGAAATTGAAATTTGCTTTCAATAGGAGCATTGATGGACAGTTTTGAGGTTACCCTACTTTTCAGTTGTAGTGGGATAAATGACCCGATCTGAAGGAGTTCGTTGCTAGCATCTTTTTTGCGATACAGCTTCGATTTGCGGTCAATAATCTCAAACAGGTTTTCGAAATCACCCACTGTTTCGGAGGAACCTAGAAAGAGAAATCCACCCGGCTTTAACGCATAGTGGAATAGGGGAATGATCTTCTTCTGCAGTTCCTTATTCATATAGATCATCAAGTTTCGACAACTGAACAGATCAAGTTTGGAGAACGGCGGGTCTTTGATAATATCCTGCTCAGAAAAAACTATCATGTCACAGATAGTTTTCTTAATGCGATAGTTACTGTCTGATTCTTTGGTAAAGAAGCGATCCAGCCTTTCCGATGATATATCAGCGAAGATGGTGGAGGGATAGAAGCCATTTCGTGCCACTCCAATAGCCCGGCTGTCAATATCGGTTGCGAAGATTTGTACCTTGAAAATTTTATTCAAATCTTCCATTTGCTCTTGAAGAAGGATGCCAATGGAATATACCTCCTCACCTGTAGAGCAACCAGGTACCCAGATTCGTATCACTGAGCTTGAGTTCTTGCCGGTAAAGAGATGGGGAATCACTTTTTTCTGGAGTGTCTCAAATGCAGTGGGCTCGCGGAAGAAACTGGTGACACCGATTAAGAAGTCGTGAAAGAGCGCTTCCACTTCAGTAAAGTTTTGCTCTAAATATTGTGCATACTCATCCACATCTCTGAAATTTTTGATGGCCATTCGCCGCTTAATACGGCGATTGATGGTGTTCTCCTTGTAATTGGAAAAGTCATGCCCGATTTTGGTGTTCAACAGGTTGAATATCTTTTCCATCACTCATTCGGTCTTTGGGACATAAGGGGTTTTTTCCAAATGCTTGATTGTTATAGGCAATGAGCTGAGTAGGCATCTCGGCCGGCGGTAGGATGAAGTCTATTAGACCTGTTGCAATAGCGCTGCGCGGCATGCCGTCGTACTCGCTTGATTCGGGGCTCTGTACCATTAGCATGCCACCCTCAGCCTTGATTGCCCTCATACCCAGCGTGCCGTCACTACCGATACCAGATAATACGATGCCTATAGCTTTATCTTGCTGGTCCTTAGCCAGAGATCTGAAGAATAAATCAATAGGCAGGCGAAAGCCATGCGCTTTGGCCAGCTCCTTTAAATGTAGCATTCCATCCTCAATAATCATATCATAGTTCGGCGGGATGACGTAGACAGTATCAGGTTGGACAATCGTCCCGTTTGTAACCTCATAAACTGGCAACTGTGTATAGCGCCCAACAAGATTGGTAAGGATGCTCTTGTGGTTAGGATCCAAGTGCTGTACCAAGACAAAAGCCATGCCTAAACTGGTGTTTGTGGGCAAGACGGAAAAAAAAGCTTCGAAAGCAGCGAGCCCACCAGCTGATGCGCCTATGGCCACAACGGGGAAATCGCGTTTTGGGGATTTATTTGAGTCTACATCCGAATAAGGAAGAGTACTTTCCTGAATTTTTTTCTGTAGTGTATAGATGTTCCGCTTTTGACTTTTCTGTCTTTTCCATGTCTTCAGTTTTTTTTGACTATATTCTCACGTCCTTTTCTGCCTAACCTGAATCTTTATTATTCCCTTTAGATATGCATTTATCTATAGGTTCACGAACAAAAACTATATATCGAAGAGTACAATGAGTTTCAGAATTCTTGAGAGAACTTTAGGAGCCGAAAGGTACTCTAATATTTTAAATATTACTAAAAAATTATATTAATAGCTAAAATTGATAACTAAATATAATTATTCAGTCTTCATTTATATCAAGGCGTATATCTTACTCCAAGGTTCTCACGTTAACCATCATTCATTATTCTCGCAACTACAAAAAGAGCCTTGTTTGCATAGCGAAACCAATCTCTTCCCTTAAAATAAGTAGCATCTATAAGTAAGTAAGGGATTTCTTGTTCGATTCGTTTTGAGAGGATTCTTCAATCTTTTCATCCAGTTCTTAGTAATCCTGGAAATAGAAGAAGCTAAAATATCACCTGCTCCTAAAGCAATCATTGTCTTTTTCATCTTTCTAGCGAAGATACCTTGCAGGTAATATTCAACTACACCAATTAGGATGGTTTTTTTCAACTTTCGAATACTTCTCAAGCACATTTGAAACATGAATTTAGCTCTAAAGTTAATTGTACTTGATTTTTGTACTTCAAATGTGTAAGTTTACAGATAGACTGAAGGATTTGACGAGCCGGAAAACTAATTTGAATATTAAATTATATATAAAAATCATCTTAAATACTTTTATTTTAAGAGAACTTCACTGGGAGAAGTGCAATATAGCAGATAAGTCAAATAAAGTTGCTGAACGTGTTCTGGACCTTATTATTGTGATTATGAATGCATCGCATGTCAGTTATATGTGGGTACTGCACCAAAGAACTTCAAAATGAATGATGATTCCAATTCCTTTGTACATAAGCAACCAGAAAATGAAAATGAAAAAAAAGCTTGTGAAGAAGCATTAGGAAACTGTCCTGTTGAAGCTATGGGAAATGATGGCTAAAAAATAATCATACTTGATATCAATTCTAGTTAATATTTTATTAATTTGTAACTCTTTATTATTTGATTGATGTTTTCAAGATTAGGTTTCAGTCTAACGAATGCTTACGTTTTCTTTCATTAAAATATGACTTTTCCAACTTACTGAAAAACAAAACAAAAAAGCCGAGAAATAGCAGCAAGAGTATTCAGGAAATAACATCAATCAAATAATATTGGATGATCTAACCGTCGTTAACAAGCATACACAAAATATATTTCTGTTTTAAATTTGTTAATATATCTCGATTTTGGCTTATGTTTTTACAAACTAGATTATTTCAGAATCTATCGGAATATCCAAGTTTCTACCGATAACATAGGCGAATTTGAGATGTTTGTTCATTTCAATTTCTAAAAATTGGAGCTTTAAGAGCAAAATCAGTTTAATAGCAAGAATTATAGTTTGATTGTAGTAAGTAAAGGTAAATATTTATTGTGCAAGTTAGTGACACATGGGTTTACCTATCGGTAATTATCTAAAAATGAAAATATTTTTTTGAGTTAGCTGTCTAATGCCTAATCCCGAGAGATTTGGTCGGTAAATTCTAATTGATTCTGTATTTCAAGATTATAATGCAGGATACCCACTGCTTCAGATATGGATACCCTACATTAGATATTTGACTATATCTTGTTTTAAAATTTCCATATCATCAATTTGTCTTTGCCACGACTGAACTCAGACTTAGTTTCAAAATCATTATCCTGGGACACCTGGCCTTTAAAGTCTAGAATTAGATCTAAGATCAATCCACGCTGCTTTTTGAGGGAAGAGCCCAATGTTAAATTTGTGAAAATTTCCTGGAAGACTAAAACATTATTAATATCAAATTGTTGTTCGGCTTTAAAATATTTTGTGGTGAAGTAATTTTTATTCACAAACTATTTTTTGTATAATTAATTTAAAAAAGTAATGTGTCATAAGTAATGTGTCATTATACATCGCAACTTAAAGTAAACAGATACATAATTAAAGAGTTAAAGCGTGAAGAATAACCCGTAGGATGTATGAGTATACTGGGTACTTGTAGAGAATTTCGAAAAATCTCAGATTTAAACAAAGTGCTTACATTTGCTTATCATAGACAATCAGCCAAAATTTTGGGCTTTATCGAAATTCTCTAAGTGTACCAATACTAAAAACGATACATTTCTTTTACAATGATACCTTACTTAAAAAATCAATTTGTTCATGAGATCGAATTGGTCGTTTATATACATTGTTGTAAATTGTATGCATAAGATTCTCTCTGTATTTTCCCCAAAATTGGAGACATACTCATTTTTCAGATTTGATCAATGGTTCAAGAACACGATTTAAAATTTTATTTTGTGAATATATATGAAAGGGATAATTAAGCATGTGCGGAGAACGTCCAATTATTCATGCTGGACCAATATCTGAGTTTTGGGAACTTCTAACTAAAGAATAGAATATGAAAATTGCAGTACTGAAAATGGATCAGAAAATACAATGGTTGGAAGCAAAAATAAATAATATACAAAAGATGATCGAGCTAAAGAAAAACATTATATCTGACATTCTAAAGGTCCATGAAATGATGAAATAAGGCAATAAGTCCAACAAAAAGACAATATTTATATTTGGTCACTATATGTGAAAAATGAGTTATTTTGTATTTAACAAAATAAAGGATCACAGTTTCTTTTTAAAAAACTTATCAATCATTTTTTACGTTGGGGGAATATGGAGTATAGAGTGAAAGAAAACCTGAGGAAATCTGGGATTGATGTTATTGGGGATATACCTTGGGGAACGCACTTCTGCCAATTTTACCAGACAAAACCAGATTTGATGGACATATTGGTTCCCTATTTCAAGGCCGGGCTAGAAAATAACGAATTTTGCCTCTGGCTCACATCACAATCCATGGAAGTAGATGAGGCAAAAAAAGCTTTGAGAAAAGCTATTCTTGATTTTGATACTTATCTGGAGAATGGGCAAATTGAATTCATTTCCTACATGCAATGGTATTTAATAGAAGGGAGCTTCGACTCAACAAGTACCTTAAACGGCTGGGTTGGAAAACTCTATAAGGGTTTGGCAAATGGTTACGACGGTTTGAGGTTAAATGAGTACACTTTTTGGTTAAAAAAAGAAGATTGGAATAGTTTCTTTAATTATATAAAAAAAATAGACACACTCATCAAAAATTCCCAAATAATAGCTCTATGCCCCTATTTTCTCAGCAAGTTCAAAGCAACAGAAATCATCTATGTGTTCATAAACTATCAATTTGCTTTGATCAAACGGGAAGGAAAATGGGAAAAGATAGAAAGTTCCAAGCATAAAATAACAGAAGAAAAAAGACTGAACTTACAATATATCATAGAATCAGCAAATGATGCCATTATTATTATATCTCTTAATGATATTATTAATAGCTGGAATAAGGGTGCAGAGCAGATTTATGGTTATTCATCTAAAGAAATTCTAGGAAAAAGTGTATCGGTACTCGCACCAGATAATCTCAAAGATGAAACAAAAAAGTTAATTGAAAAGGTTAAGCTGGGAGAAAAGATCCGGCACCATGTAACTTCAAGGTTAAGAAAAGATGGTAAGCTAATATATGTTTCACTCGCTCTTTCTCCGGTTTTTGATGCATTTGGAAAGCTTGTGGCTATCTCATCTATTGCAAGAGATATTACGCAAAGAATTGAGGCTGAAAAATCTCTATTGAGAGCTGAAAAGACAAAAAAGAAAGAAATCCACCATAGAGTCAAAAATAATTTGCAAGTTATCTCTTCCCTACTTGATCTTCAAGCTGAGAAATTTAAAAATAAAGAGTGTATTAAAGATTCTGAAGTTCTGGAAGCCTTCAGTGAAAGCCAAAATAGATTGAGATCTATGGCTCTTATTCACGAGGAACTGTATAAAGGTAAAGGTAAAAAATTCGAAACGCTGGATTTTTCGAAATACATTCGAGAATTGGTTGAAAAACTTTTCCAGACTTACAGAATAGATGATAAAAATATTTGCCTGCACATGGATCTGGAAGAAAATGCAGTCTTAAATATGGATAAAGCTGTTCCTTTTGGAATAATTGTTAATGAACTAGTTTCAAACTCTCTCAAACATGCATTTTCAGGAAGTGATAACGGGAAAATTTATATCAATCTTCATAGTGAAGAAAACGGAGAACATATAAATAGCAGAGAAGAAAGCAAATACGACGGCTGTAAAAATTCCAGGTTCATTTTGACAGTTTCAGATGATGGTGTAGGTATACCTGAAAGTTTCGATTTAGAAAATCCAAATAGTCTTGGCATACAACTGGTAACCGCCCTAGTAGATCAATTAGATGGAGAACTTGAACTGAAAAGGAATAATGGGACGGAATTCACTATTAGGTTAATAGATGTAAAAGAATAAGTGTCGCTTAATATAAGATACTCAGTTTTTTGTAACAAAAACATATGCATTTTCTCAATTTTAGCCAAAATGTTAGGATATTTTTACCTGAATTTGAGGGAAATACACCGTTTTTACTAAAATCCATACAACAATTTAAAATCAAAAAGTTGATATTTTTGTTTCTTGAAGAACAAGGAATCCATAAAAATTAAGTATGAAATCTGGAAAATAGAACTGTTTTTATTTTAAGAACGTAGTTATTATTTCGTGCAGGCTTCATAGATCCAGACTATAGATGGATACAATTTTTAAAACTAAATCATGGAGATAAGAAGATATCTTCCTAGCATAGTAATGCTTATTTTAGTGCAAAGCCGATAATTGTAAATGGATATTCCAGAGAGAAAAGACCTTCGAAGGGCTAACCTTCAAGGAGTTAATCTTCAAGGAACTAACCTTCAGGGAGCTAATCTTTATGGAGCTAACCTTATAAAGGCTAATCTTAAAGGAGCTTACTTTGAGGGAGCCTAGCATTTATCATTTAACCAGCTGTCAAGAGTGAAAACACTTCATAATGCAAAATTAGATGAAGAGCTTTTCATGCCATTAAAAGAAGAATATCCTGCTCTTTTTTAAAATCGGAATAAATTCTTTTTATAACCATACAATTATGAATTGAGCCATCTCTAATAAATACAGAGCTTTTAGCACAAAAAAACTGTATGTTTATGAGAGAGTAGAGAATACAATTGAAGTCATTGATCCTTCAATTCTACTCAAAGCTGTTCATGCGTCATGTGGGGAAATTACTCGGGCTTAACTTGCTAGTTATTTCTATGACTAGAGAAGGCTATCTAAAAAATTCACTGATGTCTAAATATTTTCTTTCCCAACAGAATGAACAAATGAAGAGTCTTAGATATCGAAAAGCCGAACGGTTAAGATTTGATTAGATTCAGTTCTATGATTGCCAAAATCAAAGCATCAATGTGATCTATCAAAAGGGATAAATTCAAAAAAGGAACATTGTTGAGGCTGAAACTGTTTCATCTGATGAATGCATAAAAATAATTGTGAAATAATCAAATTATAGAAAAAGAGGGGGGGAAAGTACTTGAGGAACTAGTTTCAGCAAGCACTGTAATATTAAATTATTAAAATGAAAAGCTTTTTAGAAAATAAATAATTCTCTGAAGAACCTCTTTCACTCAACAAAATAAATCATTTCATTTGGCATGAGGGTTAATTCATTATTGTCGATTCCGGACTGGACAAGCTTTCCGATCCTTTCCCATGTATTTTTGTGCGTTGTTTTTATTCCTAAGACTCTCGAAGCCTGAACAATCAGATCTTCAAGAGGAGTAGAATACTGGGAATTTAAGACAAAGCTGACAGCTTCTTTTATTTCCTCGTCACAAATCCATTCAATTTTCGCAGATACTTCACCATAGCGCCTGCGCAGGAGGCATACAGGTTCTGAAGATGGCCAGAAGAATTCGCCTTCAACTCGGATCTTTCCGGAACTCTCCGCAAGTGTCACTGAATCTAATATACGCTGTTTGATTTTTCCGAGCATGCGGGAAATTCCTACATGCGCTTTTATCCGCTGCATCAAAACCTCTGCATGAATAGGGCCTTCAAATTCTATAATCCTTATAACTGCCTCCGTAAGTTTTTCATCGGAAAGTTTAAAGAAGTCTTTTGAATGCGGAAGTCCTGAAGAGTTACAGACCCGGTAAAGTGGGACAGCAGTTTCGAGAAGTTCGTTCTTCCCCGAAAGTTTTTCAGCACCTTTTGGAAGCGATAATTCTTCCAAATTTTTAACTCCATTTTTGTTTTTTAAGTATAGACCAACTCTGGAGTGAGTCTTTGATTGACTTCTGGACTCAATCCCCAGTCTAGCTTTAGATCCAATTTCAGTCTCGATTTCAGATTCTAAATTCCACACTTTACCAGTGTAATTGTTCTCCTCTGAATCCGACTCTGGCTCAAAATACCCTACTGAGCCATAAATATAAGCAAACTCGTTGAGCCTGTTGTTTTTCTTTTTTTTCCCGGTAGCGGAACTGGAATATATTTCAGGATAAGCCTGGAAAAAACTTATTCTCTCAGGCTCTGGCTCAGGTATGATTCCGGATGAATTTTCTTTTTCAGAGCAGACATTCACATTGAATTTCAAGGATTTTGCTTTTCCGAAATTCTTTATACTTTTCTTGCTAGAGTTCTTATCTGCCAGCAAAGCCATGGAATTTGAACTTAAAGTCATTTCTGGTGGAAAATCCTTTTTTGAAGAGTCTATTAGTCCTTCTTTTAGTCCAAGAGAGAATTCTGAATAAGGTTCTTCGTTTCCAGCACTTGGAAAGGCTAATAATGCGGATTTAGTTTCAAGGAATTCGAACCCCAGATTTTTATCTGCTTTGTTTTCCATATTATCACTAGATGAAAATGTTTCTGCAGACAAACTTGCTAACTTTTTTGTATAATTTTTGTGTGCTTGTTCACCCCAGGCAGAAGGCTCGTTTATAGTCAGAACTTCTGGTTCGGGTTTTGCTTGTAGATTTTCCAGCTTTATAGCTTTCTTTACAGCTTCAAGTAGTTTTTCTTTGCTTTCTTTCGGGTGCAGATACCAGTCAGTTGACCAGACCCGGTAGATTTTCCAACCAAGTCCTTCAAGAACCTGCTGACGAAGGCGGTCACGGTCCCTAGCAACACGAAATAAATGGTAGCTTGCTCCATCACACTCGATTCCAAGCACGTATCTTCCTGGATTGCCTGGATCAGGAATTGCAAGGTCGAGCCTGTACCCAGCACAACCGATCTGTCTGTGGACTTCGCAGGCGTTTTCTACTAGGAAATCATAAATAATTTCTTCAAAAGGAGATTCGAAGTCTCCACTGTTGTATGCAGGTGATATGAGCCTCCCGCTCTCTGCAAACTCAAGGAATACTTTGAGAGATCGAAGTCCAAAAGATGAGTTTTCATCAAGGTTCAAATCCCTTGATGTAAAGTTCGCAAAAACAACGCACTTTTCTCTTGCCCGAGTGATAAGTACATTTAGGCGCCTTTCTCCTCCTTCTCTGTTAAGGGGGCCGAAGTTCAGGGAAAGTTTTCTGCTATTATCAAATCCGAAACCCACACTCAGTAGAATGACATCTCTCTCATCACC
>Ga0326728_10017982_pt1 | contig 14032 bp, 10 predicted proteins | sample MB3enrmetagenome_FD_207602 | JGI IMG/M metagenome (GOLD analysis project Ga0326728, IMG submission 207602) | Lab enriched peat soil microbial communities from McLean, Ithaca, NY, United States - MB31MN | ecosystem: Environmental > Terrestrial > Soil > Wetlands > Peat | place: USA: New York...
ATGTCGTCATCGACAAATCGGGAAAGGACATCGAAAGGAGCGGATTGGTATTCGATCTCAATGAGTGGGACAACTATGCCATTGAAGAAGCCATTATGCTCAAGGAAAAAATGGGAGGCACCGTGACAGTGATCTCCATGGGAGGGGAAGATTCAAACGAATCCCTCCGGAAATGTCTGGCCATGGGCGCCGATGATGCCGTCCGGTTGACCGACCCTGCGTTTGTGGGGTCGGACGGTTTCGCCACGGCAAAGGCGTTGGCAGAGGCGGTCCGAAAAATCCCTCATGACCTGGTTTTCGCAGGCGTACAAGCTGAAGATGACGGGTTTGGACAAGTCGGAGTTGCCTTGGCCGAGATCTTAGGAATTCCTCATGTCTCTCTCGTTAACTCTCTCGAAGTTCAGGAAAAGAAGATGAAGGTTCATCGAGAGCTGGAAGGAGGGTTAGAGGAGGTGGTTGAAGTCGACCTTCCCGCTGTCCTGACGATTCAAACTGGAATCAACCAACCCCGGTATGTCTCGATCATGGGTATTCGAAAGGTGGCCAAAAAAGAGATTAAGGCCTTTGGTGCTTCGGACCTCAACTTGAAGCCTGAAGACGTTGGTCTCTCCGGTTCGTACATCGAGTTGGAAAAGATCTTCCTTCCTCCGGTGGGCGAAGGAGCGCAGATGTTGGAGGGGAAGCCGGAAGACATAGCATCAAAGGTTTTCGACATTCTGAAAGATAAAGGAGGGCTCACCTAATGAAGAAGATCATCGCCTTAGCAGAGCATCGACAAGGAGAGTTGCGAGATATAACGTGGGAGGTCCTTTCCAAGGGGAGACAATTGGCCGAGGGGATGGGAGCAGAGGTCGAGGTCGCCCTCTTGGGCAAGGGTGTAAAAAATTTGGCGGAAGCCCTCAAGCCAAAAGCCAATCGAGTCCTTCTCGTGGAAGACGATCGTCTCGAGGCCTTCAACTCAGAGACTTATCAGAAGGTTCTCACCCAACTGATCACAGAGAGGAAGCCATTCCTGACGCTGATCGGACATACGGCCATGGGAATGGATATCGCTCCAGCACTGGCTGTTCAACTAAAGATGCCTCTTGCCACAGACTGTATCGGGGTTGACGTGGCGGGAGAGACCTTTGCACTCACTCGTCAACTTTATGGAGGAAAGGTCAACGCAGCGGTTTCCTTCCGTAAAAACGGACCTTATATGATCACCCTTCGTTCCGGCGGTTTTCCGGTGGTGGAAAAGGAAGCTGTTCCGGGTGAAATCGTTTCCATCCCCTCTCCATTGACGGACGAAGGTCTGGCCAAGCGCTTCCTCCAGTACGTGGAAGCCGCAGTGGGTGAAGTGGATATTACTCAGGCCGATGTCCTGGTCTCTGTAGGAAGAGGAATTAAAGAAGCAGAGAACATACCGCTTGTCAAAGAGCTGGCCGACATGCTGGGGGGGGCGCTCTCCTGTTCCAGACCTGTTGTGGATAAGAAGTGGTTGCCCAAAGACCGTCAGGTAGGAACCTCAGGCAAAACCGTGAAACCGAAAGTATACGTTGCCATCGGGATCAGCGGTGCGTTTCAGCATGTGGCAGGGATGAAAGGCGCTGGAACGGTGATCGCGATTAATAAAGATCCGAAAGCCCCTATCTTTAGCGTTGCCAATTACGGTATTGTGGCAGACCTGTTCAAGTTTGTCCCCGTTTTGAAAGAGAAGCTCAAGGAGCTGAAAAAAAGTTAAGTAAAAACGATGAACGATACGATTTTCATTATGCATTATAGTAAGTTATTATTAGAAGAGAGAAGATGAATTTCGAATTAACCGGAGAGCAGAAGGACATTCAGAAAGCTGCCAGGGAGTTCGCCCAGGGAGAGTTCGACAAGGAGAAGATCCTGGAGTGGGAGCAGAACCATACCTTCCCCAGGGAACTCTGGAAAAAGGCCTGCAAACTGGGATTCGTAGGCATTCACTTCCCGGAGGAGTACGGCGGCCAGGGTTATGGCATCACTGAAAATGCCCTGATCGTTGAGGAGCTCTGCCGCAAAGACTCCGGAGTCGGCATTGCTTTGAGCCTCGCTGATTTTTCTTCCGAGGTGGTCCTCCGCTTCGGAAGCCACGAGCAGAGGAAGAAATATCTTATTCCGGTCACGAAGGGAGAATTCATCTCTGCCGGCGCCTACACAGAACCTGACCACGGGAGTGATATCACCTTGATGGCTACCACAGCATTGAAACAGGGTGATTCGTTCGTGATCAATGGGACAAAGACATTCATCACCAATGGGAGCCTGGCGGATTTCTTTGTTGTTCTCTGCCAGACCGATCCCGGTGTGAAGCCTCCGTATCGCGGTCAATGCACGATTCTCGTTGAAAAAGGGACAAAGGGATTGGAGGCGACTGAGATCATGCCCAAGATGGGCATCCGAATGACATCGACGGTTGAGCTCTGCTTCAATGATGTCAGAGTTCCCTTGACGCATCTTCTTGGTGAAGAAAATAAGGGGTTCTATCAAGTGCTTGAATTTTTCGATGAAAGCAGGATTGAGATCGCTGCCCAGGCCCTTGGCATCGCCCAGGGGGCTTTTGACCGGGCCCTGGACTATGCGAAGCAGAGAGAGCAGTTTGGAAAGAAACTGGCCGATTTTCAGATCACCCAGCACAAGCTGGCGGATATGGCAACCAAGATCGAGACTTCCAGACTCCTCGTCTACAAGGCCGCCTGGAACTATGACCAGAAGAGGATCGATCCGAAACTGACCTCCATGGCCAAGATGTTTGCAGGAAAGACAGCGGTAGAGGTTGCTGACGAGGCGATTCAGATCTTCGGAGGTTATGGCTACATCACCGAATACGAAGTAGAGCGTTTCTATCGGGATGCGAAGATCACGGAAATCTACGAGGGCACAAAAGAGATCCAGAAGAACACGATCGCTTCCGCCTTGATTGGGAAGCTGAAATAAATAAAGCGAGACCCCCCTCACCTATCCTCTCCCCGCTGGGGAGAGGGAAGGGTGAGGGGCCGAATGAATGACTAATTGGGGTAACGCAAATGGCAGTGACCGAAGAAAACAAAGAAATAGTTCCTGAGATTCTGGTGATAGGTGCTGGTATTGCAGGCATGCAAGCTGCTCTGGACATCGCCGACAAGGGGTTTAAGGTCCATTTAGTGGAAAAGGACACTTGCGTTGGGGGCCATATGGCCCAATTGGATAAGACCTTCCCCACCCTTGATTGCTCTGCTTGTATCAGCACGCCTAAAATGGTTGATACGGCAAATCATCCTAACATCAATCTTCTCACCTACTCGGAGATCGTTCGGGTTGAAGGAAAAGCCGGAAATTTTAAGGTCACGATCAGAAAGAAACCCCGTTTTGTCGATGTAACCAAATGTACGGGTTGTGGTGACTGTGCAGCTCAATGTCCCGTCACCCTCCCCAATGAATTTGACATGGGGCTGGGAAATAGGAAAGCCATCTATATCTCCTTCCCCCAGGCCGTTCCTCTTAAATATACGATGGATCGCCGGGGAACTTCTCCCTGCACGGCCACCTGCCCCCTTCACTGCAATTCCCACGGGTATGTGGCCCTGATCTCCCAAGGCAAGTTCAAAGAGGCCCTCGCACTGGTGAGGGAAAAACTCCCCTTCCCTGGAATTTTGGCCTATGCCTGCGCCCACCCATGTGAAATGGAGTGTAAGCGAATTGAAAAGGACCGCCCGATCTCCATCTGTCATCTCAAGAGGTTCCTCGTCGATCACGTTGAAGAACCTGAGTTTGAGTTTACGCCTCCCGAAGAAAAAGGAAAGAAGATAGCGATCGTGGGCGGAGGCCCATCGGGACTCACCGCCGCATACGATCTGAGAAAAATGGGCTACAGCGTGGCTCTTTTTGAATCCAAAGGTGAGCTGGGCGGTCTTCTTACTCACGGTTTCCCTTCCTATCGTCTTCCGAGGCAGGTGGTGGAAAAGGACCTCTCTGTGATCGGTAAGATGGGAATAGAGGTCAAATGCAATACCCAGGTGGGGAAGGACATCTCCCCGGAGACGCTGACCCAATCGTATGATGCGATCTTTATCGCCGGAGGCATCACCGGAGCAGAGCCTATCCTGCGCGTTTTTAAAGGCTTGAAGAAGACGAGAAGGGGAACGATTCAGGTCAATCCCATTTCTCTGGAAACCAGCGTGAAAGGAATCTTCGCGGGCGGAGATATGGTGACCGGGCCCGGGACCATTATTGAATCGATGGCTCATGGAAGGAGAGCGGCTCTTTCGATTGACCGATACCTTCGCGGAGAAGACCTCCTTCAAGAAAGGGAATCCGAAGGGACACAGATTTCACCTTTGAGAAGTCTTCTTCCATATTCAAAAAGGATGGAGCGAGAAGTCCTGCCCGATATGGTAAAACCCGTCGTCGTCGCCCTTACTGCAGAAGAGGCGATGGAGGAGGCAAAACGTTGTCTCAATTGTGCAGGATGTTCGGATTGCGGAGAGTGTGCCAAGGCCTGCCAGCCCAAAGCGATTAATTATGGAATGAAAGAAGAAATCGTTGAACTTCATGTGGGATCCATTATCGTCGCAACCGGTTTCGATCCCTTTAACCCAAAACTGAAGCCCGAATTTGGATACGGGACCTATCCCAACGTCCTTCATGGTCTTGAAATAGAGAGGCTCTGTTCTGCCTCCGGCCCAACCAAAGGTGAAATCATCATCCAGGGGAAAAAGCCTAAAGATGTGGTTTTTATTCATTGCGTGGGGTCGAGGGATAAATCAGCCGACAATGAATATTGCTCAAGGGTCTGCTGCATGTATACGGCCAAACAAGCCCATCTTCTCAGGGATAAGGTTCCCGATGCCAATATCACCGTCCTTTACATGGATGTGAGGGCCTTTGGAAAAGGATTTGAGGAATTCTACGAGCGGGTCCAAAAGGAGAGGATTGTCTACAGACGGGGAAATCCCTCCGAGGTCTATCGAAGAAATGGCAAACTGGTGGTCAGGGCGGAGGATACCCTCTTAGGAGAACCCTTTGAATTAGAAGCAGACCTGGTCGTTTTGGCTTCAGGACTCGTCCCCCGAAAGGAGGATGATCTTCTAAAAGACATCCTCAAGTTGGAGAAATCTTCTGACCGATTTTACGCAGAGGCTCCAGGGCTCGATCCAATTGTGACGGGAGTGGATGGGATCTTCCTTGCAGGGTGCTGCCAAGGGCCTAAAGATATTCCGGACACCGTGGCCCAGGCCAGTGGCGCGGCTTCGATGGCTTGTGCCTTTGTCGCGAAAGGAAGAAAATCCGAAAGTGGTGAGTCGAAAGTGGAGAGTTGAGGGTAGCTATGAAAATCGGCGTTTATATTTGTCATTGCGGTATCAACATTGCTGCGACAGTAGATATTGAAAAGGTGAGGGCCTTTGCCCAGACCCTCCCCCATGTCGCTGTCGCCAGAAACTATCAGTATATGTGCTCTGATCCCGGCCAGGATCTAATCAAGAACGATATCCGAAACAACGGCATTGACCGGGTGGTCGTGGCCGCTTGCTCACCCCGGATGCACGAACCGACTTACCGTAAAGCCGTTCACTCCGCCGGGCTCAATCCCTACTTTTTTGAAATGGCCAACATCCGTGAGCAGTGTTCCTGGGTTCATGCGAGCAAAGAGGATGCCACGAAGAAGGCGATGGATCTGATCGCTGCCGCTGTTGCCAAAGTCTCCCTCGACGAAGCCTTGGATGAGAAGGAAGTGGGAGTCACTCCTTCTGTGTTAGTTATTGGTGGCGGCATTGCTGGAATTCAGGCCAGCCTCGATATCGCCCATTCAGGCTTTGAAGTCTATCTGGTAGAAAAATCACCGACCCTGGGAGGCCATCTCGCGCAATTGGATCGGACCTTCCCCAATCTGGAGGAGACCTCGACCATCCTCTCTCCGAAACTGAAAGAAGTTGGAAACCATCCCCTCATTCACGTTCTCACCCAGAGTGAGGCGGAAGAGGTGGAAGGATTTGTGGGCAATTTTAAGGTCAGGGTGAGGCAGACCCCCAGATACATCAATCCGGAAAAATGCACCCGATGCAAGAAATGCGAAGACGTCTGTCCAGTCAGGGTTCCGAGTGAATTCAATATGGGACTGGCCGAGAGACCGGCGATCTATCTCCCCTCCCCTCTTGCTGTCCCTTTCACCTACACCATCGATCCGCAAAACTGTCTCTTTCTCCAGAAGGGAGAATGCGGCAAGTGCCGAGAGATTTGCCCGGAGGGAGCGGTTGAGTTTGAACAGGTAGGGGTGGAACGCCAGTTCGATATCGGGACGATCATCGTGGCCACGGGTTATGACCCCTTCGATCCCAGACTAAAACCTGAGTTTGGATATGGGCTTTATAAAAATGTGATGACTGGCCTTGAATTTGAAAGGCTGCTTTCTGGAAGCGGTCCCACTCAAGGGAAAATTGAGATCAACGGCAAGGAGCCGAAAAATATCGTATTCATCCAATGCGTTGGGTCGAGAGATAAGACGGTGGGCAATGAGTACTGCTCCAGAGTCTGTTGCATGTTTACAGCCAAACAAGCCTCTCTCGTCAAGGATCGAATCCCTGATGCGCGGGTCACCGTTTGCTATATCGACATCAGAGCTTTCGGCAAAGGATACGAACAGTTCTATGAGCAGGTCCAGAAAAAAGGGGTTCTCTACAGGAAAGGAACCCCATCTGAGATTTATCAACGATCCGGAAAATTGATCGTCAAGGCAGACGACGAGCTCTTGGGGGAGCCCTATGAAGAAGAGGCCGACTTGGTTATCCTGGCAACGGGCCTCACACAGCGAAAGGATGCCAATAGCGTCCGCAGTCTTCTTAAACTTTCCCAAAGTCCGGATCGTTTCTATCTGGAAGCCCATCCCAAGTTAAGGCCCCTTGACACGGCCACGGATGGAATCTTTTTGGCTGGAACCTGCCAAGGACCAAAAGATATTGCCGATACCCTATCCCAAGCCCATGGGACAGCCTCTCGTGCAACCATTCCTCTCTTTGCAGGAAGAGTCAAGATCGAGCCCATCACTTCTGTGGTGGACGTCTCCTTCTGTGCTGGCTGCGGTCTGTGTGAACAGATCTGTGAATTCAGAGCCCTGAAGATGGATCCTTACCGAAAAGTGATGACCGTTAACGAAGCGCTCTGCAAGGGATGCGGGGCCTGCAATGCCACTTGCCCCTCAGGTGCCATCAGTCTGAGGGGTTTCAAGACCGAGCAGATCATCGCCGAAATCAAAGAAGTCTGTTAGCTCGGGTCTGATAGGGAAGGCTTTGGAACCGTTCCCTACAGAGTCGGGAATCCACCGTTCATCGTTCATCGCTCCCATGGAAAAGGGTCTAATTCAGGTCTACACCGGGAATGGAAAGGGCAAGACCACTGCTGCGTTAGGACTAGCACTGAGGGCGGTCGGCCATGGCCTGAAGGTCTTGGTCATCCAATTCATGAAGGGAAATATTGACTACGGTGAATTGGAATCTTCCAAGAAGCTCTCTCCGTACTTGACGATCAAACAGATGGGCCGGGAGACTTTTGTCCCAAAGACGAGCCCAGATCCCATTGACATCAGATTGGCTCAGGACGGATTTGCTCTAGCGAAAAAAGCCGCTTCCGATGAAGATTATGACATCATCATCCTCGACGAAATCAATGTCGCCATCGATTACGGATTGATCCCTCTCTCCGATCTCCTTCACCTCCTTGACTCCAAGCCCAGCGGAGTTGAACTCATTCTAACGGGAAGAAACGCCCGACCCGAAATATTGGAAAAGGCTGATCTAGTCACTGAAATGGTAGAACTAAAACACTACTACAGGAATGGAGTCTCAGCTCGCGTAGGCTTCGAAGTCTAACCTCGTGTTAGTGAGCCGTGATTGGTGATTCGTAATAAAAGAATAGGAAAAATACAAAATTAAAAATAAGTGTCATAATAAGTCGCGAAGCACGATTCACGAATTACGGACACGGGACCAAGGGGGGTAACGGAGTGCTCAAAGAAGAAAAATTGAAAAGGGTCAAAGAGGAGAAGAAAAGGTGGACAGAGGATTTGTCGAAAATCCTCTGTGAAACGCCTCAACGCCTCCCGCGTTTCTCCACGATCTCTGATTTGGAGATCAAGGGCCTCTACACACCGGAAGATACAAAAGACATCGACTATTCCCGAGACATCGGTTTCCCCGGTGTCTATCCCTTCACCCGAGGAGTCCAGCCTTCCATGTATCGAGGGAGGCTCTGGACCATGCGAATGTTCTCGGGCCTGGGAGGTCCGGAGGAAACGAACAAACGGTTTCATTACCTGCTGGCTCATGGTGAAACCGGTCTCTCCATCGCCTTCCACTACCCCACCCTGATGGGCTATGACAGTGATTCTCCAATGTCGAGAGGTGAAATCGGGAAGTGCGGTGTGGCGGTCGACACCCTGAAAGATATGGAAATTCTCTTCGAAGGTATCGCCCTGGATAAGGTCACTACCTCCATGACCATCAATCCGCCCGCCTCCATCCTACTGGCCATGTATATTGTGATGGCGGAGAAGCAAGGCGTCAGCAAGAAGGAGATTGGGGGAACGATCCAGAATGACATGCTGAAGGAATTCATTGCTCAAAAGACCTTTATGCTCCCCCCCAAGCCTTCTCTTCGAATCATTGTGGACACGGTTGAGTATTGCACAAGAGAGGTACCGCGCTGGAACACAATCAGTATCAGCGGCTATCACATTCGTGAAGCCGGGGCGACAGCGGTTCAAGAGCTTGCCTTTACCCTCGCCGACGGGATCGCGTACGTTGAAGCAGCGATCGAAAGAGGACTCCATGTCGACGAGTTCGCTCCAAGACTTTCCTTCTTCTTCGATGCCCATATCGATTTCTTTGAAGAGATAGCAAAGTTCAGAGGAGCTCGAAGAATGTGGGCCAAGATCATGAGGGAGCGTTTTCTGGCAAAAAACCCACGTTCCTGGATGCTCCGCTTTCACACCCAAACGGCGGGCTGCTCCCTGACCGCACAGCAGCCGTATAACAATGTCGTTCGGACCGCTTGTGAAGCGCTGGCGGCCGCGTTAGGAGGAACCCAGTCGCTTCATACGAACTCCCTCGACGAAACCTATGCCATTCCCACAGAGGAAGCGGTGACGATCGCGCTACGTACACAACAGCTCCTGGCGGAGGAAACTGGCGTGACAAACACCATCGATCCGCTGGCGGGCTCCTATTTTATCGAGGCCCTTACGAGCCAAATTGAAGAACAGGCGTGGGAGTATATCCGAAAAATCGATGAGATGGGAGGAATGGTCACGGCCATTGAGAGAGGCTATCCTCAATCCGAGATTGCTGAGTCTGCCTATAAATTCCAGAGACAGGTCGACTCGGGAGAAAAGACGATTGTCGGAGTCAATAAATATGTGACAGACCATCCACCGATTCCGATCTGGAGGATGAGACCGGAGATCGAGGAGAGGCAGTTGAGACGGCTTCGCGAGGTGAAGCAGTCTCGAGACGATCGAAAAGTCAAAGAACACCTCCATGAAATTCGGAAGGCCTCTCAAAACGGGGAAAATCTCATGCCTCACATCATCAATGCGGTGAGGGAATACGCCACCATCCAGGAGATCTGTGATGTCTGGAGAGATGTTTTCGGGACATACACAGACCCGGGGTATTTTTAATTCGGAATGCCGAGTGTAACCCTCACCTCGCCCTCGCCCCATTGGGGAGAGGGCGGGGTGAGGGGGGCCGCAATCCGCATTTGAGAACTGGCGAGGGAGAAAATGGTAAGGCGAAAACGATGAGTCCGGAACGGAAGGTTCGCATTCTAATTGCAAAGCCTGGCCTGGATGGGCACGACCGCGGAGCAAAGGTCATTGCAAGGGGGTTCAGGGACGCCGGTTTTGAGGTAATCTATACTGGGCTCCATCAGACACCCGAGCAAATTGTGGCGGCTGCCATTCAGGAAGATGTCGATGCCATCGGATTATCCAGCCTCGCCGGGGCGCATGATTATCTCTTCCCGAGGGTGGTGGAACTTCTCAAAGAAAAAAGGGCAGAGGATATCATCGTCTTTGGAGGAGGAATCGTTCCAGAAGAGGATATCCCGCTCCTCACACAATGCGGAGTAAAAGCAGTCTTCACTCCCGGGACATCTATCGAAGAGGCCGTGAACTGGGTGCGAAACAATGTAAAGCCCAGAAAATAGAGAAAGGCGTGAAAAAGTTTAAGGAGAAGGGCAGATAACGATATACATAAAGTTTTATAAAGTCGGTAACTTGAGAATGTAAAGCTAACAAAAAACTTTAGGTCGTTAACAGCAGCTAAGTTTTTCATTGCAACTAATCAACGTGAAGAGGTGTTGCTGTAAAACTTTCTCGACATTACTGCCCGCCCTTTGCACTGGGTCAATTTTTTAAGACCTCCCCTTAATTTAAAGGGGAACAGAGGGGGTTCAGAGTCCAAAGTTTAGTTTGAGGAGGAATAAGAATGATCACATTTAAAGAGGGAAATTTGAGGATCCCGAAGTGGAATAGGAAGGTTTTTGTCGTGGCCGGAGGGACAACGGCCTATAGAAAATATTTTCCAGAATATAAGCTGGAAGAGTTGGTTATGATCGCCTTTAAAAATATGCTGGAAAATAATGATTTAAAAATGGACCCCCTGGAGGTGAAGGGACTAATCAATTTCGCCGCATACGGTGAATTTGCTGACCATTTTCAGGACCAATTGCTCTGCGAGGCCAAGGTCCATGATTACTTAGGCCTAGATCCTCTTTGTAATCTGGGTATCAAAACAGGAGGGGCCACAGGAGGGTCCGCTATCCTTGCCGCCGCCATGGCAGTGGCTTCGGGTTATGCCAATGTTGCCTTCGCGGCTGGGTGGGAGCGCATGGACGAAGTGGATACCCGAACTGGCAACTTCTATATTTCGACCGCGGCCTGTAAGGACTTCGAAACCAGACTCGGTCGGATTTATTCATCCTACTATGCTCCCATGGCGAACCGCTTCGCCCAGTCCTTTAACGTCTCCGAAATCACCCGGGCTAAAATAGCCGTCAAGAACCATCTCTACGCCTGCTCATCTCCTTACGCACAGCAGCCTGGGAAATATACCGTCGAAGATGTTTTGGCCAGTCCCATCTCTGCCTATCCTCTGCGATTCCTCGAGTGCTGTGCCATGAGTGTTGGGTCTGCATGCGTTCTGCTTTGCGACGAGGAGACGGCCTACAAACTGACCGACCACCCCTGTGAACTGTTTACCTGCGGCGGCACTCATACCCTCCGAGTGGCCGACCGCCGGCATATGGAGGTTCCCCTACTTCCGCATGAGACTCCGGGTATGTATAAAGATCTTTACGGCAAGGAGGGAGCTCGTTATCCCGGATTTGAGAGCTTCCTGGCATGCCGATTTGCCGCCTGGCTGGTTTACCGTATGGCTGGTATTCAAAACCCTATTGAGGATCTGGATCTTGTGGAACTTCACGATGCGTTCACCATCAGTGATCTGCAGACTTATGGGGATATTGGACTCAGACCTTATGGCCAGGAGCAGGATTATATTGAATCTGGAGACGCCTATTACGGCGGTAAGTGTCCTTCGAACCTGTCGGGTGGATTGATCGGAACGATGCATGCCGTTGGTGCGACCGGAATTTTCCAGGCCACTGAGTGTCTCTGGCAGTTACAACAAAAATACGACAAATTTCATGGTGACCCTAAGCTCTGGAAGAAATGGGGGAAAGAAAAACCAGGAGATTGGCAGAGCTTACAGATTCCTGGGAACAGCAAGCAGGCATTGTGGGTCTCCCATGCGGGCGTAGGCTCTCATGTGACTGTGGGTATTCTTAGAAAGGGTTGGTAAGCTCTGTACCCGATGATATGGTTTAGGAGGGATGACCAGGGCAAAGGAGGTAAGTTTCAATGGCAAAAAGGAGAACAAGACCAAAGAAAAAGGAACCCGTGAAGAAGAAAGTCCAGGTGAAGAAAAAAGTGCAGGCCAAGAGAAAGGCCAAGATAAAGAAAAGAGAAGAAACAAAAGTGATTGGTCGAACTACGAAAATCCGCCAAACCGAGCCGGCTACAGTGATCGAATGGCCTCGATCCATTACGCATGTTCATACCTACGGGATGTTATCTCCCTTTTTCGAAGGCCTCGGTAAAGGAGAATTGCGAGCCACCCTTTGCCCAAACATGGATTGTTCGGAAAACCGCCTTTGGATTCCACCCCGGGCCCATTGCCCGGACTGCCATCAGGAAATGGTCTGGAAGACTTTGCCCAACCCTGTCATCGGCAGGATCTATACGTTTACCGAAGTGGTTTATGCGGGCACAGGCATTGAGCTTTCCACTCCTTATTGGCAAGTCGATGTGGAAATCCCGGGCTTAGCCACGATCCCCAAGAGTTATTTGCTGTACGGGAAACCCTATATCGGGATGAAGGTCAAGGCGGAGTTTAGGACAAAGAATCCAACGAATACGGTGCTTGACTACTACTGGGTTCCCTATGAAGATTAAACAGATTTTAGGATTCAAGGATTCGTGGATTCAAGGGTTCAGGCGACTGTATTGAAAACAGCAAGAATCCCTAATTGCTTAACTGACGCTAGAACCCAAGAACCCTCGACCCCTCGACCCCTTGAACCCTTTTGGGGGAGGTCTGTATGGCACTCAATTTCGATTTGACCGACCAGCAACAGATTTTGAGAAACATGGTGAGAACCTTTGCGGAAAAGGAGATCGCTCCCATTGCCCAGGAACTTGACGACAAAGAAGAATTCTCCTATGCCCTGACAAAGCGGATGGGGGAGCTTGGCCTTTTTGGCCTCTTTGTTTCCGAGGAATATGGCGGAGGTGATCTCGGTTATCTCTTCTACATCATCGCCGTTGAAGAGATTGCACGTGTCGACGGCTCTCAAGCCGCCACGCTTGCAGCGGGGAACTCTTTGGGAATTGCGCCCATTTACTACTACGGAAATGAAAACCAGAAAAAAGAATGGCTACCCGACCTTTGTAAAGGCAAGGCACTTTCCTCTTTTGGGCTGACGGAGCCGAACGCCGGATCTGATGCAGGCGCCTCAAGAACGACGGCAAATTTGGAATCAGACCATTGGGTGATTAATGGTTCCAAGATCTTCATTAGCAATTCCACCACGGAGATGAGTAAGGTCTGTGTGGTTCAAGCGATAACCGGAAAGCGGACGGAAGGAAGGAATGAACTCTCCTGCATCTTAGTCCCAAACGGAACCCCTGGTTTCACTGCGGAAACAATGCACGGAAAGATGGTTTGGAGAGCTTCCAACACCGGCGAGCTCTACTTCACGGATTGCAAGGTCCCTCAGGAAAATCTTCTCGGCAAACGTGGCGATGGGCTCCATCAAATGCTCGCCACATTGGATGGGGGAAGGCTCAGCATCGCAGCCATGGGTTTAGGGGGTGCACAGGGTGCTTTTGAATTGGCACTTAAATACGCGAAGCGGCGAGAACAATTCGGAAGACCCATTGCCTCATTCCAGGTAAATGCCTTCAAATTTGCGGACATGGCAACAGAGATCGAGATGGCAAGGCTCTTGCTCTATAAGGCCTGCTGGCTATGCGAGCAGCACCGTCCTTTCTCCAAGGAAGCTGCCATGGCGAAGATGTTCTGCTCCGAAATGTATCATCGTGTGGCCAACCAAGCAGTCCAGCTCCACGGTGGATACGGCCTGATGAAGGAATATGCCGTCGAGCGTCATTATCGAAACCAGAAGCTCTTGGACATCGGGGAAGGGACTTCCGAGGTCCAAAGGATTGTCATCGCTCGGCATATCGGGGTACCCGGCAGAACTCTATAGGGCTATAAGTTGAGAGTTACGAGTAATTAGACTCTTAGCTCTGGGGTTTAAATTCCTTAACTCTAAACTCTCAATTCTTAACTCTTAATTCATCTCTTAATGAGGGTATGCTATTCTTAGTTGAAATTTAAAAAGTGGCTCCTAAAATGGTGGTAGATTCTTAATCCTCGAGAGAAAGAAAATCCACCAAGAAAGGAGCCAACGATGAAGAAGATATTACGGATTG
>Ga0326728_10017983_pt1 | contig 14032 bp, 10 predicted proteins | sample MB3enrmetagenome_FD_207602 | JGI IMG/M metagenome (GOLD analysis project Ga0326728, IMG submission 207602) | Lab enriched peat soil microbial communities from McLean, Ithaca, NY, United States - MB31MN | ecosystem: Environmental > Terrestrial > Soil > Wetlands > Peat | place: USA: New York...
ACGTCTATACCAACCTCAAGCAGGGTGGGAAATAGATAGTGCATTCGTAAAAAAAGAAAAACAAAATGATTATTGGGATAAGTGGGCCAATGAACAACCCCGCCGCAAGCAGCGGGGAATTTAACCCATAGAGATTTAAGAAACACTGTTAAGGTACTGGTTAAAATTCAAGAAACATACCTAATAGGCAGTTAAGAAATATGCCGGGGTGTACGAATGACCATACAAACATACACACCAAGCATTTTTCGTACACTTTATATATTGAAATTATTGATGTATTTCCATCGAAATTTGGGGGGTTGAGATATGAAATCCTGATTTTCAGACCTCACTTAATGGAAAACAACCGGCGGGTAGGGGATTTTCAAGTGGCCACAGGTGGGGGATTTTGGGTGGCCACCCGCGAAGTTATTCATCGTCAGTTTTCAGTATGCAGCAGGGTGCTTTCTTCCACCGGAATTACCTGCTGGCTTCCACCGGAATCCCCCGCTGGTTTCATCGGAATCTCAAATTATTCCCCTACACTAACTTTATCTCCTCATTCGTCAGGCATTTGTGACTTGTCGACGTATGCCTTGCACAAAAAACTTTTGCTACCTAATCTTGACATGTTTTCGTCCGGATCTGGCAACACATGTTCCATTTTTGATAATGAAAGCCTCAACCCAGTGTGTACCCTTATAGGCTGTACTCTCCCACCGCACACTGTTAATGTTCTTATCACTTTCGTAGAAATCGCCCCTAAGCTGGCGGGCTTCAGTCGCTTCCCGTCCTGTGTTCACCACCTGCCATCTAACATCATAGGGCAACGGTACGTTAGTATTAACTGAGAAACGAAGCCAAACATTCTTTGGAACAGACCGCTCGGTGAGATCCCAAAGTTTCTTTTTTGCGTATTGTTTAAAATGTACTGATGCAGTGAGATTTGCTTTGTAGACTAGTTTTTCAGGCCATTGAGGTGGTAGGCAATGTCTCGAATCTCCCAGTGCAGGCACTTGCATCTGCGCTCGTGCCTTTATTGGCAGCGTCGAAGGTGCCGACAGGTCGAGATCCTGTGTTGCCTTAGTCATAGTATTTCTGCCAAGCACCGGCGCCAATGCATCAACAGACTCGTTAAAGTTTCTCATTGAGATGGCCGAGATAAAGTCGCTCCGAATCTTTTTCAGCCAAGCCGTGAACGCTTCGCGACGTTCTGGATACTCGTTCCATTTGTCTGCGAAGTTCTCGTCGTCATCGACTGGGTTGGCCACCCACCACTCTCCATTCCGATATTCCACGAACCCTGGCTTACCCCAGTTATTTTCGATTTTTTGTACGATGCTGATCAATGCATCGTAAACACTTGATTGGCTGTCATAAGCATAAGCGGCTAGCGTCGTAATGATGATTGAAGCAGGTTTGACATCTTGCTGCTTGTCCTGAAAATGAATATCGCGATGACGCTTCAGGATTTGCACAGCCGTTTGGAGGGGGGTTTTGACCTGCCACTCGGGAACCTCCTCGATTTTAACTTGCATAGATTCTGCAAAAGCAGCTCGCCTCTCTTGAAGGATGATCCTCATTCGTTCATAAAACCAATCGGCGTAAGCTCTCGGGTTACTCTTCTGCCAAAGCTTTAATTCTGTGTCCGTCAAGAGGATGCCTGTTGGTCGTCTTTCGATGTTAGGAATGGCCGGTAGAATGTCCATGTGGAAATGCGGCATCTGGTTCTCGGTCGGATATTCCAGCGTCCAACAACGGCGAGAAGGCTTAAGGATTCTTGCTAAGTCGACACGTTTCTTCAGTCGACTCCCGACCATCTCTTTCAGATCTTTTTGTGTAGTCTGATCTTTGTTGATACTTAGATGGCACACAAGATCAATGTCGTATTCATCCTCCTTTTTTATCGGACGAACTACGGTTCCAAGTCGGAAGGACCCTTGGACATAAATATCCGGCGCATAACATAACAGATCTGAATCTTCGGCTCCCAGCCAGTTGCCTACATCTTCATATTTTAGGGTGGCGTCTTCGTAAATGTGGTCGGGGATATCTAAAACAGAAGCTGTCTTAATCAGTAGTTTGTCGAACTCTAGATGCGGTCGAGATGTGATGATCATTCTTTCTCCTTTTAATATCATGTGTGAATAGGCGCATATGGTGCCGCTATGTGTTTCGCAAATTTGTGTTCAAATATGGGCATGAAGGAGCGGCTGCAATAGGCTGCCTTGCCAATAAGGTCATCAGCCTTGTTAACGCCATCCAGCGAAAACTCATTGGCCGCAACTTTTGGGTTAAGTCGTTCTATCCGGTCGCAACCAAGAAGGAAAGTGGCTTGGTTGTTTGTCCCAATACTTTGGCCACGCATGATTACGTCAATAGCGGCATTCTCAAGTGCCCAAGCAATTATACCACCAGAATTTAGACGTTTGCGCCGCTGGGATACAGCCTCCGATGTTCCAATACTGAAAGCCCACAATGAGCTCAACGAAACATTGAGTGTACCAAAAACCTCAACGATGGCGACCATCGTTGGATTATTTGCCCATACACCACCGTCAATCAGTCGAATGTTATCAATCTCGCGTGTGCAAGGGAAAAACGTGGGGGCAGAACTTGTCGCTAACGCCACCTTCCATGCAGGTACCTTGTAATCTCTCTTTAAGCGTTCAGCGTGTGGCGTCCGAAAAATGTAAACGTCGTCATCGCCTAAGTTATAGGCTGGAATAACCAGCCTCTTCTTGCTGTCACCAAATCGCTTGTCCTTAAAGCATGATTGCAGTGCCATGGTCAGCGGTTCTGGTGAGAACTTCCGATATGCCCAATGCTGAAGGCACTTTGCTCCCAACCAGCGTGGAAAAATCTTCGGACCCTCTCGCAGATAGAATTCTACTATTTCCCTTGGCTTCATGCCGAGGCCGAGGCCAATTGCGATGATCCCGCCTGTAGAGGTACCGGCAATTAAGTCAAAATGGTCAACAACGTTGATTTTCAGGTCTTCCTCAATCGCGGCTAGAATCGCGGCAGAGAACAGACCTTTGATTCCTCCACCATCGAGTGAGAGGATTTGGAACCTGTCATCTGCGGTATTCTGGATATGTGGATTGTCATCTCTCATAATTGATACCATTTCAAAGCCTTGGCATAATCCTGTGAAACTCCATATCCATCAAAGGACATCTGCCCAAAACCATGGATTGTCGCAGGGTCTTCAAGGAGTTTTTGTTTATGCTTTAAGCGATCAATTTGTTTTTTATTGTTTCTTGTAATCATTTATTGGTGCCATTACAATCTAAGATGAATAAGATTCAACAATCTCAAGAATATCTTCAAGAAACTGCATTTGTTTCCCATCTGTATTCTGACGTAGATGAATTGGAATGAATTTATAGAAATCTTCCTTCGTCGTTGGCTTAATGCGAACTAGTTTTTCTAATATTTCATCTCGCAAAATACCATTCGAAGTATTAGGAAAATTAGGCAATATATTAGCCTGTCGATAGTGTATCAATTCTTCTTCTAAGGTGCCGCCATCTGAACTTCCGTTAGATACAATAGTAGCATCAATTATGGTATCAAGTTCCTTCTGCTTAAAAGATGGGGTATAGATTTTGGAAGATTCGTCTTTGACAATTTGCTGAATCAAATCAATCAACCTTTGAACTTCTTTTTCTCTATTCTTGAACCAGTCGGTTGACCATATTCGGTGGATTTTCCATCCTTTGCGTTCAAGTATTTCTTGACGCAACCGATCACGGTCCCTTACAGACTTTGCTGAATGGTATGTTGCACCATCACATTCAATACCTAGTATAAATTCACCTGCCCTCTCAGGATGAAGTACACCTATATCAATAAAGAAACCAGCAACACCGACTTGTGGAATAGTTCTATAACCATGGTCATTTAATATTTTACAGACTGCAATCTCAAAATCACTGTCTGGTTCCTTACCATCATTTTGGCAAAATTTACCATAATCTGGGATTCTACCAGTCTCCGCATATTCAAGATACTCCTTTAAGGTTCTTGTCCCTCGTGTTGGGTTCTCTGACAGTATAATATCGTTAGAATGTAATGATGTAAATAACTCGAGTCGCTTTTTAGCACGCGTAAAAATAACGTTCAGCCTCCGCCATCCAGTGTCTCTTGTAATAGGCCCAAAACGTTGATAGACTTTACCAGTTATTTGATCTGGTCCATATGTTGTAGATACAAAGATAACATCTCTTTCATCCCCTTGAACGTTTTCAAGATTTTTAACAAAAAACGGTTCAGCAGTTGATTCTGATTCTTTCATTTTATCTTCGAGCCATGAATGTTCTTTTTGTTTCTTCTCAATAATATCACGTATGAGATCAGCTTGTTCTCGGTTCATTGTTGCAACGCCGAGACTAGTATGGGGATTTTTCTTGAAATGTTCAGTAACAGCAATGGCAACAGCTTCTGCTTCCATTTGATTACGCCCCTTGAGGTATTTCGCTCCTTTAATGTAATGACGATGCACACCAAATTCGCCTTCTTTACCTTTAGGTGATGGAAAGATAATCAGATCACCACCATAAAACTGATAGTTTGAGAAAGCTATGAGACTTTCATGCTCGGAGCGGTAGTGCCAGCGTAACCTCCTTTTATCGTAATTGAGCCAACAAATATCGAGAATTGATTTAGTGTCTTCTATTGCAGAACCTTCATCCATGTCTTCTTCGATGCCTTCAGTTCTATCGAAGAACGTGGTAGGCGGTAATTGTTTTGGATCGCCAACTACGACCAATTGATGAGCTCTGGCAATTGCCCCTAAAGCATCCTCTGGTTTTAACTGGGATGCTTCATCCATAACGACCAAATCAAAACATATTTCTCCTGGCACAAGGTATTGGGCAACAGACATAGGGCTCATCATAAAACAAGGTTTCATTGCTTTGAGAGCTTTTGTTGCACGCCTTACTAACTGCCTAATAGGAATATGACGTTTCTGCTTCTGCAATTCCTTATCTATTAAGGCCAGATCAGTATAATCTTTGACCGGTCCATAACCATTACCATGCGGTATATCACGCTTCGATGCCTTATATGCTATGCGATTACTAAAATTGGTTATGATGCTACGATCAAGATCAGCAAATCGTTTGCGCATACCTTCATATGCTGACCTAGTAAATGATTTCAGTTTGGGGTATGTTGCAATAATTTCCCTTGCCATACTATCATATACTGCTAATTTGTAAATTGAGCCGCTTTCTTCTGTGCTAATACGCGCTAACTCAATTGCTCCGACTATCTCGTTAAGGCCAAACTGTATAGCCTTTTCTTTCACGTGATAATAATCACAATATGTCATTAAATAGTTGAGATTATGCAGGCATTGTAATATTGAATTACGCACCATTGACAGGTCAGTGTTGGAATTAGTGTTACCAAAAAGCCATTCTTTATCAACATCACCATATTGGGCAACGTCATCTTGAAATTTATCACATATATCACTAAAATCCTTGTTGAATTTTAATGTCTGAATTAATATTGATAATTTTTTTTCTGTTTCTTCTTTAACAAGCCACTCGATGAATGCATTTGAGAGTTTACTTGAAGAAATTAGTTCATTTACCCATTTTGCTGTTATCAGAAAACTTCCTGTATCAGTATTGATTCCTCGATATTCATCTTCAAGAAGTGATATATAAATTTCTTTACTCATATTCAGTTCATTAATTACCTGCACCGATTTTAAGAAAGAACGGGCTGCATTATAAATAGCATTGATGTCTGAATTATGTAATAATTCATACTTAAGAATAATCGATATAGAACCTTCAATTTTCTTCTTATGTTCTGCAAGAGGTATTACAGATTCATTAATTTTTGAATTTTCATCAATATTTAACAGTTCCATTACTGGTTTTAGGGTTGTAAGTTTCTCGTTAATTATTTTAGCAGCATTTGGTAATTTTTTATATACTTCAGAAATATTTAACATTAAAGAATGAGCATGCCGTTGCGAACCAATGGTTTTTGATAGATTTTGCCCCCAATCTATATATGTCGCAAGTTTATTCCAATCTGTATCAATACCTGAATAGAGTGAACCTAGCACAGAACGATATTGTTCGTTCTTTTGAATGTTTTCAATTTTTCTGATTGTATCCATTAATAACTCAAGCCGCTCATGCAAATTTTTAACCTTAAAAGATTTCGGATCTATCAGAATAGCTTTCACTGATCGTTTTATTTCACGGTATTCTTTTGCAAATATTGCAAATAACGATCCTCTATATTTTCTGAGACCGCAAACATATGCATCTATCTTTGTAGGTTCTGGTACATAACGAATATTAAAAAATCTGCCATATTCAGCCATTCTTTCAACTAATAATTCACATTCTTTTCGTGCTTCATTGAATAAAGTCTTGGTTGATTCCAAAACATGGTGAGGATGAAGTTCTTTCAAGGTAATATCGGAAAGGCCCTCCACATAATTTTTATTTACTGCAATAAGCTTTTGACAATCAACAATGCATGTTGTTTCTTCTGGCATAAAATTGTTTGTCGCTTTTGCTACTTCATCAAGTTCTCGCAGAATAGTTATTGCTTGATCATGAATTTCTATTATTTTTACAATATCACTTGTAATTTTATCGTCGTAACCAATGGATTTCAACGAATCGGCAGCTTCAGAAAGTGATTTTACATTCTCGAAATCTAGATCATTTTCTAGGGCGTGATAAATCAGTGTTGATTCACTGACTAGCTGTCGATATTTAGCTATCTTCGAATCAAGCGTATAAAGTAAATCTATATTAATATTGTCTAGAAATTTAGGTGCGAGATATTCAAAATATAATTGGGGTTTTGACGATAATACATCCATATTGACAATATGAAGTTTTCTTATTGTATCCATCTTCATTTGAGTAGAAAAAGCACTATACGTTTTATTATTTTCGAGGAATTCAATATAGCTATCAACTTTTTTTAATAGATTATTCAATTGGATCGATATATTTTGTTCGTCACCAGGGGAAAGACTTTTAGGTTTTAATCCACTCCAAACACTAATAGCTTCAACTGGCATTTCGCTACACAGCCGTGCAATGTCTTGTAAAATATGCACTCGATCGTTGATCTGCTGTCGTGACAATTTCATAGCATTAGTTACAGAATAACGAATAACATTTTCTGCTTTTATCTCTGATATGTTTTTTTCTACAGCCCAAAAAATATCATAAACAGTTTCCCTATTTGGCCCAACTTCACTATTTACGAGATTTGAATATTCAAGGAGATGTTTACGTTCGTTAACAAGGTCATCCATTTCACTGTCAAGATGCCTAGCATCATGAAAAAACGAATTGCGACGTTTTGCAAGATCAGCATGTAGTTGCCCTTTTTGAGTTTTGTGACTATGCAATTCAAGGCAGAAATCGCCCAATCCTGCATGATCAAGACGAGATCTTACAACTTCAAGAGCTGCTTTCTTTTCAGCAACAAAAAGCACTGAAAGATTTTCGTGAAGTGCCGCTGCTATCAAGTTTGCGATAGTCTGACTTTTGCCTGTACCAGGTGGGCCTTCAACAACAAGATTTTTCTTATCCAAAATTGCATCGGCAATGACTGATAATTGCGAACTGTCTGCATCTAAAATAATGGGAACTTTTGACACTTTAGGATCATGATCTAACGCATACTCTTCACCATAGATCACATCTTCACTACCGTCGCCATCTTGACGCCCTACAAGTACCTTGAGGATATTATGATGCTCTTCAATTTTATTTCCTTTTGGCCAACGATCATTGTCGAGGTCCTTATACATTAGAAGTTTGGAGAAACTGAATAATCCAATTACCATTTCCCTTGCGAGCTTCCATCTTGGCATGCGGGACACTTTTTTTCGCACTTTATCAAAATACTCTTCAGGCATTATGTCATCACAAATAGGTGGTAAAATTAGATTAAAATCAATGTTGAGTTTTTCCAACAATGATAGATTTGTTTCTATGTCTTCACTGGTGTATGAAATTGTGTATTTATACGAATTAATTCCGCGATCTATGCGTGTTCTTTCTATATTGATTGGAATAAGGATTAACGGTGCTCTATTTATTTCTGAGGAATTTTCATCTTCATACCATTCAAGAAAACCAATAGCCAAATGCAAAAAATTGCAACCCGTTTCCTCAATGGCTGTTCTTGATTCGTTGATAAGTTTTTTACATCTACGTTCAAGCACCTGGTCTGAAAAAATAGTCTGAAGACGTGAGTCCTTGTGTTTGTTCGCTGTTTTTGCTGAAGGAAGTGGCAGTTCGATATTTTTGTCTATATGTTTATCAGTAGAAAAATCTCGCTTTTTATTTGAATTGTCTTGTAAATTAATTAATTGAAGCTGTTCTTCTTTGTTTTCAGAAAGTGGTAGTAGCTCTAACGTCTTACCTTCAAGGACAAGCAATTTAAATGTCTCGTCAGGCAATTCATCAACAATCCTTATACTTCTTATGCTTTCCTTGTAATTAAGAAGTCGATTTCTTCTGGTTAAATCAAGTAGCTTACTTCGTATTCGAGCCAACGTTTTGCTAGAAAATTCAGACATAGAGCACTCTCCCAAAAAACGCCAACATAAATTGAATGTATAGCTTAAAAAGTAAAGTTAAATAAAATATTTAAAAACACTAAACAAATTAAACAAAAATATCAAGTTATTACAGTTTATCGCATTATGTTCTTTTAAAAATATTTAGTGTCTGTAAACTGTAGCAATTCTATCTTCATTAATTATTAGCGTGCCACCTTTTGCCTTATCCATCATCTGTATGGTTTTTTTAAGTTCATGAACAATATCTTGATATTCGCGATTTCCAAAATATATTTTGATTGCACCGCCAGCTGCTTTTTCACATCTTCCATATTGTTCTATGATATCTAAAACAAGATTAGACATACCCCTTTGATTTTGTCTCACTTTTGCATGATCGGTCATCTTCATGTCGGCCTCCTTGTTTCAATATGCGATTCAGCCCCAGCATTTTGCAGTAATGCAATGATTCTCTCATTTGTGGCAATATCTAAGGCTGTTTTATTCTCATAATCATGCCAATTTATATTGCTCGTTTCAGAGAGTATGTAATTAAGCATTTCCTCATTGCTTAGAAATGCCGCTATCTGCAAAGAGTTTCTCTGACTGAATTCTAAGAAGTCATCTACAGCACAACCAGAATCAACTAGCATTTTTACATCCCCAACAGTTCCAAAAGCGGCGGCAATTGTAACCGAATCATATTTAACTCCCTGCTCAAGAATTCTATTTACAATTAGATCACAACCTTTTTTCCAAAACCCAAGCGCTTTTTTGTTTGCCAAAACGTGAAGAGGTGTGCGTCTGTTAATGTCTTGCATTTTTAGAGCTGCCCCATTGTCAATAAGGTAGATAGCTGTTTCAATATTGTCGGCAATAATTGCATCGTGCAAAGGAGATTCCTTGCTTTTTAAATCACAAGAATTTATTTCTGCACCATTTTCTAATAGCATTTTCACTATATCGAGGTTGCCCTTACATGCGGCCACAGAAAGCATAGTATTCATATCCTCAATTCTCCCAGCAAAGATCTCTCGATTTCTGCGCAATAAAATCTCGAAAGTTTTTGTATCATCTTCCCATATTGCATCTAGCACTGCACCTAGTAAACTTTTCATCGTCATTTTTCTAATGCTTCAACAAATAATATTCGGAAGATAATTTGTTGATTTTCTTGTGAGCATCATAATTTCCTTACTTTACAACTTTTCAAACACCGTGATTTTATCTAAGCATTTTTATCTGTTGTAATATTTGTTTTAATGTCGTATGGTTTCGCTGTTATATCGTATGGTTCTATCGTAATAAGGGCTCGTTTGATTATGTCTGTAGTAATTATGGCCCTCTTGACCAGTATAGGGATTTGTATTGCCCTTGAAACTATAGTTATCAGTTACAGTGTGATTGGGGTGGCTTCTGTAAGAGGGTGCAACATAAGTCCCATTGGAGCGGTAATAACCTCTTACACTATCCGCCAGTGCATTGTTAGAAAACATTGTAAAGACCAAGCAAAATGCGACGATCATTAACATTACCTTTTTCATTTTTTCTTTCTCCTTCTGATTAGATTTTAAGTGCCTTTACTAACTAAAACGGAATTTTTAAAAAAAACCGGACACATTGGAGGAATAATTTTATTATGGATACAGAAACTGAATTTCTCATAGACAAATGCAAACTTGGTGATTCCGAAGCTTTTCACAAGCTTTTTGCACGGTATCAAGAAAAGACCCTTAGGATTGTCCGATTAAGATTAGACAGTAGAACCAGAAATTTATTAAAAATTCAGTCAATGGACATTCTACAGGAAGTTTTCATCGCCGCATTTAAGAAAATTCAAGATTATAGGCCAATGACCAAAGGTTCTTTTATTCATTGGTTGAGTAAAATTATTGAAAACAACATCAAGGATCGCATCGATTATAATCAGGCTGAGAAAAGGGCAGCTACAGGGGGGGAAGAATCTTTGGATGAAATAAAAGAGTTTGGTTCAGGTGGTGGATTAAATTTAAATGATATTTTGCCAGGCATGAATACTTCTCCAACGCAACATCTCTTTAAACGAAATATTAGATCAGTTATTGATAATATCCTGTTAAAACTGGACGAGCCTGAAAGGGAAATAATAATTCAGCATAAACTTGAAGAGTTAACATTTCGGGAAATAGCCGAGATATCAGAAAAAAAAGAAGACGCTGTGAGAAAACAATTCAGCCGTGCTTTTAAGAAGCTTGTGTCATTGGCCGAGGGGGATCAGACACTTAAGGAACTGTGTTAATGATAGCAACACAAGATTCGCAAGAAACCGTTATAGATGAATTCGTTGAAAATTTACTTTTCGGCAATAAATTTGATATATTAAAAGAATACTGTGATAAATACCCGTCATTAGAAAAAGCCTTTGAGCAAAAATATAATCTCATTACATTACTAGACGACAATTTCGATATTGAAAATATGGTGGGGGAAAAAATAGCAGATTATGTCATTTATGAAGAAATTGGCCGTGGCGGAATGGGTGTTGTTTATCTTGCATGGCAGGTTCCCCTAGAAAGATTTGTAGCGTTAAAACTCTTGCCTTTTGGCTTATCTTTTGATTCGGGAATAAATAAACGTTTCCAAAACGAAGCAAAGATTGTAGCCAGATTTAACCATCCAAACATTGTTCCCATTTATTCTTATGGTGAAGAAAAAGGCGCTTATTATATTTCAATGGCCCTTGTTCCGGGGCTTTCTCTAAATAAAATCATAGACTGCCTGAAGGGGGCCGTGCCCTCCCAAGTCAATGCTTCAATTGTAAGAGATATCATTCTCTCTCATGATGATTTCATTAGATTTAAATCAGATAATGTTAAGAATAGATTGCAGAAATCAATCATGATCAAGCGTGATCCTTCTTTTTGGAATATGTCTTACTATAAATTTATTATTTCAATCTTTTTAGATATTCTAGACGCTCTCACTTACGCGCATAAAAACAACATTTTTCATGGCGATATAAAACCATCCAACATAATGCTCACTGCTGATGGTATTCCAATGATAGTAGATTTTGGATTGGCTAGGGACATCAAAGCACTTGTTACTACTCATTCAAGTGAATTTTTAGGCACAATAGTTTATGCGGCTCCTGAACAAATCGAGTGCAATATAATTAACTATAAAACTGATATCTGGTCATTAGGTGTCATGTTATATGAATTATTGAGCCTAAAACATCCCTTCTATGAAGAGAAGTTGGCCAAATCAATAGATAATATCATGCATGAAGATCCTCCTCTCATTCGTAAGCTAAACAGAAAATTTTCCAAAGAAGCAGATGCTATTATCCAAAAGTGTTTAGAAAAAAATGCGGAGAAACGATATCGTGATACGGAATTATTTAAAAGTGATTTAGAAAATTTTTTGGATTCAAGACCAATTAGCGTAAAACCTATTACCATTGTTGGTACCTCATTGAAGTGGATAAAAAGGAATTTTTTGATATCTATTCTCATTTTGAGTTTATTTATTGCCGGAATAGTTGGTTCATTTTTGTATTTTGGTAATACAGTGGAAAAATTAATCAATGAAGGATCAAATTTATATGATAACAGCCACTACAAAGACTCTATCTCAAAATATGAACAAGCACTGCATTATCTCCAAATGGTTCCACATTCATTGCAGAAGCAAAAAATTATTTTTGGCAGTATAGGTGATGCATACTATGCAGACGGAAAGCATAATAAAGCAGAAGAATTCTACAAAAAGGCTATTGAAATAGATGAAAACTATTTTTCAGCTCTTAATGGGTTAGGTCACGTCTATTTGGAAGAAAGACATTATAATGAAGCTATAGAATATTTTAAAAAAGCAATCAAGGTATCTCCAAACGATAGGGACTCATTTTATTATCTTGGAGTAGCCTATGAGAAGACTAAAAAGTTCGACGAAGCAATTAGCAATTATCATTCTGACATTAAGATTTCTCCACAAGATAGAGATGCTATGTCGGATATAAAATCTGTACTCGCTGAATTGAAAATTTTTAGCTATAAAAAAAGAAAGGAATATTTAATTAATAGAGGTTTTTCCGATCAAGAAATTGAAATGATACTCGGTGATCTTAAAACAAATTGACAATAATGCATTCATTTTTTCGCAAAATAAGCATTGGTTGGTAAGAAGAAGCGGCAAGCGATGTGCTGCAAGCCCAGAGCGATAGCGGAATAAGCGGCACACTTTTTCAGTGGATAAAATCACAAATGTGCTTACAGCCTTATCATGGCTATACCAACCTCAAGCCGGGCGGGAAATAGATTGTGTATTCGTATAAAAAGAAAAACAATATCGGTACTACGACGGTTTTAAATTTTACCCCTCGTGTCTATTGACCGATAAGTGGTTCCGGTTTATCGCGTCATGGTCAACGAATTAATTTTGGTGGAGTAAAACTTTGATCCATTCTATAGGTGAACATTCGTCTACAAAACTCAAAAAATATCAAATTGAAAAAATATCTTGCGCTATTCGCGAATAGCGAATATAATCCCGCCATGATTCTTAAGCCCCAAGATATATTTATTCTCCTGAAACTTGTCTCCATCGGGGAAGCCCGGTGGTCTTATGCATCTCTGTCCCGTGATTTGTTCATGAGCACGTCCGAGGTTCATGCAGGTACGAGGCGTGCGGCCGCAGCCCATTTAATGGGCTCACAGAAAGGGCGTCCTCTGAAAAAATCTTTCGAAGAATTTCTCATTCACGGTATTAAATATGCCTTTCCACCAGATCATGGTAGCCTTACCCGAGGCATGCCTACCTCATATGCAGCTCCCCCTCTGAAAGACATTATTTCTCAACCAACGGAACCTCCTCCCGTATGGCCTGATCCGGAAGGTACTGTCCGTGGATATGAATTTTCGCCTCTTTATAAATCTGTTCCGAAGGCTGCTTTAAAAGATAGAAAGCTTTATGAATTATTGGCCTTAGTTGATGCAATCCGCAACGGAAGAACCCGTGAAAGAGAAATCGCCATCAAAGAACTCAAAGTACGATTGGAATCGTCATGATCAATACTAGAGATGTGAATATCCAAATGATCACCACTGTGGCCAGACGACTTGGCAATCTTAGGGAGAAAGTAGTTTTCGTCGGTGGTTGTGCTACGGGCTTATTCATTACGGACCCTGCGATGCCGGAAGTCCGGGTGACAAAGGATGTGGATGTCATTATTGATATTGCTACAAGGATGGAATACTCCAGGCTTGAGGCAGATCTTCGAAGCAAGGGTTTTAAAAATGATATTAGTGAAGATGCGCCGTTGTGTCGCTGGTTAGTCAATGGTATTAAAGTTGATGTTATGCCTACTCAAGAGGATATTCTCGGATTCTCCAACCATTGGTATCTGCCTGCCATTGAGAATGCAAATTATGTGCAGCTCGAAAAAGAACTTGCAATAAAACTTGTCACCCCTCCTTATTTTCTTGCAACCAAAATCGA
>Ga0326728_10017984_pt1 | contig 14032 bp, 12 predicted proteins | sample MB3enrmetagenome_FD_207602 | JGI IMG/M metagenome (GOLD analysis project Ga0326728, IMG submission 207602) | Lab enriched peat soil microbial communities from McLean, Ithaca, NY, United States - MB31MN | ecosystem: Environmental > Terrestrial > Soil > Wetlands > Peat | place: USA: New York...
TTATGCCGGGACTGCCTAAAATCGTGCTCGATCGGCTGAGAAGAAAAGCCACTGCGCAGGGACCTTACGACAGCCATGCGGAAGCTGCGGGTTTGCAGCACTTAGAGCACCCCGATGCTAATCTTCTGGCGGCGTTCGCAGAGCGCACCCTGACCGAGAGAGAGCGGACGCAGGTTCTGAACCATCTCGCCCAGTGTGCGGAGTGCCGCGCGGTTGTAGCTTTAACGCTGCCCGCGAAAGTTGACACGGCCCAGCTCCAACACTTCCCTGCCCCGCGGAGGTGGGACGCCTGGTCAACCCTCCGTTGGGGCGCGCTAGCAGCGGCCTTGGGAGCCGTGGTCATCGTCGTGGTCTTACATCCGTTTCCGCGGAGGAAGCAGGAGATTGCCGCTCGCCCTGCAAGCGCTGAGACAAAGCAGCCAGTGAAGTTGATGGCTGCGGCTCAACCCACGGTGGCCGCGGAAGCCCGGAATACTCCAACGGCAACTAGGGCCCGCGAAGTTTCGAGGAGCGGGAAGGCGACCTCCGCCGGGGCTGTGCCCGGCGCGTCGCGCCTTGCCAAGCCTGCATTCAAACCCGTGGCCGCACCCGAGGGAACGCCGGAAACCGCGATAGGCGCGGAGGCGCAGGCTGGTGCGACCGCTTCACTAGCGAAAGCCGAATCCGTCGCGATCGCGAAGGGTCTAAACGCCGGCTTGGTCGGGGGTGTATCCGTGCCAGGCAGTACTCTGTCGGGCCCCCTCGCGGCAGTACCCATGGGCACGAAGTCCCACCAAGCGAAACTCTCAAGCATGGCATTCCGCGAAGCAGTGGCAGGTGCGGTAGCTCAGCCGACGGCGCTTTGGACCATTTCATCGGATGGGAAAGTGCAGCGCTCCGACGACGGGGGCAAAACCTGGGAAGAAGTGCGCGTCGATGATAAGGTCACGTTCCGGGTGATCCAGGCCATGGGCAGAAACGTCTGGGCGGGAGGGTCCGGAGGGGCGCTCTATCACTCGAGCGATGGCGGAGCCACCTGGTCGCGCGCCAACCTGAGCTCAGGCGGCAACTCCGCCACGGAAACTATCGTTGCTATTATTTCCTCATCGCACGACCTTCAGAACATCACAGTCTGGACCGCATCCGGGGAGCAGTGGACCACCGGAGATGGCGGCCAGCACTGGCAAAGAGAACCCTAGAAGGCCAATATCAAAGTGGGGTGTGTAGCCGATAGCCGGAGTTTCCCATCGCGAATGGGGAAGGGCGGGGTTAAGACTCCGACCTTCCGACCGCTTGACTCAAAACAGCAGAGCCTTGTAAGAGATCCGAGTTTATTTGGGTTGCTTTTCCGCTTCTCCAGTCATGGGGACGAAGCGTACGGGGAGGAGACTCTCGCGCACAATTTCCCCGCGGCGCCGGCGAAGGCGGACCAATTCCTGGTCCCACATTCCCAAAGGAAGAACCATTCGCCCGCCATCGCGTAACTGGTCCACCAGTGGTTGGGGGATGTGGCCGGGGGCGGCGGTGACGATGATGGCGTCGAAGGGCGCCGCCTCCAGCCAACCCCGATAGCCGTCTCCGGCGCGTACTTGCACGTTCGAGTAACCCAGGCGGCGCAAGCGAACTGCTGCTTCCTTGGCCAGCGCCTCGACAATCTCGATGGAATAGACCTCCGCGGCCATCTCCGCCAGGATGGCCGCCTGATAACCCGAGCCGGTGCCGATTTCCAGCACCCGGTCGCGCGGCTTGAGTTCCAGCGCCTCTGTCATATAGGCGACGACATAGGGCTGCGAGATGGTTTGCGCATGTCCAATCGGCAGCGGGTAATCAATGTAGGCCTCGTCTTGTTCCTCCGGCGGCACAAACAGGTGACGAGGGACCTTGCGCATGGCAGCCAGAACGCGGGGGTCGCGTATGCCGCGATCTTCTATCTGTTCGCGAACCATCTGCTCCCGCGCGGCCTCGTATTCATCTGAAGGTGACGAAAGCGGCCGGAAGAACGCCCCGCTGCTCACCACGCGCGCGGGCATCAAGGGCAGGAGCAATTCGAGGAGGAACGCCAGGAGAATCCCCGCAGATGCTGGTAAATTGTCGGAGCGTTGCCGCATCGTTGCCTCACAAAGACAGACGATCGGGAACGAAGACGAAGGAGAAGACTCAAGTCTATCACTTTTCGCACTTGACACCAGGACGGGAACTTGATAGGCTACCACAGTTGACCTATGGAGCAGGGAGCAACAAGGCGCGCAGGGGTTCCCAAATTGGCCCGGCGACGCCGGGGATTGGCCAGAAAACGCAAAAAAAGATGTTTTTGGTGGGAACGAACTGAAGGATTTATTGACAATGAAGGACTTAGAGATTTTCAGGCTCAAAAACGAACTAGTTTTTGAGCGCAAAAAGTGCCAATTATGGCGGAAAATGGCCAAGAAACGCTGCCATTTTCGGCTTTCTGTTTTCTAATTTCTGCTTTTTGGCGCTTACCTTTCCCCTTTCGAGGCGTCGTAAAGGGTTGAGAGGTTTAAGCGAACTCGGTGATGGAAGGCTGCTTGGAGCTGGCCGGAAACATATCAGAGGAGCCGAGGCAACTGAGCGCGGTAGACGAACTCGCGCTGATTCGTCGCGCCCAAGGAGGCGACCCCGAAGCCTTCGAGGCACTGGTGCGGGCCTACGACCAGAACGTGCTTCGCCTGGCGTTGCGCGTGGTGCACTCCCAGGAAGAAGCTCGGGATCTTTACCAGGAGGCGTTCTTGAAGGTTTACCGCTCCCTTCGCTACTTCCGCCTGGAGGCGCGTTTTTCCACCTGGCTTTATCGCGTGGTGATGAATGTCTGCCTGGACTATCTGCGCCGCCAAAACACCCGCAAGGAGATCCAGGGGCTGGAAGGCGAAGACGGTCAGCCGGAGTACTTTCAGACTGTACCGGACGAGAACCCATCGCTCGACCCCGAACGCGCCGCACACTCAGGTGAAATCGGGCGGCGCATCCAGGCGGCGCTCCAGCGACTAAACCCTCGCGAACGCCTGGTTTTTGAATTGAAACATTACCAGGGTCTCAAGCTACGCGCCATCGGCGAGCTTTGCAAGACCAGCGAACAGACAGTCAAGAACTGTCTGTTCCGCGCGACCCAGAAACTGCGCCTGGAGCTTGGAGACTTGGTTTAGGGATTAGGGAGTAGGGGACAGGAATCAGGAGATGTGGCCATGAACTGCAAGGAGTTTGAAGAGTATTTGACGCTCGAGCTTTATGGCGACCTTCCGCCGGAGCAACGGGCCAGCTACGAGGCGCACCTTGCGGGCTGTGCCCAATGCCAAGCTGCGCGGGAGCAGGTGCGCGGCCTCCACCAGATCCTGGCTCAACGGCCACCTCTTGAACCTTCTCCTGATTTTCTGGTCGAGTGCCGCCAAGCGCTTGAAGAAGCGCTCGACAGGGAACGACTGGGATGGCGCGGCCTGGTCCGGGAGTGGCTGTCTTTCCTGCAACTCCCGCCGCAGCGGCTGGCCCCGCGTGTCACCTTCGCTCTCAGCCTCATGGTTTTCAGCTTTGGGCTAGGTTGGATGCTGCGCCCGCGCGCCGTCGGGATGGTCCCTTCCCCGCCCGGAGGCGTGACCTCATCTTCCCTGGCTGACACGGACTTCGAGAACATGCGCATCAACGACATCAGCCGCGTAGCTCCGGATCCGAAGACGGGTGACGTTCACATCACCATGGACGCGCAGCGCCGCGTCACCCTGGAAGGTTCGCTCGACGATCCTCGCATCCAACAGCTTCTGGTTAACGCCGTGAAGAGTTACGACAACGCGGGGATTCGGCGCGACACACTGGACGCCTTGCGCGCTCGGAGCAAAAGCCCCAACATCCGCGCTGCCCTGCTTTATACCATGGAGCACGACCCGAACGTTGGGATGCGCCTGGCAGCCTTGGACGTGGCTCGAGGCATGGCGAGCGGCGCTGACCTCCAGCAGAGCTTAATCGAAGTGCTCGAGCATGACCGCAACATGGGAGTCAGGGCCGAGACGGTCGACCTGCTGGTCGACCACATCGAGAAGGAAGGACGTGATGAAGCAACTCTGCGGGCGCTCGTACGCCTTGCCACGAGCGATCCAAACCGCGATGTGCGAATGAAGTGTGGTAATGCCTTACGAAAGCTGGGAGACGATGGATTCTTACAACCTGATGGGGAATAAACGCCTATTTCAATGCGCCATATGGTTTTGGCTGGCGGCCCTGCCCTGGCCCGCTTTCAGCCAGTCCAGCGTGAAGCAAGGCGTGCCCGTGCGTCACGGGAACGCCTCCTGGACGGAAACCTACGAATTGAACGCTCCGGTGCGCGAGGGTGGAAAGCTGATTCTGCGCGCGGACATGGGCTCGGTGGAAATCACCCCCGGGTCCGGCAATCAGCTCGAGGGTCGCGTGGTGGTACGCGCTTACACGGGAAGCGAGGAGAAGGCGCGCCGCCTTTTCGACGCCTATCACCTCAGCGCACACTCCATAGAAGGCGGCGGTGTTTATGTGAACGGGGAGTTGTCCGGCTCGTGGCGTCGCGATGGCTCCGTGGGAGCGGAATTCAACATCAAGCTCCCGGCCCGTTTCAATTTGGACGTTGAGACGCGGGGGGGTGACATTGGCTTGGAAGGCCCGCTCCAGGGCGAAGCGCGGCTGACCACCGCAGGCGGCGATATCCACGCCACGGACATCAGCGGGCCGATCAGAGTGGAAACCGCCGGAGGAGGCATCAGCCTGGGCAACCTTGGGGCCCGGGCGGAAGTTCGGACGGCGGGTGGCAGCATTCATATCGGGAACGTGCGAGGTGACGCGACGATTGAAACTAGCGGCGGAGGGATCCAGGTTGGGCATGCGGACGGAACCCTGCGGGCGGAGACGGCAGGAGGCGATGTGGTGATCGCGGGCGCTGCCGGTCAAGTTACGGCGCAGACGGCGGGTGGACAGATCGACGTCGGCCCAACGGGAGGCAGTGTGCGGGCGGAGACCGCCGGAGGAAGCATCCGGCTTCGAGGGGCGCGAGGCCTAGTGGTGGCGGAAACCGCGGGCGGCAGCATCGACCTCTTCGGGCTGGGAGCGGGCGTCCGAGCTAACACCTCCGCAGGGCGCATCCTGGCGGAGTTCGACGCTACGGTCAAGAGTTTCGCCTCATCGAAGCTGGAGACTTCCGTGGGGGATGTTTACGTGTACCTGCCCGAGGGTTTGCCGTTGACGATTGACGCGGCCATTGACGCCTCCGCCGGCCATCACATTGTCACCGACTTCCCTCTCAGCATTCTGGGTAACAAGGAGAACTTTGGCGAGGGCACGATCCGCGGCCAGGGAACGTTGAACGGGGGCGGCGAGGTTTTGCGCATCCGCACGGTTGCCGGCAACATCGAGATCCGCAAACTCGACTCGCGCAGCTTGGAGGACTTGAAGAGCCGCGAGGACACGAGTTGGAGTCGCTGGCAGGAGCGGCAGACGGAAAAAGAACAAAAGCAGCGCGAGCGCGAGCAGGAACGCCAGGAGCGAAAGCGAGAAAAGGAGAAAGAACGTGACCAGAACTGACACCTCACGACTCCAAGGACGTTTGGGAACCGGCCTTTTCCTTTTCCTCATGATGGCCTGGACGGCCACCCTCTCAGCTTCTCAGGAGCTCGAGCGCGCCTGGTACGGACGCTATCCGCTCCCTGCCGGAGGAAGCGTAGTGGTCGAGAACGTCCAGGGCGAAATCAGCGTCGAGGGATGGGATCGGGCGGAAGTCGAAATCACGGCGGCAAAGATGGGCACAGGGCAAGATGACCATCTGAATGATGTGCGTGTGGTGACCGAGTTCGGCCTCAACAGCCTGACCTTTAGAACCCTCTACCCGCCGCACCTGGAAAAACCGATTCGGGTGAACTATCGCCTGCGCGTTCCGCGCCAGGTACAGTTGTCCTCGCTGCGCACGCTGGAGGGGAACATCGCCGTGCACAACGTCGAGGGGTTTGTGGACGCGCGGACTCTGAGCGGGAATATCGAGCAGATGAATGTGTCGGGGCGGGTCGTGGCGCGGGCGCTTACCGGAAGCATCCTGGTCTCGCTCCGCACCCTGCCCCCGGGGACGGCTCCGCTGCTCCTGGACACGGTGAATGGCAACGTAGTCCTGTTCCTTCCGCCCCGGGCCAATGCGGACCTGGAACTGAGCACTGTGGCCGGAACGATCGAAGGCAATTACGCCTTTCAAGTCAGCTCTATTCCCGGCGATTCGACGCGGCGGACGCGTCTGGGGCTGGGCGGTGTGACGATTTCGCTGCGGACCGTGCGGGGGTCGATCCGCGTCGGCGAGCGGGACGATCTCTTGTAGTTTCGATCACGAGATGAGACGGCCCGCGTCTAAGAGTGCCGTGGCTAGTGGCTAGCCACTTAGGTCGGACAGGGAGGGAAATTATGAAACGAGAGTTCGCGATAGGGTTACTGCTATCCGCTTTGATGTTGCTGGCGGGCGTGGATTACTGCCGCAGTCAGGAAGCGCCTGAGCCGCCGGACGCGCCGGAATCCGCACTCGAAAATCTCCAGACGCAAGTCTTCTCTGTCGAGGGAGCCGCCTGGCTGGGTGTTACGTTGAAGGATGTGACCGCGGAGAAAGCGCGGGACTTGAAGTTGCCCGGCGAGTATGGCGCGTTCGTCGAGATGGTTGAGACCGATAGCGCGGCGGCTAAGGCAGGCCTGCAAAAGGGCGATGTCATCGTCGAATTTTCGGGCGAGCGAGTGCGCAGCGTGGCACAGTTGCGCCGCCTGATTCGCGAGACGCCGGCCGGCCGCACCGTCAGCTTGCAAGTCATCCGGGACGGGCAGGCCAGAACCCTCAGCGCCAAGCTGCAACCTCGAACGAACGGGTTTAATGTTCAGGTTCCGGAAATACACATTCCGGAAATGCACGTCATGCCCGCCAATCCGCAGATTTTTAACTTTCGGGGTTTCAACTTTCCCTTCGATGACGGGAGACCCAGCCTTGGAATCTCGGGAGACGAACTAACAACGCAGCTCGCAACCTATTTCGGCGTCAAGCAGGGCAAAGGAGTTCTGGTGCGCGAAGTGGTGGTCGGCAGCCCTGCCTCGAAAGCCGGGTTGAGGGCAGGAGACGTCATCGTGGCTGTGGACGGGAAGGGCGTGGCCACGGTGACGGAGCTGCGCCAGGCGCTGGAGATCAAGCCCGGAGAAGACAAACGAAAGCTCGACCTGACTGTCGTGCGGGATCATCACGAGCAGACTGTGCCCATCGAGCTGGAGAAGCAAGGACAAGGCGAGCGCGAGAAGGTGGCCGGAGTTCCGGGGATTGATGCCGGCGAATTGCGACGCGCGGAAGCGCAAATGGCGGCGGCTCAGCGCGCCCTGCAGGAAGCTCAAAAGCACTTGGGTGACCAGCAGCGTCTGATGTCGGATAAGATGCAGCACGCCTTGGACATTTACCAGCGGGACGCCGAGCAACAGCTCAAGCTTCAACTCCAGAACAAGCTCCACTCGCTGGCACGGGAGAGCGATGCTATTTGAACTGCTCGCGCTTCAGGTTGTCACTCACCAGTAAGCTCGGGCTATAGCATCTTACCTGGTTCCCTGTCATCCTGAGTGGACATGGACCTGCGGTTCGGCCGAGGCGATGGAAGTCGCCAGCCGCGTCACCGCAGCGCAAGCAGGGATCCGCCCGGCAATAGGCCTCACTGCAAGATCCGATCAGGCGACGAGTCGGTTTTCCCTGGAAGTGGCGTCGTGTGACGGTGGACCAGCAGCCATCGGCCCCGGTAACGAACAAAGATATTGGTGGTTTCGATCAGGGCGGAGGAAATGTCGTCGCTTTGCGCAGTGGTGACGTCTTCAAGGCAGGACACCCATGCTGTTTCGCCCACGATTTGAACCACAGGGCGGCTGATGGAAATCAAGATCTGGCTGGTGGAATGGAAGATCGCGGCCCAGCTTCTTTGGACCTCCTCCCAACCCAGCAGCAACTCCCAGCCGGGGTGCAAGCACCTGACCCAATCTTCTTGCAGCCACACCGCTTCCATGCGAACTATGTCCAGGGACCGGAAGGCCTCATAAAACGCCAAGTTCGCAGCCAGAACCTTCTCTTCTTCTGTCTCAGCGTGATGATGCATAGGCATATATGAAATGACTGAACCCCACCTTATAATGAGAAATTGCTGACGTGGCGGACTCTCAAGTAGTTGTCACCTGGACGTTCGCTAGCGGATGAGGCATCAGGCACGTCACAGGCAACCGGGATCATCGAAATTCAGTGCGGGTTCACCAACCAGCAACGATTATAGCCCATGGGCGGCGCTGGGGGTAACAAAATAGTCGCATCACGATTCGGAGGACTCTATGAAGTCGAGCCGCGTTCTCGTGGTTTCTTTTGTCTCTACCCTTTTGGCACTGACCGTCGTGTTGCCCTGGCCGTGTGAATCCTCACCGCCCGCGCGGAGCTTTCTGTTCACTTATCAAGTGAGCCTCAAAGCCATTCCCGCCGGCGCCCGGCGCGTGCGTATTTGGATGCCCCGCCCTGCCTCGGACAAGAATCAAACCGTGGTTTTGAAGAGAGTCAACGGACCGGTTCCGCTGCGTGAGACGCGAGAGGCAGCGTTAGGTAACCAGATCCTTTACGGTGAGATACTTCACCCCTCGTCCGGCAGCCCCGAGTTTACAGTCGAGTACGAGGTGACACGCAAGGAGTACTCCAAGGGCGGTTTCGAGAAACTGGTCGAGGCTGATGAAGGAGGCAGCGGCGCGCTCCCGCCGCCTTTGGCGCGATTCCTGCTGGCTGACCGCCTGGTCCCCGTGCAAGGGAAGCTGAGGGAAATGGCGGACGAGAATACGCGTGGCATATCCGGCGCCGTTCAGAAGGCCCATGCGCTTTACGACTATGTCTTCCGCACCGTGCGCTACGACAAGTCCGGAACCGGCTGGGGACGCGGCGATTCGCTCTGGGTTTGCGATAGCAAGCACGGCAACTGCACGGATTTCCACTCGCTTTTCATCTCGCTGGCGCGAGCGGAGGGAATTCCCGCGCGCTTCGAAATTGGTTTTCCTTTGCCCACCGCCAGTATGGGAACGATTCCCGGCTACCACTGCTGGGCGGAGTTCTTTGTCAATGGCCCAGGCTGGGTTCCGGTGGATATATCCGAGGCATGGAAGGATCCCACCAAACACGATTACTTCTTCGGGTCGCTGGATCCGAATCGCGTGCAATTCTCCCTGGGCCGCGATTTGGTGCTCCAGCCCAAGCAGGACGGCCCGCCCCTTAATTACTTCATCTACCCTTATGTGGAAATCGACGGACAGCCGTTCGAAGACATTGAGAAGGAATTCTCGTTTCGCGACCTGGCAGCGAGCAAGTAGCGCGCACCCTTAATTGTAGTTCCATGCCGCTGTATTCTCGCCCGCCGGCGCATTCTTGGTGATGTGAGTGGCCATCGTCCGGATCAAGTTCTCTTGGGTTGTGGACTGCCAGCCGTGGCCCTTCTCCGGCCGTCCGAACTCGAAGCTTCCTTCGTAATGCGGATTCTGTGTGGTCTTGAGGAATTCCTGAAGATCGTAGACGGCCAGGTTAAGATAGAAGTTGTCCATATCGCCCACCTCGAGGTGGATTTTTCCCACCAGTTGCGGGCCGATTGCAGGCCAGTTTTGCTTGAGGTAAGCCGTGAGGTCATAGCCGTGGTCGCGCATGTAGTCCGCCACGCTGTGATCGATCTTGCCGGTGAGCTTGTCCCAGAGCGGCTTGGGATAGCCGTCCTCGCCCACCGGGCCGTAGGCCGCCTCCCAGATTTCCAGTTGCTGGCAGGAGCGCCCGTGACTGCCCAGCGTTGCCTCGAGCTGGCTCAACTCTGCCTCGGTCGCTTCCACCTGGCCTTCGGTCGTCCGCATCATGGGCCGCACAGCCTTCAGCCACGTATGACCAGGTTCGAAGAAGGCGTTATCGTCCTTATAGATATTCACGAGCTGATAATGCTCGAAGCTGATAGGATCAGGGTAAAGAGTCCAGGTGCCGCCAAAGAAGTCCGGGTGATAAAGCTGCAGCGCCAGGGACTCCCAGCCGCCCGTCGAACCGCCCGAAAGCACGCGCGCGTAAGGTTTGCGAATGATGCGAAAGTGCGTCTCGAGGTAGGGGATCAGCTCCGTCGTGATCGCGTCGCCGTAAGGGCCGTTGTTGACGGAGTTCACCGCGTACGAATCGTCAAAATAAGGAGTGGGGTGCTGAAACGTCACGATGAGCATGCGCGGGAAGTCGGCGGAGTTCCAGGCCTGATAAAACTCGTAGCCGGTTTCGAGATTGTATTCACTGAGCCTCTTCCTGGCGCGTTCCGGCGGCGGGTCATCCAGGGTCGTGAATCGCATGGGAGCACCGAGGCTGAAATGGCCCTGTTCGTAAAGCACCGGATAGGACACGGAGGGATGTGAGTCGTACCCCTTGGGCAGCAACACCGTGGCGCCGAGATAAATGGGCTGGCCCCAGAATTTCGTCAGCAAGCCGCTTTGAATCTTGATGTGTTTCACCCACTCGGTGTCGTGGGGAATCTCCGCCGGGGGGATCACCTTGGTCAGGCTCAGGTTCACTTCGTAGCCGGCGGCGGGGTCAAGGTGAAATTTCTCGACTTCGCTGAAAAGGTCGCCTGGGGCGCGGTTGAACTGCTGGCCTTGCCACTGGTCAAGGTGGACCCAGAGGGTGTGGCCGTCGGACCGGTGACACTGCGTATAAACGTTGAGCAGCGCCTGAACGTAATAGTCGCCGGCGGGGATATCGGCCAGGCTCGTGGTCGGGTAACCGAGTGTCGAGCCGTCAATCAAGGCGGCCTCGCCGGGCGTGAGCTGAGCGACATCGGCGCCGAACAGCGGAGGCGTGTCGCCCCAGGAACCTACTTGCAGGCGAGGTTCAGGCCTTTCTCGGTTCGAGATCACCACGAAGACGCGGCCGGTGACGGGCGCGGCGTGAGCTGAGGCGGGAAATGAGACCCTAAATCTCAAACCTGAAATCGGCGTCTTCGCCGAGGCGCTGGAGAGCGTTGCCAGCGCACCAAGAACGGCGATTGCCAGAACCGCAGCGTAGACGCGATAGGAATTAGTTGCTTCGGTTTGCCTCAAGTTGACCCCCACGGAACTCGGTGTTGTAGCGGCGATCCCGTCTCTGCGGGATCGCCAAACAGCGGCGTCCCGATCAGATCGGGACAGGTTGCGCCACCTCTACATTAACCTGACCCACTACTGAATTGAAACGCGGTCTGCCCCTCAGAATTGACAAGTGTACCATGCCCAGGGCCGGCCGGTGGCCGGAACGGTGAGGGTATTGACTGAATAGATAGCACGGGCTTATAAGCTTGATTGATTTTCGTCTTCTATGAGTGTACTCTACACGCCGTGGCCACCTTACCGCAGTCTTTTCCTCGGCGCTCCGACCGTAGAATCGCAAAAATGGCAATTGTCTTGTTTGCGGAGAGGGAAGGCGAATGCGATGGATGCAACACATACACCCTGGACATTTCCGCAGATGGGGCAAGAATACAAGCGTGTATCCCGCTAGCACCAGGCCAGGTGGTGGAAGTCGTTCCTTTTAACGGCTCCGAACCGGTGACCGGCCGCGTGGTTTGGGTCGGGGAGCCGGCTTCGGAGGTGGAAGGCCAGGCAGGGCTTGAGTTCCTCGATCCTTTCGATGTAACAACATGACGTTCACGCATCCGCGCGACGAAATCTTAGCGGTCATGGAGCGGATTTACGACTACCGCATGACCACCACCTCCGGCGGCAACTTATCCCTGCGCGACGAAGACGGTGATATTTGGATCACTCCCACGCGCGTGGACAAGGGTAGCTTGCGGCGCGAGGACATCGTCCGGGTTCGTGAGGATGGGACTGTGGAAGGACTCCATCCGCCCTCCTCGGAGCTTCCTCTCCATATAGCCATCTACCGCGCGAGGCCCGACCTCCGCGGCATCGTACACGCCCATCCGGTGGCTCTCGTCGCTTTCAGCCTGGTTCACGATGTCCCGAACACCCGCCTGTTCCACAAAGCCAGAACGGTGTGCGGCGAGGTGGGGTTCGCCCCCTACGAACTTCCCGGAAGCGAGGCTTTAGCGCGGAATGTGGAGGGAACTTTCCGCCAAGGCTACTACTGCGTCATCCTCGAGAATCATGGTGTAGTGACGGGCGGCGACAGTCTGTTGGAAGCGTTTCATCGCTTCGAGACGCTCGAGTTCACGGGCAAGACCATTATCAAGGCTCGGCAAATCGGCAACGTTCGTTATTTGACCGACCGGGAAATCGAGCTGCCCGCGCAACGCCTGGCGAGCCTGCCGGAGTTAGAAAGAGCGGCTCCCACGAGCCTCGAAAAGGAGCTGCGGCGCAGACTCTGCGAGTTCGTCCGCCGCGCCTATCGCCAGCGTTTGTTCATCAGCACGCAGGGAAGTTTCTCCACCCGCCTGGACGACTCTTCGCTTTTGATAACCCCCTATCACGTGGACCGCGTCACGCTGGACGCACAAGACCTGGTGTTGGTCAGCCAGGGCAAAGCCGAGGCCGGCAAGCGGCCGAGCTTGGCCGCCGGCAACCATGAGGCGGTCTACCGGCAGCACCCCGGAGTCCATGCCATCATCAATGCATACCCCGTCAATGCGACGGCCTTCAGTGTAACCGGCATCCCTCTGGACACGCGAACCATCCCGGAGAGCTACGTAGTGGTGCGTCAAATCCGGCAGGTAAGGTACGGAGTGCAGTTTCAAGACAGCGAGGCGCTGGCCCGGGAGGTGTCTCCGAGCCAACCGGCGGCCATTCTGGAAAACGACGGCGTGCTGGTGACGGGATCCGACATCCTTGACGCCTACGACCGTCTCGAGGTGCTGGAATCCACCGCGGAGGCGCTGATCAACTGCCACGCCATTGGCACCCTGGCGCCGATGTCAGAGGATGTCCTTCGCCAACTGGAAAAGACTTTCAATCTTCCCTCTTGAGAATCTTGCCGATCTCGACCTGGAACGACGGCTCTTCTCGCGTTCCCGTGATCTTGATGGGCAGGACGGTTCCCGCGCCCTGGCGCTCGAAAAGCGGATCGATCGCTTTAAGAAGCAGCGATTTGATCCCGCCGGTGGTTTGCGAGACTTTTGCCTGGAGGCGAAGTGTTCCATGAAAATCGAGAGTCTGGCTGAGCAGTCCGAACGCGCCCTGGAGTTGCAGGGAGGCCCCGGGAAGGCTAAAGGAGAGGCTGGAAAACGTCACTTGGCTATTTGCCAACACAAAATGCCCTTGCATGTCAAACGGTGCATTTTGGATGTTTTCGTCCCCAGGTTTCCCCTGGCCCCGCCGGCTTAGGCTCGTGATTTTCGACTCCGTTTCAGGGTTAGTAAACAGGGCGGATTGAACTGTGAAACTGCAGTCCAGTTTCAATCGTTTTACAATTTCCTCCTCGCTGGGGCGCAGGTCGAACTTTGTGTGGACGGTTACCGCGCCGGTCATGGACGGCGTGGCGGATTTCACCGCCAGGCGGAGTAAGTCCTCCAACCTGGCGGGCTGCGCGGTCACGTCCAGCCGAATGGTCCTTCCGTTTCCACCCGCGACCTGGGCCACTTCGCCGCGCGCAACTATCTTGGACCCAAGCAATTGAGCATTCACGGGCCGCAAGAGTGTATCGCCGCTAACCCCATCGACGACGGCGCTGAACTGAGTCTTCAAATGCAGTGGGTTGCCGCTGATCCCGAGATCGAAATTGGGCGTGTCAGTCTCACCCTCAACTCGGATCTCGCTCAGCACACCTTCGTAGCTGCCGTGGGAAGAGAGTGTCCCTCCCAGGCCACGAATGGTGGACAAGTCCGCATCAGAAAAGGAGTAATTTCCGGAGATCGGCGTCAGAGAAGGCTCGGCCGATTTCCACGGACCGAATCGCCCGCTGGATTGGACTTGGCCGACCGGTGTCGGGTTGGTCAGCGTAACCTGAAAAGACATCGGTTGGCCGAGGCCTGCCGATTGCATCCGGAGCTCATGTATCTCAAACGCGTGTGGAGGCATGCCCGGATTTGCGGAAAGGATACTCAGCGTAGCATCGTCCGCAAAAACC
>Ga0326728_10017985_pt1 | contig 14032 bp, 11 predicted proteins | sample MB3enrmetagenome_FD_207602 | JGI IMG/M metagenome (GOLD analysis project Ga0326728, IMG submission 207602) | Lab enriched peat soil microbial communities from McLean, Ithaca, NY, United States - MB31MN | ecosystem: Environmental > Terrestrial > Soil > Wetlands > Peat | place: USA: New York...
TGTACTTTCGACGCCTGAGCCGCCCACCGCGATCTTTTGCGGAAATGACCTGATCGCCATGGGAGCCATGAGCGCCCTGGAAGAGGAGGGGGTAGCGATTCCGGAGGACGTTTCGGTGATCGGCATCGATGACATCTCCTTCGCCTCGCTGGCTCGTCCGCCTCTGACCACCATACGTGTTCCGCGCGAACAGCTGGGAAGAACAGCATTTCAGGCGCTCGAGAAGATGTTCCGGCTAAAGCGCCATAAGGGCGCCGAATACACTCTCGAAACAGAGCTCATCGTCCGCAAGTCCACCGCTCCTCTCCGGCAACACAACCTGCTTCTCGCGGGGCAACAGGTTCCTCCATTGTCGGATTCACATGGGGAGTTGGATCGCGAAATACCGGCTGGATCAGGGGCCCCACGGCGACGTACCTGATGTTGCGGTATCAAACTACGTGGACTTTCAGGCAGGTAGAGGGTTGCCTGTATAAGTGCACTGCAAGGGCGGGGCCTCCTGGTTATGGGCTTTGATGAAATTGACCTGCCGATCCACCAGCTCCTGTCAAGATTTGAAGAGGCCGCGCCGGACCACCTGGTCGGGAAACCGGCTCGGGGGGATTTGCGGACCGGAACCACCCAAAGGCAGGCTCGCCCCGCGATTCCTGCTACTCTTCGATTTTTCGCGCCTCAGCGTCCCACTTAGCAACCGATTCATTCCGGTACGCAAAATTCGCCATATGACAGGTGATAGCGGCGATGTTTCCGAATTCCGGGTCTTCGACCGAAGGCCGGCGGGAGCGAACGGACTCCAAGAAGTTGCTCATGTGGTTCAACGTGTCGTCATATCCCTGAGCGGTTGTGAACGCCTGCGCGGTCTCAACAACGGGAAAATTGCCAGGTGAGGGGGAGGGGTGCGCCTTGTGCCATTGTTGCAAGTATTCATTTCGCATGGCGGAAGGCCAACCCTGGAGCGGATATTTTTCCGGCGCGGAAGGAATGTTCTGGGGGTACACGGTGACCACGTTACTCCTGATTTCCAAGGTCGCTTTTGTGCCGTAGAACGTGGTTGAATCCGGAGACTCGTTGTTCATGTTTGAGCGTACCCCGACGCGGAAATCCGGATAAACATATAAGGTCCAGAGCATGTCCGGAACCTCTCGGTGCTCCTTCCACCGGAACAAGCCTCCCACGGTGGTAGCCCGAGCGGGCGGCGCGTTTATACCGGCGACATAATGGTAACCAGTAATAAGATGGATATACAAATCGCCGGCTACTCCCTCGCCGTAATCCCAAAAGGACCGCCACCGGAAGAAGCGAAAAGGATCAAACGGTCGTTTGGGCGCATTGCCCAGAAACGTGTTCCAGTCGATGTTCTGTTCCGAAGCACCCGGTGGAATCGGCCAAATACCCACTCCTTCGGCGGTGTTGCGGTCCAGTGTCGCTTCTATGGCCGTGACCTGGCCGAGGATTCCGCTGTCGTAAATTTCCTTCGCCTTAGCATAAAGGATGGAACTGCGGCGCTGCGAGCCGACCTGCACAATCCGCTTGTGTTTGTTCGCAGCTTCGACCATAGCGAAGCCATCCTCGACGGCGTGCGTCATCGGTTTTTCACAGTATACGTCCTTACCTGCGGCACAGGCGTCCTGCACGATTTTTGCGTGCCAGTGATCGGGGGTCGCGACGATCACGAAATCGACGTCGTTACGATCCAGAATCGTTCGGTAATCCTTGGTGGTGGGAAGCTGCTTCTGAGCATACTCCTGCGCTGCAATGAAGCGGGGATCATAAAGATCGCAGACAGCAACCATTTCGGTTCCGGGGCAAGCGAGCGCGGCGCGAAGAAGTTCTCCGCCGCGGATTCCGACACCGATGGAAGCGAAACGGAGCCGGTCACTCGCAGGACGCGGGCGTGGAGATGCCGCCATCTTAGCCGGGTTGAGCAGTATGGGCGGGCTGGCAAGTGCCACGCTGCCACCCACTGCCGTCGCTCGCATGAAGTCTCTTCTAGTAAGTTGACTAGTCAATCGTTGGTTCCTCCTTTCAAGCCTACAAAACTCTTTGACATTTCGTCAAAGCGGAATCACTTCGACTGTGGGGTCTATTACAACTCTTCAACAGATATTAGTCTCTCGCATGCTACCGCTGCGGCACCGAGGACTCCGGCGTGATAGCCAAGCTGGGAAAAGCAGATTCGCAATTGGCGATGTCCCCAGTCAACAACATGGTTTGGCAGTTCTTCCTGCAAATCGGTCAATAGAGTCGGGTTGTTCTGCACAATGCCCCCACAGAGAATGATCATTTCAGGATCCATCAGGTGCACGACCGCGCTAATTCCCATCATCAAGTAACGGGAGTAGGTGTTCACCGCCTGCCGGGCAATAGGGTGGCCGGAGTTTGCGGCAACAATCAGCTCTTCCGCCGTCGGAAACGATCCGTTTGCATACCGCAATAGTGCCGCTCCGTTGGTATACGCTTCCAGACATCCTCTGCCTCCACACGTACACTGTCTTCCTTCGTACTCAATCGGAATATGGCCGACCGAACTTGCGAAAAAATGTGCGCCGTGATTCAGTCGCCCTCCCACAAAGGCGCCCCCGCCGACTCCCGTCCCTAGAGTAATGCATACGAAGTTCTCAGCGTCTTTGGCTACGCCAAAGTAGTTCTCGGCCATGGCCAACGCGTTGGACTCGTTTTCCACGGCAACCTCCAAATCAAGTTCCGGCTCCAGTTCTTCAGCGATACGGGCGTTTGTCCAGCCCGGAAGATTCTCCGTCGCATACGCTACCTGGCCCGTGGCCGGATTGACCCAGCCCGCCGTAGCCACACCCACTGCGGCGGGTTGCAGGCCGGCCGCGCGGGCTTGGTCCAAGCTGCGGCGGGCGATCTCCTTAAGGTGCCGGAGCAGCACTTCCCTCCCGCCACCCGAGGGCGTGGCCTGGACAGATGGTGCAGTCAAAACGCCGCCACTCGACACAACACCGGACTTCGTCCAGGTCCCACCCAGATCGATGCCGATGAAGTGAATTTCCTTGCGTTCAGCTTTAGGCTCGATCGCCAGGGCGAACCGCCGTGTCAGTTCCTTCGGCGAAGTAATCGAAGTGCCAATGACCACCGCGAAAGCTCCTGCGGCGATCGCTTGCCTAGCCTGATCCGGTGTCCGAATGCGCCCCTCGGCCACCACGGGGACATCCACGCTGCGTACCACCTCCGTGATAAACGAGGGCTCGAACGCGTGACGATGCTTGGTATCCGGCGTATAACCCACCATCGTGGTCGCCACCAGATCAGCGCCGGCCTCAGCCGCGGCGACCGCCTCCTCCACCGTCGCGATGTCTGCCATTACAGGGACATTCAATTCCGCTTTGATCCTTCGAAGGCGCTCCAACGCCCCCAGACCACAGCCTCGTGCAGTGCAGTCGAGCGCCACCAGATCAGCACCCGCTCCAACCAGCGCCCGAGCCTCTTCAAAGGCGCCGGTAATCAGCACCCTGCCGTCCGGCTGGGCACGCTTCTGAATCCCAATGATCGGGACTGACACCACTCTGCGGATTGCCCCAACATCATCCAGGCCGTTGGCACGGATTCCTGCCGCACCTCCTTCAACAGCAGCCTGCGCGAAGCGCGCCATGCTGTTCGCATCCCGAAAGGCATCCCCCGGGGGCGCTTGACAGGACAACACGAGTTGTCTGTTGAGCTTCATGCAAATGTTCGGGATTAGTTTCATAGGACGGTCAAGATCCCTCCGGCAGAGCTCGCGCTTCCGACGACTCCCAGAAACTCTCGGCGCCGCAGCTTGTTGTTCTGTTCACCTTTATACATCGGCGTTTCCCGCCCCCTTAAGTTTAGTTGAAGCCGTGGCCTCGCCTGCTATTTTGGACAGCCGTGACTGTACACACCTTCCTTGCGAACCGTTTCGATCATTGCGCGTAGATTCTCCGGGGGGGTGGTGGGTACGATGGCGCACCCTGCATTCAGAACGAACCGCCCTCCCGGTTTCCATTCCCGAATCAGTTGGCTGGTCTTTTCACGAATCTCGTTGGCCGTGCCGAGTGCGAGGACTCCACTCGGATCTATGTTTCCGAACAGCACGTGGCCGGCCCCGACTGCCTTCTTCGCGAGCCGCAGGTCGGTCTTATAATCGAGTTCGAAACCGCAGAATTCGTAGGCTGTCAGGTAATCGAGGATCTTTGTGGTGTCTCCGCAGATGTGGATGACCACAAAAATCCCGTCCGCCGCCAATTCTCTAACCAACCGCATTTCATACGGGCGGGCGAAGCGGTTGAACATCTTGGGCGACGTCACATCCGGTCCCGCCAGGCTGTCGCCCATCGACGTGAAGTGAGCGCCCGCTTTGAACAGGGCTCGGTGCACGGCCAAATGGCTCCGGTAACAAACCTCGAGCAGGCGCTCAATGGCGGAGTTGTCGGGGTCCAGGGCAAGCTCAGCCAAAAAATCTTCCGTCCCGCGTACCGCACAAGCCAAGCTGAAGGCGGCTTGATCGGCATTACCTCGGATCGCCACCTCGTTCCCCACCTGTTTTGCGATAAGCCGGATCGCTTCAATCATGGCTGGTATTCGCCCGTCGGTTTCCGGGTTGATAACTCTGAGACTATTGACCTCTTTCAGACTTCGAATCGCCGGCTCCACGATGCGTCCCGTTTCGCCTGGCGCACATTCTGATCGGGCGCCCATGGCCTCCGCCAACATGGTCGTATCCGTATCGATGAGGATGCAGTCGTAGCCGTATTTCTCCACTGCCATGAGATGCGCACGCGCGATTGCTTCAGGGTCGCGGCGATACCTCTCCATAGGTATCCCCGACTCCCGAACCGCCAGCATGAAGTTGTGCAGACAGATGGGCACACGGTCGGGAGTTTCACCGCGCAAGACCGCCCTGACACGCTCAAGAGAATTCATTATCCGCCTCCCCTACCTCACACGCCGGTCTACGGCTCGCACTGAAAGATCCTGGTGAGTTGCTCGCGGGCCCTATCCATCAAGGCTGCCGAGGCCAACAAGATGATACTCAAATTACGGTCTCGAGTTACCTCGAGTTCCAACCAACCGTCGTGCGAGCTGAGTGGTCGATTTTCAAGGCCCGTCCATTTACCATCTCTAAATTCGCCCACCTCGAATTGCCCTTCGCTCGCGATAGACCGGCTGCGAATTCGCGTGACTCCTTCCCCCATGGGTAGCAGGCACAACACTTCCGAGTCTCTTATGTCTCTACCATCTAGGCTGAACAGCATCACATGGTTCTCCGCACGGCAGTATACTTCGTTCTGCGCCGAAACCGTGCCCGAAGTTTCGAGCGATTGGAGCGCACCCGCCGCGGTGAGGGCAATGGCTCCCGTCATGCGTCGATTAACATCCACACGGATCGTGCCCACCCTGGTTTCGAAACTGATCTCCTGCTTTGGCTCTGTGTCATCCCGGTTTACGATGGTGAAGAGTTCGTCCCCTTGTCTGGTTGTGGAACGGAAATAATGAATGTCCGGCTTGTCAGGATTCAAGACCGGGCGTGAGACGCCAGCCCATTGCAAGAAACCGCCGTAGACCATGCGGCCGATATCGGTAGTACGCGCCGGCGCATGCAACTCGACTACGTCGGCAGAATAGAACACACGCCCCTGCCCCACCTTATTTGTGGTGATGACTGCCTCACCCTGCGGGGTGGCCGCTACCACCTCGGCACTGACCGGCTTGACGCGAATGCAGGGGAAGCCGCGGTAATCCTTGAGCCCAGAGAAATCACCTTGCACGCGGATCTCAGCTTCATGCGATGGGAACTTTATGTTGGGATAGTTTTCCGCGACGAATTCCACCCCCAGTAGTTTTGAGAGTCTTTCCAGGCGGCCCCGTTTTCTCTCGCTGTCGTAGGAAATGTCTCCTGAGACATAGAGGGTTCCGCCCGCCTTGACGAACGCCAGAAGTCGCTCGAAGACCGCATCATCAGGGCAAAACGGCAGGGGGTAGACCAGAACTTTGCAACTGCCGGGAAGGTCCTTCAGACAATACTCATCCGTCGTAGCAAAATTGCAGTGTAAATCGAGCAGAAACCGGATGCCGTTCAGTTGCGCTTCGCGAACCTCTTCGCCTTGGCCGCCCATGCGGTGATTATCCGCGACCAGGAAGAAAACCTCCGGGCTTTCATATTTCAGATCAAATTGTCGGAAAAAGAGGCCGGTGTTGCGATAGACCGAGAGCGAATCGCGGCCGACGAGGTCCCACATATAGTTAATCCCCCAGCCGGTGACGAGGTCCTGCGGGTACGCCCAGCACCAGTTGTGCATTTTGGATACCCCCAAGCCGACCGCGTAATGCGGCAGGGTCAGGAAAAGTTGCTGCTCCTCGGCAGCGCTTCTGGTGGTGTCATATCCTCCAGCATCTTCCCACGCTGGATGCGTTCTCACCCCAAACTCGCCGTCGTTGATGGATTTTCCGCGCGCCCGCATGTCGATGAATCGGAATGTTTGGGGATACCCGTATACGTCTTCCCCTGGACGATCGAAGTAACCGATATTGCCGATGTCCAGGGAGCCGACGCCGGTTACCACGTCAACACCGCTCCACGGACGTTGATAGAACTCCGCGCTGATAGGATGCTTGGAATCAGACTCTCGCACCGCCGCGGCCATGGAATCCAGCCAACGGCGAACCACATTCACGCGAAAAATGAAATTGTCGAAGCTTCTTACGTCTTCCCAGCGCTCTGTCCCCCCCCCAACGGGGGTATGGCTCCCAACGGCTCTTTTGCCGGCGATATGCTCCACGCTTCGGCGAGACGTTTCGCATTCCCATATCTCTGGAGGAGATAATCGTTGAAGATCTTTCTCAAATCCGGAAGGTTCGGCTGTCGCAGCGCCAGATCGCCATCAAGGTAGTAAATCAGCCCCGAAGCCAGGCTGTAACGCTCCGCGAACTTCCGGCAGAAATCCTGCTGATGCTTCAGATCACGATTGCCAACCGCCGTGTCTCCGAATATAAGCAGCCCCGGGAAGAAGATCGTCTTGCATTCCTGGCAGATTTGCATCATGGCGTCGATTTGCCGCCACCATTCTTCGGGGGGAACATCATCGAGTCCGCGGCTGCCCATCAGATTCTCATAAACACCCAGGCAATTGTCGCGGTACTTGGAGACGTTTGCGAACCAGGTCTTAGGATTCTCATAGCGAGCTATGAAATTGTGAATGTAGTCGTCGGATCCTTGCAGGAATATGGCGCGGTCTTTGTAACGCAAGTAGTTGTCACCATAGCGTAGCAGGAACCCGTCGCCCAGCACGCTTTCGTTCCATACAACGAATCCACTTTCCACGCGATCTACTTTCCGCTCCGACTGCTCGAGTTCCACTTCAACACCGTAACGCGAGAATTGGAAGGTCCCCGGACTCCAAGTTGTCGTGACCAGCAAGGTTTGATCCGGCTCGAGCGTGAGTTCTTGCGAATGGTGAAACACACCATGTTCTTCGGGATCGGTCGATATGGTTATGGTAACCGCTGCATTCTGCTTGCGACTGCTGAAATTGCTCACTCGCGTCCAAACGCGCACACTCTCTCCTTGGCGATAGCAGGCGTAGTTTGTCTGCACTTCGTGCAGAAAGAGCTTTTGGTGAAGCGCTTCGAATATTTCCAGAAGCAACGAGCGCGCGTCGGGGTCGCCGGCGGCAAATAGATCTCGATTCTCAATCCCGAAGAAGGCCCAGTGACAAACACACAGGTTTCCTGGCGGCGAACACGGGTTTCGCTTGTTGGAGGTGCGGCCGGCCGTCGACACTCTCGAGTAAAACGGCGTCAACCTTCTGGCAAAGAGCGGGAATATCCGGCACGATTTCAACTTTCCACTTGTCCCGCAATTCGGAAGTATATTGCTCGAGGTACTTTCGGCTGGTCTCATTGTCAGGGCTTCCGCCTTTGAAGGCTGCCACCACCCTGGCGCCTGGAACATGTTCAGGGTTGCTCGGATCATTGAGCAGTTCTGTAAAGGCAATCACATGTGAAGTGTCCAGCCCTATGATGCCCAACCGTAAAGTCTTCTCCGAATCAGATTGAGAGTAGGTCCCTTTCGCAAAAAGCAAAAAGGCCGCAAATAGCAATATCGCCTGGAAGAAAAGCTTGTTCATATTGGTCTCCTCAAGGTTCTTTCCTCGACTGGCGGCTTAAGAGATATCGCGTGCTGCTTCGACCAGCGCCAACAGGTTCTCCGCGGCGGTGTCCCTCGGGATTCCGCGACCGGGACTCAAGATGAATCTGCTGTCTCCGGAAGCGCGACGAGTTGGGCCTTTAGGCCCCGAAGCCACGTTGCCTCAGGAGCTAAACAATCATGCGGCGCGACGTCCGTGGCAAGCACAAGCGCGACGCCAAGTGCGGTTCTCGTGTGGGTGAGGGCCTCGCGCCGGTTGGCTCAGGACACCAAGCCCAGGCGACGTATCAGCCGTTGAAACCGCCGATCGGGACGCAAGCGGTCGAAGCACGGTTCGACTTTGATCATCATCAGATCGGACTCATGCTCCTCGAAAGCCTTATTGAGCCAGTCCAAAGCCTTATCATTCTCGCCGAGACCCGTCCAAATGACCGCTGCCTGGTACGCGTACGTCTGGTTGCCACTGGACCTCCGGGCCAATTCCTCGAGCAGCTTCAGCGCTTGCTGCCGGTGGCCGGAGACACCATACAGGTTTCCCAGCCACATGATTGCACCGGGGTGGCGCTCGAGCGCAAGACTCTTCTCGAATTCAGAGATCGCCGCCTGGGTCGCGCCCTTCCTCTCCTCATTCAAGGCCAGCAGCAAGTGCCCGAAGTAGAATTCCGGGTTAGCCGCAAGGAGTTCGTGCGCAAGGGCCATCGAATCCTCGTAATGGCCCCAGAAGTAATCGTTCGTGCCCATGGCAGAAGTCACGCCCGGCGAAAAGGGATCGATGTCGCGCGCGCTCTGGAATTCCCGGGAAGCTTGCTCAAAACGTCCCAGCCACGTCAGCATCAGGCCGTACCAGTGGTGGGCGGTGGCATAGCCGGGATCGAGGTTAAGCGCGGTGCGGAACTCGCGTTCCGCATTGACTGGGTCCCGGTCAAAGTCAAACTTGACGGTTCCCAATGAAGTGTGCGCTTCCGCCAACGATTGGTCCAGAGACAATGCCTTTTGGGCGGCCGCCTCAGCCAAGGGCATGCCGACCCGAGTCGGTAAGTGGTCGTTCACCACCATTACGGTGTAAGCGTCCGCCAGTCCGGCATACGCTCCGGCGTAACCGGGATCCTTCTGGATCGCCTGCTCAAAACAATCGATGCTTTGGTTCAGGCTTTCGGCGGTGCGCTGCCCCCAGAGGTAACGGCCTTTGAGATAGACCTCATACGCCAAGGGGTCGACAGGGCGAACGGATGCGAGGCGGGACTGCTGCGCAGGCGTCAAGTTCAATTGGATGGCACGAGCGATGGCTGTTGCCGCGCGGCTCTGCAACGCCAGCACATCCTTGATGCGACCCTCGTAGCTCTGAGCCCACAGATGATAATCGGTGGCGGCCTGCACCAGTTGAACCCTGATTCTGACCTCATCGCCTGAGCGAGCTACTGACCCTTCTACCACTGCATCCACCTTCAGCTCACGCGCAATTTCGGGCACAGCTTTGCGAGCACCCTTGTAGCGCATCACCGAAGTGTGCGAAACCACCCGTACAGTCCCCACCTCAGTCAGGTCCGTAATGAGTTCGTCCGTAATTCCATCAGCGAAATATTCCTGGCTTGGATCGCCGGTGAGATTCTCCAGCGGCAATACCGCCAAGGCACGGATCGGCGAAGCGGCTCGACCCCACAACTGGCCATGCCACCGCGCAATCGCCAAGGCCAGGGCCACCACAACAACCAGCAGGCCTCCCAGCAACGTCAGGGTCCGGCGAGGCAAACGCCGGACCCAAACCTCTGGGACCGCCTGGACTTCTGGGGTGAGCGATTGGGTCGACTCCGGGCGCAACTCAGAGCCCGGTGAAATAGTCCCCACTGGCAGAGCGTCGCCGGGGGTGACCCCCTCTATTTCTTCGTTTCGCACTTCGCGCGCTTTGGCCACGAACCGGTATCCCAGCCCCGGTAGAGTAACGATGTAACGATGCTCGTCCGGACTTTCGCCGAGCGCCTTGCGCAGAGAGGAGATGTTGCGGCTGAGATTGCCCTCCTCTACCACCGTGTCCGGCCAGACGCGGCGCATCAACTCGTCTTTGGTAAGGGTTTCCCCCCGCGCCTCGAGCAGAACCAGCAGGATGTCAAGGGCCTTTGCGGTGAGCGGTACCGGCTGTCCTTCGCGGCGGAGAATGCGTTTCAAGGGGTCCACCCGGAACGGGCCGAACACATACAAGGGCTTAGGGGAATTGCTTTCCGAATTTTTCCGAATTTTTCCGGCTTGATGCATAGACCTGTGCCGGTTTACGCGCCTAAGATTCGCCGCATGCCGGAACCGTGAGGAGTAGTCCGGCGCGGTCGGGCGCAGCGGCCCGATTTACGGGCGGATTCTACCACTCGGAGCCTCGGCAGACAACAGTGAGTCGGACATTGTCGGACATTCGCAAGGACAGGACTGTTGAATTGACGAGTCCGCCTCCAGGCGAAGGAGGCGGAGAGGAGGGTACTATGAGCCGGCGACTTGGCCACTCGGAAGTATCATCGGTGCTGTTGCGGACGCTACTGTCGTGCATTTTCTTCGGATCGTGCATGGGAGGCGGTGGTGGGGGAAACGGAGGAGGTGGCGGGAACCTGCCGCAGATCACCATTTCGAGCCCCAACGGAACCACTACGGATGCGGGCAAGTCGATCAAGGGCATTACTGCTACGGTCACAAACGACCCAAGCAACGCAGGAGTGACCTGGAGTACTACCCAAGGTAAGTTGGCGGACGTTACTGCAACCTCGGTTACTTATGTGGCTCCCACGGTGTGCCCCCTCAGCCCAACGCTCCGGGCAACGTCAAATGCCAACCAGAAAGCGGCAGCGAACGTGACGCTCAGCGTCGTTTGCTGGCCGCAAATTTCCGAGTCTCCGTCCAGCCCTAGCCCATTGATCGGCAATGTGGGCGGCAAGTTCAGCGCTGAATTCGACGTAACCTCAGGCACCAGCCCGTATACATGGGCTGTGACTTCCGGGGCTCTCCCTCCCGGTCTGAGTCTGAGCCAGGGGACCGGAGGGAGCGATGCGGAAATCTCGGGCACGCCGACGCAGGCTGGAAAATTCTCCTTCTACCTGCAGGTTACCGATGCGGCCGGCGTCGCGGTGGGGACGAACTTTGTGGAGCAAATTTTGCCCGGCTCGACCACCGCCTGTGTGTTGGCTGGCCACCAGTACGCTTTTCTATTGGATGGAGGCGTGAACGGCTACGCGGTCGGCGGCATCAACATCGCATCGGATGGCTCGGTGACGGCTGAGTACGATCTGAGCAGCTGGGGCAACACACCCCTCAACGTTACCGCCGGCCGCTGCTCCGCGGGGACGTTGCCGAACACCGGCTCCATCACTTTTACTGCCATCGCCAACGGTGGGCCTGCTGGGACCATGTTCAGCTTCGCCATGCGGGGCTCCGATCTCACGACGGGAGACATAGTCATGACGTCTGGGGACATGACGGGAGAAATAGACTTGCAGAGTTCCGCTTCCACGTTTGGCGCAGGGAGCTATTCTTTTGGTTTCTTTGGCGGAGACGGCATCCTGATAGGTTCATTCTGCTCGAACGCCAGTTCCAGCCTAACTTTCCTTGAGACCGACGTCGCTACTTCAGGCGTAACCACAGATTATTCGTCCTCAGGCACCGGGGAATTTACGGCGTCGGATAGCTTCGGGCGGTTCACTACCGGAACCACTCCTTTTTCCCTTGCTAACAGTTTGACCGCCTCTCTTGCTATTTACGCGGTGGGACCTGGAAAGGCCTTTGGCGTAGCGTTCGTGTCTAGTGGGAAGTACGTCGCGGGTGAAATTACAGGACAACCCGGCTCCGCGTGTCCTCAGCAGGCGGGCTCGTTCAGTAACAGTTCACTTTCCCCGTCTGTTTTCGAGCTGAATGGTCAGCGCTATAGTGGGGATGCGGAGGCGGGGCTCCTGAATAATATCGATCCCACACAGGGAACTTTGACGGTTACCGCGGACATCGATTTTAACGGGACATCGACCTTCATCTACGACGCTTCAGCAACCTACTCGGTCTCCGGTACCGGCCGCGGGACAGTAACGTTGACAACCGCCGATGGTCAGCCCACACAGGCAATCTTCTATTTAGACGGACTGGGGAATGCTTATCTCTTTGGGGGCGAAATCTCGTCGGTTTATCCGAGTCTTTCTTTCGGGGTGGCGACCTCACAGGGGAACGCAACCGCACCCGCCACAGGCACTTACGCCGGTGGCGAAGACTTCCTCTCACCCATGTGGGACAGTAGCACCAATAGCGCCGCAACGATGTTGCCGGTAACCCAGCTTTCAATCGACGCATCAGCCGAAACCTTGACGGATCAGACCTCAGGTGGTTCGACAGGCAATTACATGCCGGACGCGAGCCATCCGGGACGCTACACCGCAACTTTGAACAATGACGTCACGTTCGGCGATACGAGCATTGTGTTCTACGTCGCCGGCGCGCACAAAATCGTTGCTCTGGGGCTGGCCACGCCGACACCGTCGTTAGTAGATCTTCTATTCTGACGGCGGAGTAACTTGAACTATCTGCGCGCCGGAACCGCACTTAACCGGCCTGATCGATAGGCGAAGCCACGGTTACAGCTTTGCCGCGCGGCCCTTGCGAAAGCACGACTGTGCGCTCGCGAAACGAGGCCGATGTAACATGTCTTGTGTTCTCACCCAGCGTTTACGTCACTCCAGTTAGATCAAGGGCAACCCTGACGTTGTGCCCACCAGCGCCAACGCCGGCCTGAACACCATAGTTGGCAAGGACAGCCCTTACCACAAACAATCACCACTAATCGGGAATCCCGTTCGTCGAGGTCAACAGGTGCCTGGTCCACTTGGCCGTATAGCGGCTTACAACTCGAAGTGGCCGCGGCTTGGAGGGCACTTCAGGTGTGTTGTCGGGTCGATTCGCCTCTTGGAGCGAGTGGTTACAGGCGCGGAGTCTTCAGGTTTGGGACGTGCAAGTTCTGCCTACGGCATTCTGTTGCTAGCCCGGGTTTGCATGCGATTTGTAGACAAAGCCGCCGAGCAGCCGCCCATGGCCGTGATGCTGAACGCTGTGAAAGATCTCCGCAGTTCTATGGCAATTCCGAGAATACGTCCGCCCTCCGCACTTTCCCAGTTGGGGATTGAGTCCAGTGCGGTGGGGGGCGACGCAAGTGGCTGCCTGGGTGGGTACAAGGGCCGCCCTACAACGGCAGGGTTCTGCTCTCGCCTGCGCGCAGCTTCACTTCGATCACGCGGCTGCCATAGCGCACTTGCGCTACAGTGCCTCCGGTGCTGCGAATGGTGGCGGACACCAGCCGGCTATCTTTCCATTCCATATCCACGGTGAAGCCGCCGCGGGCCTTTAGACCTCTCACCGAGCCCGCAGGCCACGCTTTCGGCAGGGCAGGGAGCAATTCGATTTCACCGGTATGCGATTGCAGCAGCATCTCGGCAATGCCGGCGGAGGCGCCGAAGTTGGCGTCGATCTGAAATGGGGGGTGGGAATCGAATAGATCGGGTAGCGAACCGCTGCCCTCACCAGCAGGGCGCAGCAGCCTCGTCAACAGTTTGTGCGCGCGGTCGCCATCCCCGAGGCGGGCCCACAGATTGATCCGCCAAGCCAGCGCCCAGCCGTTGCTGTCGTCGCCGCGAGCGTCGAGGAATTTGCGGGAGGCGGCGGCAAGCTCCGGAGTGCCGCGTGGGGTGATTTCATAATAGGGATAAAGCCCATACATGGGCGAAGTGTGACGGTGCGTGGGCTCCGGTTCGACGTAAGGCTCGAGCCACTCCTGCAGACGGCCGTCGGGGCCGATCTGGTTCGGCGCCAGACGCCCGCGCTTGGCGATTAATTCAGAGCGCAAGTCCGAGTCTACACCGAGGATTTCGGAGGCGCGGCGAGTGTTGTCGAACAGCT
>Ga0326728_10017988_pt1 | contig 14031 bp, 12 predicted proteins | sample MB3enrmetagenome_FD_207602 | JGI IMG/M metagenome (GOLD analysis project Ga0326728, IMG submission 207602) | Lab enriched peat soil microbial communities from McLean, Ithaca, NY, United States - MB31MN | ecosystem: Environmental > Terrestrial > Soil > Wetlands > Peat | place: USA: New York...
GGGGAGGCGGATCGGGGCATCCTGGTGTGCGGCAGCGGCATCGGAATGTGCATCACGGCCAACAGGCTCCCCGGTGTGCGTGCTGTGAACGCACACGAGCCGTTCGAGGGCCGCATGAGCAGGCGTCACAATGACAGCAATATTTTGTGCCTCGGGTCCCGTTTTATCGGCGTCGACCTGGCACTCGAAATTGTGCGCGAATGGATGAAGGAACCTTTCGAGGGCGGCCGTCACGAGAGGCGCATCGATCTGATCGATAACGTGCAGGGGAGAAAGTGACGCGGGGACAACCTGACGCGGCGAAAAAGCTGAAAGAACTGAATACGAGGGGAAGAACTGACACGGGGACACGGAGACGCGAGGATGCGGTGGGGGAAATCGTCTTTGATGAACTGAGAGAGGGAGATGGGCAATATCCGTCATTTTCGAGAACTGGACGTCTATCAGTTGGCGATGAGTGCATCCATGACGATATTCGAACTGAGCAAAGCATTTCCCTCTGAAGAGAGGTAATTCTTTAACTGATCAGATACGGCGCTCTTCCCGCTCGGTTTGCGCCAATATCGCGGAAGCGTGGCGCAAGAGGCGGTACCCGAATTCGTTTCTATACAAATTAAGCGATGCCGAGTCCGAGGCCGCGGAGACGCAGGTTTGGATTGAGTTCTCGGTCAAAAGCGGCTATCTCGGCTTTAATGAGGCCGAAAAACTCGACGAACAGTACGAAACCATACAGGCCAAGATAGTGAACATGATCACCCATCCCGACCATTGGAGCATCCGCTGATGTCACCTAATTTGGTTTTTCCGTGCGTCTCCGCGTCGCCTAATCGGTTTTGCGTCCCCGCGTCTCCGTGTCACGGCGTCTCCGCGTCAATCTTTTAGTATGGGAGCAAAAATGACATTCCAGGAACTTATTCTTGCCCTTAACAAGTTCTGGGCCGACCGGGGGTGCCTTATACAGCAGCCCTACGATCTCGAAGTCGGAGCGGGCACTTTCAATCCCGCCACATTCCTGAGGGTGCTCGGACCCGAGCCCTACAATGCAGCCTATGTCGAACCGTCGCGGAGGCCCACCGACGGCCGGTATGGGGAAAACCCCAACAGGCTCCAGCATTACTATCAGTACCAGGTTATCCTTAAGCCTTCTCCCGCCGATTCGCAGGGAGTTTACCTCGAGAGTCTCAGGAGCTTTGGCGTCGACCCGCTGGACCACGACATTCGCTTTGTCGAAGATGACTGGGAATCGCCAACATTGGGGGCTTCGGGCCTTGGGTGGGAGGTTTGGCTGGATGGGATGGAAATAACGCAGTTCACCTATTTTCAGCAGGTAGGCGGCATCCCCCTCAGTCCGGTAAGTCTCGAGTTGACTTACGGCCTCGAGAGGATCGCGATGTACCTGCAGGGAGTCAACTCCGTCTATGACCTGATCTGGAGCGGCAACGTCACTTACGGCGACGTGCATCACCAGGGCGAGGTAGAGTGGTCACACTATAACTTTGAAGAGGCAGATGTGGACATGCTGCTCAAGCTCTTCGGCATGTACGAGGCTGAATCGTTGCGCATGAACGATCGAGGGTTGGTTTTGCCAAGCTACGACTATACGCTCAAATGCTCCCACGTGTTCAATTTGCTCGACGCGCGAGGAGCGATCAGTGTTACGGAGAGGACCAACTATATCGCCAGAGTCAGAAACATGGCGCGCAACGTGGCCAGCGCTTACTACGCCCAGCGCGAGAAGTTGGGATTTCCCCTTTTGAACAAATTTTGAGTTAAATGCCGGGTGGGCACGATTTCACCAGGCCGCTTCGCTCCCCTGCCTTCCCGGACCGGCGGGCCGGTAAAACCTCGCCCACTCTGTCAATAAGGTGATGAGATGCCACAAACTCTGTTCATAGAAATTGGGACCGAAGAACTACCAGCAGGCTACATCGCACCCGCACTTGAATGGATGTCCGTACGGATGGCCCGGATTCTGGATGAAAACCGCATAGCGCACAACGGACCCGAGGTCACCGGCACGCCGCGCCGGCTGGTGATCAATATCCCGGGGGTGGCGGAGTTCCAGCAGACTATCAGAACCGAGGTCATCGGGCCGCCCAAAAGCGCCGCATACGATGCACTCGGCAAGCCGACCAAGGCTGCTGAAGGCTTTGCCAAAGGCCAGGGCGTAACGATATCCGACCTCAAGACAAAAGAGACGCCAAAGGGCGAGTACCTGTGCGTCTCGAGGGAAGAGGCCGGTCTCCCCACACGGGAAATCCTCGAGAAAATGCTCCCGGACTTCATCTCCAAGATCCCATTCCCCAAGTCCATGCATTGGTCGTCCTACAGCGTGACTTTTGCAAGGCCGATACAATGGATTGTGGCCCTGTTCGGCCAGCAGGTCCTGCAGTGCGAATACGCTCAGGTGAAGTCCGGAAAAGAATCCATGGGGCACCGGTTCATGAGCCCCGTGTGGATAGATGTGCATGACCTGGAAAGCCACCGCGAAAATCTCAGAAAAAACTACGTCATCCTCGACATGGCAGAGAGACATGAACTCATTCAGCAGGGGGCCGGGAAGGCCGCTGCAGGGGTCGGCGGCAGGATCCTCGCTGACGAGGAGCTTCTAGATGAAGTCACGCAACTGGTGGAGTTCCCGCAGCCTCTTGTCGGGCAGTTTGAAGACAAATACCTCGATCTTCCCCCCGAGTTGCTGATTACAGTCATAAAGAAGCATCAGCGCTATTTTGCAATAACCGATGCAAGCGGCGCACTGCTGCCATATTTTGTAACCATTTCCAACATCGTTCCGAGGGATTTCTCAGTTGTCGCGTCTGGCAACGCAAGAGTAGTCAGGGCTCGACTCGAAGACGCACGCTTCTATTACAGGGAAGACCAGAGGGTGCGTCTCGAAGAGCGGGTCGAACAGCTCAAGGGGGTCGTGTTTCACTCCAAGATCGGGACCAGCTACGAAAAAATGCAACGTTTCAGCGAGCTGGCCCTGATGCTGGCCGAGCGGGTCGCCCCGGAGCGTATGCATGAGGTTCGCCGCGCGGCATGGCTTTGCAAGGCGGACCTGGTGTCGGGAGTGGTGAGCGAATTTCCCGAACTCCAGGGGATTATGGGAAAAACTTACGCGCGGCTCCAGGGCGAGTCGGAAGCTGTTTCGGAGGCCATCTTCGAGCACTATTTGCCTAATCGCTCGGGTGGGCCTATCCCCTCGCGAATCGAAGGCTCATTGATCAGCATCGCCGATAAAATCGACACGATTGCGGCCTGCTTCGGGGTTGGAATGCTTCCCACGGGAACGGCCGACCCATTTGCGCTGAGGCGCCAGACGCTTGGAATCATTCGAATCGTACTGGAAACGCCTCTTAGATTTTCGCTGGACGATCTCCTGGACAGGGCCCTCGAGCTGCTCTCGGACAAACTCACCCAGCCTTCGGAAAATGTAAAACGGGACATAACGGCATTTTTCGAAGGCCGTCTTCTCAATTACCTTGCGACTTTCGAAGAAGGACTAAGCACAGACGTAATCGAAGCGGCGCTTTCTGCGGGCATTGACGATTTGCACGAAGCCGTCGAAAGGACCAAAGCCCTTGCACGCTTCACCGCAAGACCGGACTTCAGCGCCCTTGCGGCCGCGTTCAAGAGGGTGGCCAACATCATTAAGGAACCCGAGACAGCGCCAGTGGATCGGTCTCTTCTAGGGAACCCAGCCGAGCGGCTCCTCTTCGACGGGCTGGAAAAGACTGAAGAAGCGGTCAACAGCCTGCTTTTCCGGTCGGACTTCGCCGGGGCACTCGAATCCATGGCCCAGCTGAAGCCCATGATCGACTCCTTTTTCGATTCCGTGCTCGTCATGGACAAGGAGGATTCGATCCGGCGAAACCGGCTGGCACTTCTCACCCGAACCAGGGGCCTTTTTGCCCTCGTAGCCGATTTCAGGAAAATTCAAACTCCCTGACTAGATTTGGTATCGGAAATACTTACCTTTACGAATATTGGGCGCTGGAGAACGGTTCTCGCATGAGAAGCGCCCTATGACAGTTTCATAACTAATTGAATGTATTTCCGATTGCTTTTTGGAGGGGGTTGCAATGCTTGATAAACGTTCGCTACATATGAAAGTTCAAGAGCAGGCCGATTGCTTCGTTGCAAGCGATCTTCTAAGTGAGATGGCCGGCCTGGTCAAGGAGCAGGATTCCGAAGAGGGCGCCTTGAAATGGCTAGCCCTCGCCGTTTTGCACGGCATCGACAGAAACGCTAAGAAAATTTCTCTTCGCCGCGACTCCGACGGGAGCATTTCGGTAATCGCAAAGTATCGCGAATCCGAACTGCCCAAACCCCCGTCGCTTATTGGAAGCAAGGTCTTCGACGTAGTGAGGAACATTACGCACATCGAAGAAGAGAATGGGCAGATGCCGGTTTCCATCGGCGTTCGCGACAGCAGTGTGGAGCTCGAGATGAAGCTGGAACACAGCGGAGACGGAGAGGAACTCATCTTGAAATTTCCCGATTAGCCGGATGGCGGAGAACGGAGGTCGGATAACGGAACTATGTCTTCCTTCCTCCGTCTCTCGTTCTATGTGCTGCATGTCTAAATCGTCGCGTAATATTCATTCCGGCGCCATGTTATTCGAGGACGGCCCCACCCAGTCTTAAATCCCCTTAAAACTTCGGCTTTATACGATAGAGACTGCACCCCTGCCAATGAAATCCGACAGCTCTTCGTTACTCTTCACTGTTGATTTTCAGGCATTAATGCTGATAGAACATAAGGCGTAAGGTCGCGTAGAACAGATACGCGGAAACACGGAATAGCCTGACGGCAACGGCAGACTGGAATTCTTATACCGAGTTGCGTTCAAGATTTGGGCGGGGATAAACCCCGCCCCTACGTAGGGGAGGGCTTCACGCCCTCCCGATCACATCGATCTTGAACTTGGTATTACTCGGATTTTCTGACCGCACAAACAGGAAGGAGCATCATGGGCAAAAGCATGGATACAAAAAAAGATGCCAAGAAGAAACCAGCCAAGAGCACAAAAGAAAAGAAGGCGGAGAAAAAGGCCAAAAAGGACTTGAAGGGATAGATAAGCGGTGAGCGGCAAGCAGGCGAGAGTGGGCTGCCGGCACCAATCGGCAGGACCTAAGACGGCGTTCGCCAACTTGCAGGTGTTTCCGAGGACCGTTACCGGGTTTGGGACTTCTTCGTGAAGGGACTGTACCCATGTGCGCCTGGGACATGGGAAAGGCTCAAATGGACATCGAAGACATTTATGCGCTCATACCACAAATGCAGTGCAAGACGGGATGCAGGGAGTGTTGCATAAATTTCGGCGTTCCTTCAAGGACCGGGGTTGAAGACGAGCGCATAAAGGATTTCCTGCGGGAGCACGGCATGCAATCTAAACAGGCCAGGGGGACCACCTGCCCCCATGTGTCCGACCATGGTTGCACAATATATCCTGTTCGGCCTTTTACCTGCCGGCTGTACGGCACCTCCGCCAACTATCTTTGCAAACTCGGGGCGAGACCGCTCGAACTGCTTCACCCCGATGAAGAAGAGGAGCTGTTCCACCGTTACCGGTCAAACTTCTTTTAGGAAGACAGCCTGCTTATTATGCCAATCGGTAACAGGGTTCATCTCCGGCCCTGCCTCTAAGTGAGAGAGTACCTCCGCACTCCGGGCAAAAAGTATCCCTCAGCACCTTCATTTTGCTGTCGGGGACCTCTTCGACGGCGATTTTTCCCAAATCCAGATAAATTGAAATACCACATTCAAGGCACATACATTCCATCAGGTTTTCCATAAATCACTTGCTTCGAAAAATCTTCGGTGGCTGCGCTCGCCCGGCCCATCCTACGGTGGAGTATTGAAGAAGGGGGCTGATTTGGGGAACACACTCCAGCAGTCTCCCGGACCCTTCATCACTCCAGCCCGGATCGTGAAACAGAATTATTCATAATCCGTGCTAGCCGAAAGGTCCACCTGCTCTATTTCCAGCATTCCCGAGTAGACAGCTCCGCTTCTACCGTCGATACTTATCGAGTCGCCCGTTTCGACGGGGTGGCCGTCGATTGTGCAGGTCCTTTCCGAGTCGCGGACCTTCATTCGGCCCACGCCGACTACGCACGTTTTCCCGATCCGGTGCGCGACGATGGCCGCGTGCGAAGTGGCGCCGCCCTTGGCGGTGAGGACCCCGTCGGCAACCGAGATCTCGTGTATGTCGTCCGGAACGGTGTCGGAGCGGATCAGGATCACGGGCACGCCCGGATTTTTTTCTTTTATGCTCTGGATCGATTCCAGGTCAAAGACAGCCAGTCCCGCGATGGCGCCCCCGCTAACCCCGATGCCGCTTCCAATATAGCTTGAACGGAGGTCCTCGGTCTTTTTGAAAACCGGATACGAGCGCTTTATGCGGGGAGTCATGTCACGGGATTGAAGGATATGCACTCCATCTTCCCCCTCTCCCTGGAATGTGAACTCTACTTCCTGCGGCGCCCAGTGGTTCTCGTAGACCAGCCTTTTCGCCATATCCAACAACTTGTTATAGACACGCGGGAAAAGAGCTTCGAGCGACGTTTCCCTGGGTTCCCCCGCACCGAGGCGCTGTTCTTCGGAGAGCGGGAGCGTTTTGACCAGGCCCCCTACAACGTCCTCTCCCTGGTTTCCCCATGTGAAATCGCCTACCAGATCGACCTTGTCCTCAGACGTGCGCGGGTTGTGCGTAAACATGACTCCTGCCCCCGAGTGGGTGTCCAGGTTTCCGAACACCATTGCCTGGACCGTGACAGCGGTGCCCCAATTGTCCGAGAGCATCATAATTTCCCGGTAAGTCCTGGCCTTGTCAGATTCCCATGATTCAACAACTTTACGGATGGCCGTGAAGAGCTGTTCTTTGGGGGATTCGGAGAACTCAATTTCGTGCGCCTGGAGGACTTCCCGATAGGCACGGGCGAGTTCCCTGATCTCATCAGGGGAGAATTCCCGTTTGACTATCCTGCCATATATTCTCTTGTAATGGTTCATCATGGTATTGAAATCCTCGCGCGGAATTCCAAATGACATTCCCCAGGATTGGACAAAACGCCTGTAGTTATCCCATGCGAACCATGCTTCTCGGGTTTGGGCAATCAGGCCCTCGACTATTTCCTCGTTTATTCCCACGTTAAGGAAGGTATTCATCATTCCAGGCATCGAAACCGCGGAGCCGCTCCGAACGGAGAAAAGAAGCGGATTCCCGGGATAGCCGAACTTGCGGCCCGTTTCGACCTCGACCTGCGCCACCATTTCCATTACCCGTTGTTCGAAGTCTTCGCGGGATTGCCAGAAACTTTCTATCACCGCTTTGCACCGGAAATACTCGGTAGTTATGACGAAACCCGGCGGCACCTTGATCCCCATCGAATGCAGATTGGCCAGCCTGTGCGCTTTGCTCCCCATGTATATGGAGTCGTGCGTCTCCGTTTTCGGGCGGTAAAGGTGAGAAACAGTCCTGCCCGGGTCGTAGCTGAGCATCAAGTCCAGATCGGTGACGCTCAGTTCTTCGCGCTGTGTGGCCAGCGTGGTAAGGATACTGGCTATAAAGTGGTCGAAATATTGGAGCCCGAAAGTCCTTGCAATGAGGTCGCGAAGAAAGCTCTCAGAGACTCTCTGGGTCCTTTCGGCAACGGCTTCTTCGTCCCTTTGGTATCTGCGAATCAGTTTGCCGGGTGCGAGTTGCTTGACGATGAGTTCGAGGTTTTGATCATGAACCGAACCGTAATAGGTCTGGATAAGCTGCTTTATCGCTTCGGAAAAACCCCTAAAAATGTCCATGTACTGGGAATAGGTGAACATTGGGACCTCAAGGGCTTTCACGAAAAGGTCCTGCTGACTCTGGAGGCGGCTGGACGAAATTCCATCGATTTCCAGCGCTTTCATGAAAAGCGGAATGAAAAGAGCGATCCGGTGAAAGGTTGCCCTGGTGATGAAACTCAGGTTGATTGAGAGTATGACGTCTTCGAATATAACATTGGCAAGGTTTTCAAGCCGGAAGGTCAGCCCGAGAGCGTCGAAGCGCGGTTCATTGTAAGATCCGTACATCGAGGGAATGTCTACAGCTATATGGCGCTTGTAGTAAATGTTTTCCATTATCTTCAGCTCGCCGGGGGTCAGAATGACTTCTTTGAGCTCACCGAGATAGTCCAGAATGGCATTGAGCAAGTGCAATGTGTCAGAGTCATTTTCGAGCGCATCGAGCAATTTGCCCGGATCGGGGAGGCCGATGGTTTGGGCGCGCTGAAGGTGGATACGGATGTCTTTGAAGCTCAGGGCATATTTTTCGTGGAGAAGCTGATAAAACTGGATCATCAAAAAAGCGCGTGTGCGTTCTTTTTCGGAAACATCCTGAACCTGGGCAATAAGAGCTTTGGCCTCATTTTCCTTCAGGTCGAGCAGATCCTGAACGTGGTGGATCGTCCTGACGTTGAAAATGTGCGCAAAAATCCTATGGATTTCATCGACTAAGGGTCCGGATTCAGGGATGTCCGAATAAATCTCGTTAGGGATCAGCCCTTCCAGGCGGCTTTTGTCCATCGTCAACCAGTAATCGATTATTCCCTGAATGAAGGATACGATGACGTTGTTGCTCTCGACGTGGCTTTGTTTTCTCAGAAAGTGGATAAGCCGGTCGCCCCTGCCGGTGATCTCGTCAACATCCGTGGAGACCTTTCTGAGCTGTCCTTCGGCCCCGATCTGGCTGAAATAGACGGGGAGCAGCTTGGCGAGTTGTTTTATCAGGTTGTACACGGGCCGGATAGGAGCGTTGAGCAACTGGGAAACGTCTTTTTGGAAAAGGTCCGTGTCCCGAACGAAAATGCCGGCAAGAGAGAGGTTGACTATGAGGGCGGAAAGAAGCGTCCTGGATTTCAACGGGTTGGCTTTTATTATATCGAGCCACACCCTGACGTTGGGAAGATGGGCCGGGTTAACGGATATCTGCCACCGGTCGTTCACCTGGCCAAGCATTGGGGGCTCAAATCCCAACCGTATGATTTGCCTCAGAAAGAAATCGATAAGGGGCCTGCGGTCCGTTGCCGAAATTTCCAGGCCCATAGTACGGATGATTTGCAGGGCAGCCTGTGGATAGTTTTGAAGAGAAATCCCGAGCGCCCTCAATATGGGATCCAGCAGCGTTTCAAGTTGATCTACGGGTTCCTGCTGTATCCACCTGCCAATCTCGAAATTTATTTCTCGAAGGATGTCCTCATGAATGGCCTCAAGCCCAATCGCTTCCAGGATCTTAAGCCTCATGAGCATGCTGATGTGGGCGGCTTTTGAAAAATTATCGACTCTTTCATCGATCTTTCGCGGCAAGTGAAGGTAGAGTTGAACGATATCGTGGAAGTCGGTCATGCCGGTGAGCATTTCGACGGCTCTGCGATGATCGGGATCGGGGACAACTTCGTCTTCCAGGAATCGCGCCCGTTCGCGTAAGTAATCGTGGCTGAGCGCTTCCAACCCCGGCTCCGCCGGAAAGAGTTTTTCCGCCTGCCGATCCAGCCAGGTACGCGGGTCTTCCCGGCGCAGCCAGAAGCCGTATGTATTCCTGAAAAACCTCTCCAAGAACGCTCTCAGTTCAACAAACGAGGAGCCCTCCTGCCATATCTTGAGCAGCCTGGCCCCGATACGTTTCGGAGGATAGAAGCTACGCATGAGGAACTCAAAAGGAGCATCGGGCAACTCTGAGAGTTCCCGGAAAAAGTACCTCGGAATTCCCTGATGGCAGGCAGTATATGATTCAAAAACTTTCTCAATACCTTGAGCGCTGATTTCACCCTGCGCAGGCTCAGCGAGCTCTTCGGGCATTTCCTCCAAGAGTTTCATCCAGTATGCAAGAAGATGATCGGCCGCAAGGCTTGCGATTTCGAAGCGCTCGGACCCTTTCAAGGCATCGAGGAAAATGTTGGAGAGCAGGTATATCACTTTTCCGCTAAAAGGGCCGTTCCGATACAGGCGCAAATTGCCGATAGCGTACCTCTGAGTTTCCTGTACAACAAAATGCCAGTTCCTGTACCTGTGATGGTATTCCATGAGGAGCTCGCGGGCTTGTTTTTCCTTCCCCGCGTACCCTTTAACGGCCTCCTCCAGAGTCTGAAAGGAATTTGGAATTACCACGGCGATATTTGTAAGGTCCAGGTTTCTGGCTAAAGCATCTGACTGAAACTGTTCAAAAGTCATGTGGAATGATCCCTTTGAAAAACAATTCAGGAATTGAGCAATTCAGAATTTGCAAAAATGAACTCTTCAATTCGGAATCTAATTCGCTCTCAATTCAAGTTCCATCAGTATAGCCGATTCCTTCTGAGCACCGTAGTAGTCAGGCCGCTCCCCCACCGTTCGGAAACCGAAAGATTCATAGAGTCTGCGCGCGGCAAGGTTGCTCTTTCGGACCTCCAGCGTGACGAGCCGGGCATTATGCCTGTCTCCGATTTGAATCGCGAGTTCAATTAACTTTCGAGCTATCCCCTTTCTTCTCAGGGTCTTACGGACTGCGATGTTGAGAATCTGAATTTCATCTTCTACCGACCAAAAGCAAATATATCCAGCGATAACTTCTGGATTCCGGTCTCCGGAAACCTTTGTAAATAGCCGCGCCACCAGCACCATCGAATTCGACCGGTTGATTTCCTCAACGAATGCCTTTTCACTCCAGGGCTCGGGCTGGCTATCGTATTCTATTTCCAGTATTGAAGGTATATCGGATTCTGCGAGAGGTGAGATAAGGATTTCGTCTAAGTCCAATTTGGATCCACTAAGCAAGAGCTGCTATTTCGCAGGGCGTGAAAGCACTTCACCGGCGAGAGATATATGGCGCTGCCCGTATTCTTTGAGCAGCGAAGCGGCCTCTCTCAGGTTGTGCCCGTTCCTGCAGCCGGCGAGCTTGATCAGCATCGGAAGATTCATCCCGCAGATGACCTCCACCTTCGGTCCCTGGAAAGACAGGCTGATATTTGCAGGCGTGCCGCCAAAAAGATCGGTCAGGATCAAAACCCCCTGTCCCTGATCCACTTCTTTTATTGCATCCCCCATGAGCTTAATCAATTCATCGACCGACTGGGCCGGTTTGAAGCAGACGGCTTTGCAGTTTCGAAGGGGGCCGACGATCATCTCGGCGGCCGCGAGCATCTCTTGCGCCAGCATACAGTGGGATGCGGCTACGACTCCTATGAGACCCGTTTCGGTTTCCCGGCTCAATTCACGCCCCCTATCATTCCAAATTAATGTCTCTATGAAACACTTTCACATGATAACTATTACTTTTCAACCTGTCAGCAATTCCTTCTGCGAGGACAACAGAACGGTGTTTGCCGCCGGTACACCCAATAGCGATGGTAAGATACCGCTTTCCTTCCTTGATGTAGGAAGGCAGAAGCTTTAGAAGCAGCGCGCAATATTCCGACAAAAACTCCTGCACCGAGGGCCATTGCAATACCCATGATCTCACAGGGGCCGAATTGCCATCAAGATTTTTCAGATTTTCAATGAAGTAAGGGTTTGGAAGAAACCTCACGTCCATCATCAGATCGGCTTCAGGCGGGACGCCGTACTTGTATCCGAAGGAGAGCACCTGTATGCTGAGTTGCTCGTCTTCCTCAGTGTAGGAATAGGATCTTGTGACCAGCCTTTTCAGTTCATGGACCGAAAGAGCGCCCGTGTCAATTATCCTGGTAGCCCTGTCACGAAGGGCCCGCAACTGCTCTCGCTCAAAACTGATTGCCTGCAACAGCTTGTGTTCGGAAGGCGCTGCGGGGTGGACCCTTCGCGTCTGGCTATATCTTCGCTGCAATATTTGATCATCGGCTTCGAGGAAAATGATTTCGAACATGTAGCCCGCATCTTCGAGTGCCGAAAATATGCGGTTGTAGTCAGATAGGAACTGGCGCTCCCTGATGTCTATGCCCAGTGCAATCCGCTTTAAGTCCGGCATGTCTTTTTCGCATAGCTCAAGAAAATTTCTCAGAAGAGGCACAGGCAGGTTATCAATGCAAAAATAGTCAATATCCTCAAAAGCTTTGATCGCAGTACTTTTGCCGGACCCGGAAAGTCCAGTGACGACTATTACGTGAGGTTTTCCTGCACTCATTTCCCTCCTTGGCTAGAAATCCTCGTCTTCCTGTTGGATGATTGAAAAGATATCTTCCCGGTTATCAACTTTTGCAAGCCTCTTTCGGACGGTCCCGTTCTTAAGCAGTCTGGCGATCTTAGCCAGGGCTCTGAGGTGAACACCAGCGCAACTCTCGGGGGCTACGAGAAGGAAAAAGAGGTGAACGGGCTTGCCATCCATGGATTCGAAATCGATGCCTTCGGTCGAACGACCGAATGAAAGGGCCAAATCGTCAATATCGCCTAATTTTCCGTGAGGGATCGCAATCCCGTCACCGATTCCGGTGCTGCCAAGTCTTTCTCTTTCAAGTAAAACTTTCATGAATCGATCGCGGTCTATATGAGGCTTTTTCTGCTTCACTGCATCGATCAGCTCTTCCAATACCTGTTTTTTGGTCTTCCCTTTGAGTTCAGGAACAATGGAGTCCACTGCAAGAATGTCGAGAATTTTCATTAGGATTTCCTCTGCCCGGGGGACTCCCAAAGTTTGTCTCGTTACCCGATAGCTTCGATGAGACCAAGATTGCCGTCTTTCCTTTTGTACAAGACATTTACCCGGTTTGTGCTTCTATTGGTGAAAACCATGAACTCCCCGGTCGACAGGTTCAACTCCATTACAGCTTCATCAAGATGCATCGGCTTCGCGTAAACTTGCTCAGCCCTAATCACTCGAGGCTCCTGTTCGCCCCTGGACGCCTGTCCTGCAGGTTCGGCCAACCCGCCGGAGTCTCTGGCTCCTCCGCTCGTTTTGCGCCGTCTGACCTTTTCTTTTCCCTTCCTTGCAGCCTGTGCCTCAAGGCTGTCCACGAGCAGGTCGATGCTGGAATACATGTCACCGGTTTCCTCGGTGCCGTTTAACCTAAACCCGGAGGCATCCAATGAAACTTCGGCTATGTGCCGGAATTTTTCCACTCTTAACACTACGTGTGCTTCTATGGGTTCTTCGAGATATTTCTTTACTCTGGCAAGCTTGTCCTCAACATAGGATTTCAGTGGATCGGAAGGCTCGATATGCCGGAAAGAAATTTTGATCTGCATTATGATCCTGTCTACGTAAAGTTCATCGCGGGCAAGGCCCCGCACCCCGGGCCCTGCGGTCTTTTCATTGTTCTTGAAAAGTGCTTAGCAAAGTAAAAAGTAAAAGGCAAAAGTGAAAAGGCTAAAGCCGCTCCCCGAAGTGAGAAGGTGAAAGTAAAAAAACAGGGTATGTTTTGGTTTTTTACTTTTTTCTTTTGCCTTTTTCTTTTTGCCTTCGTCTCATGGGCCCCAGGAAGATTTTCTTCTTCTGTTCGAGGGCAAAATCCCCAGCATTTCACGGTATTTTGCCACCGTGCGCCGCGCTATGCTGATATTTTCCCTTTCCAGCAAGTCCACAATTTCCTGATCGCTGTATGGCTTCGAGGAATCCTCCTCCCGTACAAGCTGCCTTATTCGCTCTTTCACCGATTCCGAGGCGACCGCTTCACCCATTACGCTATTTATCGAACTGTTAAAGAAATATTTCAACTCAAAAATTCCGTGCGGAGTATGCATGTATTTGTTTGCGGTGACCCTGCTGATGGTTGATTCATGCATTCCGACGTCTTCGGCAATGTCTCTCAACACCATTGGCTTGAGGTAAGCCACTCCCTTGTCAAAGAAATCGCCCTGAAGCCTCACAATGCTCTGGGAGACTTTGTAGAGAGTCCGTTGCCTCTGATGAATGCTCTTGATGAGCCATGCAGCGGAGCGCAACTTGGTTTGAATGTAATCTCTAGTTTCGGTGGGCAGGGAATCACCCTCTCCGAGGGCTTCCTTATAGTAAGAGCTGACCTTTAATTTTGGCATTCCATCTTCATTTAGCAATATCACCCATTCTTCATCTATTTTGAAGACGTAGATATCGGGACTGATAT
>Ga0326728_10017989_pt1 | contig 14031 bp, 8 predicted proteins | sample MB3enrmetagenome_FD_207602 | JGI IMG/M metagenome (GOLD analysis project Ga0326728, IMG submission 207602) | Lab enriched peat soil microbial communities from McLean, Ithaca, NY, United States - MB31MN | ecosystem: Environmental > Terrestrial > Soil > Wetlands > Peat | place: USA: New York...
CCAAGCGCCATCGCTCCCGACGGTCTCCCTGGCCGGCCTTCATTCGTTAGCGGTAAATGTTAGACTTTTGGATCATGCGTCACCTCCTGCCGGTTTTCATTCTCGCCGCAGCGGCGCAGGCGCAGATCTATGTCGCACCCGATGGCGACGACGCGGGGCCCGGCACCGAGAGCCAGCCAGCGCGCACGCTGACCCGTGCCCGCGACCTGGCGCGCGCGCGCAACCAGGCGTTGGCCACCGATCTCACGGTGCGTCTCGCGCCGGGGATCTACCGTCTAACTCAGCCTCTGCTGTTGGACGAGCGCGATTCCGGTTCGAACGGGCACAACGTGGTCTACACGGCGGCCGTGGACGGGCAGTATCCGGTGCTCAGCGGAGCGGTGCGGGTGACCGGGTGGAAACTGGTGGACCGGGGGCGCAATCTCTGGTCGGCCGCCGCGCCGGACGGCCTGGGCAACACGCGACAGATCTATGTCGATGGCGTTCGCGCGCACCGCGCCCGCGGGCGATTGCCCGTGGAAGTGACGCAAACCGCAACGGGCTATACGGCCAGCTCGCCGGCTATGGCCGCGTGGCGCAATCCTTCGGACATCGAGTTCGTCTACACCGGCGGCAACTCCATTTGGAGCGAGCGCTCACAAGGGCTGGGGCCCTGGACCGAGCCGCGTTGCCCGGTGGCCGCGATCCAGGGCGCCGCCATCCTCATGGCGCAGCCCTGCTGGGTGAACTCCACCAAGCGCATCATGCTGCCCAGCGGCGAGCGCACGGCGAACCTGGTGGGCGGGGCCAGCGTCGGCAAACAACCGGCATACGTGGAGAACGCTTACGAGCTGCTCGGTACGCCGGGCGAGTGGTACTTCGACCGGCCGGCGCGGGTCCTCTATTATGTGCCGCGGCCGGGCGAGGATCTGGCCACGGCCGACGTGGAAGCACCGGTGATCGAGAGCCTGATCGAGGCCGCGGGAACGGCGGAGGCGCCGATCCACAACGTGGTCTTCAGCGGCCTGCAGTTTTCCTACGCCACCTGGCTGCGGCCGTCGACGCCCGAGGGGTTCTCGGAGATCCAGGCGAATTACACGCTCACGGGCCCGCACGCGTGGGCCACTCAGGGGCTATGCAAACTGGTGCCGGGCGGCGAGTGCCCCTACGGCGCCTGGACCAAGATGCCGGGCAACGTCCGGCTGCAGTACAGCCGCGAGGTGCAGTTCCGCGGCGACGTCTTCACGCACCTGGGCGCGGCCGGGCTCGACCTCGGCGACGGGGCGCAGAACGATAGCGTGGAGGGGTGCGCTTTCACCGACATCTCGGGCAACGGCGTGGAGTTGGGGGCGGTGGACAAGCCGCTGGCCACGGGTACCGGCGTCACCCGCGACAATCGCATTCGCAACAACCACATCTGGAATATCGGCGCGGAGTATCGCGGGGGGATCGGCATCGTGGTGGGATACGCGCAGCGCAGCTCGATCGAGCACAACCAGATCGACCATACGCCTTACGCGGCTATCTCGATGGGGTGGGCCGGCTGGCCGGATAAGATACGCCAGGCCGGACAGGCAAATTACTCCGAAAATAACAGCGTCGCGAACAACCGTATCTTCGACTTCATGCTGGTGCTGGCCGACGGCGGCGGAATTTACACCCAAGGACTTACCGGACCGGACCTAAAGCGTGGCGAGAAAGTGACTGGAAACACGGTTTATGAGCAGTTCGGGTCGGGCCATGGAATTTACACCGACAACGGATCGTGTAACATCACGGTGGCCGGAAACATCATGTTTCACCTGAATTTCGATAACTGGGGCAGCCGCCACAGGAATTACTACAACGGCGCCAACGGCGAGGCGAACGACCCGCTCGACATACTGGACAATTACTGGCAGCAGGGAGGCGCGGATGCCTCCGTCCAGAACGTGACGCTGCGCGGCAACCGCATTATCAACTCGCTCGACCAGGCGCCGCGCGCGGTGCTGGATGCCGCGGGCCTGGAGCCCGCTTGGCAGGGGCTGCTGAGCCGGCATTTCGGGCCCGCGGCGCCGCCCGAGCCGCCCAGCCGGGTGGCCGCAGTCGGCGGCGACGGGTACGCGCTGGTGACGTGGAGCCCGCCGGTGTTCGAAGCGGAGTCGCCGGTGGAGTCGTATACGGTGACCGCATGGACGCGGGTATTGGTTGGAGCGCCGAGCGCCGGAGCGGCGGGTGCGGGGGAGTCGAGTGGCGGAGTGGCGAGTGCGGAGGTATCGAGTGCCGAAGCGCCGAGTTCGGGCGTGATGAGTGCGGGGGCTCCGAGTGCGGGGTCGGCAAGTACCGGGGCGTCGAGTGCCGGAGCGCCGAGTGCGGGGACGCCAAGCGCCGGAGCGCTGAGTGCGGGGGCTCCGAGTGCGGGGTCGCCGAGTGCCGGCGTGACCAGCACGGGGGCGCCGAGTGCCGGGGCGCCGGGTTCGGGGTCGTCAGGCGCCGGGGTGACGACTGCGGGGGCGCCGAGTGCGGGAGCGCCGAGTACGAGGACGGCGAGTGTAGGGACGGGCGAGATTTCGGCCACCCAATTCCGCAGCATCGGCTTCGTGAAGCTGGCCGGACTGAAGAACGGTACGGAGTACACCTTCACGGTGACGGCCCGGAATCGCAATGGGCGCAGCGTGGGCTCCATGCCGTCGCGCGCGGTGACGCCCAATGAGAAGCCGCTGCCGTTGCCCGCGCCGCCGGTGAATGTGCGGGCTCTGGCGGAGGCCAGCGGCAGGGTGAGCATCCACTTTCAGGATCCGGCGGCGGTGGACAAGAAGGCTCCGGGTGCGCCCATTGTGGGTTATACCATCACGGCGAGTCCCGGCGGGCGAAAGATCACCTTCATGGGGCGCAACGTCCTGGCGCTGGAGGGCACGGCTCACACCACCTTCGCGGTGATGGAGGGTTTCAAGCCCGGCGAGACGTACACGTTTTCGGTGGCGGCCGTGAATCCCGCGGGCGAGGGGACGCCGGCAGTCACCGGTCCGGTGGAGATTCCGGAGCGGTGAGGGCCGCTGCAGCCGATCTGCTAACTCCGGTGAACACAGTTCTGCTATCTACAGGTGGCCGATGTTAGCTAACGAAAGGAATGGAAAAGTCAAAAATACAGCCGGGCCTTTTGCCACGGCAAGAATTACAGGGTAATATCTGCGCATGACCAGTACTAACCGTTCACAATACACGGTGCTATCGACGACTTGCGGTTTTGCAGCAGAAATGCAGTAGTGAACGCCATGCCATTTCGCCGGATTCAACTGCTCCCTCAAGATCTGACCGAGTGTCGAAAGGCAAAGGACATCTCGCTATTGCAGATTGCGGAAACAACCAAGATCAGTTTGCGCTATCTGGAAGCGATCGAGCGCGGCGCTTTTCAGAAATTGCCGGGTGGGGTCTATACGGAGAGCTATATTCGGCAATACGCTCGGGCCATAGGCGATACCGACAATGTCCTCCTGGACTACTACCGCAACGTCTTCGTGCCGGAGACAGCGCCGCCCGCCGCCGACCCGGCACCCCAGTGGTGGATGGACCGCTGGCGAGATTTCGTGCGTTCCATCCTCGGCCTGGCCAAGGAGTCCGCCTTGCCTTTGAGGAAACGCCGCGCGGTTTGAACGGACGCACCTCTTTGCCGAGCTTGGCGCGGGGGCTAGAGCAGCCGTTTCAGGCGCGCGGCCAGCTCCAGAGGGTTAAACGGCTTGACCACGTAGTCGTCGGCGCCAAGTTGGAAGCCGCGCAGGATGTCGGACTCTTGCTGGCGCGCGGTCAGCAGGATCACCTTTACCGGCAGACCCTCCTTCCGAATGGCGCAGAGGACCTCAAACCCGCCCATCCCCGGCATATTGACGTCCAGCACGGCCGCCCGCGGGCAGATCTCCCGAATCGCGCGTAACGCTTCGGCGCCATCGGCGGCGGACCGGCACTTCATCCCGAGACGTTGCAGGGTGGCCCCGACTACCGCCAGGACGTGCGCATCGTCGTCGGCGATCACGATCTCCGAACTGGCCGCTCGCGGTTGGCCCGCCTCTTCGCCGGCTACCCCGATTTCCGAATGGCCCGATTGATTCCGGCCGTCCTCCGCTTCTTCCGTCAACAGCCGCAGCGCATCCGCTCGCGAGAGGGCAAAGCTGAGACGCATCACGGCTTCCTCCGGCTGCCATCCATCGATCAGGTTTTCGAACGTCCGCCACTGCACTTTGGGATCCAGCCCCAAAATGTGCTCACGCGCTCCCAACAGGATCAGCGGCAAGCCGGATGGCGCGCCCGCCGGATCGAGCCACGCCGAAGCCAGGGTCTCCGGCCGCACGTGGACGATAGCCACGCCGCAATCGCGGAGGGCCTCGGAATCCGGCGGTTCGTCCGCGCCGAACATGCGCGGCAGAGCGCGCGCTCTTTCGAGCGCCGCGCAAATCTTGTCGGCCTCATCGTCGCCGAACCCCACCAGGGCGACGCGTTTGCCGCTCACCTGCTGCAGGATGGCTGGCGGAATCGGCGTGTGGGCCGCTTCCGGGGCAGTGGCAAGCGCATGGGCCAACACCTCGAGGTGTTCGCGTAGCGCGGCTTTGGTCCATCCCTGGGTGTTGAGCAAGGTTTCAGCGGCGCGCGCGCGTTCGGCGATCTCGGGGTATCCCAGCGCGCCCGCGGATCCAACCCACTGGTGAAACAGGCGGGCGGCCGCCGCGGAATCGACGTGCACGTTCAAGAACTCCAGCAGGCGGCGCACTTCCCGGCCGCTCTCCGCCAGAAACTGGCGCCGCAACCCTTCCATTTCGGGACCGCTGAACGCCAGGCTGGCTGCACTCCCGGTCCCATCTTCGAACGGCGGCGGGTCCTGTTCCCCTTGCAGAAAAGCGCGGAGCCGATGCCCCAGCGAGCGCGTCTCGATGGGCTTGGCGATGAAACCGTCGCAGCCCGCATCGTAGGCCTGTTGTTCCATTTCGCGATCCGCCGACGCGGTCAGCGCCACCACCAAGATGTGTTTCGTGCCGGGGGTTGCCTTGACTTGGCGCGTAAACTCCAGACCGTTCATACCGGGCAACTGGATGTCCACCAGGATCAGGTCGGGACGCAGGGTGCGCAAGGTCATCAACGCCTGCTCCGCCGAAGATGACAGGTGCACCCGGTAGCCCTGACTTCGCAACGTGGCGGCGGTCACCTTAAGGTTGATCGCGGAATCGTCGATGACCAGGATGGTTCCCCCGCCCGTACCCTGGGCTTGACCGGGGCTTCGGTACTGGTCCACCGGAGGATACACAACGATCTCCGTTATCGCTATTCGAGCACTTCTCCACCCCGTTGTCATCGTTACCTTCGGAGAGGTACCGGCTGTGGCGTTTTGCGACGGATGCAACGGTTGGCGGGGGGGGTGGATGCAGTGGGTCAACCGCTTGCCGCGGCACGCAACACGACGCGTGCACCACAATATCAGGGGCGATGCAGGCGGGTGGGGGACGATTCAGCGATCCGCTCGAACCAGCCCAGCAGCTCCGCGCCATCGGTGTTAATCAGTTGGTGGATGGGGTCCTCGGGCGTCACGAGCGGGAGGCCGAACTGGGCGAGATCGCGACAGGTTGTCGGCGTCATATCGCTTAGCTTAACCCGCCGCCTGATCCATCGCCCATTCGGCGAATAGGGCCGTTGCGCCGGTGGAGACCGGCTCGCGGCCGTCCAGCACGGCGTTCACGAAATCGTCGATGCAGGGGAAGTGCAGGTTGGCGGGCGCGGGGACCTGTTCGACGCCGCCGGGGTACACCAGCTCGGGGCCGTTGAGCGGCGTGAGGTCGAGCTCGCCCGCGGTGCCGCGGATGCGGAATTCGTCGCGGGGCACGCGCGAATGCCAGCGGACGTCGACCAGGCTGCGCACGCCGCCATGGTGCTCGATCATCACCGTGGCGTTGTCTTCCACGCGGATGGGATGGACCAGCGTGGAGAGCTGGCCGCTGACGCGGCGCGGCTCGCCGAAAAGATAGTTCATCAGGTCGATGCGATGGGAGGCGATGTCGCGCAGGGGGCCGTGGCCGGCCAGGGCGGGGTCGATCAGCCAGGCGCGGGCGCCGCCGGTGGGGAGGAACCAATCGTGCGACGTGGCTTCGGCGAACACCGGGCGGCCGATGACGCCGGCGGCCAGGAGTTCCTGAGCGCGGAGCACCTTGGGGTAGAGGCGGCGGTAGTAGGAAATGCCCAGCGTGCGGCCGGCGTCCAGGGCGGCTTGCTGCATTCGCAGGGCGTCGGCGTAGTTGAGCGCCATGGGTTTCTCGCAGAGCACGTGCATGCCGGCGCGCAGGGCGGCAATGGTCTGCGGGGCGTGCAGGAAGACGGGGGTGGCGACGTAGACGGCGGCGGCGGCGCGCTCGGCGAGCGCGGAGTTCAGATCGGTCCACGCGGGCACGTGGTACGGGGCGGCCTTGGCGGGGTCGCGGGTGACGATGCCGGCCAGGCGGCTGCGCGGAGAAGCGAGAATGGCGGGGATGACACGCTTGGCCGCGATGTCGCCCACGCCGATTACGAGCCAGGGGAGAAAAGCCATAGCCATCAGCCTTCAGCCATCAGCCTTCAGCTCATGCGTGCGTTGCGGATGCCGCGGCGTGGGCTTCGCGGCGTAGCGCCTCGCTAGCCGCCCAGCGCACGAAAAAAGCTGATGGCTGACGGCTGATGGCTATGGCTTCCTTTCATACCTCCAGAATCACCGGCATGATGAGCGGGCGCCGGGAGGTTTCCTTGACGATGTAGCGCTTCAGGTCGGAGCGGATTTTCTCTTTCATCACGCCCCAGTCGGTTTTCTCTTCCTGGTTCGAGCCTTCCAGCGTCTTGGCCACAACCTGGCGCGCGTTGGCCAGGAACTCGGAGTTTTCGTCCATGGCTGCGCCGAAACCGCGGCTGACGATTTCGGGAACGCTTTCCATACGGCCGGTGTGACGGTTGATGGCGATGATGGGCAGCACGATGCCGTCCTCGGAGAGGTGGCGGCGGTCGCGGATCACGACCTCCTGGACGACATCGTCGACGGTCCCGGAATCGATGCAGACACGGCCCACCTGCACGTGCCCGGATTTGCGGGCGCCGCGAGTGTCGACTTCGAGGATCTCGCCGGACTCCATGATGAAGGACTCTTCCAGACCGGCGAAGCGCAGGTGCTCGGCCAGGCGGGCGTGCTTGGAGAGTTGGCGGAACTCGCCGTGAATGGGCATGAAAAAGCGCGGCCGCACGAGGTTGAGGATCAGCTTCATTTCCTCCGCGCTGGCGTGCCCGGAGACGTGCAAGGGAGGGTTCATGCCGCCGTACAGCACGTCGGCGCCGCGGCGGGCCATGTGGTCGATCATGCGGAAGATGGATTTCTCGTTGCCGGGGATGATGCGCGAGCTGAGCACCACGGTATCGCCGCGCTCGATGGAGACGTGCTTGTGGTTGTCGACGGCCACGCGCGCCAGCGCGGACATCGGCTCGCCCTGGGTGCCGGAAATGAGCACGGCGACTTTATCGGGCGGCAGGCCCATGACGTCCTGCGGGCGCAGCAGGATGCCATCGGGGATATCGAGCAGGCCGAGGGAATGGGCGATTTCGGTGACCGACCCCATGCTGCGGCCCACCACGGCGACGCGGCGGCCATATTCCCGGGCGAGATCGAGGATCAGTTGGACGCGGTGGATGGAAGAACTGAAACAGGCGACCACCACGCGGCGCTCGGCGCGATTGAAGATTTCCTCCATGCGCGGGCGCACGGCGCGCTCGCTCTCGGTGTAGCCGGGGCGGTCGGAGTTGGTGGAATCGGAGAGCAGCAGGAGGACGCCGCGCTTGCCGTAGTCGGCCAGGGAATGGAGGTCGAAGAGTTCGTTGTCGGTGGGGGTGGGGTCGACCTTAAAATCGCCGGTGTGAATGATGACGCCGAGGGGGGTGGTGATGGCCAGCGCCAGGGCGCTCACGATGGAGTGGGTAACGTGGACGAACTCGACGCGGAACGGCCCGATTTCCACAATCTGTTTGGGCTTGACGGTGACGAAGCGGGGCTCTTGTTCGAGATCGTACTCTTCGAGGCGGCGTTCGACCAGGGCCAGGGTGAAATCGGTGCCATAGACGGGAACGTCGATATCGCTGAGGAAAAAGGGGACGGCGCCGATGTGATCCTCGTGGCCGTGGGTGAGGAAGAGGGCGCGCACTTGAGACTGATTTTCCTTGAGGAAAGTCAGATCGGGCATGACCAAGTCGACGCCCAGCAGTTCCGCTTCGGGGAACATCATGCCGGAGTCGATGACGATGATGTCGTCGCCGAAGCGGATGGCGGTCATGTTCATGCCGAACTCGCCCAGGCCACCCAGGGGAATTACCTGTAACTTGTGGTCCGTCATTGAGAGACCTACCAGTGTAGCGCGATATAGCGCGATGGGACGGCGGGGGCACAGCGTACACCCAGTACCCTGCCCATGGGGTGGAGAGCCTACGTCCAGGTCACTCGCAGGGGGCTCGCGGCTCAGTGTGAGCGAGCGGTAAGCCCAATGTTTGCCCCAAAATAGAAATGCTCACCCCGAAGGGTGAGCATTCGTTCCCCTGTTCTACCAGGGTGATGTTCGATGGGAGAATCAGTTTCGACGGAATCGCAACCGCCAAAACTTTGTAGTTGGATCTTATTTCCCTACGGCTCTCAAGTCAAGCGAAAATCGGACCTAAAATTTTCGGTTGTAAGCTGCTCGTAGCGGGTGACTTGCGCGATCCAGAGTTTTTCCACAGGTAATGCACCGGGGCCAAAAAGCCCATTCCGAAGCCTGAGGATTTCGGTCTAAGGCACACAAAAACCGAAGTTTATGAGCGGACACCCCAGCTATTGCAGGTGCAGACGGATCATGGTATCGGCGTCTGGGTCGCGTCCGCCGCGGCGCTGGAAGACGCGATAGGCGCCCACCGCGAGGCCCGCCACGAGTGTGATCGAAAGGAGTATCCCAATGAGAATGAAGGCATTTATCACCAGGTTGCCGATGTTGTCCCGGAGCGTGGGAATGTGCTCGGGAATGGTCACCTGGGCCTGATAGCGGACCTGCGAGAGGATTCCGGCGGCCAGGTCGGGGTTGGCGGCGGCGGACGCGGTGACGGCTACCAGGGGTCCGGAACGCTTGGCGGTGAGGCCGGCTTTCTCGAACTCGGGGAGCTGCTTCATGGCGATCTGCGGGGTGGGGTAGTTGAAAACCGCCACAGTGACATCTCCAGTGGGGCTGTGGAAAACTGCCGACTGGGCCTCGGCGCCCAGTTGGAAGGCTGCCGCAGCGGCCGGGATTCCCGGCAAGAAGGCCTGCAAAGCGGCCGGCCCGGTTACATAGCGCTCGCTGTTGGGCACCACTCCCATTCCGGGGAGGTAGAGGTTGGGGAGGGCGGTGTGGTCGACGTGCTGGAGCGATTCGAAAACGGCTTCCAATTCGGATTTGGAGGGCTTGTAGCCGCGGAACCAGAGCAGGTAGTTCCCGGAAGCCAGAAGCAGGCCGTCGGGCGTTTCCGCGGCCAGCGGGGCGGCTTTGGATGGCTTTGACGCGGCTGGCCGCTGCCAGTCGAAAGCCGCCAGGGCGGCAGTGGAATCGGCAAGCTGGAAGGCGGAGAGGGTGAACGCATTCGGGACGTTGGCGTACCCGGCGGAATCGGTATCCTTGAGCCCGAGCTCGTCCCAGATGGGCCGGTCGGCGAGCTTCAGCCTGAGGCCGGAAGTCACCCGGCGATGCGCGCCAATGGCGTCGGGCAGAATGGCGGCGGCGGCCAGCGCCGGCAGGAGGGCGGCAACGAGGAGAAATCTCATTTTCACCATTGGACTCCGATAAGTAGGTAGCGGGTTCCAGGCTCCCCGGCAAAAAGCCAATCCGGCCGCCGATTAACGCGGATCAAATCGTCTGTGTTATCGGCGTTCATGGGCGTCTATCGGCGGCCATAAGTGGTTTACCCCGCGCCGTGGCATTTTTTGTACTTTTTGCCGCTGCCGCAGGGGCAGGGGTCGTTGCGGCCGACTTTCTGGCCGACGCTGACGGGTTGCGCGCTGGTGGAGTCGTCGCCGCCGCCGAATTGCAAGCCCTGCAGCTCTTTCTCCTTCTTGCGCTGGATATTGCGGGTGAAATCCTCCATCTGGGCCTTGGCGGCCTGGCGCTGCTGCTCGCCGCCATCGATGCGGGCGGGCTCGGGCTCGGCCGATTCCTCCTCGTCCTCGTCGGGGTACGGCCCGGCCGGAAGGGCGCCGGAGGTGACCTGCAGGAAGAAGAGGTACCGGACCGTCTCGTCCTCGATGCGGTCCATCATGGCGGTGAACAGGTCGTAGGATTCCTTCTTGTACTCGACCAGGGGGTCTTTCTGCCCGTAGGCGCGGTTGCCGATGCCCTGCTTGAGCTCGTCCATCGACAGCAGGTGGTCCTTCCACTGGTTGTCGATGACCTGGAGCATCACGATGCGCTCGGTCTGGCGCATGATGTCGGCGCCCACCAGGTCTTCCTTCTCCTGGTATTTCCGTTTGAGCCGCTCGACGATGGCCTCGGACATCTCCTCGGCGGTCAAGGTGGAGATCTCGTGGAGGTCGATTTTGGCGCCGAACTGCGTGAGGACGTCGTTGCGCAGGCCGGCGAGGTCCCAGGTGTCGGGGTGCTTGGTGTTGGGGCAGCGCATGTCGACGAACTGGTCGATGATGCCGCGCACCATCTCCATCACGTGCTCTTTCTGATCGATGCCTTCGAGCAACTGGCGGCGCATGCCGTAGACCGCCTGGCGCTGCTTGTTGTTGACGTCGTCGTACTCGATCAGGTGTTTGCGGGCTTCGAAGTTCTGGGCCTCGACGGCTTCCTGGGCCTTGGCGATGCGCTTGGTGATGAGCTTGCTCTCGATGGGCACGTCCTCTTCCATGCCCAGGCGGAGCATGAGGTTCTGCATGCGCTCGCCGCCGAAAATGCGCAGCAGGTCGTCCTGCAGCGAGAGGAAGAAGCGCGAGCTGCCGGGGTCGCCCTGGCGTCCGGCGCGTCCGCGGAGCTGGTTATCGATACGGCGGGATTCGTGGCGTTCGGTGGCCACGATGTACAGGCCGCCGAGCCCGACCACGGCGTCGTGTTCCACGTCGGTCTTGGCTTTGAAGCCGGCGTAGATCTCGTCCCACTTGTCGCGGCGGACGCGATAGAACTGGTCGTGGTGGGTGAAGTAGTAGAAATGCTCGTCGGCCACGTACTGGGCTTCGGATTCGCTGAGACGCTCGGCCACTTTCTCCTTGAGGCAGGCATCCTTGGTCATGAACTCGGGGTTGCCGCCCAGCAGGATATCGGTGCCGCGGCCGGCCATGTTGGTGGAGACGGTGACGGCGCCCATGCGCCCCGCCTGGGCCACGATGGAGGCTTCCCGCTCGTGATTCTTGGCGTTGAGGACCTCGTGCTTCACCCCCATGCGCTTGAGAATGGCGGATAGCCTTTCGGACTTCTCGACGGAAATCGTGCCCACCAGCACGGGCTGTCCGGTTTGGTTGGACTTCTTTATCTCGAGGGCGGCGTTGCGGAACTTCTCCACCTCGGTGCGGTAGACCATGTCCGGGTTTTCGATGCGGATCATGGGCTGGTTGGTGGGGACCACGGTGACGTCCAGCTTGTAGATCTTCTGAAACTCGGCCGCTTCGGTTTCCGCCGTGCCGGTCATGCCGGCCAGCTTCTTGTACATGCGGAAGTAGTTCTGGAAGGTGATGGTGGCGAGGGTCTGGTTTTCGCGCTGGATCTTGACGCCTTCCTTGGCTTCCACGGCCTGGTGGAGGCCGTCGGACCAGCGGCGGCCGGGCATGAGGCGCCCCGTGAATTCGTCCACGATAATGACTTCGGGGCCCTCGTCGCCGTCCTTGATGACGTATTCACGGTCGCGCTGATAGAGCACGTGGGCCTTCAGCGCCGCTTCCACATGGTGCTTCCATTCGATGGTGTCCAGGCTGTAGATATCGGCCAGGCCCAACAGCCGGGCAGCCTTGTCGAAGCCCTCTTCGGTGAGCGCCACGCTGCGATGCTTTTCTTCCAAGGTATAGTCGCCGGTGGTGTACTTTTCGCCCGGCTCCTTGCCCTCGATCACCTCGCCCCGGACCAGCTTGGGGATGATGCGGTTGGCCTTGTAGTACTTGTCGGTGGACTCTTCCGACGGGCCGGAAATGATGAGCGGGGTGCGGGCCTCGTCGATGAGGATGGAATCGACTTCGTCGACGATGGCGTAGTTATGGCCGCGCTGCGTGCAATCCTCGAGGCGGAACTTCATGTTGTCGCGCAGGTAGTCGAAGCCGAATTCGTTGTTGGTGCCGTAGGTGATGTCGGCGGAGTAGGCCTCCTTGCGCTGGTCGTCGTCCAGATCGTGGACGATCACGCCGACCCGCAATCCCAAAGCTCTGTAGATGCGGCCCATCCATTCGGAGTCGCGTTTGGCCAGGTAATCGTTGACCGTGACGAGGTGGACGCCTTTGCCCTCCAGGGCATTCAAATACGCGGGGAGGGTGGCGACCAGGGTTTTTCCTTCACCGGTCTTCATTTCGGAGATTTTGCCGTGGTGCAGGACCATACCGCCGATCAACTGGACGTCGAAGTGGCGCATGTTGAGGAAGCGGCGGCCGGCTTCGCGGACCACGGCGAAGGCTTCGATGAGGAGATCGTCGAGGGTGGCGCCCTGGACCAGTTTTTCCTTGAACTCGATGGTTTTCGCGGCCAGGTCGATATCGGAAAGCTGGCGCATGGCAGGCTCGAAATCGTTGATGGCCGCCACGGTGGGCAGCATGCCTTTGATCTCGCGCTCGGTCTTGGTACCGAAGACTTTCGCCAGTAGGGTGTCGACAATCATGAATAGGGTCTCGTTACGGGGGGAAGTCCGCAGTTTTCATTTTAGCGCGGATGGTAGTTGGCAGTTGACAGTATGCAGTTGACAGTTTTCAGTTCTTGGGCCGCGGAGAGAGCGCCGCGATTAGCGGTTTCTCTCGTGAGACGCACGGGTTGGGTTGGAGGAGCGGCGCGGGGTGCGATTGTCTCCCCGGCAAAGCGCGGTGGAAGCGCGCCTTGGCGTATCATCGAAGCATGGCCCATGCGGGGCGCCGCTGGACGCGCCGAGGTTTCCTGTTCACCGGGCTCGCGGCGGCGGGCGCGGCGGCCGACGCGCGCAAGCTTCCGCTGTTTCCCTCCGATGCTCGGCGCTTCCCCGACCCCAGCACCGAGCTCACCGTCTACCGTCTGACCGATCCCGCGTACTCCAGCACGCTGCCGGCGTATTATGGCCGCGCCATCGCCAATCACAGCGGGTACTTGCTGTTCACCTGCGACCGCACCGGGTCGCCGCAGGTGTTTCGTATGGATCTGAAGACCGGCGAGACGCGCCAACTCACCGACGTCGAGGAACTGGACGGCGGCACCGTGACGCTGACGCCGGACAACCGCGGGTTCTGTTACTGCGCGGGGCGGCGGCTCTGGCTGGCGACGTTCGGATGGAAGGAACGGGAACTCTACCATGTGCCGGACGGATGGGAGCGGGCGCACGGCATGACGGTCGGGCCCGACGGTACGCATGCCACGCTGGTGGAGACCCGGACGGGCGCGAGTGGCTCGCGGCTGCGCATGGTGTCGCTGGCGACGGGCGCGGCGCGCACGGTGATCGAATCGGCGGCAGCGATGGCGGACCCGAGACCGCGGCCGTATCGCGCGCAGGTGTTGTACCGCGGCGGCGGGCAGGATCTGTGGCTGGTCAACCAGGACGGACAGCAGAACCGGCAGCTCAAGCTGGCGGCGGGAAACATCGCCGCCGCCAATTGGGCGCCGGATGGGCGGACACTGCTGTACCTGGTGTACCCGGAAGACCGCACCCAACTGCACGCCATCCGCGAACACACGCCGGATACCGGCGCCGATAAACTGGTGGCCAAGACCAGCCAGTTCGCCAGCTTCTCGGCCAACCGGGACACCTCGGTGTTCGCGGGAGCCAGCGAGAGCCGGGGCTCGCCTTACGTGCTGCTCCTGCTGCGCGCCACCGGCAACGAAAGAACCCTGTGCGAGCACCGGGCGAGCGACCCGGCGGCAGTGTGCCCGA
>Ga0326728_10017990_pt1 | contig 14030 bp, 9 predicted proteins | sample MB3enrmetagenome_FD_207602 | JGI IMG/M metagenome (GOLD analysis project Ga0326728, IMG submission 207602) | Lab enriched peat soil microbial communities from McLean, Ithaca, NY, United States - MB31MN | ecosystem: Environmental > Terrestrial > Soil > Wetlands > Peat | place: USA: New York...
GTCCAACAGTTCCGCCATCGGCTCCTGTTCATCGATGAAGGTTCTGGCATACCCCTCTGCGATCCCCAGTGACAGGGCCTGGTCCAGCGCCGTCATCGCCCGCTCCCTGTCCTTGCTCAAGTAATAGACAACGGCCGTCAGACAGAGGATCTCGATCCGGCTTCCCAGCCGGTCCTCCCTTTCGGCAAGGGCCAGCAGACGCCCCAGCAGCAGCAGCGCTTCATCGTGGTGGCCTGCCAGGCACAGGTACCTGGCGAAGACCAGGTGCTCGCATTCCCGCCGGCAGGAAAGTTCGTCATAGATCCCGAGCCGGCTGAGATCCAGCCACCCCTCAGCACTATGAACATCATGCCAATCGAGGTATAGCCTGGCGGTAAACAGATCGAGCAGGTAATCCCAATAGGCCCTGCCATTGCCGTGTAACTTTTTTCTCCCTCCCGCCACCATATTCATAGCGCCGGCCAGGTCCCCGCCGGCTCTTTTTATTTTTGCCAGGGTAATGCAACAGGGGACGATGGAGCCCGGGGTATCGAGCCTGAAGATATCGTCAAGGCCCCGCGCCAGTATGCCGTGGGACTCTCCGAGGTTATTCCGCTCGTAATGGGATTCCCCCAGGATCACGGTCAGGTATGCCGAAGCCTCTCCGAACAGCCTGGGAAACACCCCGACAATCTCCTGGCCTGCCTCGTCTATTTTCCGGAGCCTGCCGTAAAATCCGAAACGTGTTTTCAACATACTCGGCTGACCGGGATTGATCTCGCCGGTAAAAGTGCTCTTGCCGAACCGGGCGGCCTCGGCATAGCAGGCGGCGGCCCTGCGGGTGTCCTGACGCATGATGGCCAGGTTCCCCTGCATGATTGCCTCTAAATAGGCCTTTTTATCCGGATCATCCAGCGAGTCCTTGATGGCGTCGAATCTGGCAATGCTCCGGGTCAGCAATGCTTCGGCCGCCGGCGCCTGATTTTCCATGAGCAGGAGGTAGACATACTCCACACAAAGAACCATATCGTCGCTGTAGTATGATTCCGGAATACTGCTCATCCACTTGAGCAAGACGGAATACTCGCCGGAGCGCGCCATTTTTTCAAAGATCAGCGCTAATAGAGACAGCGCCTCCTGGTATTCCTCTCCATTAATCAGGGCGTTCATGGCCTCCTGGTACCAGCCGTGGTCCCGGTACCAGCGCCCCTCCCTTCCGTAAAGGGACCGGATCAGGGGAGGGCTTTCCTCCTCCAGCCTGGTTTTCAGAAACTCGGCAAAGAGGTGGTGGTACCGGAACCACTCGCGGTTCTGATCCAGGGGGATGATGAAGCTGTTGCCTGACGCCAGCATCCGCAGGACATCTCCGCTGTCCCCCCGTCCCGTCACCGCCTGACAGAGGGGCCCGGACAGCCGATCCAGGATGGATGTATGTACCAGGAAGCTCTTGACCCCTTCGGACCAGTGATTAAAAACCTCATTCAGAAAATAGCGGTCAAGATAGCGGCTGCCGTCCGACAACTGCCTGACAGCCTCGCCAATGGCCGCTCCCTCGTCGATCAAAAGGGTGGCGATCACCAGACCGGCCGCCCACCCTTCGGTTGCCGTCTCCAGGCCGGATAACTCTTCAAGAGTGAGATTGACTCCCTTCAGGGCATAAAACTCCTCTATTTCCCTGGCATCGAAGGACAGATCGCTCCTGCCAATCCTGAGCGCCTGCCCCTTGACAGGCAAACTCGAGAGTTCGCCGCCCTGTTCCTGGCGGCTGAGGATGAGCACATGGAAACTGGATGGTTTATGCCTGATGAAGTAGAGCAGGCTTGACTGTACCAGACTGTCCTGGATTAGATGGTAGTCATCCAAAACCAGAACGAAGTTGCCCGGAATGCTGTATAACTGGTCGATGAACAGGCCGGCCAGGATGTTGGACTCGATCAGGTCTCTGCTGACAGACAGATCGCCGAGGCCGTCAGACAGATTGCCAGCCGCTCCGGCCACGGCGGCGATCAGGTACTGCCAGAACCGTACCGGATCGTTGTCCTCCGGGTCGATAGAAAACCAGGCATGGAGAATACCGGATGGCAGCAGGAAGCCGGCGGTGGCCATCGTTTTTCCATATCCTGCCGGTGCCGTGATCAGCGTCAACGAATAGTGGAACATATCCTGCAGTTTTTTTGCAATACCTTCCCTGGCAACAGTTTTTCGGTCAATACCCGGCGTTTGGAGTTTTATCTGAAACATTGCGCCAGCCTCCTGCAACAGGCTTACGGGAACGGCGCCGCACCCGATGGCCCAAATTTGTTTCAATAGTCTTGCCAGTATCTAATTTCGGTTATGTCCTTATACTTCGCAAAAAATAGTGGAATATCCTGCTATTCCAATCTACCCCAAAGACAGGAAGGAAACTGCAGAAGAACTCTTTCTTCCCGGCTTTTCCAGGACACTCACCAAAATATTGGAATCCCGGTCGCCAAGATTGGCTCTGGCGATGTGGGTATATTCATCTGCAAAACATTGCATACTAAAGCTTGAAATTAAACAGCAATCAGGGATGGAAAGGTGATCAGCAGATGTTCCTGTTCATAAGCAAGTGAGAGTTTCCTTGCTCAGGCAAGGTTTTATGATACGGGGCTGCGAAATGCAGCCCTGAAGTTTTATTGCAAACATTCGCCGATTTCATTCAACGAGGCGTGACTTTAAGCGGAAATTACATTTGGCGTTGGCGGCCGGTATGGAAGCAATAAACGTCATCAGTTGGGAGATGCAGCCGGTGCGAATTCTGATGCTTTCCTGGGAGTTTCCACCCCGCAGCGTTGGCGGACTTGCCCAGCACGTCTACGATCTGGCTACAGCCCTGGTGCAGGCCGGAGAAGAGGTCCACCTGATCACCTGCGCCGCGGATAAGGCTCCGGCGCGGGAAGTCGTCAATGGCATTCAGGTCTACCGGGTCAATCCGTATAATCTCTCGGCCCCGGGTTTTCCGACCTGGGTCATGCAGTTCAACCTGAGCATGGTGGAATATGGGATTTCGTTGGTCAATTCCCTTCCCGGGCTCGACCTGGTGCATGCTCATGACTGGCTGGTGGCCTATGCCGGCAGGGCACTCAAGCATGCCTACAAGGTTCCCCTGATCGCCACCATCCACGCCACCGAATACGGGCGCAACCAGGGCCTGCACAGCGAACTGCAGCGCTATATCAGCGATGTGGAGTGGTGGCTGGTATTCGAGGCATGGCGGGTGATTGTCTGCAGCCACTATATGGAAAAGGAACTGCAGAAGGTATTCCAGGCGCCCCTGGATAAGCTGCGCGTTGTTCCCAACGGTGTGGACCTGAAGCGTTACCAACAGCCCGGTCACGAGCTGTCAAGGTCAGCCTTCGCCGCACCGGACGAGAAGATCGTCCTGTTCGTCGGGCGCCTGGTGCAGGAAAAAGGGGTGCACTTGCTGGTTGATGCAGTTCCGAAGATCCTGCATTACTTCTCCAGTGTCAAGGTCATCATCGCAGGGCGCGGGCCGGCGGAGAATTTTTTAAGAAACAGGGCTTTGGAACTGGGCATTGCCAACCGCATCTATTTCACCGGCTATATCGACGACAGAACGAGAGATTTCCTCTACCGGGAGGCGGATGTGGCGGTCTTTCCCAGCCTCTACGAGCCCTTCGGGATGGTCGCCCTGGAAGCTATGGCGGCTATGACCCCGGTGGTGGCGGCGGATGTGGGCGGATTGTCGGAGATCGTCATTCATGAAAAGAACGGGTTGAAGTTCTATGCCGGAAATCCCGGCTCGCTGGCAGATAACGTTCTGCGCCTGCTCCACGAACCGAACCTGGCGGCCCGCCTGGCGGCGACCGCCAAACAGGAGATCGCCAGGCTCTATGCCTGGCAGGAAATTGCCAGGCAGACGCAGCGGGTCTACGCCGAGGTCAAGGATGACTATGAAGCCAGTGCCTGGAAGACGGACTCCTCACTGTGCGGTATCGACAGGTCAGAAAAGAGCCGGGATGCTGCCGGCGGCCCCGGAAGATATTATCGTGAGATCGATCAGGCGAGCGGTTATCTGTGCCTGCCGGGGCGAACGCCCGCTCACATCATGGAAGACCGGGCGGCATTTTCTTCTCTCCGCGGCCAGGCCGAAGGCGTGAGCCCGGATGCGGAGGGTGAATGTGGAGTACAGGACTGGATTGCCAGCCCGGATGCGGGGCGGCCTGAAGTGGAGCTTCAACCCTGTCAGGACAGCGGCGTTGAACGCTGACCCTGTCTATCCCTCTTCCTGCTTCATAATATCTCAGCATATAAAAAGGCTTGGAATGAGCCTTTTTGTGCCCACCCCACTGCCGTTTCAACCCTAAAATTGCCATCGTCATTAGGAATTTTAATATTTTATTAACATCCAGGATTGGTTCTTTAACATCATTTTAATGTGCATTGAATTACAATACATATTGTAGCTTGATTCCCAGCAATCAGGTCGCCAGGCTTCGAAGCACTCGGAAGAAGGCTCTTGCGTATGGTTGTTCCGAAAACGATCGACAAGCTCTTCGATGACAGCTTACGGAGTTCTGGCACCACCATCCTGCTTCCTCGCCTGCACTTCCAGGACAACCCGCGGATCTTTTACAGCGATGATCTGGGAATCAGAATTCTTTCCCCTGAGGGATGGACAATTGCAACTGATGGCGTGAAGGATGCTGGAAGCGATCAGGAAACTGTCCCTTCAAGGAGGCGGACCATCTCGATATTACTGAATAAAGAAACTCTTTTTCGTCCCAAGATAAACCTGATCCTCGAAGAAATCGGCGACGTGAACTTTATGGAGTATTTTCATCAACGGCTCAACTCCCTGAGGAGGGGTGGAATCCAGGCCATCAGGAATTATATCGACGAGAACTTTCAGATCGTCACCTTTCAATTGTTGCAGACTACTACCGGGGGCGCCAGGCTCTTCGGGTTGCAAAAATATTTTCTGCGCAAGGGAAAAGCGTATACTATTACTGTGAGCGACTTGAACCCTGAATATATTGAAAAAGAGCCCAGGCTCGTACGGGATATCACACAGGTCATCCAATCGTTTGCTTTTGTAGAGCTTATCTGAGTTGCCCAGTTTCGAGGAGGATTCAACAATTGAAGCCAACATCGCCTATCAATGAGCAACTGAAGGAAATTCCCCGCCTCGCCCCGCTGAATGTTTACGAGGCTCTCGGCACATCCCAGCAGGGGCTGACCGCAGCAGAGGTAGTCAGGCGCAGGGAGCAATACGGTTCGAACCGGCTACCGACGGGGAAAAGTCGCTCCATCTGGGGCCGCTTCTTCAAGCAATTTACAGATCTATTCGCTGTCATCCTGCTGCTGGCGGCAGCGATCACCTTCATTGCCTATGTCCTGGGCGGATTCGATCCCGGTGATCTGCACATGGTGCTCGCCATCCTGGGGGTCGTCCTTCTCAATGCCTCGATCGGGTTTATTCAGGAATACCGTGCCGAAAAAGCGACCGAGGCCTTGAACAAGCTGGTGCCTTCCAGGGCAAAGGTCTACCGGGACGGCAATGAAGTGGAGTTGGACACGGGTGAACTGGTCTCGGGTGATGTGCTGCTGCTGGAAGAGGGCGACAATATTCCCGCCGATGCCCGCCTGATCCAGGCCTTCGAGATGACCACCAACAACATCACCCTGACCGGGGAGTCAGAGCCGGTGCCCAAGACAGCAACCGCGGTCCTGGAAGAGGAATTGGGCTGGATTGAAATGCCTAACCTGGTTTTCATGGGTACTTCTGTAGCCTCGGGTTCCGGCATCGCGGTCGTCCATTCGGTAGGACTACAGACACAGTTTGGTAAGATCTTTAAAATGACCGCAGAGGTTACTGATGCCTTGAGCCCGTTGCAGAAGGAAGTTGCGGCAATGGCCAAGTCCGTTGCCAAAGCTGCCATCGCTCTCGGCGCTATCCTATTTTTTATGGGCCACCTCCTGGGGTTGGGCTGGCTTGACGACTTTCTGTTTGCCCTGGGGGTGATGGTCGCCCTGGTTCCGGAAGGTCTCCCGGCGACCCTGTCCGTCTCCCTGGCCATCGGTGTGCAGCGCATGGCCAAGCGCAATGCGTTGATCAAACGCCTCTCGGCAGTGGAAACACTCGGATCGGCAAACGTCATCTGCACGGATAAGACCGGCACACTGACCAAGGGAGAGATGACGGTCAGGAAAATCTGGCGTCCCGGCCAGAGCCTTGCAGTGTCCGGGGTAGGCTTCGAGCCCCAGGGCAAGTTCTACTCGGTAGGTGACGAAGCAGTTTCCGGTGGGCAATCCACCCCCGAGGCTCCTGCCTCCATGGTAGACACTGGCGACTGGGGGCTGTTCATGAAGGCGGCCGCTTTTTGCAATACGGCGCGCCTGATTCCCCCCGATGAGGAGCGTCCAACCTGGAATATCCTCGGTGACCCCACTGAGGGTGCTCTGGTGGTGATGTCTTGCAAGGCCGGTTGCAGGCTGGATGAGGAACTGAAAAAAGAGCCACGCATCTACCTGCTGCCCTTCGACTCGCGGCGCAAGCGCATGAGTTCCATCCACCGGAAGGATGGCCAGACGCTGGCCTACATCAAGGGCGCTCCCCGCGAAGTGCTCTCGTTATGCGATCACTGGCTGGATAGCCGGGGTTCTTTGCAGCCCCTGGACGGTGAGGTCAGGGAAGAGGTCATACGCCACAATGACGAGATGGCCAGGGAAGGCCTGCGCGTCCTTGCCTGTGCCTACCGTGATCTTCCTCAGGAAATGCAGGAATACCGGATCGAGGATGTGGAAAAAGATCTCGTTTTTCTCGGATTGGCAGGGATGATGGACCCGCCCCGGCCTGAAGTGGCCGAGGCAGTCAAGCTGGCGCGTGGCGCCGGAATCAGGATCATCATGGTGACAGGGGATTACGGGCTGACGGCCGAAGCCATTGCTGAAAAGATCGGAATCACCGGCGGGGCGAAGGCCAGGATCGTCACCGGGGTGGAACTGTCGGACCTGGACGACGCCGGGCTGGTAGAAGTGTTGCGGTCGAAGCAGCCGCTCGTCTTTGCCCGGGTTGCCCCCGAGCACAAGATGCGCGTTGTGGCCGCTCTCCAGTCACTGGGGCAGATAGTGGCCGTGACCGGAGACGGCGTCAACGATGCCCCGGCTTTGAAGCGTGCCGACATCGGGATTGCCATGGGACAGGCGGGCACCGATGTTTCCCGTGAGGCTGCGGTGATGATCCTGCTGGATGACAGCTTTGCCTCCATCGTCCATGCCGTTGAACTCGGGCGCGCCGTTTACGCCAACATCAAGAAGTTCGTTCTCTATCTTTTCTCCCACAACATGGGAGAACTGATCCCGTTCGTGTTCGTCTCCCTGGCCGGGGTGCCCCTGGTGCCCCTGACCGCCCTGCAGGTTCTGGCCATCGACCTGGGCTCCGATGTTGCCCCCGCTCTGGCCCTGGGCACCGAAAACCCCGAACCGGGTCTGATGAACAGGCCGCCCAGATCGAGCACCGCCAGGCTCTTTGATTGGGACCTGGTCAAGAGATTTCTCTTCATCGGAATAATCCAGGGGGCGGGCGCAACGTTCGGCTTCATGTTCGTTCTGGTGCATGGCGGCTGGCAATGGGGCGCCATGCTGCCAAAAATCGACCCCTTGTACCGGCATGCCATCACCGTGACTCAGGCGGCGATCGTGATCTCTCAGGTCTTTAACGGCTTTGCCGTGAGAACGGAAAGAGTCTCGGTATTTCAGATCGGCCTGTTTTCCAATCGCTGGCTGATCATGGCGGAAGCGCTGGGGGTGGGGATCATATCTTGCATCAGCTACCTTTCCCCGCTACAGCACCTGTTCGGCACGGCGCCGCTCACCCTGACCGATTGGGGAATGCTCACAGCCTTTGGAGCCGTCCTGTTCGTGGCTGAGGAGCTGAGGAAGCTGGTAGCGAGACGGATGGCTATAAAAAGCAGTGATCGCTCAGATAAATCAGCTATAATGGAAGCGCAGAAAGCTTAAAACAGTGCATAGCACATCCCTGAGAAGGAGGTCTATGAATGCATATTGTGGTTGTCGGATGTGGAACACTGGGATCGCAGCTTGCCGAAACCCTGGCCCGCAAGGGGACTTCCATCGCTGTTATTGACCCGGACCCGATGGCCTTCCGGCGCCTGAGGCCACATTTTCCCGGCAAGAAAATCGAGGGCCTGGGATTCGACCGCGCCACCCTGATCGAGGCAGGGGTGACCAGGGCGGATGCCCTGGCAACGGTCACGAGCGATGATAATACCAACTTTCTGGTGGCCTCCCTGGCCAGGGAGGAGTTCGCCATTCCCAGGGTCGTGGCGCGGATCATCGATCCGATCCGGGCTGAGATCTACCAACACCTTGGTGTTCCCGTCATTGCCCCGACTACCTGGGGTGCCATGCGCGTCCACGAACTGCTGGTCGAGGAACCCGTGACCACTGTTTTGACTGCGGGAAACGGGGAGGTCAGGGTGATCGAGTTCCAGGTGCCGCATCGTCTGGTCGGGAGAATGGTCAAAGATCTACAGGCGCCGGGAGAGATCGGTGTCATCTGCCTGATCCGGCAGGGCAAGGCCTTCGTGCCGTTAATGGGGACCATCTTTGAAGAAAATGATCTGATTCAAGCAGTTGTAGCAGACTATTCCATGCCCAAGCTGGCAAGCCTGATCGATTAGGAGGAAGATAATCATGTTCATTCTTGTTGCCGGTGGAGGCAAAGTGGGGTTCAACCTGGCCTATACCTTGTCCAAGGAGGACAATAAAGAGGTCGCGGTGATTGATAAAAACAAGACCGCCCTGGAAAAGTTCAAGGAGATTGCCACTGTCAAGACAGTGCACGGAGACGCTACCGATCCCCGCATTCTGGAATACATAGGAATTACCAGGGCACATGCAGTGGTTGCCGTCACCGGAAGCGACGTCGACAATCTCGCCCTGTCCATGATCGCCAAGCGGCAGTTTGGCATCAAGCGGGTGATTGCCCGGATCAATAACGTCAAGAACCAGTGGCTCTATACGCAGCAGCGCGGGGTTGATTACGCCATTGCGGGAGCGCTTTCCGTCGCCAGGATTATTCGCGAGGAGGTCAGCCTGAAAGACCTGGTCACCCTGCTAAAACTGGGGGGTGGGGAGGTCTCTCTCGTTGAAGAGAAGGTACTCCCGGCATCCCAGGCGATCGGGAAGAATCTCGCCAACCTGAATGTTCCCGAAGGGATAGTGCTGACGGCTATCATTCGTGACGGCAAGATCGTCGTCCCCCGGGGCGAGACTGTCATCAGTGCAGGCGACAAGGTGCTGGCCCTGGCCGAATCGCAGGCAGCCCACCTGCTGGAAGAGGTTTTTGGCGGTTGCTGAGGATTCCCCGCGCAGGCCAGATGCCCGGCTTGCGGGCGATGACGATTGGATTTTCCCTGATGGCTATTGGGCAATGACCGGCTCCGGAGCCTGGGATCTTGATTAGGGCCGGACGGATGGGATGGGATTGTATGGCGGAAGAAATGCGTGCCGACCCGGATGCGCTCCTGGCCAGCCTTAAAGAGGATGGCCGCGGGGTACTGACCGTGTTCCTGGGCGCTGCGGCCGGGGTCGGGAAGACCTATGCCATGCTGGAAACGGCGCGCGAACGCCTGGATGAAGGTCTGGACCTGGTGACGGGCTGGGTGGAGACGCATGGCAGAGCAGACACTGAGGCATTGCTGGCGGGTCTGCCGGTTATTCCCCCGCATCGCCTGGAATATCAGGGCCGGACCTTTGCCGAGATGGACCTGGATGCCCTGATCGCCCGGAAGCCGCGGATCGTCCTGGTGGATGAACTCGCTCACAGCAACATTCCGGGGTCGTGCCACGCCAAGCGCTACCAGGACGTGGAGGAATTGCTGGCGGCGGGGATCGACGTCTACACCACTCTGAACATCCAGCACCTGGAGAGCCTGAATGATGCTGTCGCCCAGATTACCGGCATCGGCGTGCGGGAAACCGTGCCCGACAAGTTTATAGAACAGGCCGAGATCCAGTTGGTCGACGTGCCTCCGGAAGAGCTGATCCAGCGCTTCAAGGACGGCAAGGTCTACGTGCCCGATAAGGCGGCCGAGGCTCTGCGCAAGTTCTTCCGTCCGGGCAACATCAACGCCTTGAGAGAGATGGCGCTGCGCCACACGGCGAAGCGGGTAGATAACCAACTGGAAACTTACATGAGAGCGCATGCCATCGAGGGCCCCTGGTCTGCCGGGGAAAAGGTGATGGTCTGCATCAGCCCCAGCCCTTTTGCCGCTAAATTGATCCGGCTCGGACGCCGTATGGCTGCCAACACCCAGGCCGAATGGTTTGCCGTCTACGTGGATACACCGAATCATGCGCCTGCCGGTGAAACCGAACACTGCCGGCTGGAAAAAAACATCCAACTGGCGGAGGACCTGGGGGCCGAGACCGTCACCATCACCGGGAGCAGTGTGGCTGATGAACTGCTGGCCTTTGCAAAAAAGCACAACATCACCCAGATCATCATCGGCAAACCGCTGCGGTCGCTGTTCCGGGAATGGCTGCACGGGTCGCTGGTAGACAATGTGATCAAGCACAGTGAGGAGATCAGCGTCCACGTAATTTCCGGGAAAGCACAACCCGACAGCAGCCCTCAAGTGCAGACGGAGGGCAGAGAGTCGTTCCGGCTCCTTCCGTATACTGCAATTGTGCTCATGATTGCCCTGTTGACCGCTCTGGCCATGCCCTTCAGATCCTATCTCGGCCCGGTCAACATTGCCATGCTCTACCTGTTGCCCATCTTGATCAGCTCCGTTGCCTGGGGGCGTTATTTTTCCGTTATTGCAGCGATATTTGGAATCATCTCTTTTGATTTTTTCTTCATTCCCCCCACCCTCACCTTCACAGTTTCTGACGTGCGCTATTTCATAAGCTTTGCCATCTTCCTGCTGGTGGCTCTGATGACCGGCACATTGTCAGCTCGCCTGCGCCAGCATATCACCTATGCCAGGCAGCGGGAAGCGAGGACGGCCGCCCTATATGCCCTGAGCAGAGAGATCTCCGCCACCAATGAGATGGAGAAAGTTCTGGATCTGGTGGTTAGGAAGGTGGCTGAAAGCGTCGAGAGCCAGGTCGTGATCCTGATGCCCAACGAAGAGAACAAACTGGTGGTGAGGGCAAAATCCGAGGCACAGGAGAAGATCCGGGTTGATGAAAACGAGAGGGCGGTGGCCATCTGGGTATACGAGCACGGACAGGCTGCCGGCCGGGGAACGGATACGCTGGTAGGAGCAGACTGTACGTATATGCCCATTCGCACGGAACAGGGGATTCTCGGGGTGTTGGGGGTCCGGCTGGAGGTCTCGCAACACCTCTCGCCGGAGCAGCGCAGACTGTTAGAGGCTTTTGCCGGCCTGGGGGCAATGGCCGTCAACCGCATCCAACTGGTGGAGCAGGCCAAAGTCACCCACCTGCTGGCGGAATCGGAACGATTGCACTCAGCCCTGTTCAATTCCATCTCCCATGAATTGCGCACACCCCTCACCTCGATCATCGGAGCGGTGACCGGCCTGCTGGATGAGGACGATCTCTATGATCCCGTCTCCCGCCGCGACCTGATGCAGTCTATCAGGCACGGCGCCATGCGCATGAACCGGTTGGTCAACAACCTGTTGGACATGACCCGGGTGGAAAGTGGCTATCTCCAGTTAAGTAAAGAATGGTGCGATGTTCAGGATATGATCGGGGTGGCTGCCAGCCGGGTGGAAGCCCTGCGCAGCCGGCCGCTGAAGATCGTCGCGCCGGATCTGCCTCTGGTGCCGGCCGATTTTGTGCTGATTGAACAGGTACTGGTAAATTTGTTGGACAATGCAGCCAAATACTCCGGCGGGGATTCGGAAATTTCCGTCACGGCAGCACTCGACAGGGAAGAGGTGGCCATTACCGTGGCTGACCACGGCCCGGGCATTCCCGAGGAGGACCGGGAACTGGTTTTCGACAAATTCTACCGGCTACGGGCCTCCCGCCAGATCGGCGGTACCGGCCTCGGCCTGACGATTTCTAAGGCGATCGTGGAGGCTCATGGTGGGCGGATCTGGGTCAGTGGCAGACCTGAGGGGGGCACTATGGTCACCTTCACGCTACCACTGCCTGCTGCCGCTCCGGAACCGGAGCCTGCCGCCAGGGCAGGTGACAGCAATGGATGCTAAGAGCGCCCGGATCATGATCATCGACGACGAACCGCAGATGCGGCGGCTCTTGCAGGTCGCCCTGTCGGCCCACGGATACGAGATCAGGGGAGCCGAAACCGGACGGGAGGGGATCGATCAGACGACCGTCTTCCACCCCGATCTGATCGTCCTGGATTTGAGTTTGCCCGACCTGGACGGCATTGAAGTGATCAAACAGCTCCGCGAGTGGACGCAGACGCCCGTGATCATTCTCTCGGTTCGGGAACAGGAGGGCGATAAGATCGCCGCCCTGGATGCCGGGGCCGACGATTATGTGACCAAGCCCTTCAGCATGGGAGAACTGCTGGCGCGTATCAGGACCGCCCTGCGTCATGCTGCGGGGGCGGGGGATGAACCGGTGCTGAACTTTGGCGGCCTGGTGATCGACATGACCCGGCGGTATGTGGCGGTGGATGGCAGGGAAGTCAAGTTGACCCCCACCGAGTATGAGTTGTTGCGCGTCCTGACAGTCAATGCCGGAAAGGTGCTCACCCACCGGCAGTTGATGCGTACTGTCTGGGGGCCTTCTTACGAGCAGGAGACCAACTACCTGCGCGTCTATATCAGGCAACTGCGGCAAAAGATCGAGTTGGACTCCGCCCGCCCGCGGCACATTATCACCGAACCAGGCGTGGGCTACCGGCTGATCTGACAGGCAGACGCATAACCAGGACACTTTCGGGCATCCTAGTACCCAGAAGGGAGGCTGTCCAATGGCGACAGTAGATAGGATATCGCTGGTTCTAGTCATTATCGGGGCACTCAACTGGTTGCTGGTGGGCCTGCTGAAGTACGACCTGGTCGCTGCCCTGTTTGGCGGGGCTGACTCTGCAGTCAGCAGGGTGATCTACACGCTGGTAGGGATTGCCGGGATCTGGGCGATCAATCTGTTCTTCAAAAATCGGGTCGTAGACCGTTAGCAGACCCGGTAGTGCTGTTTCATGCTGTCCGGCAGCCATCCAGGCGATGCCGGGCATTTTTATAAGGCGCCTTACCAAGACATCTGAAAATAAAGACCGCCCCTTTTGCATATAAAAAAAGCAAGATGGAAGTGGTAATCACAAGTGAGGAAGGGAAGATCACCCGCTTCCTGGAGAAACCGGGCTGGGGAGAAGTGTTCAGCGATCAGGTGAATACCGGGATCTACATTCTGGAACCGGAGGTTCTGGATTATATTGAGGTCAATCAACAGGTGGACTTTTCCAAGGATGTCTTTCCGAGATTGCCGTCTCTGGGAAAGGCTCTGTATGCCGTCGTTATCAAGGGAAAATACTGGTGTTGTCGCATACAAAAGTATATCCAGTGAAGACTTGTACTTAGCGGTGCTTTCGATAATCACTCTTTCAACTGCTCATAATCACCAGAATAACAGAAGTGAATTCCTCGCCCTGATTAATCCCCACTTTTATTCCGTTAATAGTTAGTTGAGTGTTGTCCCCCCGTACTTCTTTCCACTTGGCAACCTACATTGAGCCTGTTCTCTCAAATATTTTTTGGCTAATCGTAATACCGTGTTGTTGTCATTCTAGAATATCCTTCACCGTCTTTTTCGATCTGTGTTGTTAACCCAATTCCTGTTTCCTGAAATGATAGGAATTTCCCATGTAATAAAGAAAGGCCCTCCCTGAGCAGGGCTACCTTGATGTGAGAGCTTTTTCAGACCGTTCACGTAAGTGCAGCCTGGGTGTATTGCCCATACTGCCGCAGAAGCTCCGCCTGGTTCCGGGCACCTGATGGCGGTCCCCGGCGCCTGCCAGGGAAGACGGGGTATCCCGAACAGAAAAGAGGGCGGCTCCCAGCGTTGTTCGCCTCTGGAGCCGCATAAAGAGGCCA
>Ga0326728_10017993_pt1 | contig 14028 bp, 15 predicted proteins | sample MB3enrmetagenome_FD_207602 | JGI IMG/M metagenome (GOLD analysis project Ga0326728, IMG submission 207602) | Lab enriched peat soil microbial communities from McLean, Ithaca, NY, United States - MB31MN | ecosystem: Environmental > Terrestrial > Soil > Wetlands > Peat | place: USA: New York...
CGAAGGCTCGCCACCGGCCCGCGAAGTCGTCCCACTTCCGCTCGTCGTCGCGCGACAGGATCTTGTCCCCGTGGACCCGGCGCGCCTGCTTCACCGACCGGTCGACCGCGTCGACGTAGTTCTGGGCAGCGTCCATGTCGGTGAAACTGACCGCCCGGGCCGCGGCTCCGGCGACGGTCTTGCCCATCTTGCGGGCGGCTACCTCCGGGTCCCACATGTCGCCCACGGCTATCCACTCGATGGAGCCGGGAGGAGGCGGGGCGCCGCGGGCGAAGTTCCTTGCCATGGGTCTAGAGTTTCCCGATCTTGAGTTGGCGGAACTTACTTCCTCACCGTGCGGTAGAGGCTCACGGCGCCGACGAAGCCCACCGCGGCGGTGAGGGCCAGCATGCCGAGCTTGGCGTTGTTGGCCGCCGTCCGCACGTCGTAACGGACCTCGTCGATCTTGTCGAAGATGGCCTTCTGCTGCTTCGCGGGCAAGACGATGGAGCCGATGCTCCAGTCCCGCCCGCTCCTGCCCAGTAGTAGGTCGTGCGCCACGGTCCTACTCCTTCCGCGGCGTCCGGCCGTCGAGTCGGCCGAACCAGTACCAGGGCCACTTGCCGCTGAGTATCCTCGTGGCGAACATGAGTCCCACCGACCACCCGATGATGTCCGGTCCGCGCGCGGGCGCGGGCGCGGGCTTGTCCACGCACGCGGGCTGCTCCAGGTAGTGTCCGCTCGTGGCCGGTGCTACCTGGCGGCTCCAGCTCCGCTTCGTGCGTCCTAGCAGTAGGTCCTTTGCCATGATTTTCCTCGTGATTTCGCTAACTTAGCTCTACCGTTGAAAAATTGTGTTTGACACCTGGTTCTTCGTGGCTCAGAATATGATCATGATGCCGAACAGAACGAAGGTCTCTCAGGTGGTGAACTCCGACTCCCTCATCACGTTCTTCCTCATCCTGGTGCTGCTGGCCGCCTTCGCGGGCCTGCTGCTCACCGGCTGCGGAGGCGAGTCCGGGCCGGGGCTCACCGAGGTCGATGGAGGCTGGCAATGTGAGATCCCCTCGCCGACTGGTGATCAGGATGTCGTCGTTCCCCCTGGCAACAAAGTCGCTCCTGCCCGCACTAGGGCGCAGTACATCGTGATAGCTACCAACGTTGAAACGCTCTGCAACAACTACAAGGCGTGGGCCACTGCGCAGAACAAGAAAAATGGCGTCACGAATGATACTGCTCTGAGCGGACTGGACTGTTCGGATGCCGCGCATGATTTTGAGGGAACCAGTGGGTACTACTGGTGTGTGGATCTGGTGCAGCCCAGCGAGCTCGCGACTCTCAAATCTTCTTCGTACTGCAAGGGTCTGCCTTCTGATGAATTTTCTTGCATTGAGAGTGTGGTGGAGAATTTTGAGTATACTCCGCCGCTGGGAAGCACTTGTCAGGGGACCGGGCAAACTGCCGACGTCAAGCTCAACTCGCCGGCCTGTGAGGCGGCCCTGATAGTTCCTGGAGCTGTAGTCAATAATTCGATGACGCGCGACTGGGCCCTCTGTTCTCAGACAGGCGTCTTCATGGGTTGGATGTGCGGTTCCGGTCAAAATTAGGTCGCTCATCAGATACCGATCTCGCAGACGATCTTGAGCATGTTGACCTCGGCGCCGCTGGAAGTGATGCCGATGATGCTCTCGTTGCCGACGATCTCGATCTCCGGGGCCGTCGGGCCGCTGGCGATCTGGACGTAGTCGACCGGCCGGACGCCGTCGTGCAGGAGCACGGTCAGGGCGACGGTGTCCGGGAACCGCAGGATCTTCACGTTCTTCGTGTATGCAGGCAGCGCCCAGAAGGCGAAGTTCGAGTACCCACCGATCTCGGAAGCCGGAGGGGTGCCGACCGGGATGGTGGCCTGCGCGGGCGCGTTCGTCTCGGAGCTGAGGTAGCAGTTGAGCGTCTTGTAGATCCTGGAGCGGGCCTTGTTGAAGTAGTTCGCCATCGCCTTCACGAGCACGGGCTCGGCCGGGATGACCAGGTTGCTGCCTCCGCTCGGGTTGTTGCATACTACGGGGCCGCCTGGGCCGATGATGGGGACCGGCACGTACGAGGGTCGGGGTATAAGTGGGTGGAGGGTGAGGTAGTAGTAGTTGATCCACTGCGCGAGCGACATCGGCGGGTTGGTGCCGAGTATGGGGGCCAGCAGGAGGTTGTCGTAGCGCGCGTAGGCCCGCAGGACGCCGGTGGGCACGCTGACTATCACGGTGCCGTCCTGGGGCTCGATCGCGGACGCGGCCTGGTTGATCGAGCCGGCGAAGGGCCCGACCACGAGGTCGAACTCGAGGCGCGTGAACTGCGCTCCGTTGCCGAACTCGATGATCCCCGTGACGGGCCCCGGGAAGCCGGGGTTCGGGTTGCTACCTCCTTGCAGGATGCGCGAGACTGTGAAGATGACCGAGGTGGTCTGTCCCCTCTTCGATGACCCGTCGAGGTTGAGTATGCGAGGTGCGTTGTTCTGGGGTAGTACTGTTCCTACGTTCCACGTCGACGCGTCGGCCGGGTTCACCACCGCGCTCGCCTGCGGCTCCAGCACGGCGTTGTTACCGATGTTCAGATCGGCGTTCTCGAGCAGCGGTCCTTCCGAGTGGCCTTGCATGTGCGCCATGTATCTATCCTTCCTTGCTCACGATCCTGTAGCTCCCCGGCCGTTCGATCACGGACAGGCTCACGCGCACCGTGATCCTCACTTCGCCCTGGTTGTGTATCAGGACGCGGAGCGGGTCGGCGCTCGACACCGTCTCGCGGATCTCCCGGCCCGCGGAGTAGCTCGAGATCGGCTCGGGGCAGGCCGCTACTATGAAGTGCCCGCAGGCGATCTGCTCTACCACCGCGTCTGCCTCTCCCGGCTCGCACGCCAGCGTCAGCACGGGGTGCGACATGTTCTCGGACGGGGCAGTCACGACCTCGAGGCGGTCGCCGGCCTCGACCCGGGCCTCCTGGAGCTCCGTGCGCAGGTTCTCCCTCATCACGACCCGCACGGTATCGACGTCGTCCTGGATCACCTGCCCCGCCCCCTCATGACCGCCACGTCTCGCTCCATCATCTCGATCGCGTTGGTCAGCTTGTCGAGCACTTCCTCCTGGTGGGTCAGCGCCTTGTCTATCCGCTTGAGGGTCTCGTTCACGGTCACCTTGTCTTCCGCCCCCGCCAGGGTCTGCTTGTTCCACTCCTCCCGCTCGACGAAGAAGGCTTTGCCGAGCCCGCCCACGATCACGCCGATCCCGATCACGATCCCGAGCACGGTCGACAGCACTATCAGGAACGACCGGGGTCCGGCCGGTTCCCTCGTGACCTCGACCGGGGGAGGAGTGACCTGGATCTCAGGCATGGTGAATGGGGGCATGGGTCGCTTTCTGCTTCTTCGTTGCCACCGCCCTGAAGTGCTTCTCTAGTGCAGGCTGCTTGAACTTACGCGAGAGTACCACCCCGTCGCTGGCCTCGTCGAGGGTCAAGTCCTGCTGGCTCTTGCCGGCCAGGAAGAGCAGTCGCCGCTGCTCCCTGTCCTCCTTGCGGTCAGGCCTAGCCGCCGCGGCCCTGATCAGGCCGAACGTCAAGGCGGCGGCGAGCACGAGACCCCACATCGTTTCCTTACGTCTCTACTTTGACGCCCTTCTTCTGCAGGAAGGCCAGCAGCGTCTTGCCCGCCGCCTGCTTCTGGGTGTCGTTGGCGTCCTTCTTCACGTGGACCGCGATGGCCGCGTTGAAGTCCTTCCTGGACATCTTTTTCGCCTTCACCGCCGCGACGACGTAGTCCTTGAACGTCTTGTCAGCGCCCACGAACGCGCCGGAGCTTGACGAGGGAGCCGCGTCGATCCGCACTCCCCTGTCGGTGAGCAGCGTGAGGAGCTTGCCCGCGGCCACCTCCTTCGACTCGCGCGTGTGCAGGCTGCGCAGCTGCGCTGCCCGGTTGAAGTCGTCCCGGCTGATCCGCTTCTTGGCGACGGCCTTGCCGACTATCTGCTTGAACGTGTCGGCGATCACGAACTTCGTCGCCTCGTCCGGTCCGGCGGCCGGAGCCGGCGCCTGCGCTCCGGAGATCGCCTCGGGTCGCAGTGACGCCCTGGTGCCTCCCAGCAGCAGGCGGTCGACCTCCTGCTTGGCGCTCGGGCGGTTCTGCAGCACGTCGTCGATCTGCTTGTGGGCTCGGAAGCTGATCGCGTACTTCAGGGCGTCCAGGTCGCTGCCCTTCTGCGCGCGCTCGAGGTTCTCCTTGGCCCTGGCCCTGGCCGCCTTGTTGCCTTTCTTGCACTGGACGTAGTCGGCCAGCGGCTGGGTGTCGATCGGGGTCAGCTCGCTCAGCGAGCCCCCGTCCCGGGCAGCCTCGAGCAGCTGTATGGCGTTGACCAGGCTCGATGTCTGGATGGCCTTCTGGTCGCCCGCGGCTGTCCTCTTCTCGAGGTCGGCGTACGTCTTGCGCTCTCCGTCGTAGTCCCTGTTGAGTAGCATGGCGTGGAGGGCAGATACCGTTGGGTCCTTCATGGTGAGAGCGTCGACGGCGTCCTGGAGCTCCGCCTTCGCCGCCGGGGAGACCGGGCGCGGGTTCGCGGTGGATATGCTGTATCCCATGCTCGTGCTGGTCACGGAGGACAGCTCGACGTCCACCGCTCCTCCCTTCGGCGCCTCGGTCCTGGGCGCCTCCGAGGGTGCCTGGGGCGCGGGCTCCTTCGCGGCGGGCTTCGCGGAGGCGGTGGGCGCCGCGCTGGCGGCCGCGGTCGCCGGAGCAGCCGGCGCTGCCGCCGCTGCCGCGGGCGCTACTCCCTTGCCTTTTTCCTTGCGCGCGGAGGCCGCCAGGACGAGCGAGGCGGTCGACGTGGCCGCGCTGATGCCGGGCAGGATGATGCTCAGGTTGCGCTTGAAGGCCTCGAACGGAGACCAGCCCGTCTTGTCGCATCCAGCTGCCTGGGCGGCGGGGGCGGGAGCTACCGGAGTGGCCGACCTCGAGGCCACCCCCTCGCGCCAGTTGGCGAGCGGGTCGCGCGTCGAGAAGGTGAGAGCTCGCAGGCTCTCCCTGGCCAGGGACGCGAGCCCCGTGATCGGCGCCTGCGGGGTCTCGGGCAGGGTCGACATGGGGGTCGCCGGGGGTGGCGGGGGCGACAGCGCCGCGATCTGGGCTGCCAGCTTGGGCTTGCGAGCCCGCTCGGCGAGCCTCTCCGCCGCGACGGCCTCTGCCGCCGTGATGGTGCCCGCCTGGGCCTTCTCTACCGCCTCGGCCAGCGTCTTGTCCGCCTCCGTCTTCTCCGCGGCGGACAGGGGCGGGTTCACCTTCTCGAGGAACTCCTCGCGTGCCTTGGGCTTGGCGGCCATCGTCTGGGCGATTATCGCGGCGGCAGCGAGGGAGATGGCGGCGGCGGTCGCCTCCGGGGTCGGGTTGGGGACGGTCGCGGCCTCGCTGATCTGGCGCGAGGTCTCGATCGCGGCGGGATCCTTGGCCGCCGCCCGCTCCTGCAGGTTGACGGCGTCCCGCATGGCGGGCGATATCTCCTGGCCCTCGTTGGCGTCTGCCAGGGTGTGGGTAGCGACCACCTTGCCCATGTCCTTGATCTTGTCCGGGTCGCCCGTCTTGGCCGCCTCGAAGCTCTCGTTGAACTCCTTCGTGGCCTGGGGGTTGCCGGCGTTCTTGGCCTGCACGAGCGCCGCCGTCTTCTGCAGCGACTCGGTGGCGGAGGGAGCCGCGGTGGCGGCCATCGCCAGCTCTCCGGCGAGCTTCTTGTCGCCCGTCTCCTGGGCGATCTTGGCGCCGGCCGCGTACTCCTCCCTGGTCCCCGTCCTGGAGTCGTACTTGGTCTTGATCTTGGCCAGCTGGGTCTTCTTCTTGGCCGACTCCTTCTTGGTGCTGGCGTGCTTCTTCGACACCGCGGCCGTGGCGGCCGCCACGCTCCCGGTGGCGAGCGTCAGCTCGACCAGCTGCGCGGTCTCGAGCCTCCTCTTGGCCCGCTTGGCGTTCGGGTTGCCCGCCTTCGCGGCGGCGCTGACGATGCCGATCTGCCGGATCGCCGAGGGGTCGTTCTTGTTCGCCCGGCGCACGAGCTTGCGCGCCTGCGCGAGGTTGTGCTGCTCGCGGGCGGTCGGCGCGACGGTGCGCACGTGGCGCGCGAGCTTCATCCCGGCGACGCGCTTCTTGGCCCCCTTGTCGCCCGCCTTGGCCAGCTTCACCTGCTGGTTCACGTACTTCCGCGCCTTCGGGTTGCCCCGGGCCGACGCGTGCTCGACCTTGGCCAGCTTGTGCAGCTCGTGGGCGTGCTGGGCGCGCGCGAGCTTCTTGGCCAGGACCACTTCCATGTTTTTCTGGGCGGCGATCACCTTCAGCTTGCGAGCATTCGCCGCCAGCTGCCGCTCGTGCTTCTTGTGCGCGGCCAGCTGCGCCTTCTCCTTGGCCTTCTGGGCGTGCATTCCGGCGTAGGCCGCGCGCAGGTCGCGCGTGGCCTGCTTGTCGCCCTTCTGGGACCTCGCGATCATGTTCCGGAGGGAGGCCTTCGCCTGCGGGTCGCCCGCGCGCAGCTTCTTGTAGAACTTCGCGCCGGCCCGGATCTTCATGCCGGTCGCGTTCTTGCGGCCCGCAGCCTTGAGGATCTTCTTGTCGCTGGTGCCCACATCGCTGTCCCACTCGCCTGCGAACTCACCCGAGCTGTCCTGGTCGGTGTCGCCTCCGTCGTCCTGCGACTTGAGGGCCTGCTCGGGGTTGGCCTCCAGCTCGGCCGTCTTCATCGCGGCCTCCTTCTGCAGGGCCGCGGCGTCGGCGGCGTCCGCCTCGGCCTGGGCGGCGTCGGCGATCGCCTGCTGAGCCCGCAGCTCGGCCTCGGTCTGGGCGTCGGCAGCTGCTGCCTTGGCCTCGGCCGCCTTCTGGCGCTGGGCGGCCGCCCTCATGCGGGCCAGGCGAGCCTGCTCGGGGTTCGAGCCTCCCCCGCCGCCGCCGAACACCTTCTGGCCGGTCCACTTCGTCCCCTTGTAGAGGCCGTAGGCGGGCAGCCACACGGGGGCCGTGGCGTACTTGAACACCTGCCCGAACGAGAGGCCGACGTAGTCGCCCCCCGAGATCATGCCCGTCTCCTTGAGGCGCTGCAGGCCGTATATGGCGCGCGGGTTGCCGGCCTTCGCCAGGCTCTGCACGGCCTGTAGCATCTTCGCCTCGGCCGGGGTCATGGCCGCGGCGGCAGCCGCTCCCATGATGGTCTGCTGGAGCTGCTTGGCCCTGGACAGGTGCCGGTAGGCGCGGCCCGACACGTGCGCGCCGACCACCCCGCGCAGCTTCTTGCTCTCTGCTCCCAGCGCGACTATCGCCTTCTCGTGCTCGGGCGACAGGGCTCGGTTGGGGCTCACCTGGTGGCTGAGCGCGACCGCCGCTTTGCCGCAGACGAGGTTACGCTGCCGCGCGGCCCGGACGTCTCCCGCGAGGCACGCGCCCACGAAGGCGCCGTGGATACCGGAGAGGTAGGCGGGCGTCTTCTCCCAGATGTCGCCGTGCACGACCTTCACTTGGTGCAGCACGTCGGCGATCTGCTTGGCCTCGGCCAGCTGGTCGGGCGAGAGGCCTCGGCCCGACTGGAGGGTCGCGTAGATGGCGTTCGCCTGCCTGCGCTTGCCGGCCTTGTCGAGCGCGTCCTGGATGACGGTGGAGATGGCCGTGGGCTTCTCGTGGCCCATGGAGTCGGAGGCGGGGACCACCTCGGCGGGACCCGCGAGGCGGGCCTCCTTCACGCACCGCCGGACCTCGCCGGCGAGGGAAGTCTCGATCTCCTTGAGCTGGGCCTCCGTCGCGACGGCCTGGTCCTTGGCCTGCTGGACCGCGTCCGCTGCAGCCCTGGCCTTCTCGGCCTGGGTGAGCACCTTCTGGCGTTTCGCGAGCTTCTCGCGCAGCTCCGCGTTCTCGCTCCACGCCGTCCGCTCCTTGTCCTCGAGGCCTCGCTCCTCCTGCGACTTGAAGACGTAGCGTAGGGGGTTGAGCTTGTAGAGCCAGTCGCCGAGGACGTCGTGCTGGGTGCGCACGCCGTGGATCTTGGTCACCCCGGCCGTCATGAGGGTCGCGTAGACCTGCTTGGCGGTTGGATTTCCCGTTTTAGCGAGGCGGGCTACGATCGCGAATTCTCCGGGCTGGAGCGGGTATCCGCTGCGCAGCTTCTTCACGGCGATGGCCATGACCTGGTCTTCCTTGGACGCTCCCGGGCCGCCCGAGATCTTGGTCACCCCGCCGGTGAGCAGCATGGCGTACACCTTCTTCGCCAGGGGGTTGCCGTTCTTGGCCAGCCGGCCGACCAGTCCGAACTCGCCCGGGGTCAGGGGGTGTCCGCTGCGCAGTTTCTTGACCGCGATTATCATCATCTGGTCGTCTTTCGGCGTCGCGGTCTGGGCCGGCGCGGCGCCCAGCACCTCTCGCGTCACGGCCCCGAGGGAGTCTGCTCCCATGACGCCGGTGCTGACGCTGCCTCGCGAGCCGTTGACGCCGTCGTAGAAATCTCCTTGGGAACCGTCAGGCGAGCCGTAGGGCATGGGACCTCCGTATGGGGCGCCTCCGTCGGGAGGCATCATGGAAGCGTCGGGCGGGCCGCCGGGTCCGCCGCCGGGGTACATCATGGAGCCGTCGGGAGCTCCGCCGGGTCCGCCGGGTCCGCCGGGAGGCATGGATCCGTCGGGCATGGCGCCGCCCTGCCCCTGGGGGAGGGGCTGGCCGTCGGGTCCGAGCATCTGGCCGGGACTGCCGTCGGGGCCGGTCGCCGACCGGGCGCCCTGGGTGTTGTTCACCACGACCTGCGACTGTCCGAAAAACCACGAGATCGGGTTCCACCAGGTGCCCATCACGTCCGACCCGCAGATCTCCGCGCCCAGCACGTCGGCCCCGCTCACCACGTACGAGGTGGGCATCCCGCCCGCCTTGATCTGGGCGATTGCCCAGGGCTTCGACTGCGCCTGGTAGTAGAGCATCGGCTGCACCGGGTTGCCGGCGGCCTGGTCCTGGTTGGCGAGGTAGTTCGCGTGCTCCACCACCAGCTTGTTGTAGAGGTTGCGGACAATCCTCGCCTTCTGGGCGTCGCGGCCCGGGATGAACCTCATGGCCCCGCGGCCCACGAACCGCGCCGCCGACAGGGGCGCCCTGGCCACTCGCCCGATCCCCCGCCTCAGGCCGCGGGCGAGCCCGCGGAAGCCGAACCCCACGTCCGAGTCACGTCCCGCGCGTTCCAGTTTTTCTTCGTGTGTCATGGTCTCTCCGTAGCTCGCGTCGTCCAGGACCTCGTCCATGGCGTGGCGCCCTCTCTTCGACTTGTTGATGATCCAGTCGTTCTGTTCCGCGTCGTCCACCCGGTGGAGTCCCTCGAGTCCCGGTGTGTCCTCGAGGATCTCCTCTTCGTCCTCCGAGAGGGGCCTCATGGTGTCGAGCGCCCTCTGCGCCTCTCCGGGTGAGAGGTCCTCTCGCAGCGCCTCGAAGGCGTCGTTGTCTTCGGTGTCCTCGGTCGAGACGTCCTCGTTCTTGGGAGCTATGACGGCCATGAGGCCGTCGTCGTCCACCGGGGACTCCGGATCCGGGTCCATGGTGGTGACGCTGAAGCTGTCGCCCACCAGGTCTCGGAACAGCCTCTGAGATCGCCTCGTCTTCACGGGGTGCCTCTCTCAGGACGGGAGGGTGATCCTGCCGGGGCGCGCCCCGGGGAGGTAGAGCGAGAGACCCGCCGCCGACATGTCCTTGTCCACCGACTTCTTGGCCGCGTGGAAGTGTCTCGTCGTGGGCCTGCGTCCGCCGGCCACCTTGACCGCGCGGCTGAGTATGGCGGCGCGGTAGGCCGTGTTCGGCACGAGGGAGGTCTCTGACACCGCACCGCTCAGGTCGGTCAGGCTGAACGACTGGTAGTCGCGGAACACCCCGCTCTGCTCGAGCACCGCGAGCGCCCGCCTGGCCTTCGGGTCGCCCTTCCGGGCCTGCTTCTGCAGCTTGGAGACGTTCTTGCGCACGACCGCCATCTTCTTGAGCGCCGCCTTGTTGCCCATGTCGGCCGCCACCTTGGTGGCAGCGATGTCCGCCAGCTTGTCCATCTCGGCCTCGGTGAGGACGATGCTGGCGACGCCCGCCTGGGGCATCTCAGGTGGGATGACCGCGACGCCGCAGCCGCGCGCCCAGTTGCGCCGGGACTTGCCGAACAGTATGTCGTATGCCATGGGTCGTGCCTCTCTGCGTGGGGTCTCAGGCGGACAGCTTGATCTGCTTCTTCTGCAGGAACTCGAGCATCTTGCCGCCCACCGCGAGCTTCTCGTCCTTGGTCGCCTGCGGTCCGGCGTAGAGGGCGACCGCCTTGTTGAAGTCCGCCCGGGACATAGCCCTCGGGCTGGAGCTGGCGGCGGCGTCGATCAGCTTGCGCGCTTCCTGGCGCCCCGCCGCCGCGGGTTCCTGAGTATCGGAGCTCCCCATCACCGTCACCTGCCGGGACGAGAGGAACTTCTGCAGCTCCGCCGGGTTCGCGCCCGCCGTCACGGCCTGGTCGAAGGTGGCCCTGGTCATCTGGTGCGAGGCGAGGGCGGCGTTGACGATGGGGCGCACCGCCTCCATCTTGGCGCGGTTCTTGTGGTGGTGGCCGTGGCCGGAGTCGTCGCCCTTGACCGCCACCTTGGGCTTGCGGGCCGCGATGGCGGCCGCGAGGCCGGGCGAGATCGACTCGTCGATGGCGGACAGGTCTGCTTTGCGCACCTCGTCCTCCTTAGACTCGGGACCCCGGACGTAGGCCCAGTGGGAGTTGTAGCCGCTGGAGTCGACGCCGCGTCGGACCAGTGCTCGCAGCTCCGAGCCGCCCTCCTCGCGCGCCAGGTGCTCCTCCTCCGGGCTAACGAAGGATCCACCAACGATCTCCTCGCGTCCAACGATCTCCTCGCGTCCAACGATCTCCTCGCGTCCAACGATCTCCTCGCGTCCAACGATCTCCTCGCGGCCCACGAGCTCTTGCTTTCCTACTAATTGCGGCATCGTCTTTTCTCCGTCGGGTTTTTCAGAACTTGATCATCGCCGCCAGCGCCCTGCCGAGCCCGCGCCACCTGCCCGACTGCGAGGCAGACGGGGGTGGGTTGTCGACGTAGCAGCGGCTCTGGCAGCCCTTGAGCGACGTCATCATCGTCGTCATCTTCCTGTCCAGCGCGGTGATCATCTCCTTGAGCTCTCGGTATTCTTGTGATTCCACAGCCTTCTCCAGAACTTCAGAAGAGGCCGTTCGCTTTCTCGAAGTTGCGCGTCGTCGCCTTGAACTTCTCGCGTACGGCGGGGTCGTGCACCCAGGACGCCACGCCGTTCTCGCCGGCCAGGTGCCCCACGGCGAGGAGGCCTGAGAGAGAAGCTCTTGCTCCGCCTACCGGAGCTCCGACCATCCCCGAGACCTTCGGGACCATCCGCCGCATCGAGCGCGAGAGCGCCTCGTACTGCGCCGGGGTCGACTCCAGGAACTTCTGCTGGGTGAGCGGCGGCACCCACTCGCCCGTCCACACGCCGGACTCCGACCCGACGGTCGTCTTGCGGGGGCTCGTCATGAAGCCGACGTCGGAGAGCCTCCTGGCGTCCAGGCCGAACATGCCGACGCGTCCGCGCGGGGTGACCGTCCTCTTGGGGGCCACGACCATCAGCGCCACGAACTTCTCCCACGCGAAGATGGGCACGCCGCGGATGGGGGCGCCCTTCTGAGGAGCTCTCATGGACATGCCCTTACGGGACACCCCGAGGGCGTATCCACCGAGGGCAGCGGGCAGGAGGAGGAAGGGCGTCATGGAGTAGGCTCAGCCGTAGTGGATCGACTTCAACATGGCGTCGAGCTCGCTGTTGAAGGCCGGATCCTTGTTGATCGCGTCGTACAGCTTACGCACCGTCTCCGTATATTTCGGATCCGGGATGTCGATGGCCGCCCGCAGGTCGATCAGCTTGAAGCGGGTCTTGTCGTCCTTGGCCTTCAGGGATGCCTGGTTCGCGAGGTAGCGCGCCCGCTTCTGCATGGCGTACACGCCGATCCGGTCGCGGATCTCGTTCAGGACCTCGTCGTAGCTCGCGGGACTGCCGTCGTCGTGCCACCACGAGGGAACCGGAGCTGAGCCCCCAGCTCCCGCACCGATCTCGCCGTCCAGCAGTCGTCCCAGGAGCTCTTGATGCAATGATGCCATGGGCGGTCGTCCTTCCTAGACGTACACGTTCTTGGGGGTGCCCGTGCCGTAGGTCTGGCCGACGACGTTGTTCTGCGTGACGCTCACGACCTTGGCGTTCTGGGGCGAGTAGGTGCCGGCGTTGGTTACGCCCGGCTCCACGATCTCGCCCGGCATGTTCGACGCGGTCTTTGACGCGGCGGAGTTCTGCGAGGGGCCGACCTCCACCGCCTGGTCTACCGAGAGAGGATCGACGAGCCCCTCGGCGTCCGCGTTGACCAGCGGGCCGGGGTTCGAGGAGGGTCCCACCTCGACCGTCTGGTCGACCGAGGTCTCCCCGTCGCCCTGGTCGGCCACGTTGACGAGCGGGCCGGGGTTGGACGACGGGCCCCTGGTCTGGCCGCCGGATGGCTGGCCGCCCGCGTTGGCCGCGCTGACCAGCGGTCCCGGGTTGGACGACGGGCCGACCTCCACCGCCTGGTCCACGGACAGTCGGCCGTCGCCCTGGCCGGCGACGTTGACGGTAGGTCCGGAGCTCGATGACTGCGACATGTAGGTTCCCCCTGACAAGGTTTCGGTGTCGGTCGCTTCGGCGTGGGAACCTCGCGGTGTCCTCTCTGCTGGTGACTCTGGTGGGGGAGAGGAGGCCGCCGGGGCCGCTTGGGCTCGGGTCGCAGACCCTAGTTGGAGACCAGGTTAGGGCGCTTCTGGCGGCCCGTCAAGTTTTTCTGCGAAAACTGCGCTTTCCTTCCGGACCTCTCCTCCGATATAGTGCGCCTCGTGAGCTACGACCTGGCCATGAGGCGTCAGCTGCGGCGCGACTGGAGCATCGCCCCGAGCCTGGACTTCTCCGCCGACCGGAGGCGGGGACCGCCGGCCGACGACGCCCCGGCGTCGCCCGCCGACGCGGCGGTCGCGAAGGCCAGGGAGTCGGCGCCCGGCCTGGTCGACCTGGTCACGAGGTACCAGCCCTCGTACTCGCACCACGTCTTCTCCGTCACCACGAAGTTCTGAGAGGAGGGTTGACAACTGTCGCTTGAAGTGGTAAGATAAGGTCATGAGCGAACAAAAGTTGTCGTCCTATGGGTTCCCGCTGGAACAATGGTTTGATCTTGCAAAGCCGATACGGAAGTCAGACGCAGATCTATGCGAGGCACAGATGGCTTTATATGCCGTGAAAGACGGCGAGGATCCCGAGTCGCCTGACGCAAGAGCTATATACCAACAGATGCGGTTGGCTGTTTGGCAACACAACAAACGACTACGTAAGGCGTAGTCATGTGTCTAAAGAAACTGTCAACCTGGGCCAAGGAAAACGGGGTTCATTATCGCACTGCGATGATCTGGATGCACGAAGGAAAGCTTCCCGTGGAGGTTGTGCGAACACCTGGCGGACACTACCGAGTGGTCGAGAAGATTATCGCATCACAGGCAATTGAAAAATCTGCTTTGTATGGTCGAGTGTCGTCACATGACCAAAAGAGTGATCTCGTAAGGCAGATAGCAAGACTTCGCTCCTTCGCCAGCGGCCTTGGTTTGCAAGATGTCGAGGTAGTAGAGGAATTAGGTTCTGGCTTGAACGGCAAGCGTCCGAAGCTGCTCAAACTGTTGGCCGATTCTTCCGTCAAAAAGATCGTGGTGGAGCACCGGGATCGTCTCGCTCGTTTTGGAGTTGAGTACATCGAGGCGGCGTTGCAGGCCCAAGGACGCTCACTGGTCGTCGCCGAAGCGGGCGAGCAAAAGCTTGACCTGGTTCAAGATTTCATCGACGTAGTCACGAGCATGTGCGCTCGCATCTACGGTCGGAGAGCTGCGAGCAACAGAGCCAAGAGAGCTTTGGCAGCGGCGGCGGAGGAAACGTGAAAAAGAGTCGCTTTTTCTACCTACACCCCGAGGCGAATT
>Ga0326728_10017995_pt1 | contig 14028 bp, 11 predicted proteins | sample MB3enrmetagenome_FD_207602 | JGI IMG/M metagenome (GOLD analysis project Ga0326728, IMG submission 207602) | Lab enriched peat soil microbial communities from McLean, Ithaca, NY, United States - MB31MN | ecosystem: Environmental > Terrestrial > Soil > Wetlands > Peat | place: USA: New York...
CATCGGGCAAACACACATATCAGTCAACTCATCGGGCACCCCCGAAACTGAGACAGTCACTATAGATATCAAGGAACCCGCAACGATTAAGCTGAAGCAGTTGTTCAAGATGGCGGATATTGTAGCCGTGGTGCGCATTGTCTCTGGCGATACGGAGAATTACAAGACCGCGATTTATAAAGCGGTTGTCGTAAAGAGCTTCAAAGGAACGGCTGATGGGAAGACACTCTATTTCGGGCCGTTTATCGGGGACAGACTTGGTTGGGAATATGTAGTATTCCTGCGTGGAGTGAAGGAACCAGCTGTGCCAACAACGATAACAACTGCAGCTTACGGAGTCGTAAATTACTTTGAGGTTTTCAATCAAGGATACAGCTCTATGCAGAGTTCATATGAGTGTGTCTTTGACGGAAAAGAGACCAATCAAGAGTGTGATGATGGAGTCCAAGTTTGTACGGATTATGTAGTTTTACCCAAGAACACTCCCGTCTTTCCATCATTAGATGAAGTGGTTCCATTTGGGTGCAGATGGGTTCGGAAATCGAAGTTTCTTTCGTTGCTTACCGATCTGACACACTAAGTCAAACTAATTCAATTTCCGGTGCCGTCACGCCCGTCATCCGCAGGCCCCTCACAGAAAAGATAATTGAAGCCGGAAGTAGCGCGAACTACTCCCGGCTGGGTATTATCCTAGGCTGCTTTTGCATCCACCGCCGAACGCACACGGAAGCGCTTCATCGTAATCGACAGCGTGCGCTCGATCTTGCGCAGGTCGCCGCGCTCTGCCGGTCCGGCAAAGGTCGAGGCCACGCCATGCGCCGAGGCGCGCCCGGTTCGACCCACTCGGTGAACAAAGTCCTCGGCCATCTTGGGCATATCGAAGTTGATCACGTGCGCCACGTTGGCCACATCGATGCCGCGAGCGGCCACGTCCGTCGCCACCAGCACGCGATGACGGCCCTCGGAGAAGCTGCGCAGGGCCTGGTTGCGCTGGACCTGTGAGCGGTCGCCGTGAATCTGCGTCGCCGAATGGCCACTGCGCACCAGCCTGCGCGCCACGCGATCCGCGCCATGCTTGGTGCGCACGAAGACCAGGAAGCTGCCCGTCTCCGCGCCCAGCAGGTGTTCGAGCAGCTCCTGCTTCTTGTCCGGCTCGACCTCAAAGGTGCGCAGCTCGACGTTCTCGGCCGGCTTCAGCACCGAGCCGATCTCGACGCGCACCGGGTTGTTCAGGTACTTGCGCGCCACTTCCTTGACCGAGCCTTCCAATGTGGCCGAGTAGCACAAGGTCTGGCGCACGGCGGGCAGCGTGGTTGCGATGCGCGCGATGGCCGGCTGAAAGCCCATATCGAGCATCCGGTCTACTTCGTCGAGCACCAGAATCTTCACCTGGTCCAGGCGCACAAGCTTGCGCTTGAGGTAGTCTTCAAGCCGTCCGGGCGTGGCCACAATCAATTTGGCGCCGCGCCGTATGGCATCCAGTTGCGACCGCTCGGCCAGCCCGCCGACCACCAGGGCCACGGTCTGTTCGGAACTGGAGCGGATGGCGAGAAAGGCCTGCTCCACCTGCATGGCCAGCTCACGCGTAGGCAACAGGATGAGTGCGTGCGCGGCGGGGCCGCGCGCTACCGCCCTTTGCAGCTGTTCTACGATTGGGATCAGATATCCGAGTGTCTTGCCGGTTCCGGTCTGCGCGGTAGCCAGCACGTCGCGGCCTTCCAGCGCCGGAGGAATGCAGCCGATCTGCACCGGGGTGGGGATTTCAAATTTGTTAGCGTCAAGCCGCGCCATCAGGGCGGGCGAAAGAGAGAACTGCGAAAACTGTGTCTTCAAAATTAAGTCATTTCCTAGGGGTTCCGGAGCCGCCAATGCGGCCTGCAAACAGAACCGGACAGAGAGGCGCGCGCACCCATTCAGGGGCGCGAACCTGCATATTGATATGCGTAAGGGAGAACCGAAAGTCGAGCTAAGACTGGCCGCCAACTGTAAAAAGGGGGCCCGGAGCTGCCACACGCTACGTCATCGCCAGACGGCACATTGCCGAATGGCTCCACGCTCCAGCGCGATCAACTTTCGCGCTCCCGGTTCATACGCCTGATCACATTCAAGGATACAAAGGCGTCTGGCTCTCGGACCCATTCAAAGTCCAGAGCAGAGTCACCAGGATGGGAGACTCTTGTGGATACGCTGTAGGGGCTTGGGGAAATCTGTGCCAGGCAAAGTTGCCTCGAAAGGCAAACTGCCGCTCACGGCCAAATCACTGAGCGCAACTACAGTGTATCACAGTTGGGAATCATGATCTGTCTGCAGGCGCGCAAGGCATCAGAGTGACGCGCCCTGACGCTATCAGGAATATAAATTGTGTTTTGTGAAGTCCAAGCATATCCTCCATTAAAACCACATTCGCTTGAACCAATAACCTCGCGAAAGCCCGTTTGCATCCTCCTGCGTCTAAAGCCTCAGATCATTTCGGGGACTCACGGATGCCAAGGACCGCTCCGGCCAGTTACAATGCTGAGAGTGGGGCCCGGCTCGAACCGGAGCGCCGGAATTGAAGAGTTCGTTGCCAGCCGGACGGTTGAGCAGTCGTGAGGTTTAGGACCGAATGAAGAAGATCGCCTTAATAGTATTTCTGCTGGCCGTGTGCGTGGCAGCAGGCCGCGCCCAGGAAAGCCGCCAGGATGTCAGCCTTAGCGGATTCGGGCTCATCGAACCATTTATCGGATCGCCAACGGATGTCTATGTTCACTCGACCCCCGCCTATGGCGCGCTGGCCAGCTACCGCTTCATGCTCACACCCTCCAGCGCCATCGAAGCCAACTACGGCATCACCTACCAAAACAAGATTACCTACCATACCAACCCACTCGTTGTGACCATTCTGACCCGCACTCAGGAGGTTTCAGGCGCCTACGTCCGCACCTTCACATACCGCAAATTCAATCCCTTTGTCGAGGCTGGGGCGGCCGGATTCATCTTCCTGCCGATTCGTAACTCCGGCACAAAGGCCATCGATGCGAAACGGCAGACCACACTCGGCGCCATCTATGGGGGCGGAATCGCTTACGAGATCAGCCCCAGCTTCGACATTCGCGCCGAGTTTCGCGGCATGGTCACCAAGGTGCCCAGTTTTGGCCTGGGGACGACAAACAGCACCCCCGATATCGCTACCAACAAGTGGTACAACATTTACAATCCTGTGATCGGCGTGGCCTATCACTTCTAGAGTTGTGCCCCCGTAGAATTAAGAAGGGGACAGGCTGAGGCCTGTCCCCTTTTTTATGGCATAGCTTTGAAATACGCTTCTGGCCACCATGGGTGCAATCCATGTATCCTCAGCCCATGGACAAGGACGTTATCCCCACGCCCGCCGAATCCGGCTCCGCCAACCTGCTCGAAGACTCCGCCTCTTCTTACCTGCGCTCGGCGCGCCATCAGCCGGTCCAGTGGCATCCCTGGAGTGAGGCGGCCTTTGCCCGCGCCCAGGCGGAAGACAAGCCCATTCTGCTCGACATTGGCGCTGTCTGGTGCCACTGGTGCCACGTGATGGACCGGGAGTCGTATGAGAACCCGGAGATCGCCGCGCTCATCAATGAATTTTATGTGGCCGTGAAGGTGGACCGCGATGAGCGGCCCGATGTGGACGCGCGCTATCAGGCAGCGGTATCGGCGATCACCGGCCAGGGCGGCTGGCCGCTGACGGTTTTTCTTACGCCCGACGGCAGGCCCTACTTTGGCGGTACTTACATTCCGCCCGACGATCGCTATGGGCGGCCGGGCTTTGGCCGGGTGCTGACGACGCTGGCCCACGTGTGGCACGAGCGGCGCGATGAAGCGCTGGAGACGGCGGCGAGCGCGATGACCGCTATCGAGCACAACGAGACCTTTTCCGGGCGTGGCGGCGAGCTTTCGCTGGCGCTGGTGGATAAGATCGCCAACTCGATTCTCTCGCAATTCGATCCGCGCAATGGCGGCTTCGGCTCGCAGCCCAAGTTTCCCCACCCCGGCGCTCTGGACCTGCTGCTGGAAGTGGGCTTGAATCGCGGCAACGAGCGTGCCGTAGAGGCTTTCCGCACAACGCTGGAACGCATGGCGCGAGGCGGGGTCTACGACCAACTGGCCGGCGGCTTTCATCGCTACAGCGTGGACGAGCGCTGGCGGGTGCCGCACTTCGAGAAGATGCTCTACGACAACACCGAGCTGCTGCGCAACTACCTGCACGGCTTTCAGAGCCTGGGCAGTGAGGATTTTCGGAGAACCGCCGAGGAGATCGTGGGCTGGCTGGAGACTACGATGAGTGACCACGAGCGGGGCGGCTTTTACGCCTCGCAGGACGCCGACATCAATCTCGACGACGACGGCGACTACTTTACCTGGACGCTGGCCGAGGCGCGCGAGGCATTGTATGCAGGGGAGTTTTCCGAGGACGATGCGGAGATTGCCCTTCGCTACTGGGGGATCGGCGAACTGGGCGATATGCACCACGATCCGGCGAGAAATGTCCTTCACCTGGACCGTACCCTGGAGGAACTGGCGGCCGAATCAGGGCGGAGCGTGGACGATCTGCGTCTGTTGCTGGACTCGGCTCGCCGCGCGCTGCGGGCGGCCCGCGCCCAGCGGCCCACACCCTTTATCGACCGCACGCTCTACACCGGTTGGAACGCGATGGCGGTGACAGCAGTTCTGGAGGCGGCGCGGATGCTCAACATCGTCTCGGCGCGGGAGTTTGCTCTGCTCACGCTAGACCGGCTGCTGCGGGAGGCCTGGGATGACGGCAAGTTGCTCAGCCACGTGATCGCCTATGGCGACACTCAGGCAGGGGAAGGGAAGCGGACAGAGAAGATTGCCGGCACGCTGGACGACTACGCCTTCACCGTTCACGCCTGCATCGACGGCTGGTTTTCCAGTGGCGAGATGAGCTACTATCACGCAGCCGTCAAGCTGGCTGACGCGATGATCGCCCGCTTTTCTGATACTAGTGGAGGAGGATTTTTTGATTCTGCTGTACACTCCAGCGAAGCGCCGCCGCTGGGTGCTCTGGCCGCGCGGCGCAAGCCGCTGCAGGACTCGCCCACCCCCGCCGGCAACCCCACCGCCGCGTCGGCCCTGCTGCGCCTGGAAGCCCTGAGCGGGCGCAAGGAGTATCGCGAGATTGCCGAGGAGACGCTGGCCTCCATTGCCGGTATCGTCGAGCACTTCGGCCTCTACGCCGGCAGTTACGGATTGGCCCTGGAGCGTCTGCTGCTTGATCCGGTGCAAGTAGTAGTGGTTGGAGTCGGCTCCGAGTCAGAGCGCCTTGAAACTATGGCCGCAGGTTGTTTCGCCGTCTACAAAACCGTGATGCGCATCGATCCTGAACGGTTGGTTGCGGGAGGCCTTCCCGAAGCGCTGGCCGAAACCCTGCTTCTGGTTCCCAGGCCGGAAGGCGCAGAGGCGTGGGCCATCGTCTGCCGCGGACGCGCCTGCCTGCCTCCGATCACCGACGCCGAGGTGCTGCGGCAGGCGTTGCTTTGAAAGGCGCGGCTATCCCCGCTAACTCGACGACTCGCCGCTGAAGGGATTCCCATCCTGCGGCTTGAGTGTAGTGGGATCAGCTCCCGGCGCGGCCTCCGTGGTTGGCTCGCCGCGCCCGCTCTCCGTTTTGTCCATGAACGTATTGAAGATGCGGTTGGGGTCGCCGGGGAGAAGATGATGCTCTTCCAACGCCAGCCGAACCCGCCGCCGGAACTCCCGCACCGGCGCGTATTGCCTGGTGGGCAGCGTCTTGAAGACCACCGGAAAGATCAGCTCCGAGCCTTTGATCGCATCCACGCCCAGTATCTGCGGGTCAGCTACAAAGAGATCGCGGAACTCCTCGCTCGTGCGAATCTCCATCGCGATGCCCTTCAACAGCTCCAGCACCTGGTCGGGGTTGGCGGAGAAGTCCACGCTCACGTTCACGGTGGCCATCGAGTAGCCGACGCTCAGATTGGCGACGGTGGTGATCTGTGAGTTGGGAACAATGTACAGCGTGCCGTCGGCGTCACGCACAGTTGTCTTGCGCAGCGTCATCGCCTCCACCACGCCGCTCAGGCCGGCCAGGCGCACCGTGTCGCCCACGTTAAACTGGTCCTCGATGAGGATGAGGATGCCGTTGAGCACGTCCTTGACGATGTTCTGCGCGGCCAGACCGAGCGCGATTCCGGCAATCCCGGCTGAGGCCAGCAGCGGCGCCAGATTCACACCCAATGTATCCAGAATCTGCATTCCGGCGATCACCCAGATGATGGCCAGTCCGCTGGTGCGGACGATCCCGGCCACCGTCTTCACCTGGGCGATATGAACGGGCGTGGCCGAGTTCCGCTCCGCCACGCGGTTCATATGAAAGGTGATCAGGCGCAGCAGCCGCATGAGAATAAAGGCAATCGCCGCCACCACCAGCAAATGCGGCAGCTTGTTGCGGACAAACTCCTCGCCATCGGCGCACCAATGGTCCAGCAATCGCCCCAGGAATCGCTCTTCGGCAAAGATCCCCGTCCGCATCGCCAGCAGAAACACAAGAGAAACCATTCCAAACTCCTCTTAATAGACTAGACTGCTACTGCCCTCCGGGTTGTTACAATGAACAAAGTTGGTCCAAATTCCCCGTTATTGAATCAAACAGGCACTTGAGGAATAAAGAGAATGGAAGTGGCAGTTTCCAGCGCTCGTGAGTCCGTGTCAGCAGGGTCGGGCGGCCTCAGCCCTCGGCAGTTGGTCGAAATCTACCGGCTGATGGTACTCTCGCGCCGCGTGGACGACCGCGAAATCCTGCTCAAGCGCCAGCAAAAGACCTACTTCCAAATCTCCGGTGCGGGCCACGAGGCGCTGGGAGTGGGCGCGGCCCTCGCCATGCGTCCCGGCTACGACTGGTTCTTCCCCTACTATCGCGACCGCGCGCTCTGCCTTGCGCTGGGCGTTACCCCGGACGAGATGCTCTTGCAGGCCGTGGGCGCGGCTACCGATACGGCCAGCGGCGGCCGTCAAATGCCGACGCACTGGAGCAGCCGCGCGCTGAACATCGTCAGCACCTCTTCCGCCACTACCTCGCAACTGCTGCACGCCGTAGGTTGCGCCGAGGCCGGGCGCTATTTCAGCGGCCATCCCGAAGCCGCAGCCCCAGCGGATGGCGACTACCGCGCCTTTCGCGAGGTGAAGTTTCACGGCGACGAGGTGGTACTGACTTTGCTGGGCGAGGGTTCCACCTCGCAGGGCGAGTTCTGGGAGGCGATGAACACCGCCTCGAACCGCAAGCTGCCGGTGATCTTTTGCGTGGAGGACAACGGCTACGCTATCAGCACTCCGGTCGAGGTGAGCATGCCGGGCGGCAACATCTCGCGGCTGGTGGCCAACCATCCCAATTTTTATTTTGCCGAGGTGGACGGCACCGATCCGGAGGCCAGCTTCCGGGCCTTTCAATCCGCCGTGGCCTACTGCCGCGCTGGGCTGGGGCCGGCCTTTGTACACGGCCACTGCATGAGGGCCTACTCCCACTCGCTCTCCGACGACGACCGGCTCTATCGCACCCAGGCCGAGCGCGAAGCCGACGCGCTGCGCGATCCGCTGCTGAAGATGAGGGCGCGCCTGCTGCGCGAGGGCATCCAAACCGAGGACGAACTCATCGCGCTGGAACATTCGCTGGATCGCGAGGTCGCCGAAGCCGCCGAACGCGCCATTGCAGCACCGCTGCCGCTGGTCGCGGAGATTACAAAGCACGTTTACTCCGAAGACCTGGACCCCACCAGCTCAGCCTTTGCCGCCGAGCAGAAAGAAAGTGACGCGCCGGACGCGAAGTCCTCGAAGGATGCGAAATCCCGCACCATGGCCGACCTGATCAACGCCTGCCTGCACGACGAGATGCGCCGCGACCCGCGTATTGTCGTCTTCGGAGAGGACGTTGCCGACGCCAGCCGCGAAGAGGTTCTGGCCGAGGTCAAGGGCAAGGGCGGCGTCTTCAAGCTCACCGCCGGCCTGCAAACCGAGTTCGGCTCCGAGCGCGTCTTTAACTCGCCGCTGGCCGAGGCCAACATCGTCGGACGCGCGCTCGGTTACGCCGCCCGCGGCATGAAGCCGGTGGTCGAGATTCAGTTCTTCGATTACATCTGGCCGGCCATGCACCAGATTCACAACGAACTTTCCGTGCTGCGCTGGCGCTCCAACGGCGAATGGGCCTGCCCGGTGGTGATTCGCGCGCCCATCGGCGGCTACCTGACCGGCGGCTCCATCTATCACTCGCAATCGGGCGAGAGCCTCTTCACCCACATCCCCGGCCTGCGCGTCGTCTTCCCGTCGAATGCGTTAGATGCGAACGGCCTGCTGCGCACCGCCATCCGCTGCGACGATCCGGTGCTCTTTCTGGAACACAAGCGTCTCTACCGCGAGACCCACGACCGCGCGCCTTATCCCGGTCCCGACTTCGCCATTCCCTTCGGCAAGGCGCGGCTTGTCCGCGCCGGCGCTGACCTGACCATCGTCACCTACGGCGCTCTGGTTTCGCGCTCCTTGCAGGCCACCGAGCGCGCCAGGCGAGAGCATAACATCGACGTGGAAATTCTCGACCTGCGCACGCTGAATCCCTACGACTGGGAGGCCATCGCCGAGTCAGTCCGCAAGACCAGCCGCGTGATCGTCGCTCATGAAGACATGCTCAGTTGGGGCTATGGCGCGGAGATCGCCGCCCGCATAGGCGATGAACTCTTCGACTCGCTCGACGCGCCCGTCCGCCGCATCGGCGCCATGGACACCTTCGTCGCCTACCAGCCCATCCTCGAAGACGCCATCCTCCCCCAGCCGGAGACGATATTCAAAGCTATTGTCGATTTGAAGGCGTTTTAGAAAGTTAATCCAGAGATTGGAAACGGAATATAATGGAAGTGCGGGCAAGCCTCATGTACACAAACAAAACAATCCGCAAATTCGCCAGCCATGAGGAACAAAAGGCTGAGGTCTACCAGTATTGGCGGAGTCGTCCGGTGGGCGAGAGGCTTGCGGCAGTGTGGGAAGCAACTGCCGCAGCCTACGCTTTCAAGGGAATAACCTATGACCCTACCCGAAGATCTGAAGCAACTCTTACTCGCATTCAACGCCCACGGGGTTGAATACCTGATCATCGGCGGCTACGCGGTTGGTGTTTATTCTGAACCGCGCGCGACCAAGGATCTCGATCTTTTTATTCGCTCGAATATCACAAACAGTGAAGCAGTCTATCGCGCTCTGGCCGCATTTGGAACGCCGCTCGCCGGGATAACTCCGGCCGACCTCCGAAACGATCCCAACGCGATATTCCAGATCGGACTCCCGCCTGCCCGTGTCGACATTTTGCAACACATCAGCGGAGTGACCTTTGACGAGGCTTGGGAGCATCGAACGGATACGTCTGTCGACGGCGTAGCGACACACGTCATCGCCGCTGAGCATTTGATCCAAAACAAACTCCAATCAGGAAGGATGCGCGATCTGGCCGACGTAGAAGCCATCCGCGAAGCCAACCCGAAGAAAAGCAGCTAGTTATACAGAATCCCAGGTCTCAAAAGCGAGATCTGGGCCACCCGCCCTTTAGATCACTTAGTCGTCGGTTTTTATGATCGTCAATCGTTCACTTCAACGATCATCTCAACCTCCACCGGCACACCAGCGGGCAATTCGGCCATACCAACTGCGGCTCGGACGCCTTTGCCCTTGGCTTCGCCAAAAACGTCTGTCATCAAATCAGAAAATCCGTCAATCACTTTGGGTTGGTCCCAGAATCCAGGAGCAGAATTCACCATCCCAAAAATCCTCACGACCCGATTAACTTTGTCGAGGCTCCCGAGAGCATCGCGCACTGTCGCAAGCATCTGCAACCCTGCATCATGAGCCGCCTCCCTGCCTTGTTCCAAAGTTAGTTCCTTCCCTACTTTGCCTTTTCCCTTCCATTGCTTGCCAGGTCCGTGCCCTGCCAGGTAAAGCAGATTGCCCACCCTCACCCATTCAACGTAATTCCCTACAGGCTTCCCCGGCGCAGGCAAAATGATGTAGTGCGCTTTAAGGCGAGCTTCCGCGCTTGCCTGGTCTTGAGCAAACGTAGCCGTGCAAGCTAACGCAAGCGCGGCCAAAACAACAGCGATTTGTTGCCACTTCATTGGAAGTCTCCATTTTACAATGTTGCGTTCTAGCGAAGATCTCCGAGACGTTCCTGTACTTCACCGCGCCCTTACTTGATAATTTCACCGGCGAGGCGCCTGAACACTGCGCGCAGCAAGCATTCGAGCTCACTCTGCCGCGGCGTTCATGACTTCCTTCTCCCCCCGCGGCGTGAGTTGTCCAATCCACTCCCGCTCGATGCGTCCGCTGGAATCGAGAAGCAGCACGGTCGGTGTTCCCGAGACATTGAGAGCAGCAAGTTTTTGACCGAAGATTCCTTGAACCTCCACATCATTCTTTTCCAGGAGGCTGCTGCCGTAGGCTTCGTCATTCGGCATGACGACGAGAACATGAGCACGGAGCACGTTGCTTTTTTCCTGTTCTCCGAGCTGCCTGTAAAAAGGCATGCTTGCGTCGCAGTAGGGACATCCTTTGCGGATGGCGATCACGAGTGTCTTTGGATAACTACTCCAACTGTATCCCGGAAGCGATGCAAGAGTCTGGCTCCCGAAGCCCGCCCTCTCGCTCACATGTGTTTGCCTCTTTGAGGTCTGGACCGGGGTGTGCGAGATTCCAATCAGGATCTCGATGCGTGATCCGCCCCGGGCATCCACGGCCGGAATAGCATTCGGCCTATCAAGCCCCGAACATGAAACATATCCGATTCTAGACGTATCATTCTGACTCGCAATGCTGCACCAGCTTCCTTCTTCGCTGGTCATCGTAAGGAGAATGCGAACAACGGTTCCCTTTGCCAATGTCTTTACGACATCGCTCTCTGTCGACATCCTGGAGTACACCGCAAGAGAATCGACTTTGACAGTGCCCTGCTTGTCCTGCGGAGAAGCTGGAGAAGGCACAAGCATGAGCAGAGGAATGAGAGCGCACCACACGGTCGATGACGACGTCTTCACCGGAATCTCCATTTCCACCGAGAATTCCTACAATTGTACCGATCCTGAGGTCGAGGTCAAGGTAAAGAATCGATCCAAAATAGAAGTGGCTTGCTGCTACCCAAGGAAAATCAGAAGCCATGCCGGGTGCCGCGTATCTCCCGTGTTCTGTGTGGCAGATGTGGGGCACAACGTACCTCAAGCGAGTGGTTAGCGAGCGGCTACCCCAACGCAGGTGGCTCAATGCTCCCCCGGCGGCAGCTTGCAGCAATCCCCGGCGGCGACCGGCTCGTTAGCGCCGGCATCCAGAACCACCTTCCACTGTCCGTCCGCGCCCTTGCGCCAGATGGTCATATAGCGCCCTGTCGTCGTCACCGGATTGCCGTTGACGTCCTTGCTGTGGCCCTCGAAGTGGCCCCAGGTGTAGCCCATATCGCCGGAGGGGCCCATCAGGGCGTCGGTCGGCGTCCAGGTCAGTTGGTAGACCTTGGGGTCCCAGTTGGCGGATTTAGCGATGGCGACCTTGCCGATCAGCGGCTGCGCCGCGTTGCCCAGCGCCACGCCGTCCTCGGCAAACCAGTCGGCAAAGCCAGCCCCGCCGCGCTCCAGCACGTCCTTGGCGAATCGCGCTTCCAGATCGTAGAGCAGCATCTTGCCCGGCTTGACCGTCGGGTCGGTCAGCGGATTGGGCGCGGCCTGCGCGTTCGCATCGGGAATCGCCAACTGCCCCCAAGTCACACCGGGTGCGGCCACCGCCCCCGCCAACAACAACACACAGCCAAGAATCCTACTCCAGCTTCCAGCCACGTTCACAACCCTCCGGAGATACAAAAGTCTATGTGCCCATCGTACAACGACAGGCAAAGAACTCGATTCTGTATCATGGAAGTATGCAGAGCGCGACAACGGCTTCCCCTCATCCCGCAGCTTTTCGCACGCACGACCCTCGCCTTGAGCACATCGCCGCCAAGGTGCTGGACGGTGAGCGGCTGGGCTTCAACGACGGCCTCGTACTCTACGGCTCTCCGGACGTGCTGGCCGTGGGCTGGCTGGCCAACCGTGTGCGTGAGCGGATGCATGGCGACGTGACCTACTTCAACGTCAATCGCCACATCAACCCCACCAATGTCTGCGTGGCGGCCTGCCGGCTATGCGCCTTCGGGCGCAAGAAGGGCGACGCCGCCGGCTACACGATGGCTCTGGAAGAGGCATGGGAGACCGCGGCCACCGGCTACACCGAGTCGGTGACTGAGTTCCACATTGTTGGCGGGCTGCATCCCGATCTGCCGCTGGAATACTTTCTCGACCTGGTGAGCGGCTTGAAGCAGCGCTTCCCAAAGGTGCACATCAAGGCCTTCACGATGGTCGAAGTAGCATTTTTGGCGCGGCGTGCCAAGCTCTCCATTGAGGAGACGCTGAAGAAGATGCGGGTGGCGGGTGTGGACTCGATGCCCGGCGGCGGCGCGGAGATCTTTTCGGCGCGGGTGCGCTCAATCATCTGCGACCACAAGATTGATGGGGAAGAGTGGTTGGAAACGGCGCGCATCGCCCATAGACTGGGCTTCAAGACCAACGCGACGATGCTCTATGGGCACATCGAGAACGACGAAGACCGCGTGGACCATCTGCTGAAGCTGCGAGCATTGCAGGACGAGACCGGCGGGTTTCAGACGTTCATCCCGCTGGCCTTCCATCCGGAGAACACGGCGCTCGACCACCTGCCGGTAACCACGGGCTTGACCGACATACGCCAGGTTGCGGTGAGCCGCCTGCTGCTGGACAACTTCCCGCACATCAAGGCCTACTGGCAGATGCTGACGGCGAAGATTGCGCAGATTGCGCTGCGCTTTGGCGCCGACGACCTGGACGGTACGGTTGTCGAGGAGAAGATCTACCACGATGCCGGAGCGACGACGCCGCAGGGCATGACCCGCAAGGAGCTTTGCCGGCTGATCACCGAGGCTGGGCGGATTCCGGTGGAGCGCGACACGCTCTACAAAGCAGTGACGCGAACCGAGGACAGCTTTACCGTGGCGGTGTAAGGCGGCCGCAATTGGGACATGAGTGATGGTTATTAGTCCCGCGTTTCAGCAGTGTGAATGCTCTAATTCAACAGTGCTGCCGGCGTCAGTTTGGCCACCGCCGGGGTCTCGGCCTGCGCACGATGAACCGGTATCTTCTCTGGACCCGCATTGTATGGCTTGATAGCCAAGGCATTTTTCAAAAGCTCGGTCCCGGGATTATAGTCGGGAACCAGTTCCTTGAGCAGAATCACGAGGTTGGCGACGTCCTGTCCTTCAACAATTGCCTGCAGACGATGCAAAGACGCTTTGAGTTGTATCGCATCGAGATTCTGATGGCAGACATAGCTTCTTATCTTATCGTGCGAGGTTGGGATGAGATGCTCATCCTGCAGATTCAATTCTTCAAACATCTTCTCTCCCGGACGAAGGCCGGTATATTGAATTTCGATATCCCGTTCAGGCTGAAGCCCGGAGAGCAGAATCAGATTCTTGGCCAGATCCGCGATCTTGACGGGCGCGCCCATTTCAAGGACGAATACTTCTCCGCCCTTGCCGATGGCGAAGGCTTGCAAAACCAGTTGGGCCGCCTCGGGAATGGTCATAAAATAGCGCGTCATCTCCGGGTGAGTTACTGTCACCGGTCCGCCCGCGGCAATTTGTTCCTTGAAAATGGGACCCACGCTTCCATTGCTTCCCAGCACATTTCCGAAGCGCACCGCAACAAACTTGGTGCCGCCTTCCATCTGCAGGGCGCGGATCAGCAGCTCCGCCGTGCGCTTGGTAACGCCCATCATGCTGGTCGGCCGAACCGCCTTGTCCGTGGAGATCATGACGAAATCTTCGACGCCAAACTCCGCCGCCGCGCGGGCCACGTTCCAGGTGCCGAAGATGTTAGTTTCAACAGCGGCGAAGACGTGCTTTTCCATCAACGGAACATGCTTGTAAGCGGCTGCATGATACAGAACCGACGG